>OUNM010231387.1_pt1 | contig 44863 bp, 31 predicted proteins | sample 1769961 | NCBI WGS metagenome assembly OUNM01 (sample SAMEA3914820, study PRJEB12502) | metagenome | biome: forest; material: soil | place: USA | collected 2012-03-12 | depth 0.3 m | reverse complement strand
TAGCGATACCGTGAACACGAGGTGGGAGAGAGCCGGCCCCGCACACACACATACACACACCCACTTCCCCCTCCCGGGGGAGTACCCCTGGTCCATCCAGGGTTCGTTCTTTGACAACTTGAATAGGCAACACCCGTGCAAACGGGTTGGGTTGCCACAGTATAGAGGCGTTTTAAAAGAAACGTCCCTAACTACGGCTTGTCGGGCCTTACCATCCCACCAAACCAAGCCGTACTTTGGGGCGTGCTTTTAGGCCGCTGTCACGATCGACAGCGACTTAAAACCACGCTCCAAATCCTCGGGACGTTTGCCGCACAGTCGCTCCTATACTTCCCATGCTTCGCATTCTTCCTATTCGCGAGGCGCTCTTGCAACACGCCCGCGTGGCTCCCACGCGGCGACACCCCCATTCCGTCAGGTTTTGGAGTGCGCGCGGTGCTCCGCCGCTTTCGGAAGGGGCCGGTTGAGCAAGGCTCACCCCATGTAAATCATTTGCGATGCGTTTCGGGTTCTGCCAGCACGGCTGGAAAACCGTGCTGTCACCACGACGCGAGTCTCACCCGCAAGCCTCCCGCGCCTGAGTGCGATGCGAAAGTCCGCCTTTCAACCAGGCTGAAATTTCAGCGCCCATCGCCCGACTCCGAATTCATCACAGGCTCGTCCATCCGAGCATACGCCCGCCCTTTCCACCGCGAACGCGTGCCGCGCCAATAGTCCAAAGCCGACGACCACGTCATGAGCATGTAGAGCGCGCCGATCACCGGCAGCGCCGGCAACCAAAGCGCCGATCTACCGTAGTACCGCAATGTCGGCGCATAGGCCGCGAGCATCGCCGCGCAGCCCGCCCATGCGAAATGCCGCGCCTGCGCCGAACCGGCAAAAAGCCCGACGACCGGCCCCCAGAAAAGCGTAAGCATGAGCCCCGTCGTCACCAGCAGCAAAAAGACCGAGTAGCGGAGCTGCGTAAACGCGCTCCGCGACACCATAGACCACAAACTGGCCAGATCCGGATAAGCCCGATGGCTGCGCACCGAGTGGCTCAGCCCGATCCACGTGCGGCCGCTGTGCTCCTTCACTCGGCGGGCCAGCGTGCAATCATCAATGAGCGCGCCACGAATCGACGCGAAACCGCCGATCTGCCGGAGGAGCGCCGTATTCAACAGGACACAGCCGCCCGCCGCCGCCGCCGTTTTGCAGTAGATGGAATTCGAGAGCGCGAAGGGATAGAGCAGCTTGAAGAAGTAGACGAAGGCCGGCACGAGCAGTTTTTCCCAAAAGGACTCCATGCGCAGTTCCGCCATCACCGAAACGAGATCCAGGCTTCCCGCGATGAGCTTCGCGCGCAGCGCCTCCAACACACCCGGCGCCAGTTCGATGTCCGCATCGAGCAGCAGCGTGAGATCCGTCTCCACCCGCTGCAAGCCCTGCTCCAACGCCCAAAGTTTCCCGCTCCACCCCACGGGCAAGGGCTCGCCGGCGACAACCACCAATCGCTCCGCCGGCAAAAGGCTGCGCGCCAAATCCGCCGTGCCATCGTCCGATTGATCATCGATGAGAATCACCCGGGCCTCGCAGGCCTGCAGGGCGCGCAGCGTGCGCTCCAGGACGGCCGCCTCATTGCGCGCCGGGATGAGCACAGTCACGCTCCCGAGATCCTTCCCCTCTCCCCCGGGCGCCGCCGCTGGCTCGATGCGTTCCCGCGTGCTCCACGGCTGCCAGGGCGCGAGCAGGAGGCCGATCCAGGCCAGGGCGCTGAGGATGAGGAGGGTTTCCATGAAGAGTGCGCCGTCATACGGCGGGAACCGCGCGGCTTCCAGCGGAACCCATCGAAGACAAGCAGAATTTCCATGCCACGATCGCAACTTTGATTTTGTAAAAAGATGCCCATGCGAATTGGCGCCGCGCGCGCGGTAGGCTACATGCAGGCGATGACTCAATCGATCGCTCCCTCCGCCGTTCCTGCCGTTCCCGCCGCGCCGCGTGCTGCTGCCGCTGCTCCAACGAATTTCATTTCCGAAGACGTGGAGATCAAAGGCAGTCTCAATATTGGCGGCAATCTGACGACCAATGCCAAGATCAATGGCCAGATCGCGGCCGGCGGCCTCCTCACCGTCGGCAACAGGGGCCAGGTGGAAGGCGACATCCGCGCGCACGCCGTCGCCGTCCACGGCACCGTGAAGGGCAATATCACCGTCGAAGACCGCTGCGAGCTCAAGGGCGACGCCGAGCTCATCGGCGACCTCACCGCTCCCCGCCTGGTCATCGAGGAAGGCGTCACCTTTGTCGGCAACGTGAAGGTCATGCCCAAGGGCCAATCCGTCCTGCCGCTCAAGTAGCGCCAACGGCGGCCCCTAGTGAACGCCGTGGAAAATTCGCCGTCGCCCACCCCGCGCGTCAGCGTCCTCATTCCGGCGTACAATGAGGAGGCGCTCATCCGCTCCGTGCTGGAATCCGTGCACGGAGCGTTCGCCGCACTGGCGGATTCGGCTGCGGCCGTGCCGTACGAAATCGTCGTCTGCGACAATAATTCCACGGACAAGACCGCCGAGGTCGCCAAGGCGTACGGGGCCAGGGTCGTCTTCGAGCCCCACAACCAAATCGCCCGCGCGCGCAATACCGCCGCCGCCTCGGGCCTCGGCGAATGGTTTATCTTCCTTGATGGGGACACCTTCCTAAACGCGCCCCTCCTGCGCGCCACCCTCGCGGCGCTTGATTCGGGAAAAATCGGCGCCGGCGGGACCACCGTAACCTTCGACCGCCCGCAGGTCGGCGTCTTTGCCGCCGGTCTCACCGCGTTGTGGAATACGATCTCGCGGGTCTTGCGGTTGGCGGCCGGGTCTTACATCTTTTGCTCCCGGCAGGCTTGGAAGGATACGGGCGGCTTCGATGAAGAAATCTATGCGGGCGAGGAGCTCTTTTTTTCCCGCAAACTCAAGCGCTGGAGCAAGAACCGCAGCCTGCGCTTCGTGATTCTGAGCGACACGCCCATCGTAACCTCGGCCCGGAAAATGGAGTGGTACAGCACAGGCCAATTGCTTTGGAAAGTATTGGCCATGTCGCGCCCAGGCGCGATGCGCCGGCGCGAGGATTGCGATCTGTGGTATACACGGCCGGGGGACTGCCGCGGGCTAGGCCCAGCAGAGACGCCGAAAGAATAACATCCAGGATCGGATGGCGCCAACAAGCTCTCATGAGTGAACGCGGCGCAACGTAGGCGAGGTATTCCTCGCGCGGGCCCGCTCCTGCGGGCGCGGCGGGCAAGGCGTCGCATTTTCGCAAATCTTTGCCAATTCCAAAAACCGACAAGGGCGCCGATAAATTCAAACCTCGAGTTGGCTGAACGCAGTCCCCACCACGCCCCGCGGAGCGGGTCCCGCGCGAGGTAAGAATACCTCGCCTACTTTGCGGCGCGTTCCACAACGATTCTCTTGTCACTACTGGGTCACAGCTATCCGGCAGGACGATTTAACCATTTGGCCAAATGACTGACGCGGAGGAAAACCCTATCGTCACCAACGCCGATCTCCGGCGCCTCTTAAATCCCCCATTTCAGCGTTCCCCTTTGCTGAACCGGCTCAACCCAGAACACTGCATGAAATTCCTCCCGAACCCGAAAACAGCCCTCCTCGCCCTAGTCCTCGCAGCGAGTTTGCAAACCGCCTCCGCCGCGCCACCCTTCAGGATGGTCGGCTACTGGACCACCTGGGGCGGCCAGTCCCCCAGCACCATCCCCTACGGCAAGCTCACCCACGTCTACTGGACCGGGATCGGGCCAAACTCCGACGGTTCCCTCGGGAGCGTTGACAGCTCGCTGTCCACCCTCGTCTCGCTGGCTCACAACGCCAACGTGCAGGTCGGGATCTGCATCCAGGAAGGCGGCAACGGCAACTTCCCCACGATCGCCGCCAGTCAAAGTCTCACCAACACGTTCGCGAATAACGTCGCTAACCTGGTCAATCAGTACGGTCTCGACGGCGCGGATATCGATTGGGAGTTCCCCACGAACAGCACCCAGACGACCAACATGGGCAACCTCATGTCGACGCTCTACTACACGCTGCACTACTACGGAAAATGGTGCACCGCGGCGGTGAAATGCTGGAATGGCAGTTGTTATCCCGATTCGCTCATCACCAATACAGATTGGCTGAATAGCATGAACTACGACAACGTGCCCGACAGCCAGCAATCGACCTATGCGGATCAGCAAACGTCCTACAATTACTGGGTCGGAACCCGCGGCTGCCCAGCCTCGAAATTGGTCATGGGCGTGCCGTTCTATGCGAATCCATGGAACGCCAACCAATTTTCGTACTCCAAGATCCTCTCCTGGGGCGCCAGTCCTTCCTCGGACACCTTCACTACGGGCGGCATCACCTATGGGTATAACGGCATCCCCACCGTCCAAGACAAGGTGAGCCTCGCCTATCAGGAGCGGCTCGGCGGCATGATGTTCTGGACGCTCAACTTCGATGCCACGGGCCAAAACTCGCTCGTTACGGCCATGGACAGCATCGTGCGGGCAAACGTCGTTCCCGTGGGCAGCGTGATCAGCCTGCAGGCGGGAATCAACAACCTCTGGGTCAGCGCGACCAATAACGGCGCCTCCGCCCTCATCGCCCAGGCCTCTACGCCTTCAAACTGGGAGACCTTCACCGTCATCGACGAAAGCCCTGCTTACGGCCAGGGTTACATCGCCCTGCGCTCGCTGACCAACGGTCTGTATGTCTCCGCCGGAACGGGCGGAAACGGAAATCTGACGGCGAACAAATCGACGGTTTCCAACACGGAAGCCTTCTACTGGCAGCCAAACGGCTATGGGACAATCCAGTTGCAATGCCTGGCCAACGGTCTCTGGGTGAGCGCCACGAACGCCGGAGCTTCCGCGCTCGTCGCCAACGCATCGACACCCAAAAGCTGGGAAACCTACAATCTCAAGCTCTGGAACGCCGGCCGTTTTGAAACCGAAGGCCTCCAGCAATCGGCCACCGCCGGCATCGCCCTGACCGTGAACGCCGATAGCAATATGAGCGGAGGGGCCGGCATGAACCTCGCCAGCGCCGCCGTGGGCAACCAGATGACATTTGTCATCCCCTACGTCGAGGCGGGCTCGTACGATGTGAAGATCGGTGTGAAGAAATACAACAGCCGCGGCATCGTTCAATTGGCCATCGCCGGCTCCAACGGAACCTATTACAATCTCGGCTCCGCTCAGGATTGCTATGCCGCGACGGCCACCTATTCGACCATCGATCTGGGAACCTGGTCGCCGGGAAGCAATAGCGCGAAGTCATTCAAATTCACCGTGACCGGCAAGAACGCGAGCAGCACCGGCTACTCGGAGATGATCGACTTCATCACCCTCACGCCGCAATAACCGGCCAGGCCTCGCGCCCGTCGCTCTCTCTTCCAGAGGAGCGGCGGCCTGAAGCTTGGTCAGTTTCCCGAGGATGCGGACCTCTGCATCCTGAAGGGATGCTAGCGGTTAGCCGGTGTGTCGAGCGAGCATAGCGAGTGAGACCACCGGTTGGCTTCGAAGCGAGACCGCACCCTGAAAGGCGTGCCAGCAGCGTTCGCTCACCACAAACGGACCGAATTCCCATGCGTCATATCTCCCCGAATTGCATTGCAATGAACCCCGGTTCCCCGGCGATTTGGAGCACCCCAAAACCATGCATCTCCAACTCATCGATTGGATCATCGCTCTCGGCGCGATCGCCATCTGTTTTCTGCCGGCGTTCCTGTTTGCCAAACGATCGGCAAAAAACACCACGGAGTTTTTCGCCTCCGGGCGCTCGGCGCCGTGGTGGCTGGCCGGTCTGTCAATGGTCGCGACAACCTTTAGCAGCGACACGCCGAATCTGGTTACAGACATCGTCCGCCGGCAGGGCGTAGCCGGCAACTGGGTCTGGTGGGCTTTTGTGCTCACTGGCCTCTCTACCGTCTTTTTCTACGCGCAGCTCTGGCGGCGCTCGGCCGTGCTCACGGACTTGGAATTCTACGAGATCCGCTATTCCGGCAAGGCGGCGAGCGCGCTGCGCGGGTTTCGGGCGATCTATCTCGGCTTCTTTTTCAATTGCCTCATCATGGCGACGGTCAGTCTCGCGGCCTGCAAGATCGCCAATATCCTCTTTGGTATGCCGCGCTGGGAAACCCTCCTCATTTGCGGCCTGCTCAATGTCTTCTTTGCCGCGGAGTCGGGACTGTGGGGCGTCCTGGTCCTCGACATGATTCAGTTCTTCATCAAGATGTCTGCGGTCGTGGCCGCAGCTTACTTCGCGCTCCAGCAACCCCAGGTTGGCGGTCTGCACGGACTGGTAGAGAAATTGTCGAAGCTCAAGGGGCCGGGTGGCCTGAATTATCTCAGTATCCTGCCCGATTTCTCCAATCATTGGGACATCGCCGTCGCCGTCTTCATCATGCCCATCGCGGTGCAGTGGTGGGCCGTGTGGTATCCCGGATCGGAACCGGGCGGCGGGAGTTATGTTGCGCAACGCATGCTGGCTTCGAAGTCGGAAAAGGACGCGCTCGGCGCCACGCTGTTTTTTAACGTCGCCCACTACGTCCTCCGTCCCTGGCCCTGGATTCTCGTGGCCCTCTGTTCCCTGCTCGTCTACCCCGATTTGGCCGACATCCAGAAAGCCTTCCCGCAGCTCGATCCGAAACTACTTGGCCACGATATCGCTTATCCGGCGATGCTTCGGTTTCTTCCGGCCGGCTTCATCGGCCTCATGGTCGGCGGACTGGTGGCCGCCAATTCCTCGACCATCCTGACTCACCTCAATTGGGGCGCATCGTACCTGGTGCACGATTTTTACCGCCGATTCATCCGCCGAGACGCCGCCGAGACGCATTACATCGCCATGGGCCGCATCGCGACGGTCGGCTTGTTTGTCTGCGCGGCGGGTCTCACTTACGTGCTCGAGACGGCCAAAGATGCCTTCGACATCATGCTGCAAGTCGGCGCCGGCACGGGTTTGCTCTACCTGGCGCGCTGGTTCTGGTGGCGGGTGAATGCGTGGTGCGAGGTCGTCGCGATGATTGTTTCCTTCGCGATCTCGGCGGTATTCTTCATTTTGAAAAAGGAGCATCTCGCCGATCTCTCGGTGCACGTGCAGCTTCTCGTAACCGTGGCCGTCACCACCGCATCCTGGCTCCTGGCCGCATTCCTGGCCCCGCCGACCGACCGTGCGATCCTCGTCCAGTTTTATAAAAAAGTGCGGCCGCCCGGCGCCGGTTGGGCGGACGTCAAGCGCGAGGCCGGCGTCTCGGAACACGATGCCAGGGATAAGCGCGACAATATTCCGCTCTCTCTTCTGGGGTGGCTGGCAGGCAGCGTATTCGTTTGGTCAGCGCTTTTTACCATCGGCAATTTCCTCTATGGCCGCCTGACTCCGGCGCTCCTGCTGGCCGGCGCTTCCATCGCCAGCGGCGCAACCTTGCTTTTCGTCATCAACAAACTTTGGTCCGGAAACAAAATCGCCTGACCACTTACGAACCGCCATCGGCCGCCACGATCGCCTTCTTCCTCCTCCCACCACTGCGCCCATGATCAAACAACAACTCATTTCATCTGCCTTGCTCGCGTTCGCCTGGATTGCCGGCTCGAGCAACAATGCTTTCGCCGCTCCCTGGCCGGCAAGAATTTTTGCGCCTTACATGTACATCGGCGCGGGCGACAATTTCAAGCTGACCGACGCCTACGATGCCTGCGGCGTCAAATACTATACCCTCGCTTTCATCATCTCCCGGCAGGAGGGAAATGGCAAAGACACCAAATTTTTGCCTGAGCCATCCTGGGACGGCCGCATCCCCATCGAACAAAACCTTTACCAGGATCAAATCGAAGCGATCCGCAAACACGGCGGCGATGTGATCATGTCCTTCGGCGGCCAGGGCGGCAAAGAACTAGCCAATGTCATCGCCGACCCCGTCCAGCTCGAAGCCGCTTACCAGAAGGTCATCGACCAATATAAATTCACTTGGCTGGACTTCGACGTCGAGGGCGACAACCTCGCGAAAGGCAAGCTCGACAGCGAACACCGCAATGCCGCCATCGCGAATCTGCAAAGGAAAAATCCCGGCCTCGTCATTTCCTACACCCTGCCCATCGACCCCGACGGCCTCCTCCCTTCGTCACAAGAGCTCCTCGCCGATGCGGTCAAAAAAGGCGTCAAAGTCCACTCCGTCGACCTCATGGTCATGTGGTTTGGCAAGAAATTCATCAACAAGGGAAAGTCGGAAGGCCAGCTCGGCATCGACTCCGCGAAGATCGCCTACGAACAGCTCCAGAAAATCGACCCGCTCATTCGCATCGGCCTTTGCGCCTGCCTCGGTAAAAACGGCTCGAAAGACGAAATCTTCGGCTACGAAGACGGCAAGACCCTCAAGGCCTTTGCCGATAAGACGCCGTGGGTCTGCTCACTCCACTTCTGGTCGATCAACGACGACGCCGGCCATCGCCGGCGCTCCGGTTCTTCCGCCGAGGGCGCGCCAGCCGACACGCAACAGCCGAAGCCCTGGGATTTTGCCAACCTGTTCAAGTCATTCACGAGTCCTTGAAGTGTAGGCAGAAAGGATCTCCCGCGGAGGCGGAGAGCTAGCTCTCATTCCTCCTATGCTTCCCATTCTTCCTATCCCACCGAAGCCCCGGGCAACCGAACACTCTGCGCATGCCGAATGCGATCTTCCGGATCCCACAGCGCTTTGAGTTTTTGCAGGCGCGCATAGTTCTCCGCGCCGTAATAGGCCGTCGGCCAATCCTTGTAAGCTAAATCCGGATAGTTAGCGTAGTGCCGATCAATCCCGGCCGCGGCCAGCGCCTCGCCGATCTTTCCCACACCGGCGATGCAACGTTCGGCTTGCGCGGGCTTGTCCCAGTAGGCCTGGCGTTCGCCGAGATAGGGATAGGCGCGATGCGGGTAGGCGCTGTCTTCGCCCTCGGCGATGGCTCCGCCCAACGTATTCACTTGGAAGATGAGCCCGGGCACAGCCAGCACCTGGCCAAGCGCAACCGGCAGGGCCGCGCGAACATCGTTCATGCCTTTGTAATAACCCGCGCTGGCATTTTTGAAGGCTGCGGGCGTCGGGTCGCCAAAATACCAGGAGAGCGCTTTGCCGATCGCCACCGGCCCGGCGGTGGTGGTCTTTTTGCTGAAGCCTCCCAGCTTGCGACAAGCAGCGACGAGGTTCTTATCCGTCCGAGAGCCAATGGTTGTGACCACGATGGTCACTTGCGAGCCATTCATCACCCACGCAGAGAAAGCCTCGCGGGGCAAATGCGCCGTCTCGGCAAACCACGTCTCCAGCAGCGCGGTCGCCCGCGCGACGTCCAGTTTGTAGATGCGGAATTTCCAGGAGGAAAATCCCGCCGGAGGACGCCGGGTGGCAAACGTCATCTTGGTCACGACGCCAAAGTGCCCATTGCCCCCGCCGCGACAGGCCCAGAGCAGGTCTGGCTCATCATCGGAATGGCGGATCTTTCCCGATCCATCCACCATCTCGACCGACTGCAAGTGATCACACGTAAGACCCCATTTGCGCGAATACATCCCGTAGCCACCGCCCAGAGTGAGTCCGGCAAGCCCCACGGATCCGCAGGAGCCGGCCGGCAGGAAGCGGCCCTTGGCGAGGAGGAATTGGTTCACTTCCTCCAGCCGGCAACCGGCGCCGGCCGTGAGGAGACCTGTCTTTTCGTCGAGGTGAAGGTCCCGCATGGAGGAGACATCCACCACTAGTCCGTCCTCATTCAGGCAAAAGCCCTCAAAGGAATGGCCGCCTGCCTTGACCGCAACAGGTCGCTTTTCCTCCGCAGCGCGGCGCAGCGCCTCCTGCACACCTTCGGCCGTCGTACACCTGGCAATAAGCTGCGGCTTGGTCTGGATGGCCGCATTGTAAACCCGGCGCGCTGCCGGATAAGCAGGGTCTGACGGGGTCAGGAAATCCACCGCGTTTTTCGGCGCGGGCGGCGCCGGCGTTTTGACCGTTGCGGCCTTGGCCGTCACAGCGGCCACAGCCTTGAATATACCCGCCGCAAGCGAAGAGGCGGCGACAATCGTCGTGCGGATAAATGCGCGGCGGCTAGGCATCGAAATTGGGTGGTTGGAGAAAGGAGCCGCTCCTTTTCGGAAATGGAGCGCGGCCATTCATGCCCGGTCTCCCTCTTCGCGCCAAGATCCAAACCGTTTCGAAGCCAAAACGCGCCTCTCGATAAACGTTTGCCGCGCCACGGCTTGCACCCCGGCCCGCAACTCATAAGCTGCGCCTCATGCAGTCCCCATCCACGGTCGAAGACCAGCGCCTCCTCGAAGACGCGCGCCGCGACAACAACTGGAAACGCTGGGGCCCGTATCTCAGCGAGCGGCAATGGGGCACGGTCCGCGAGGATTACTCGGCGACCGGCGACGCCTGGAACTATTTCACCCACGCCGACTCACGCAGCCGCACCTATCGCTGGGGCGAGGACGGACTGCTGGGCATCTGCGATCGCGAATCCCGGCTTTGCTTTGCCCTTGCGCTCTGGAACGAGCGCGACCCAATCCTGAAGGAACGGCTCTTCGGCCTCACGAATCCGGAGGGCAATCACGGCGAGGATGCCAAGGAAGCCTGGTACTATCTCGACTCCACGCCGACTCACTCCTACATGCGCGGGCTCTACAAATACCCGCAGGGCGAGTATCCCTATCAGCGCCTCGTGGATGAAAACGGGCGCCGCACCAAACAAGATCGTGAATTTGAAATTCACGACACCGGCATCTTCGACGACATGCGCTACTTCGACGTCTTCGTCGAGTACGCCAAGGAAAGCCCCGATGACATTCTTATCCGCATCACGATCGAAAATCGCGGCCCGGACGCCGCCAAGCTTCACGTGCTGCCGACCCTTTGGTTCCGCAATACCTGGAGTTGGGGCGCGGTTCAGGGCGCAGTGAAAACCAAGCCGGAACTCTGGCTCATCGACGAACACACCGTCGGCGCCCGGCACGAGACGCTTGGCGAGATGCACCTGGAAATCGATCAAGCCGCGCCGATCTTGTTCACGGAAAACGAGACCAACGCCGCACGGCTTTTCCAGAGCCCGCCCAAGTCGCCCTTCGTGAAGGATAGTTTTCACGATTTCGTGATCCACGGGAAACAAGATGCCGTGCATCGTTCGCGCGGCACGAAGTGCGCGCCGCACTACGCGCTCTCCATCCCGGCCGGAGACCGGGCCGTCCTGCGATTGCGCCTGCGATCGGCGGACTGGGCTCGGCAGCCCGCCTTTGCCAATGGGGTCTTCGACGCCACGTTTGACCGGCGCAAGGCCGAGAACGATGAGTTTTACAACTCCCGCTTGCAGCCCGCGCTCTCAGAGGATCAGCGCCGGGTCGTCCGCCAGGCCTACGCCGGGCTGCTCTGGTCCAAGCAATTTTACCAATACATCGTCGCCGATTGGGTTCACGGCGATCCCGCGCAGCCCGCGCCTCCGCCCGGGCACGGCAAGACGCGCAATGCGGACTGGGAGCACCTCTACGCCAACGACGTTCTGTCGATGCCGGACAAGTGGGAATACCCGTGGTTTGCCGCCTGGGATCTGGCTTTCCACATGATCCCGATGTCGCGCATCGACCCGGCCTTTGCCAAGTCGCAGCTCGAGTTGCTCCTGCGCGAGTGGTACATGCACCCGAATGGGCAAATCGCCGCCTACGAGTGGAACTTCGGCGATGTGAATCCGCCGGTGCATGCCTGGGCCTGCTGGCGCGTGTACAAGATCGCCGCGCCCGCCGGCAGCCGCGACACCGGCTTCCTCGAGCGTTGTTTCCAGAAGCTGCTGCTCAATTTCACCTGGTGGGTGAATCGAAAGGACGTGAAGGGGCGGCACGTTTTCTCCGGAGGCTTTCTGGGCTTGGATAACATCGGCCTCTTCGATCGATCGCAACCGCTGCCCACGGGGCGGTCGCTGGCTCAGGCCGACGGCACGGCCTGGATGGCCTTTTACTGCGGCACGATGCTCTCCATCGCCCTGGAGTTGGCCCAGACGAATTCGTCGTACGAAGACATCGCCTCGAAATTTTTCGAGCACTTCATCCAGATTGTCGACGCCATGAACAAGATGGGCGACGGCGGGCTCTGGGATGAGCAGGACGGATTTTACTACGATCAGCTCTATCTGGAAGGCGGCGACGCCATCCCGCTCCGCGTGCGCTCACTCGTGGGCATCATTCCGCTCTTCGCCGTGGAGATTCTGGAAGACACGGTGATCGAGAAGCTGCCCGGCTTTCGCAAGCGCCTCGAGTGGTTCATCCAAAACCGGCCCGACCTCGCACAACACATCTCCTGTATGGCGCATTGCCAGACCGGCAGCGGCCGTCGGCTCCTCGCCATTCCGTCCGAAGACCGTCTGCGGCGCGTGCTCACACACGTCCTCGACGAATCACAGTTTCTCTCGCCCTGGGGCGTGCGCTCACTGTCCCGCGCCTACGGGCAGGAGCCCTATCAGCTGGGAATCGATGGCACCCAGTACACGCTCCGCTATGAACCGGGCGAATCGCAGAGCTGTCTTTTCGGCGGCAATTCCAACTGGCGCGGGCCGATCTGGTTCCCCATTAACTATCTGCTCATCGAGACGCTGGAACGTTATCACCATTTCTACGACGGCCGTTTCACCATGGAGTTCCCGACCGGCTCGGGAAAACAAATGACGCTGCTGGAAATCGCCCAACAACTCGCGCTCCGGCTCTCGGCCGTCTTCGCCATCGACGAAAACGGCCACCGCCCCTGTTTCGGTGATAACTTCCGGTACGCCAAAGATCCGCACTGGAAAGACTGCGTGCTCTTCCACGAGTACTATCACGGCGAAGTCGGATGCGGACTGGGAGCTAACCACCAGACGGGCTGGACTTCACTCATCACCCGCTGCCTGGGAATCGTCGGACGGATCGCGCCGGAGTGAAGGCTCGATCGGCTGGACCCGAGCGCGTGTCCTCAGACAGGCGCAGAGCCATAGATATGCCCACACACGGCCAGTAGCACGCCGAAGCGCTCTATTTAGAGCACAAACCCACTGCGTCTCCGCATCCCTGCGGGAGAAATCATTTCCCTAAATACCCACCCCGAGAGCCCAATGCCCTCGAGGAATGAGCCTTATTACCTCTGGCGCTCCTATCGCGAAACCGTCCGCGTGATTTCGGAAAGCTTTGCTTCCAGCTTGGCCACGTGGTGCTCGGCGTCTTCGCGCGCCCGGCGTTCGTCCATCAGCGCTTCTTCCAGTTCGCGAATGCGCTGCTGAAGATTGAACCGGATGGTCGTGCGTACTGGCCGAGATTGATCCTCTTCCGCCGGAACGATGTTCAGCTCGGGAATGTTCTTGATGGCGGTGATCGTGCCATCTTTGCAGTTCGTGACCAGTGACTCTCCCGTGACCTCGCCCATCTGGATGAACTCACGGACCGCGCCGAGAGTCGTAGGACCATAATACTGGTCCGGACTCACTTCGATGAGGTAATCCATCTCCAAGGCCGGCGCCATGGGGGCGCGGAGCCAGTTCTGGCCATCGGTGGAAACCTTATCGAGCGGCGAGACCTGGGCCTCGATGGCCCACTGCCTGAGCTGATGGAAGGGCACGGGACCAAATACTGTCCCGTCGTCGTTTTTGAGCAAGTACCAGTTCTGCGCGTCGTCGGCCATTAGGGGTTCTCCTTTTTGTCAGATGGGGGTTCCGGACTTTTAGTTGTGGGGATATTCAGCGTTTGGCCAATCTGGAGCTTGCGCTCGTCGTGGATTTTATTGGCCTTCTGCAAATCGGCTATTGGGACACTATAGTGCTTGGCAATGGAGGTCAACGTTTCGCCTTTGGCCACGACGTGTTTGGGACCGTCGGAGACGGCGGCGTCGGCTTTTGAGGTCTCACCTGCGGGCGCAGCATTGGTCGCATTTGTCGGACTTCCGGCTTCGGCCGGGGCGGGCTCGGCCGCGTGCTCCGAAGGCGCCGCGGGCTCCGCGTGACCGGCCGGCTCCGCATGTCCTGCGGATTCCCCGCGCGTGGGGCCACCCTTGCCGTCTTTGCCTTCCAACTGCAGGCTCAATTGCGCCACCTCGCGGGCCAGGACCTCCAACTGCTTGTTCTGCTGCTCCACCATCTGGCGCAGCGCATGGATATCCTCCGCCATATTAGGAGGAGGCGGTAATGGGGGGGACTTCGGAGCCCCCGCTTCCTGAGCGAGTCCGCTCGCCCCGATCGACGTAAACGCGAGCAGCGTGACGACAAAAAGAGGTGCGATGCGGCTCATGACGCTTTGTTTACTCATTACCGGTAATCGCGCGCAAGCTTCACCGTGCGCTCCCGGTGACGAATTCTAATCCGAGCTTGTTCTCCCCCACGCGCCTTCGCGGCGCCGCGACCTCAACGAGGCCGCCTACAGCTGCACGCGCCGCCTTCGCAGAGCGCGCGACGGCACCCTTCCAGCTCGCAGAAATCGACTTCACCTTGCACTCCGCCCATCTCTTGATTACACTGCGGCGTATGCCTGAACGGACTCAACGACCGATCGGACCTGCCCCTTGGGGCCCACAACAAGGCGATGGGGACGGCCCCAAATCGCCCGATGTTCAGAAACCCGACACCAAGGATCTCCTTCAGCGAATGCGCCGGGTGGATCCTAACCAATCGAAGCGCTACCGGCAGCGCACCGGCGAGTAATCATGGAGCCGGCCCAATGGCGGGCGAGCCCCGAGCCCACAGTGCCCATCGCTTCCGGGGACTTCAGCGACGCCTTGCGCAAGTTTGGCGCGCAACCGCCCACGCCGGCGACAAGTGTCGCAGCGGCGCGGAATTTCGTCCTGGAGGAGACCCAGGCCACGACCATCCTGGCCTTTAAATTTGCCGGCGGCGTGCTGGTCGCTGGCGACCGCCGGGCTACGGCGGGCAATATCGTGGTCTACGATCGCGCGGATAAGGTCCTGGAGATCGATCGCTTTTCGCTTATGGCCATCGCCGGCGTGCCGGCCACGGCCTGGGAAATGGCGCGCATGCTGGAGCATTCCTTCCAGTTTTACCGGCGCAGCCAGCTTCAGGAAATGAGCCTGGAAGGCAAGGTGCGGGCGCTCTCGAAGCTGCTGCGCGATAATCTCGGCATGGTCATGCAAGGCGTGGGGATCGTCGTGCCGCTCTTTGTGACCTACGACACCGAGGCCGACGTGCCTCGGCTCTATTTTTATGACGCGATGGGGGCGCAATTCGAGGCCACGGACTACGCCGCGAGCGGCTCCGGCAGCCACGCGGTACGCAGCATTCTTTACTATGAAAACACCTTCGGCCCGCGCCCGCTGCGCAAGCGCAACGAGCAGCAAGCCGTCATCGTGGCCTTGCGCGCGCTGGAGACGGCGGCGGAAGCCGATACCGCCACCGGCGGCGTGGATCGCCGTGGCCGGGTCTTTCCCATCGTAAAAATCGTCTCACGCCAGGGCATCGTCACCCTGCCCGAAAAACATCTGGCGCGGGTTTTCCGCGAAAAAGTCGCGTGACCATGCTTCGTCTCATCGCGCCGGAGAACCCCCATCCGCAATTCTCATGACCGAGGAGCCCTATCGTTGGATGGAGGCGATCGGCAATCGCCGGGAATACATCGAGCACCAACTCGCCGGCGGCAGCTCCATCGCCGCGCTTACTTATGCCGAGGGCATTGTGCTTTTCACGGTGAGCCGGGAGCGCCAGAAGGTCTTTGAAATCTACGATCGCATCGCGCTCGGGGCCATCGGGCATCCGGGCGATCTCGAGCGGCTGCGCATGAGCGCCATCGAGCTGACCAGCGCCGAGGGTTTCACCCGCTCGGCCGATGACGTATCGCTGCGGCGCCTGGCGACCTACTCGCTGAGCCCCGCTTTAAAAGCGGCTTTCGAGCAGATCTATGGGCCGCCTTTTCTCGCACGGCTGCTCTTCGTCGAGCTCGGTCGCGGGACCTTGCCAAATTTATTTCTGCGCTTGGAATACGATGGCTCCATGCACACGAGCGGCGGGTCGTTCGGACGCGCCTTCGAAGACTTTGGCGTCGTCGCCGGCACCTCCGCCGCCACGGGGCTCATGGAACGCTTCCTGAGGGAACGGGTGAAACCTACGGCTTCGCTCGCCGAGGCGCTGGATCTTGCGGCCGATGCCTGGGCCGTGGGCCAGATCGCGGCTGCCGATTCCGATCGGCAGGAATTGCCGGAAGCCGGCCAGATTGCCGAATTCCGCACGCGCCATTTTGCCGAGGCCTCGCTCGAGGCCGCCATCCTGGATCGGCAGTCGCCAGTGCGAGTCACTTACCGCTCACTGCCGGAGGGCGAAGTCCGAAGCTTGCTTCCGGCGCGATAAAATGGTGTATTAACACTATGAAGCGCCGTAAGGCCAGCCTTTGGTCAGGCGTACGCAGACTCTTTCGTTGGAAAGAAACCCTGCTGCCCTGTGTCGGAGTCGTCGTTCTAGGTGGGTGTCTCGCCCTGATCGTCGTTCCGGATGACTCTGCCCCCTTGAAACCCTCGGTCGGAGGTCTTCCGGGCCTGCCCACGGTCATTGTCGACCCGGGCCATGGCGGCAAGGATGATGGCACCAAATGGCGCGGCCTCGCGGAGAAGACCCTCACGCTCGACGAAGCGCAGCGGGTGGAGCGCCTATTGAAGGTCGCCGGCTTTCCCACCGAACTCACGCGCCGGGAAGACGTCTTCGTCTCACTGGCCGATCGGGTAAAGCTCGCCAATCAATACCAGGACGCGGTTTTCGTGAGCATTCACTTCAACAGTGACCACGATGGCTCCAGCTCCGGAGTGCAGACGCACTACCCGAAGGATAAGGACATTCTGGCCCCGGATTGGAGCTGGGTCGGACTCTTTTCCAAGCCGGCGCCTCCTTCGATTCAGCCCAGCGAAGTGCTCGCCGGCTATATCGAAACGGCCGTCATTTCGCGCACCGATGCGCGCAATCGGGGCGTCCTGGCCAATGACTTTTACGTGATCCACCACACCCGGTGTCCCGGCGTGCTCGTGGAAGGTGGGTTCGTGAGCAACTCCTTCGAAGCGCAGCTCTTGCGCAGCGAGGAATATCGCGAGCGGATTGCGCAAGGGATTGCGGAAGGCGTGATGGCATATGTAAAATCCCGTGCACAGCCGTCGACTCCCCCGCCGGCGCCTGGGACGAACCTGGTGCAGGCCCTTCGCTGATCTGCTGAATTTTTTGCCGGCCGGGATCGTCACATTTTCTTACCCGACCCGTGATGAAGCGTTTTCTTCCCCTGCTCGTTCTGCTCCTCGGCGCGCCGCTCCTGCTGCGCGCCGGCGACCAGTTGCGTGATGTGCAGACCCAGTTGAAAGGCCAGGGCTTCTTTTACGGAGACGTCGATGGCAAGAGCAGCCAGGAACTTGCTGCGGCCATCCGCCGCTACCAGATTCGCAATGGTCTGGAAGTTACCGGCGAATTGAACCCGGAAACGCTCGGATCGCTGGGCATCGGAGCGACTGCGCCCGGGACAAAACCGCACCCGGCGGCCTCAACACCCCTGCCGGAGCCGCGCCGAACCACTCCCACGAAGCCGAATCCGCCGGTCAATCTCCGCCGCGACAATCCGGACGAAACGCAGCCGCCGCAATATGAACCGCCGGCGCCGTCTCGCTACCAACGCAATGGCAGCCGAGACACCGCGGTCGTCCCCCCGCCGGCGCCACTCGATGATCGCAACCCGATGGCGAGTCCGCCAGTCTCCGGAAATGGGTCGGCGTCGGGCGGCAACGGCTTCAGCCAGCTCTTCGCCGGAACGCCCTACTCCACGGCCCCGCGGGTGATCCAGGAGGGCACGTTGCGCCGGGCGCAACAGATTCTCGCCGGGCGCGGCTTCTATCGCGACGAGGTCACGGGCCAACCCGGACCGGGCATGGAGGAAGCGATCCTGGCCTATCAACGGAGCATCCGCCTGCCGCTGACCGGCCGACTGGACATCCAGACACTCTCGGTGCTGCACCTTCTGCCTGGACGCGGAGCGGGGAATCCTCCACTGAAGCCTTTCAATGTTCCCCAGGGGCCCGAGGACTCAGCGAATGCGCGTCCGACTTTTCGTGGCGTCTGGGTGCAATAGCGCATCCGAAACTCATTAGATCTCCTCACTATCTGCATGAAAAACTTCGTTCCCGGCGTCTCCTTATCCCTCTTCGCGGCTTTGGCTCTTTCCTCGTGTGAAACTCCCATGACCCCCGGCGAGAAAGCGCTCGCCGGCGCAGCTGCCGGCGCCGCCGCGGGCGCACTCGCCACGGGTGAAGGTCGAGGCGCATTGGCCGGTTCGGCGATTGGCGCAGGCGCGGGGTACCTCATCGGAAAGCTCGACCAGCGCGCCGACGAGCGGGCGGCGCATTATTACGGGGAATATCCGGTGGGGCGGCCGACTCGGCAGCATGGCTTGGTGGAAAGCCCATATCCGCCTTACAATTTGATCGATGTTCACGGAATTCCACATGGAGCGCGCGTGGAGGATACGTCGGTAAATCAGGTGTTTATTAATCCGTAAGGCAACGCGCAGACGGCGCTTTGTTATTTACGCGACCGCCAAGCCAAAACCGGCGTAGTGACTTAGCGTGAAGCCGGTCTCCTGGGGCTCGGCGCGCAGTCGGGCGAAATTCCGCAGCTCCTTGCAGGACCGGATCTTGAGCTTTTCTTTGATCCGCGCCTGGTGAGTCTCGACGGTTTTGACACTCACGCTCAGTTCCTCGGCGATCGCCGTAGCGCCATAGCCGCGCCCCAGGAGGCGAAAGATGTGCAATTCCCGGTTCGACAAGGATGACAAACCTTCTGTCGCCGGGGCCGGCGCGCCATCGGCCACCTCCTGAAGCCATTGCTGCTGGATGCGTTGGCTGGTCTGGCGGCGTCCCGCCATGACGGCGTCGATCGCCGAAACGAGTTCACTCGCTTCGTCCTTCTTACTCACATAAGCCCAGGCGCCCGCCTTGAAGGCGCGCAAGACGATCGATAGTTCTTCGATCTCGCTCGTCACGATCGCCTTCACCGGCGAATGCAACTGGCGAAACTCCTTCAATAAACTCAAGCCGTCGCCACGCGGCAACATGACGTCGAGCACAATGAGATCCGGCTTTGTTTCCTCACACCGTCGCCGGGCTTCCGGCGCGTCTTTCGCCTCGCCGCAAACCGTGAGTCCCGCGTGAACGTTAATCAATGAGCTGAGGGCGAAACGCGTCAACGGCAAGCCGTCCACAATCAGTACTCGCATCTTCTTTATATATTCCATGGGGTGACCTCATTTTGGTGTCCGCCATTAGCGCCTAGCTATTTGCACTACGTGAGGCAAGTCGTTTTCTGTAAATAATATAAATATTAGTCAATCTCTCGTGAGGGTGGCCCCGAGTGTGTTGCAAATGCGCTTTATACCAAATTGCGCTAGTGTTCGCCTAAACAGCCGCGCACATTCCAACCGGATTTCTCCAAGCGGATCCGGGCATCCTCGTACGAAATTCCGAGCGTCTCGCTCACCAGCCGGATTCCGCGGTCGCGAAGTTTGGCATTTGTTATCCGCACGTCGATCATGAGGTTTCCGCGAACTTTTCCGAGACGCACCATGGCGCAGGTCGAGAGGATGTTAAGCGCCGCCTTGGTCGCCGAGCCGGCCTTCAGTCGCGTCGACCCCGTAAGAATTTCGGGCCCGGTCGGGAGATCGATTTCGATGTCCCAAGGTTCGCCCGCGCGATGCCGCGATGGATTGCAAGTGAGCAGCAGCGTCCGGGCTCCGAGCTGTCGCGCCTCCGTCAGCGCGCCGAGCACAAAGGGGGTGCGTCCGCTCGCAGCGATACCGCACACGACGTCGCCCGCCCGCACTCCCCGGCTGCGGATGGCCAGTGCGCCGCCCGCCGGAAAATCCTCCGCGCCCTCCACCGCTCGATGCAAAGCCTGCGGGCCGCCGGCGATGATGCCCTGCACCAGCTCCGGCGACGCGCCAAAAGTCGGCGGGATCTCGCTGGCATCCAACACCCCGAGGCGCCCGCTGGTGCCGGCGCCCGCATAGAAAAGGCGACCGCCTGCGAGCAACGCGCCCGCGACAAGATCCGCGGCCTCCGCGAGACGGTCGGCGCAAGCCTGGACCGCGGTGGCGACATGCGCTTCCTCGATCACGAAAAGGTCGACGATTTTCCGGGTCGGCAGTTGATCGAGATGGGTCGATTGCGGGTGCCGCTGTTCGGTGCCGGCTTCAGCCAATTCTTCCCGAAACGACTCCCCTCCTGCTTCCGGTGACTCAGTCGAATTGACTTCCGTGGCTGTGGCGGCCTTGAGACTTTGCAAATTCCGAGCGGCGAGCCATGCGGCGCCAACGGCTCCCGAATCGCAGCAAACCGCAACATCTCCCGAAACACTCAGCGCCTCGAGTTGGCGCGTGAAGATTTCCGCATACGCCGCATTGTGCGCGAATAATCCACCGAAGAGCCGCACCGCCGGCCGGGGCTCCTCGAGCCGATGCGCCACGGCTTGGGTAAACTTAGCGAGAAACCTGGCGCCCCGCTGGATGATCGCCTCCGCCTCTGCATCGCCGCGCCGCGCGGCATCAAAGACCACCGGCGCCAGGCTCGCTACTGACATCTTGTCGGCTTGATAAACCCAGTCTACGAGATCGCGCAAACCATTGAGCGCCAACTGGCGCAGGATGTCTTGGGCAAAGGGCGAGATCTCGTCATTGAGATCGTAGTGGGTGAGCACGGAGCGCAATCCCTGGATGGCGATGGAGTAGGCGCCGCCGCGATCGCCGAGCAATTGCCCCCAGCCGCCGGCGCGCTCCACCTGGTCTCCTTTCCGTCCATGCACAGCCGCGCCCGTGCCCGCAATGACGATGATGCCATCCTTCGCGCGAAAACACGCCGCCATGGCGGACTCCCGATCGCTGCCGGCGACAATGGTCGCGGCCGGCCAAATCCGCGCCGCCAACCGCCGCAGCCGGTCATGCTCCTCCGGCGTAGCGCAACCGGCCAGGAAGACCCCGACGGCGCCGACCTCACGGGGCAGCGTCGAGAAAAGCGCCGTCAGCTCGTCGTCGCCGCTGAGCTTCAGATTTGCCGACGGCAACAACCCGCGCTGGGTTACCGACGGCTCGCCGTCAGCCGCGCCATCGGCCAGAACCCACTCCGTCTTCGTGCCGCCGCCCTCGATGCCCAGGACCCGGTGGGACAAGTGTGATATAGTCATCATGTAGTGGTTTGAACGTTGAGTTTTCGCCCCCTCTCTGGCAAGGATCGGATTCCCTCTCCCGGCTGTGTGGATGCCGGCGATTTCCCCTCTAGAACATGAAGACGATCACGATCGAGGAGTTTTTCCTCGACTATCCGCGGCATCCGATTGCCACTGGAACGCCTTGGATGATGCCACCGGAGGTGCAGATCATCGCCTCCATGATCAAACATCTGGATGCACGATCCATTGTAGAAATCGGCGTTCAGGAAGGCTCCCTGGCCAAGGCCTTGTTGGAGGAGTTTGAGTCCATCGAAAACTATTTGGGAGTAGACGTGCTCTTTGGCGCCCCGCTGCCCTTGAAACGGCAGGCCAATCAGACGCCGCGACAAGCCGGCATCCTGGTTTCCGACAATCGATTTTCCACTTTCACCAGCCGACTGGGTAGTCTGGATCCGGCCTTGGCGAAGCTGCTCCAAACGATGCCAGCAGACTTTTTCGTGATCGATGGCGATCACAGCGAAAATGCCGTACGCAGCGACACGTTCCTCGCAAAAAGCGTGCTCCGACGTTCGGCCGACCGGCCAAAAGGCATTGTGTGGCATGACTATGGTCGCATTCCCGAGGTGACCGCAGCCCTGGAGTGGGAGCAGTGGAACGGGATCGTGCATGTGCTCGGCACGACGCTCTGCTTCGAGAGCTTTTAGAATCTCGACATTTGCAAAGTTCTTGCCAGCTGCTCAAAAGCGCCGCAAGCTCGCAGCCCTGCCTATGAAAACCGGCGTCCAGCTTTCTCGGTGTCCTCATACATTGACGGCGATCGCTTTGGGTGAGCCGATCATGTTGCTTTTGCAGAATGACCGCGCTTTCGGGCTCCTGCTCGCAGAGAGTGGGCGCAGCGATTTTCTCGGCCGGTTCCGTCTGGATCAGGCGACCTATCTGAGCGTCGAGGGCTCGGACATTTGTTATCTGGATTTTCCCGGTGTTCACGTTTACCAGGGCGACGGCATCTGGTTCGCCCAAGATGTGGAAAGCGGGCGATTTTTTCCCAATCCGAGCCAGATGGCTTATCGCTCGGTATATCTGACTTTCGCGGAATTCAAGCGGCTGCAGTATTTTCGCGCGGAAGGAGTGGCGCAGCCAGTCTTCAGTTTCGCGCAGGAGCGTTTCGGCAAGTTGCCGGGATTCTCGCATCGCCCCAAGTCGTGGTTTCGCCGCGCTTCGTTTTCGGCGCCGGAGAAATATGCGACCGCGCGCGGCATTTTGCCGGCCTCCAAGTACATCCTGGCCGAGGCAGCTTAAGGCTGCCCAGCGGGCTGCGGCTGTCGGTGGCGTCCTCCCATCCGAAACGGTCTCGCGCCGGTGCGAATCCTCTGCCATGATGCGGACGCCTCCTCCCGCATGCCCCCCGCCGCCAATCTCCGGTCCGTCGCGAAAATCGCCGGCGTGAGCCACGTCACCGTCTCCCGCGTCCTGAAGAATGAACGTTGGGTCAAGGAATGCACCCGCGAGCGCGTGCTCGAGGCCGTGCGCCTGGCCGGCTATCGGCCCAATCCCCTCGTCTCCGCGGCGATGGCCCAACGGCGCTCGCCGGATCGCCTGGCCTGCTCCACCGTCATCGCCTATCTGAATTGCTACAACGACCAGGAGCTCTGGCGCAGTTCACCCTCGCAATCTCGCTTCCTCAACGGCGCGCGCACCCGGGCCGAAGAACTCGGTTTTTCCGTTGAAGAATTCCATCTTTTCGACCGGGGCATGAACCCGCGCCGGATCCAGCGTATGCTGGAATCCCGAGGCATCGCTGGGCTCATCGTCGGCTCGTTCCGCAGCGCGCACGCCCATCTATCGCTGGATTGGGATCGCTTTGCCGCCGTCGCGCAGGCCTTTACGCTCACTCGCCCCGCGCTGCATCGCGCGGCCAATCACTACTTCAAGTCCATGGAAGCAGCCCTGCGCGCCCTGCGCCGCCTGGGCTATCGGCGCATCGGGCTGGCCATCTCCTCGGAGGTCGACACTCGCTGCCAGCACGCCTACTCCGCAGCCATGGCCGTCTACCAGCGCAACATCGCGGACGCCGATGCCATTCCCGTACTCAATTCCGGTCTCAAGGACGCCGCCATCCTCCGGCGGTGGCACGGCCGCTGGCGGCCGCAGGTCATCGTCACCCCCCACCTCTGCGCGATCGACACCCTGGCCGCGATCGGACTTTCTGTGCCAGGCGACATCGCCCTCGCCCACACCGACTGGCATCCTAACTACGTGCAATGGGCCGGCGTGGACCACTGCGTCGAAACGGCCGGACGCGCCGCAACGGATCTCCTGGTCACGCAACTCTTCACCAACCAGCGCGGCCTGCCCGCCGCCGCCATTTCGATGCTCACTGAAGGCGTCTGGGTCGACGGCCCCAGCGCCCCACGCATTGATGTCCCAGCGCCATTGCCGCGATTGCCCAGGTCGGTGATGGTGAGTGATTGAGGTCCCATACTGTTCAGGAGAGATATTGCGCCACGGGTGTTGCGCCCTCCCACCGCCTTGACACCCCACCTCTCGGCGCTAGCCTCCGGAAATCGCCAGTGCGCTTCCATTGAACGCTCCCGTCGAACACACCGATCAACATTTCGCGGTGTTTTCCGGCGCGGTCTCGCTAAGCATAAACGAACGCTCGGAATACCTACTGCGTACCTGCGGGGGCGACGAACCATTCCGCAGGCGGGTGCAGGCGCTACTTCGCGCGCACGATGAAGCGGACGACTTTCTGTGTGGACCGACGCCAAGCTTGGGGGCGGAAAATGGGCTCTATCAAGCCGCCAGCGAAAGGCCCGGAACCCAGGTCGGGCGCTATGAATTGCGGGAGCCACTGGGAGAAGGCGGCTGCGGGGTCGTCTACCTGGCGGAACAGCGCGAGCCGGTCCGTCGGTTCGTCGCGCTCAAGCTGATCAAGCCAGGAATGGACACCCGGCAGGTGCTTGCCCGTTTTGAAGCCGAGCGGCAGGCGCTGGCAATGATGGACCATCCTCATATCGCCAAGGTCCTGGACGCGGGCGCTACGGAGTTTGGCCGGCCGTACTTTGTTATGGAACTGGTGCGCAGCGCCAAGGTCACCGACTTCTGCGATGAAAACGCGCTTTCCGTCGACGAGCGGTTAAAGTTATTTCTCGAAATCTGTTATGCCGTCCAGCACGCGCACCAAAAGGGCATCATTCATCGCGACTTGAAGCCCTCGAATATTCTCGTGGCCCGCGGCGAGGATGGCACGCCGGTTCCGAAGGTCATCGATTTCGGAATTGCCAAAGCCACCACCGGCGAGCCCTTGACGAACAAGACGGTTTTCACAGCGGTGGAAATGTTGGTCGGCACGCCAGCCTACATGAGTCCCGAACAAGCCCGGGCAAGTCATGGAGAGGTAGACACACGGACGGACATCTACAGCCTTGGGGTGCTGTTATACGAATTGCTAGCCGGGTCGACGCCTTTCGACCGGCGGGAAAGCCTGAAGGCAGGCATCGATGAACTGCGACGCGTGATCGCGCAGGAGGAACCGGTCCGCCCATCTGCACGGCTCTGCGCGTTGCCAGCGCAAGAACTTGCCGCCGTGGCCGCGCGACGCCAGACCGCCGAAGCGCACTTGGTGCGCGCGATCCGCGGTGATCTGGATGCGATTGCCGGCATGGCGCTGCAGAAAGATCCGTCGCATCGCTACGCCACGGCCGCGGAATTGGCAGCCGACGTTCAGCGGCATCTTCACAATGAAGTCATCATGGCGCGGCCACCCAGCAACTGGCAGCGTTTTCGGAAAATGGCGGCGCGGAACAAAGTAGCGTTTGCCTCGGTGGCTGCAATCGTGACGCTGCTGGTCGTCAGTCTGGCAATCGTTTCGCTCTCTCTGCGCAAGGAACGGGCCTCGCGCCGGGAGGCAGATGTGGCGCGCGCCCAAGCTTTGCTGGATAAAAAGCAGGCCGAGACCGAAACGATGAAGAGCCGACAGGTGACTGGCTTCCTCGAGGAGATGTTAAACGGGGTGGGGCCGGCTGCGGCGCGCGGACGAGACACAGCTTTGTTGGAAGAGATTCTGCAAAAAACGAGTGAGCGCACCGGTCGCGACTTGGCCGGACAACCCGAGGTGCAAATCGAACTGTGGAATACCGTGGGCGGCGTTCTGTTCGATTTATCTCTCTACTCGCGCGCCGAGCCGCTGCTTCGGAATGCCTTGGATCGGCAACGTCAATTGGATCGCGGGGAAAGTCCAGCCACAGCGGGTATGAAAGTACGCCTCGCCCGTTCCCTAGGCGGGATGGGACGAGTGCGTGACGCCGAGGCGCTGACCCGCGAAGCCTTGGCCTTTTACCGACAGACGTCAGGAAATGAGGGGCGAGAGCTGGCAACCGCATTAAACATTCTCGGGCACCTTTTATCGAAACAGGGGAAAAATACGGAAGCCGAGGCGACACATCGAGAAGCGCTTGCGTTGCGCCGCAAGATGTTTGGCGCGGACCATCTCGATGTTGCGCAATCGCTGGGCAACCTGGCGATGACGCTCAGCAATGAGCAAAGAAAGGCCGAAGCCGAAAGTGCGCTGCGCGAAGCAATGGAGATTTGGAAAAAGCAATTGGGAGACGACGATCTGACCGTCATCCGCACCAAGGCAAACCTGGGAATGTTATTGGAAGATCAGGGCAATCTGGCGGAAGCCGAAAAGATGCAATGGGACGCCTTCGCCAGCTTTCGAAAGCAATTGCCCGAATGGCACGAGAACCTGACAACCGCCGCCACGCAACTGACCCGGCTGCTCGTCAAAGAAAATCGCCGGGCGGAAGCGGCGCCCTTGCTCGAGGGACTGCGGCGCGTCGATTATCGACGGTATCCGCAAGTCGTTCTGCAACTGGATGCGCGTTGCAACAGGCTCGCCCAGTGGGGATTGTGGCCGGAAGCGGCGATGGACGCCGCGCGCCGGCTCGAAGCGGAACCCACGGAGCCTCAAGCTTATCACACCTACGCGCCGCTGCTCGTAGCGCTCGATCAACCGGAGCGATACGGCGCCCTATGCCAGGAAATATTGCAGCGCTTCAGCGCTCCGACGGATGTCCAAGTGGCGGATCGCATGGCCAAGGATTGTCTCATTCTTCCGGTTTCCGGATTGGATTTGCAGCAGGTTGAGTCCCTCGCTGATTACGCTGTGACCCGTGGCGAGAAGAATCCCGCATTTCCACTCTTTTGCAGTTGCAAGGCTCTTGCCGAGTATCGGCTGAAGGATTTCCACGCGGCCATCGAGCCGGCGCAAAAGGCGCTCGCGAGTTCGTTTCCCTACTCCGCAGCCCAAGCCTATTTCGTCCTGGCCATGTCGCAACACGCTACAGGAAATGAGGCGGAAGCTCAATCGAATTACGCCAAGATGCAGGCGCTGATAAAAAACAAAATGCCACGAGTGGACGATCGGAATCTCGACCAGGATTGGCGCGACTGGGTCATCGTCCACGCGCTGGCGAAGGAAGCTCAGGCAGAGATGGAACCGCAACCCCAGGCGCCATGAGCGACGCAACGCTCATTCTCGCGGAAATCGAAGCGGGTGATGCAGAAGCGCCGGGCCGATTGCTCGCCATGGTCTATGATGAATTGCGGCTGTTGGCGGCCCGCAAAATGGCTCAGGAGCCACCGGGACACACGCTACAGCCGACGGCATTGGTGCATGAAGCGTGGCTGCGCCTGGTAAATGCCGAGGGGCGGAAGTTTGCAAATCAGGCGCATTTCTTCGCCGCGGCAGGCGAAGCCATGCGGCGAATCCTGATCGACCGCGCGCGCCGGCGACAGGCCGAGCGGCACGGAGGCAAACAGGAGCGCGTGGAATTTGTGGAAGGCCATCTTGTGGCGCCAGCCGAGGACGAGCTGCTGCTGGCCGTGGATGATGCGCTGGAAAAACTCGCGCGCGAACACCCCGCTCAGGCGCAAGTGGTGAAGCTGCGCTTTCACTGCGGGATGACAAATGAGGAAACGGCGCAGGCGCTGAATGTTTCCGTGGCCACGGTAAAGAATTATTGGGTGTTCGCGCGCGCGTGGCTTTTTGATGCGGTGCGTGGGCAATAGGGCGGCGCCCTTTGCCTGCCGCGCTAAGCCTCTGCAGGAGTTTGCTTTCCTGCCTTGTCACCCGTCGGTGCGAACGAAGGCCACTTTTAAAATTTCTTTAGCCCGGCTTAGCCTTTTCACCACGAATTCTCGCCTTAACCCACCGACGAGATGTGTGTCGGTCACGCGTCTCGCCTGCTCACCGCAAAAAAAACCGCCAATCCAACTCGCTCATGAAAAAACTATCGGAAAAAGTCGCAATCGTCACGGGAGCCTCCAAGGGCATCGGAGCCGCCATCGCCAAAGCACTCGCCGCCGAGGGCGCGGCGGTTGTCGTCAATTTCGCGTCGAGCAAGAGCGGCGCAGATGCCGTCGTGGACGCAATCACAAACGCGGGAGGGAAGGCCGTGGCGGTCGGAGGCGACGTATCCAAAGCGGCCGATGCAGCAGGAATTATTGACGCAGCCATCCAAAATTTCGGGCGTCTCGACGTGCTCGTAAATAACTCGGGGGTATTTAAATTCGCTTCCATTGAAGAGGTGACCGAGGAGGATTTCCATCGGCATTTCAATGTCAATGTGCTCGGACTTCTGCTCACCACGCAAGCGGCCGTGAAACACCTGGGCCACGGCGCCAGCATCATCAATATCAGTTCCGGAGTGAGCCGCATCACGCCTCCCGGCAGCTCGGTGTATACCGGGACCAAGTGCGCGGTCGACGGGATCACTGGCGTCCTCGCAAGAGAACTCGGGCCTCGGGGCATCCGCGTAAATGTGGTAAATCCGGGCATGGTTGAAACAGAAGGCGCGATCGCCGCGGGTTTCATCGGGTCCGAACTCGAGAAACAGCTCATTGCCCAGGCTCCCCTCGGGCGCACCGGTACGCCCAATGATATTGCAGACATCGTGGTTTTTCTCGCCACCGATGACGCCCGCTGGTTAACTGGAGAACAACTGCTGGCGACGGGCGGAATCCGTTAGCGGCGAGATTGGATTCCCGGCCAGGCGCGTTTCGAAGTCTCCAAACATGTCCACACCATTTCGAGTTCATATCCGGCCATGAAGTCCAACAAATTACATCTCCTCTTCGGCCTCCTTCTCCTCGCCGGATGTCACCGTCCGGCGCCGAATGCCGCGCCTCCTCCGCCCAAAGTCACCGTGGCGCCGGTCGTAGAGAAAGAGATTGTCGAGTGGAACGAATTCATTGGACGGACCGATGCGGTGCAAAGTGTGGAAATTCGGGCGCGGGTCAGCGGTTATCTGACGAGCGTGGATTTCAAACCGGGAAGCCTCGTTAAAAAGGGAGACCTGCTTTTTACGATCGACGAGCGCCCCTACAAGGCAGACCTCGCCCGCGCCGAAGGTCAGTTGCAGCAGGCGCGAGCGCAGCAGCAGCTGGCCGAGGCGGATTTCAAGCGGGTCAAGGAATTGCGCGACCGCAGTGTCGTGGCCGTCAATGAATTCGACAACAAATCTTCGGTGATGATGCAAAGCCTGGGAGGAACGACCGTCGCCGAAGCCGAGCTTGAGAACGCGAAACTCAACCTGGAGTTTTGCTCTATTCGCTCCCCGATCGATGGCCGGGTGAGCCGCGAGAACGTGAGCGTCGGCAACCTCGTACAGCCCAATGCCACGGCCGCCGGCGTCCTCACGACGGTGGTCGCGGTAGATCCGCTGTACGCCTACATGGACGTCGATGAGAGCGCGATTCTGAACTACATCAAACTCTCGAAAGAAGGCCGGCTGAAGACGGCGAGAGAGACGCGGGTAACCTTGTACATGGGGCTGCAAAATGAAGAGGGATTCCCTCACGAAGGCTTTGTTGACTTCGTCGACAACCGGATCACGCCGGGCACGGGCACCATGCGCGTGCGCGGCCAATGGAAAAACTGGGATGCGCTGCTCACCCCGGGCTTTTTCGTCCACATCCGCGTAGCGGCCAGCCCCAAGTATCCGGCGCTGCTCGTGCCGGACGAAGCCATCGGCGTGGACCAGGGACAACGCTTTGTGCTGGTCGTCGGCGCCGATAAGAAGGTGCAATACCGCACGGTAAAATTGGGGACTTTGTCGGATGGATTACGCGTCGTGCACGAAGGACTGAAGGCTGGCGAGTTGATCGTGGTCAACGGCCTGATGCGCGCGCAGCCCGGCTCAATCGTGGATGCCGAGGTGGCCGCTCCGCCAACGCCCGCAGCCTCGGCCGAGTCGGCCGCAAAATAACTTCGAGGCATCATGAATATCTCCGACTTTTTCATTCGACGGCCGATCTTCGCAGCGGTGCTGGCCATTGTGACCGTCCTGGTAGGCGGCATCGCGGCATTTACGCTGCCGGTGGCACAGTACCCCGACGTCACACCACCGACCGTAGTCGTAACGGCCCAGTACCCTGGCGCCAATCCCTCGGTCGTGGCGGAGACGGTGGCGACGCCCATCGAGCAGCAGGTCAATGGCGTCGAGAATATGCTCTACATGTCGAGCCAGTGCACGAGCGACGGCACGATGACGCTGACCATCACTTTCGAACTCGGGACGGACCTCAATACCGCCCAGGTGCTCGTGCAAAACCGCGTGGCCGTCGCCGAGCCGCAGCTGCCGCAAGATGTGCGCAATCTCGGCGTCACGACCACGAAACGGCAACCCGCACTGCTCATGGTGGTGCACATGACTTCGCCGGATGACAGCCACGATGCGCTCTATCTAAATAACTATGCCTTCCTGCAGGTCCGCGACGCCCTCGCTCGCTTGAAGGGCATCGGCGATGTGCAGGTCCTCGGCGCCCGCGAATACTCGATGCGTGTGTGGCTCGATCCCGACAAAATCGCGAACCATAACATGACGGCGACAGATGTCGTAAATGCGCTGCGCGAACAGAATGTGCAGGTGGCCGCCGGAACGATTGGCCAGCCACCAGTGCCCAAAGGGGCAGCCAAGTTCCAACTTTCGATCAATATGCTGGGGCGACTGACGGATGAAAAGCAATTTGAAGACATCGTCATCAAGGAGGGCGAAAATGGAGAGATTCTGCGCGTCCGGGATGTGGCCCGGGTCGAACTGGCGGCGCGGGATTACTCCGTCGATTCCAATCTCAGCGGCAAGCCGGCAGCGGCGATGCTCATCTTCCAGTTGCCCGGGGCCAATGCGCTTAGCGTCTCCGACGCCGTGCGCGCGGAGATGGCCAAATTGAAGAAACGCTTTCCTCCCGGGGTGGATTTTTCCATCGCCTATGATCCCACGGTCTTCGTCCGGGAATCGGTCGAAGCCGTGGGGCATACGCTTTTCGAGGCGATCATCCTCGTGGTGCTGGTGGTGGTCGTTTTCCTGCAGTCCTGGCGGGCATCCATCATCCCGCTGATCGCGGTGCCGGTCTCGCTGATCGGCACCTTTGCGGTCATGGCGGCGCTGGGTTTTTCGCTAAACAATCTGTCTCTCTTCGGTCTTGTCCTGGCCATTGGGATCGTGGTCGACGACGCGATCGTCGTCGTGGAGAACGTCGAGCGAAGTATTGAACACGGCCTGTCTCCGCTGGACGCGACGTTCAAGGCGATGCGCGAAGTCAGCGGTCCAATCGTGGCCGTGGCGCTCGTGCTTTGTGCGGTCTTCGTGCCGACGGCCTTTGTTAGCGGAATTACCGGCCAATTCTACCGGCAATTTGCGCTGACCATCGCCGTGTCGACGGTGCTCAGCGCCTTCAATTCGTTAACCCTTTCACCCGCGCTGGCCGCCTTGTTGCTGAAGCCCAGGGCGGAAAAGCCGGATTGGTTTTCCCGCATTCTGAACTTTTTCTTCGGCTGGTTCTTCCGCCTTTTCAACTGGACCTTCGAACGAGTGAATAACTGGTATATTCGCGCGTTGGGCGGGATCATTCGCTTTGCGACTGTGGCCATGATCATCTACTTCGGATTGTTAGGACTGACCTGGCTCGGATTCAAGAGCGTTCCCGTCGGGTTCATCCCGTCGCAGGATCAGGGCTATCTCGTGGGCTTCACACGCTTGCCGGATGGAGCATCGCTGGAACGAACGGGGGATGTCGTAGCGCGAGCGTGCGCCCTGGCGCGGCAGGTTCCCGGCGTGCGCAACACCGTAGAGTTTCCGGGCTTCGACCCGTTGAATGGCATCAATAGCCCCAATGTCGGCGCTTTCTTCATCGGCCTGGACGCCTTCGATAAGCGCACCTCGCCAAAGCTCAGCGGTCTCGCCATCACCAAAGCCGTCGCAGACCAGTTGGCCTCCATCCAGGAAGGCTTCGTCGCAGTATTTCCGCCGCCACCGGTGCAGGGCATCGGCAATGCGGGCGGTTTCAAACTCATGGTGCAGGATCGCGGCAACGAGGGCTACGCGGCGTTGCAAGCGGCCGTGGGCAAATTGGCGGCGGCGGCCAATGGGTCGCCGCAATTGACAAATGTCTTCTCGAGTTTTCGCGCCAGCGTGCCGCAACTCTATGTCGATGTGGATCGAGTGAAGGCGCGGAGCATGGGCATGCCGCTCGGGAATGTTTTCGACACGCTCCAGACCTACATGGGCAGCCTGTATGTAAACGACTTCAACCGCTTCGGCCGCACCTACCATGTCACCGTGCAGGCCGACGCGAAATTCCGTTTGCGAGCGGAGGATATCGGGCGTCTTAAAACCCGGAATAAGACGGGCGACATGGCTCCGCTCAGCGCTGTGGCTCAAATCAATCAGTCGGCGGGGCCGGATCGGGTGACTCGGTACAACCTTTACACGTCGGCAGATCTCTTGGGCGACGTCGCGCCGGGCGTCTCCAGCGGTGAGATGGTGAAACAGCTCGAAGCGCTCGCGGAAAAAACGCTGCCGACCTCCTTCAGCACGGAGTGGACTGAGTTGACCCTGCAACAGAAGCTGGCGGGCAACACCGCCGCTTACATCTTTCCGCTGTGTGTGCTTTTCGTCTTCCTGACTCTGGCCGCGCAATACGAAAGCTGGAGCCTGCCGCTGGCGATCATCCTGATCGTGCCAATGTGTCTGCTCTCGGCCATCGCCGGGGTGTGGCTGCGGAATATGGATAACAATATCTTCACCCAGACCGGACTCGTCGTGCTCGTCGGCCTGGCCTGTAAGAATGCCATTCTCATCGTCGAGTTTGCCAAGGACGAGCAGGAAAAAGGCGCCGAGCGCGTGCAGGCCGCAACCACGGCGGCGCGCCTTCGGTTGCGTCCCATTCTGATGACGAGTTTTGCCTTTATTCTGGGGGTTGTCCCGCTGGTCCTGGCCAAAGGCGCGGGCGCGGAGATGCGACAAGCTCTGGGCACCGCAGTCTTTTTCGGCATGCTCGGCGTGACCTTCTTTGGCCTGTTGTTAACACCGGTATTCTTCGTGGTCATTCGCCGAATGACGGAAGGAAGGCCCCGAGTGAAAGCGGCAGCAGCTCAGGCGATCGTCACCCCTGCAGCACCCGCGCCCGCACCCGCAAAATGAGTTGCGCCGTATCGCTCCCAAGCACGCGCAGGTGCGCGAAGCCCTCCCAATTACCTCTCACAAAAAACGACTGAAATGCGCACAGCGTCAGGTCACGCAAATCTTAATATCATTGCCACATCTATGTCTGAATCTCCCATCAAAGCGCACAATCTCACCCAGCGCCCGCCCCGCAGTCCGCGGGTCCGTCTCGGCGGCTACGTCATCCTCCCGCGCATGCTCGATAAAGGCCGAGCTACGCTGGCGGGCCAAGCTGGAGAATACATTTTCAATAGCCCGACCGACCAACACTGCCTCCGTTTCGTGGGTATTGATGCCGAGGAGTTGAAAGCCGAACTCGCCAAAGGGAAAGGCGATGGGGCAATCCTGGACTGGGTGCAAGAGCACGCGGCTCACCCACGGCAACCGTGGGAGATCCAGCAATGGAGCGCATATTTCAATGAGCGCGGACCGGATAGCGATGCCGAAACGCTGGAATTTTTCTCCGGCCGGGTCGGCGCCTTGAGCAAGACCCGGGAGGATATCAAAACGTTTTTCGATCTCATGGATCTGGATGACCACGTCAGTTTCGGCGGGGACGCGTAGCCGGGAACGGCGTGTCACGAAATCCTTCCCCATTTTTTCGAGACGCCCGCGCTCCCAGGACTGCTGGTTGCACCTTGTCTGCGCTACTCACCGCTGCTTCCCGTGTGCGGCGCCTTCCGCCGCGCGCACGATGCGGAAGCCTGATGCATCCTGGCCCTTTTCCGGGGCCAGCCGGGATCGACAGGACGAGAGCAAACTAAGTTTCAGGCCATTGTACCAGGAGCCGCCGCGCAGGACTTTTTCCGGCTTGGCGGTATTGCCGTTCCAGTTATCCATGCACCATTGCCAGACGTTGCCGCCCATGTCGTAGAGGCCGTATTTGTTGGGGGGAAAGCTGCCGGCGGGAGAGGTGAAGCTGTAGCCGTCGTTATAGCCTTGGATCGCCGCTTCGGAGCCGGTTTCTTCGCCCGTATAGTTGCCGGCGTTTTGCGGCGGGGGCCATTGCGTGCCCCAAGGATAGATATCTTTAACGCGCAGGTCGCGCTCAGCGGGGGTGCGGCCAGGTTCGGACGACAGGCCGACGCCTTTGCTCCACTCCAGATCCGTGGGTAGGCGATAGATCTGGCCGGCCGGCAGGACGCCGCTCTTGTGTTCCCGATCGGTCAGCCATTTGCAGAATTCCGCAGCATCGTACCACGAAATCCAGACCACAGGATGGTCGGGGCCCTGCTTGAAGTCGGGGTTGCGCCAGCGATCCGAGGAGACCGGCGTTTCACGGGCAAAGGCTGCGAAATCTTTCACCCGAGTCGGCCAGACGCAGAAAAGCACGTCGCCTACGGCGGCGAATTTCATCCCCAGACTGTTTTCAAAGACCACGAGCGCATCCGCCTCCTTTGCGCCTTCGGGCCGTCGCGTCGTTTCGCCCTCAGCCTGGGCCGGCGCGGGCACGCTTGGGGCCTGCGCGGAGGCGGCGGGCGGGCTAGCCGGTGAAGGCGACGCTTGCGATCCCGCAGGCGCTTCGCCTTCAGTCCCGAACTGCTTTTGCTGATCCTGAAGCGCCTTCAACTTTTCCGCCAGCGCCTTCATTTCCTTGTCGAGTTGGGCGCGTTTCTCCGCTTTGGCGGCTTCGGCTTTGCGCGCCTCCTGCGCCCGGGTTTTCTCCAGCTCCTCAGCTTTGAGCAGCGCGGCAGCCTGGAGCTTGTTTGCGGCGTCGGCGTCGGTCACGGCTTTGGCCAGCGCCGCGGTGGCGGCCAAGCGATCATCGAGCGAACGCTGGTAATCCATGACTTCGCTGTCGACTCTGTCGCGAGCGGCTAGTTTCGAACTATTTTGCGCTTCCCAATCGGTGAGCGCCTTCCGGGCTTCCTCCGCGGCGCGCGCCTTTTCCTCGGCGACCTGCCGGGCTTGTTGCGCCGCCAGGGCCGCCGCCTTCATGAGGTCTTCTTTTCTGTCGCGCTGAGCCTGCAAATCCTTGCCCGCTTCCATAGTCGGAACCGCCGATTTCCTTTTCTCCGCCAGGGCCTTTCGCGCCTCGGCCACCGATGCGTCGGAGGATTGATGTTGCTTATGCAACTCAAGCGCACGCTTTTCCGCCGCACTCGCCGCCTGGCGCACTTTTTCCACCGGAGCACTTGCCTCCACGAGCGGCGGAGCGGGCGGGATTTTCCCGGCGACGGGCGCCGGCCCACCGGCAGCGGGCGCGGGAGCGGGAGCGGGCGTAGCGAGAACCGGAGACGGTGGCGGGGACGCGGTGGGAGCAGCCGGAGCCGGCGTGGGGCCCGAAGCGATGGGCGCATTCTCCACCATCGTGGACGGAACGGGAGCGGCCACTGCCGGGGCTTCGACGCCAGGAGTCTTGGGATGCTCTCCTGCGGTGGGCACGGGACCCGGCACAGTCGCTCGTAATGAGGGAGCCGGCAGCTGGGCCGAGGATGCGGACGCAACCACGGGTGGGATCGGGTTGGGCGTAGAGGGCTTATCCGCCGGAGACACTGGAGGCGTCGCCTCGCCGGGAGCTTTGCCATCCGCTTTGGGTGTTTCTGCCAAAGGCGCCGCATCCGCTGGGGAGCCTGGCGCTTCGTTGGGCGATACGTCGGGCTGGCCAAGCGGATCGCTCTTGGTACTCGCAACGTTCCCGGCGCCGTTTGACGACGGGGATTCCTTTGGCGCCTGCGGTGTCTGAACCACAGGAGTGGGCGGCATGGGGGCCGGAGGCGCTTTCTGCGCCAGGTTGGCCGGAGCCGGCGGCCGAATTTTCAGGACCGTCTCCAGCTTCGGCTTTCGGAGAAAGAAAAAGCAGGCGGCAATGGCGAGAATAGCGATGGCCGAAATGACGACCGCCACAGAATAATTCGATTTCCGGGGATGGAGCCCAGGATAGGCCGCGGCCGGCCGATCGGCCTCCAGAAGCATCCGTTCCGCCGCCTTTTCCTCTTCGAAAAGCGCGTCGTCCTGGTACTCCGCCTCGTGTTCGTCCGCAGCGACGGCGGCGGCGATCTCCGAGAATGTTTTGGCCGGCGCCGCAGCGTATCCCGGGGCAGGCGCCGCAGCGGGCGCTTCCGGCTTTTTTGCGACTACCTCGGGCTTTGTCGGCGCAGGGCTTTGCGGCTTGACGTTTTTCGCCAGACTGCCAGCCGTCGCCGCCGCAGCAGCATCACCACCGGCGCCCGGCCGACCGCCCACGCCGAGCTTTGCGGCCAGCTCCGCGACGGATTGAGGGCGATCCGCGATGGTCTTCGCCAGACAGGCGGCGACCGCCTTTTCCCACACCGGCAGGATCGTGCCGCCGCGCTTGCCCAGCTTGGCGCGCCGCTCCATCATCGGCTCAGGCAGGGCCCGGCGGATTTGGGGTTCGATTGCTCCTTCGGCCCCGGCGACAAAAGGCGCCTGGCCGGAAAGGAGCCCGTACAACATCACACCCACGGAGTAAATATCGTCGAACTTCGTCGGCGGTTCACCGTCGAGCTGCTGCAGGCTCTTAAAGGCTAGATGCCGCTCTCCGGCAGCACCGGATTGGGATCGAGCGAGTGAGTCTTCGATGATCCGGCTCACGCCGAGATTCGCGATGAGCAGCTTGCCGGCTTTGTCGATGTAGAGGTTGGCCGGCGAGACATTGCGGTGTACGAGCTGGATCTTGTGCACGTCGTCGAGCCCCTGGCAGAGCTGATCCAGCCAGGGCTTGAGATCGCCCGGCTCGAAAAATCCACCGTCCTTTTGCGCGAGAAGCGAAGCCACCGATTCTGCTTCAAACCAATCCATCGAGATCGCCGCCCAATCGTCCTCTTCGACGAGTTCATAGACCCGCAGGATATTCGCGTGGATCAACTGTCTGTTGCGCTTGATTTCCCTGCGCAATTCCGTCATCGCGCCGTCGTCGGCCCGCACTTCCTCCGGGAGGAAATGCAACGAGATTTCCTTACCCAGCGCCTCATCGTAGGCCAGCCAGATGGGCGCAATTTCCTCAGTTTGCGCCACCTCGCGTCTCAGGATGTACATGCCCGCCAATTTCTGGCCTGGAGCCAGTGTCATGGGGCTGCCGGTGGTGGGAGGGGGCAAAATTTCGGTTTGGGACACGGCTTCTCTAAATTGCGGGACTCCTCCGGCAGGCTCGGCCAAGGATTTGCCGTAGTGGCCGTACGAGAGGCGCGCCCCTTGAGGCGGCAGAAATTCGATAGACGGAAATCCCCAGAATGCCAATGCGAAAATGCTCCGGTCTTTCCCTTGCTCGTTCTGGATCGCGCCGCGGTCGGGGCGATCACTTCTCGTCCAGCGCTTGTCGCACGGCCCCAAGCAAAACCTCAGCCGTGCAGGGCTTCATGAGAAACTGCTTCACGCCGAGCGCCATCGTCGCGTTGTTCGCCGCCAAGCCGCTAGTGCCAATGATCCGCACGGCAGGGTCGATCTTGCGCAGGATCTGAATGACGGTCGAGCCATCCATGTGCGGCATCATCATGTCTGTGATCACGAGCGCGATGTCGGTCCAGTTCGCGGCAAATGCCGTAACTGCTTCAGATCCGCCGGGCGCCAGCAAGACTCGATAGCCAAACGACTCCAGCGTCTGCCGCGTGATCTCACGCACCGCCGCTTCGTCGTCGATCACGAGCACACGCTCGCCGTTTCCACGCGGCAGCTTGGTCGGCGCGGGAAGCGCGGTCTCTTGCTCGGGACCTGTGTAGGCCGGCAGATAGACCTGAAATTTCGTGCCGCGCCCCGCCTCGCTGGAGACACGAATGAAGCCGCGATGACTCTTGACGATGGCCTGCGCTGTGGAGAGTCCAAGCCCCGTGCCCTTGCCGACTTCCTTGGTCGTAAAAAAGGGATCGAAGATTTTGTCCAGAATCTCGGACGAGATGCCCAGGCCATTGTCTTCCACCTCGATAACTATGTACGGACCGGGATGCGCGTCGATATTGGAAGCGGCGTACTGTTCATCGAGCACGATATTTTCTGCGGAGATATGCAGCGCGCCGCCCTTCGGCATGGCATCACGGGCATTCAGACAAAGATTGAGCAGGACCTGATGAATCTGCGTAGGGTCGCCATGGACCACGGCCAAATCGCGCGCGATAGAAATGTGCACGCGGATGTGTTTCAGGAAGGTATCGTTGGCGATGCGCTCGATTTCCTGGATGAGATGTTTCACCTGCACCTGGACGCGCCGGCCTTCCACCCCGCGGGCAAAGGATAATACCTGGCGCACCATGTCCGCACCGCGCCGCGCGCTCGCGCCGATGACGGCCAGCAACTCCCGGCTCGCCGCGTCGCGGAAATGCATTTCCAGCAACTCGAGAGACATGATGATGGGCCCCAGCACATTGTTCAGGTCGTGCGCGATGCCGCCGGCCAACGTGCCGATGCCTTCCATTCGCTGCACCCGGAGAAATTGTTGCTCCAGTTTTTTTCGCTCCGTGCGATCGACGGCAAAGCCCACCCCTTCATCCGGATCGTCGGCGAAGCGCGCCGAGCCCAGAAGCACCGTCACGCGGCGGCCATCCTTGCGCACATACTCCTTTTCGTAGGGCTCGCACACGCCGCGTTCCGCGATCTGGCGCGCCGCGCGCGCATCCGCGTCGGCATACTCGGGCGGAGTGATTCGGTCCAGCCGCAGTTCACCGGCCGCCACGTCTTCGGCGGTATGGCCGATCATGCGCAAAAAAGCCTCGTTGGCTTCGGTGATTCCGCAGCCTTTTTTCCAGAAGAAGATGCCCTGGATATTCGACTCGACCAGATGACGGAAACGGCCCTCGGTGCGCCGGCTCTCGGTAACATCCTCCGCCGTGCCAACGAGGCGATAACATTGCCCCGTGTGGTCGAGCACGGGAAAGGCGCGATCCCGCACCCACCGCGTCGAGCCATCGGGGCGCAGGATCCGGTAGGTCTCGTCGTAAGTCCCGAGACGCTGTTTTTTCCGGATCGCGTCGGCCATGCGCGCGCGGTCGTCCGGATGGATCATCTGGAGCCAGGCGGACAGCGAGCAGCCGATGTCGAGGCACGGCCGCCCCCAGATCTTTTCGAAGGCCGGGCTCAGGTAGACGATCTCCTGCTTGCCTGGATTGGTGATCCAGAAGAGTTCGTTGATATTTTCGGCGAGCTGGCGAAAGCGCTCTTCGCTTTCGCGCAGGGAGATCTCCGTCTGCTTGCGCTCCGCGACGTCACGCTGCAAGGCGCGATTCGTTTCCTCGAGCTGCTGCGTCTTTTCCTCGAGCTTTCGAATGAGCGTTTCGCTATATAGCTTGAGATTGTCCTGCTCGTCGACGCTTGGCTGCTTGGGCGCGACGGCCTCGCCTGTTTTGACCCGCGCCTGCACCTCCTTGATGCGCGCCAGAAAATCCTCCGGTTCGGAGGGCTTGAGGATAAAGGCGTCGGCGCCGAGCTGAAGGGCTAGGCGCTCGTCTTCCACATCGGTATAGGTCGCCGTATAGACGATGAAGGGACTGTCCCGCAGTCGCGCATCGGCCTTCCACTGGCTGAGCAGCGTATAGCCATCCATCACCGGCATGAGCAGATCCGAGATGACGAGCTGCGGCAGATTCTGGCGCGCTTTCACCAGCGCCTCTGCGCCATGCCGGGCCGAGTCGACCGCGTAGCCGTGCCCGGTCAGCAGGGCGCGCAGGTAGTACAGGTTTTCCTCTTTGTCGTCGACAATCAGAATGCGGGTCATGGCTTGCCTGGTGGAGTCGAAACGAAGCGCGAAATTTCTGCGACAAATGTCTCCGGGTTGATCGGCTTTTCAATATAGCCATCGCAGCCGGCGTCGAGCGCTTTTTCACGATCGCCCACCATGGCATAGGAAGTCACGGCGATAATGGGCGTCCCCCTCAGGCCCGGCAGGACGCGCAGCGCACGAGCGACCGCGTAGCCATCCATCCCCGGGAGCTGGATATCGAGCAGGATGAGATCCGGCGCATAAGACTGCGCCATCTCGATCGCCAGACGCCCGTCCCGCGCCCAGGCCACCTGGAAGGCGTGTTTCTCGAGCAGAAAGGTCGCGAGATAGCGATTCTGCTCGTTATCTTCGATGAGCAGGACTTTGCAGGACACGGCGCAGGGAAATCCAGGAATTGGTTAGATGGGGAGCGTGACCGTGAAATCACTGCCACGCTCCCATTCGCTCGTCGCGACGATTTCCCCGCCGAGCAGCGTGGCCAGCCGGCGGCAGATGGCCAGGCCGAGCCCCGTGCCATCGTGTTGCCGCGCCAGCCCGGCATCGAGCTGCCGAAAGGGCTGAAAAAGCGTCGCCAAATCCTCCGGGTGAATGCCCATGCCCGTGTCCGAAACGCACAGGCGCGCCGCCGCCCCGCGTCGGCTGTTTCCCTTTGGCAAGGCCCACTCGTCGAGCCTCTCCGCGAGAAGCGTGACGCGGCCTTTTTCGGTAAACTTGATCGCGTTATTTAATAAATTGAGCAGGATTTGCTCGACCCGCCGCTGATCGCTCTCCATTTCTCCGAGCCCGGGAGCGGCGCGAACGACGAGTTCGAGTTGCTTGGCGTCGGCCATGGGCTTCACCACCGCAGCGACGCGCTCCAGCGAAGTGCGCAGGTCGAAGATTCCCGTGCGCACCTCGAGTTGGCCCGCCTCGATTTTCGATAGATCCAGCACGTCGTTGATCAACTCCAGCAAATGCCGCGCGCTGCTCCGCACGATGCCGAGCTGCTTGGATTGCTCCTCGTTCAGCGGGCCGGCCAATTCCTGCAAAACCACGCCGGTGAAGCCGATGATGGAATTTAACGGGGTGCGCAATTCGTGAGACATCGTCGCGAGAAAGGCCGACTTGATGCGATCGGCCGACTCCGCGCGGACGAGCGCCGAACGCAATTCTTCCGTGCGCTCAGCCACTTTGATTTCCAGGGTTTCGTTCAGATCGCGCAACGCCTGCTCCGCCCGCTCGCGTTCCGAAAGATCGATCCCCACGCCCACCAGGTACGCCAGGTTGTCTACGACAATGCGCCGACCGGTGAAAAAATAGGGAATGGCGCGGCCATCCTTAGTTAACAATGAAGCCTCGACAAACGATTCTCCGGTGGCAAACACCTCCACGATCCGATCCTCGACCGGTTGTTTCTCCTGCGAACGGAAGAAATCCAACGGATTCATTTTCCGGATCTCCGAGGGAGTGTAGCCGGTGACAAGTTCGAGATTTCGATTCCAGCGCAGAAAGCGGCCGGCATCGTCGTAAAAATACAGGATTCCCGGCATACTCTCGATCATCGCATCCGAGAAGAGCTTTTCCCGGCGCGCCGCGTCTTCCGCCTGCCGCCGCCATTCCTCCCGCGCCAGATTATCCAGGGCAAAAGAAATGTCCGCCGCGGCTTCCGCAAGCAGCGCGATTTCCTTGTCCATAAAAAAGCCCACTTCCTCCGCGTACACTGCGAGCACCCCGCAGGGCAGCCCGTCCAGCCGGACGGGAAAGGCCGCGCAGGCGCGCAATCCGCGCCCCTCCATTTCCCCGCGCCACGGGGCCATGATGGGATCCCGCAGCGCATCGTTGCAAATAAAGTGCCGATTCTCGCGATAGGCGGTCCCGACCGGCCCCCGGCCTGCGGGGCAATCCTGGGTCGAAATATTGACGGTTTTCAGGTAACCGCTGATATCGCCCCACCAGGCCGCGGGTTGGATAGATTTGCCATCGAGAGAGGGCTTGCCAATCCAGGCCATGGCAAAGCCCCCCTGCTCCACCAGCGCCTGAGAAATCTTTTGGAATAACTCCTCGCGGGCGGTCGAGCAGACGATGGCCTGGTTCACCTGGCTGAGGGCGGCATAGAGCCGCGACAACCGCTCCACCTCACGCTCGCGCAATTTCACGAGATGGATATTGCGCATGATGACCGAAGCGCCCACGACGCGACCGGCGGCATCCTGGATCGGCGCCGCGGTGACGGAAATGTCGATGCGCCGGCCGTCTTTAGCCTGGCGGAGGGTCTCGAAACGGTCCACCGTCTCGCCCAGCTTGATCTTTTGCAAAGTGTTCTGGGCTTCGTCCTGCAGCGCCGGCGGGATCAGCACGGTGATGGAGGAGCCGATCATCTCAGCCGCCGTATAACCAAAAATCTTTTCCGCGCCCCGGTTCCAATTGAGAATCGTGCCGCTGAGATCATAGCCAATAATGGCGTCGACCGAAGCCTCGACGATCCCGGCCAGACGGGAGATGGCAATCTCCGCCCGGTGACGAGCGGTGACATCGCGCATCACGCTCAGGAGCGCGGTGACGTCGCCGCGCTCGTCTCGCAAAGGCGCGGCATGAAGCTCCAGCCAACGCCGGGAGCCTTTGCGGCCGGTCACGCGAAACTGCAGGCTGCCCGATTCCCCGTCAAAGACGCGGCCGGCCAGGTCTTCCAAGGCCGGGCGATCCTCCTCCTCCACCCAGGAATACAGGCTCTGGCCCGCCACCTCGGCAAAGGAATCCGCCTCGATCATCTCCAGACCGGCGGGGTTCATCATCCGCAGCGCGCCATCACGAGCCATAACCTGGACGGATTCCGGCTCTGCATCGATGATGGCGCGCAACATGTGCTCGCTCTGGGCGAGTTCGCGTGTGTGGCGGCGCAGCTCCAAATGCGCCATCACTTGCTGCGCCAGGACGCGCAAGGTCTGCTCTTGCACTGGGGAAAGCGCCGCGCGGGGCGCGTAGTCCACCACGCAAAGCGCGCCGAGCACGGCGCCTTCGGGCGTAACCAGCGGCGCGCCCGCGTAGAAACGCACGCCTGGCTCGCTGATCACATTGGGATAGTGGGAAAAGCGGCTGTCTTGCCGGGCGTCCGGCACGACGAACAGCTCGGGAGAATCGAGCATCTGCGCGCAAAACGAAAGTTCACGAGGCGTCTCCGGCACATCGAAGCCCACCTTGGCCTTAAACCATTGCCGCTGCTCATCGAGGAGCGAAATGGAAGCAACCTCCGTCTCGCAGATCCGAGCCGCGAGCGTCGCGAGATCGTCGAACGCCTGCTCCTGCGGAGTGTCGAGCACGGCGTAGCCTCGCAACGCCTCCAGACGCCATTTTTCGTCAAAAATGGGCTGCGCCGTGTTCATGTGGATGGTTCATGGCAACCGGCAGTGAGGGATGGGTGGTTTATACAGGAAGCGGGGCGGATGAGACGAGCTAATTTTGCGGGCGACCGCTTTACCGGCGTCTCGAAGGGAGAGCTCCAGGCGGCTCGCATCGGGTCAGGGCGCGCGCGTTTACGATCGAGCTGCTGCTGCGCAGTTCGCCGTTCGCGGGACGAGATGCCCGCGTCTCTTCGGACGCTTCCGCGCCCTGCGGACGAGACGTCCGCGCTCCCAGGAGGGGCGCCGCTTGCACCCTTGTATCATTCCCGAGGCCGCCTTCAGCGAGCGCGCTCGCCCCCAACTCTACGAGCCCTTTTTCGCCGCGATCCGGATCACATGCTCCACCGGCGTGAAACTAGTCTTCACGGCCTCGGCCAGACCGGCTCGCCTGGCTTCGACTTTCTGGATGATCGCCTCTGCATCCAGCTTGCCATCCGCGTCACGCACCGTGAAAAGCTCTTTCAGCTCGGCGTCCTGAATCTCGTCGGCCATGTGAAATTGGTTAGTTAACAGCCGGTGAAAGACTTCTTTGATCTCCTTGGTCTCGTAGATTTGCTTCGCGCCTACGGCGTCGTCCACGGCCTTGAAGGCGGTGGCAAATGGGTTTGCGGCAAAGTCGGCCGCGAGATTGATGCCCTGCGCCAGGGCCTCCGCTGAATAGGCGTGCGTTTCAGCGCCCCAGGTCACCTCACAGCCTTCGGCTGGCGCGCCTTTCACCTGGAGGATGAATCGGTTCAGGTCCTGATTGAAAGGCACGAGCGCCATGCCGGCGCGAATGTTGTCGTCGTGCGAAGGATCCGCAGGCGGCGCGCAGAAGGGATAACGGGTGCTTTTCACGCGCAATTCGCCGTCGGCAAAACCTAGGACCTCATGTCCGCCGGTTCCGGCGGCCGATTTGCCGGCCCAGTCCACGGAAACCGCACCGAGATCCCCGTTGAGACCCAGCGACTTCAGGAAGGCATAAGCCATGAGCGTGTGCCCCGCCCAATTCGGATGCACTCCGTCTTTGCCGGAAACGGCAAAATCTCCGCCGTACTTCACCCAGCTCCGCAGACCCGCGGTCAGCATCGGCCAAAAGATATCCGCAAAAGCCGCGTGTTCACGCTCGGCGATGGCGATGTCCAGATTGCGCAGCGTACACAGGCTGAGATTGAGATCCTCGACCGTGCCCGTCGCCGTCTTTACCCAATTCGGCATCTTGCCGATGCAACCCGGCGAGCCGACGACCACACGGGCGCCGGTCTTTTCAAAGGCTTCGACGATCCCGGTCTGTTCCGCGGTGTAGGTTTTTCCGATCTGCTCTTCGAACGGCTTGTACTTGTGATCGTTCATGCCGTAGCAGGTCGTCGCGATGGTCGGCGAAAAGCGCAGGCAGTCGTTCTGCATGCGCCGCAGGAAGCCGCCCGCCGTCTCGCCGCTCCAACCGTACTGACGGGTGGTAATGGCCAGATCCGGCACGCAGACGGTGAGATAGGTCTCGATCATCCGCGAATACATCTTCTGTTCCGTGATCGAGTCACCGCAGATCGCCAGGCGATCGCCGGTCTTCAGGAGCAGCGGACCGGCGGGCGGCGCCGCGAGCGGCTGAAACTTTGCGAAAATGGAGTCGTCCGGCTTCGCGGCCAGAGGGGGTTCAGCCCGGGCCACGGAGGCAGCGGTGAGACTCAGAGCAGCGAGGAAGATCTTACGGGAAATCATGGGAAGGATTGGCAAAAAGCGAGCGCCGCCCACATTTCCAAGCGGCTGTGCATTGTCAAAGCCCGATTCGGCTCCCGGCTTTGAGACTTTCTCTCCGGTTTCATTGGCGGCGGCCCGGGGCGATGGACGTCACGTGATCGCGCAGGAGTTGAGGCCGGCGTGAACTTGTTTCAACCGGCCCTAGGCGTGGCAGGTCTCCGCGTGGGAGCTACGCACGGGGTCGGCGCAACGCGCCTCGCCAATGGGAAGTAGGCGAATAATGGGAAGTATGGGAGCGACTTTGCAGCAAACGTCCCATGGGTTTGGAGCGTGGTTTTAAGTCGCTGTCGATTGTGACAGCGGCCTAAAAGCACGCCCCAAATTACGGCTTGAATTTGTTGGGATGGTAAGGCCCGACAAGTCGTAATTGGGACGTTTCTTGTAAAACGCCTCTATACTGTGG
>OUNM010142322.1_pt1 | contig 44871 bp, 34 predicted proteins | sample 1769961 | NCBI WGS metagenome assembly OUNM01 (sample SAMEA3914820, study PRJEB12502) | metagenome | biome: forest; material: soil | place: USA | collected 2012-03-12 | depth 0.3 m | reverse complement strand
GCCCCAAGTTTGCGCCTACACCGGAAAGTTAGAAACTCACCTTTCCGGATATCTTCCAAAAGCGTCCCATCATGCCCGCCCCGTCAAAGGCCGGGTTGTACAGGGTAAGCCCGTACGTGCCCGACGGATCGTAGGGGGCCTTGGCTCCGAACGCATTGGAGATGTCTATAAGGATCTGGTAGTGCGGGGTCAGGTTGTACTGCGCGTGCAGGTCCGTGGCCATGAAGCCCGGGACGTTGCACCTTACCGCCGTCGCGCCGTCGCGGTATTTGGCCGCCGTGCCGCTGTCGTTGCACGAGGCGTGGATGTCGTCGCCATTATCGGCGGCTACGGCCTTGTAGCCCGACACGTAGTAGGTCGTCGCGCTGATCGACGCCTTGCCCAGGTCGAACGTATTCTGCCAGTTCCAGCGCAGCTTGGGCGTGCCCGAGCCTGAGGTGATCTGGTTGTTGCCCAGCGTGCCGGCGTACTGCTGGCGCGAACCGTCCGGATAGGACTGGTAGTAGTACTGGATATAGCTGGCCTGGGCGGCGGACGTCCATTTGACGCCGCGAATATCATAGCTGGCCGTGACGGCGAAGTCGGCGCCCGCCGTTTCCTGCGAGTTCAGGTTCTGCAGGCTGTAGATGACGAAGCCAGGCGCGACGGGCGCCGTCGGATCGAGCGGATCGGGTGCGCCTGGCAACACCTGATAGCCGGCGGGGATCGGCTGGCCGGCGAAGTAGGCGTCGATCGCCGGGGCGTAGTTGGCGGCCGCGATAATCTTGTCCTTGTGGATCTTGTACCAGTCGACGCTGAAGCCGAGGTGTCGGCTGGGTTGCCAGACGGCGCCGAGCGTGATGCCTTCCGACGTCTCCGGCTTCAGGTCCTTGGCGGCGATCGTGGTCAGGCCGAGCGGAAAGGGTTCGCCGTAACCGTCGTGGCCATGGGCGTCGAGGAAGGCTTGGGGCGCGGTCACGTTGACAAAGCCGGTCGATGGATCGGAGTTGGTTTCGGCGATCGATGGCGCGCGGAAACCTTTCGACAAGCTACCGCGCAGCGTCAGGCTGTCGAGCAGCTTGTAGCTGGCCGACAGCTTGGGCGAGAAGGCGGCGAAACCGGTCGAATAGTCGTCGACGCGGCCGCTGAGGTTGACGTCCATCCGCGTCAGGACCGGCGCGTCGAGTTCGAACGACAGCGACTTGACGTTACGGAAGCCGATGGCGCCGAACGGATTGACCGTAAAGTAGCGGTTCGCCGGATCACCGCCGATCGGGTCGGGGTTGGACGACGGGTTCGAAACGCGCTCATAGCGGAACGACGTCCCAAGGCCAAGTTGCAGCGGTCCGCCGGGCAGTTCGAACAGCGACCGGCTGATATTGGCCTGGGCCTGAACGAGTTCGGATTCCGAATTCTGGACGTCGTCGGGCGACACGTAGTTGCGAACCGCCTGGCTGTTCTTCGACGGGTCCATGAAGTTGTACGAGCCGTCGGCGACGACGTCGAGCAGGTGCCTGACGAAGATCAGGCCCTTGTGCGTCAGCTTCAGGGTCGAGCGGTTGGCGGTGACGTCGACGTCGTAGCGCCAGCCGAGCACGTCGCCCTTGACGCCGGCGGCCAGGCGGTAGGCGTCCGAAACCGTCGTGTTGGTGACGGGAATGTCGCCAAAGCGATAGTTGATGCGGGCGACCTGGCCCGCGGCGGCAAACGGATTCTGCGGGTTCAGCGTGCCATTGGCCGACGTACAGGCAACCGTCGTCCCGCGCGCGCAGATGAAGACAGGCAGGGCGATATTGCTGGCCGCGCCGTTGGCGCCGTTCGTCGCGAATACCGTTCCCGCCGTGCCCGGCGTCGTCTGGCTACGGATGCTGCTCGGCAGGTTGGCGATGATGGCTTCGTTCTCGTACCAGTTGGCTTCCGCGTAGGCTTCGGTGCCGTCGCCGAAGCGCTTGGTGAAGCGCCCGGACAGGCTCATGCGCGTGTCTTCGGGCTGGATCACCGTATATTGCTTGGTCAGGTCCTGCTGACACAGCTGCGTGCCGGCGGGGACGCCGGCCACGGCTTTGCGGACCTCGTTGGCGGTAATCGTGACCGGGGTCAGCGAACCGCAACCGAGGGCCGGGTTCAGGAGCTGCCAGTTGCCCATCGCCGTCGTATTGGTGGCGTCGAAAGGACGTACCGCGGCGACCGTGGTCGAACCGACGCCGGCGAAGACGTCGTTGAACTGGATGCCGTTCTGGATGCCGTTGGTGCGGCAGGTTCTGCCGTGGGAATCCACGCCGATATTCTGGTTGCCGGCAAGCGGGCCGGTATCGGGCGACCAGTTGGCCTGCGGCAGGGTCGACATCCCGCAGAACGCGCTCTGGTCGGCGGTATTGTAAGGGAAGCCGGCGTCGCGCGCAAAAAGCGCATCGTTCTTCTGGTATTCGCCGCTGACATAAAAGTTCCAGCCGTCCTCGGCCAGGCTGCCCTTGCCCCAGAGCGCCGACACGTTGGCCTGGCCCGCGCCGGCATGCTCGGGCGCGCCGACCATGGCCTTGGCGGTAAAGCCGTCGAACTGCCGCTTGGTGATGACGTTGACGACGCCGGCGATGGCGTCGGCGCCATAGGTCGCCGAGGCGCCGTCCTGCAGGACTTCGACGCGGTCGACGATGGCATTCGGGATGGTGTTCAGGTCGACGAAGTTACGCCTGGCGTCGTCGGCCAGGGGATAGTAGGCGAGGCGCATGCCGTCGACCAGCACCAGGGTGGAGTTCGAGGTCAGCCCGCGCAGGGACAGGCCCGAGGCGCCGACCGAAAAGCCGCTGACGCTCCAGTTGTTGCTGATGGCGCCGCCGTTGTTGCCGGCCAGATTCTGGGCGACGCTTTCGATCGTCGTGGCGCCGCGCTTTTCGATGTCGCCCGCGCCGAGCACGGTCAGCGGCGAAATCGAGGTCAGGTTCTTTTTACGCAGGATCGAACCGGTGACGATGACTTCGGTTGTCGACGAAGCCTTGCTGTTGTCGGAGGTTTGCTGCGCTTCGGCAGTATTCGGCAGTGCGGCGATGCCAGACAACAGGCCGCAGATCGTCGTCGTGGCCATAAGGCCACGTCGTAAACTTGAATTTTTCATAGTGTTGGACTCCGGGATGCTTTTTCAGCCGCGCATTCGGCAGTAATTACCCAATCAAAAGGGCGCCGGGTCAGTTAAGTATGCGGTGCAACAAGCGTCAATGTCTTGTCACAATCTTCACAATTTCATTAGAAACTTGTTTTAAATTCGCCACAACGAACGAATACTTTTCCGGATATCTGCGATCTTTCGCATTTTTGTAGCGCGGCATTGAACCAAAATCAATGCGGCTTATTTTCGTGCAATACTTTGTTTTATTTAAATATCGTGTTGTCGATCCGGGTGCGTTCCGCCGCATTTCTGCGGTAATATGATGTGCTATTAAAAATAAATTCGACCTGTATCGGCTCGGGCACAGATGCGAAAATGCCACGAAAACCGCCGGTGCCAGGGGGGCCGCGACAGGCCGGCCCTAATGTTCGGACACGTAGCAGGGATAGTCGTCGCGCGCTTCCCAGACCAGGGCGCGGTCGAGCTCGATAACCGCGATCGGCGCCAGCGCGCTGGTCGCCGCCAGAAACCGGCCGTGCGGCCCATAGGCGAAGCCCGCGCCGTCGTAGGTCGTGCCGCGCGACGATGTCCCCGAACGGTTCGAGCTTACGACATAGGCGCCGGACACGTAGCTGGCCATGGCGGCCGCCGTCCGCCACATGTCCAGCCCCTCGCGAGTCGTGGCGCGCGGGATGACGATCAGGTCGACGCCCTGCCGGCCGTACCGGCGCGCGTGTTCGTTGAACAGGGCTTCGGTACACAACAGGACCCCGACCTTGAGTCCGCCGATTTCCGCCGGCACGAAACCCGTTCCGCCGGGCGCGTACCATTGCTTTTCATAAAATCCCGCTTCGTCCGGGAAGTACTGCTTGCGATGCAGGACGCGCACTTCGCCGTTTTCCAGAACGAAGGCTTCGTTGGCCAATCGTCCCTCATGCCACACGGGGCGCGAGGATATGACCGCCGGGACGTCGAGCGCGCGCAGGGCGTCCAGCCCGGTCTCGTGCGCGCGGACGCTGGCGCGCGCCGTGTCTTCGGAATACCCGGGCGTATCGGCGATCCAGGGGCCGAACGGCAATTCGTTGGTCACCAATATCTCGGGCGCGGCGGCGGACACGCGGACCGACATCTCGTGAGCCCGCAACTGGGCGGCGGTCAGGCCTTCCGGCCACTCGACGAATCCGATGCGCATGACTGTGCCTCCTTATGGCCGCCCGCCGGCCGCGACGGCGCCCCGCCGTATCGTTAGATACCGGTTGCGCCGCTCGCGGTGGCAGCCTGCCCATCATTTTACCACGGCTCCGTGGCGGCCGGGTCGGAGAAATGCCGCGTCATGGCTCGGCGGACGGTGCGTGGGCCGCCCTCGGAATTATACGAACTGCGCCGTTCCCCTGCGGTCGAAGGTCACCGTCGCCGACCGTCCGGCACACTGGACGGCGGCCCGGCTTCCCGGAGTACCGCGCAGCCTGGCGCGCGTAAGTTTGCCGGCCGACCAGTCGACGTCGAGCTCGATACCGCCCCGAGCGCGGACACCGCGCAGCGACCCTTCGGGCCAGGCCGACGGCAGGGCGGGCAGCAGACGGATTTCATCGCCCCACGACTGCACGATCATTTCCAGTATGCCGGCCGTGCCCCCAAAATTGCCGTCGATCTGGAACGGCGGGTGGGCGTCGAACATGTTCGGATAGGTCCGCGATGGTCCCAGCAGGCCCAGCAGAATGGCGTGGGCACGATCGCCTTCGCCCATGCGCGCCCACAGGGCCAGCCGCCACGCGGTGGCCCAGCCGGTCGACTTGTCGCCACGGACATTGAGCGTGGCCTTGGCGGCGGCGATCAGGGCGGGCGTGTCGCGGACATTGATCTGGCCGCTGGGGTAGACGCCGTACAGGTGGCTGACGTGACGGTGCTGCTGTTCGGGCGCCTGGGCGTCCCAGTCGTCGAGCCATTCCTGGAGCTGGCCCTGAGCGCCGACGCGGTCGGCCGGCAGGCGGGCGCGCTTATCCTGCAAGACACGGGCAAACTCCGTATCCGGGTCTTTCAGCGTGGTGTGCGCCGACAGCGTCGCCGCGAACAGGTCGCGCAGGATCTGACGGTCCATGGCCGGACCGGCGCAGATCGCGACGCCGCCGGGGTGCACGTTTTCGGGCGAGAGGGAGGGCGAGGTGACCAGGCCCCGGCCTTTCGAATCGTCGACCAGCGCGTCGATGAAGAAAAGCGAAGCGCCTTTCAGCAATGGATAAAGGCGCTTGAGCAAGGCGTCGTCGGGCGCATATTCGTAATGGTCCCACAGCGTCATGCACAGCCAGGCGCCGCCCATCGGCCACAGGCCCCATAAGGCGCCGTCGATCGGCGCAGAGGCGCGCCACAGGTCGGTATTGTGGTGGGTGACCCAACCGCGGGCGTTATAGCCCTTGCGCGCCGTTTCGGCGCCGCTCACCGCCAGGTCCTCGACCATGCGCAGGACGGGTTCCACGCATTCGTTGAGATTGGCCGCCCCCGCCGGCCAATAGTTCATCTCGGTATTGATATTGATCGTGTATTTCGATCCCCACGGCGGATTGGTGCCTTCGTTCCAGATGCCTTGCAGATTGGCCGGCTGGCCGCCCGGCCGCGACGACGAAATCAGCAGATAGCGCGCATATTGGACGTAGAGCGCCGCCAGCGCCGGATCGGGTGCCGTCTCGGCCGTGGCGACGCGGCGGCTGGTCGGACGCGGGTCCGCCTGTCCGCTGCCGAGCCGGATCGACAGGCGGCGGAAGAGGGCGCGGTGGGCCGCCAGATGATCGGCCTTGAGCCTGGCGAAGGGCTTGCGCGCGGCGGCGTCGCTTGAGGCGCGGACAGCCGCCACCGGATCGCCGCCTGTGTCGTGGAAATTCACGTAGCTGGTGGCGGCGGCGGCGACGAGCGTCAGCTCCGTGGCACCCCGGACTTCCAGGCGATCATCCTTCGCCACGATCGTCCCGTCACCCGTGGCCACGACCCGGACGGCATAGCGCAGGGCGCCCGCAATCCCCGAGGCCGAGGCATTGTGCCCTTCGATCAGAAGCGCCCGGGCGCCGTCCGGCTTGAGGCTTAACGTGTCGGGCCGTGTCGGGCGCTCCAGCGATTCCACGGCGTCCCAGGCTGCCCCGGCGACGTCGAGGCTGTCGCCGGTCCCATTGTAGTGGGTCTGGCCGTACTTGACGTCGCGGGGATGCCGGTAATTCAGATCGAAATCGAGCGTTCCGCGCTCGGCTGTCAACCGGATGACGGTCACCCCGTCCGGCGCGCTGACGAAGACTTCGCGGCGATGGCGCGTCTTGCCGCAGGTGAACTGCGTCATGGCCACGGCAGTGTCCAGCGCCAGCGACCGGCGGAAGGCGGACGGCTCGGACAGGCCCTTGAAATCGAGGAAGAGGTCGCCGGCCGCGCCATAGGGCATCTGGCTTTTCGGCCGGGCGATCATGTCACGATCCGCCAGGTCCGACGCCTCCTTGTAGCGGCCGGCGTCGATCAGCGCCCGGACCTTGGGCAGGGCGTCGAGCATGGCCGGATTGATCGGATCGTAGGGACCGCCGGCCGACAGGGTCGCTTCATTGAGCTGGATGCGCTCCTGCGCGACGCGGCCGTACACCATGGCGCCCATGTGCCCGTTGCCGACGGGCAGGGCCTCTACCCACGGTCCGGCCGGTTTGTCGTACCAGAGTTCGAGATCTTCACGCGGACCCTTGGCCTCGGCCCTGACCGTCGCGCCCGCCAATCCCGGAAACGCCATGGCCAGCCCGGCCGAAACGAGGATATCGCGGCGATTGAGCCCGCGTTGCGATGTCGTCCTGCCCATGTCCGGTTTCCGATCCTGATGTTTTTGCTTAAATCTCATATATAAAAGTATATGCCAAGGGCGAAGGTAAATCTGGCGACGCGGTAATTTCTTTAGCTGCGCGGCCGGTTGTGAGCCGTCTTGCCGGCGCCGAACCTTGTTTCGCGTAAAGCTTGCGGCACTCCAGGACTGCGGAGCCCCGCGTTTCCTTCAAAACGCGGGGCTCCGGATCTCCTCGATTTTCGATCTTCAGGCGTGGCGTTTCGACGTCATCCCTGGCTCAGGCAATTTCGCGCGATGAAGGCGTCGTGACCGGGCATGGCGGCGACGGAATGGGCCACGACCTCTTCGAAGTGCGTCATGCGCTTTTCAAGTTCCGCATCCGAAAAGCCGTCGGCGATCGGATGATAGCGCTGCGGCTTGATATTCTGGCCGTGCATTACCGCCAGCCAACTGACCTCGTTGAACAACTCCTCGTCATGGCGGTAAAGCCGGGCGTTTTCCTTGAAGATCTCAAGCCGGTCGGAAAGCGTCGACGGAATGTCCATTGTCCGGCAATGGTTCCAGAAAGGGCTGTCGGTGCGTTCGGTCGCATTGTAGTGCAGAACGATAAAGTCGCGGACCTGCTCGTACTCGATAAGCGTGCGGCGATTGTAATAGTCGATGTCGGGCTGGTTGAACGTCTTGTCCGGAAAATTGGCCATCAATCGTGCGATCGCCGTCTGGATCAGGTGGATCGAGGTGGATTCGAGCGGTTCCAGGAAGCCGGAGGCCAGGCCGACGGCGACGACGTTCTTGTTCCACGGCTTGCGGCGGACCCCGGCCTTGAAGCGCAGGAAGTTCGGATCGGAAATCGCCTCTGCGTCCAGCCCCTGATTGAGGCTGTCGAGCGCCTCGTCGTCGCTGATGAAGTCGCTGCAGTAGACGTGGCCGTTGCCGGTCCGCGATTGCAGGGGAATGCGCCATTGCCAGCCCGCGGTCTTCGCGGTGGCGCGCGTATAGGGCAAAAGTTCGGGCGTGCGCTTGCACGCCCGGGCGACGGCGCGGTCGCACGGCAGATAGTGGCTCCAGTCGATAAAGCCCGAGCGCAGGGTCTTTTCGATCAGCAGGCCGCGAAAGCCCGAGCAATCGACGAAGAAATCCCCGGCGACGACCTCGCCCGTCTGCAGCGTCACGCTTTCCACGTGACCCGTCTCGGAATTCTGGCCGACACTCCTGATAGTGCCCTCGATCCGTTTTACGCCGCCGGCCTCCGCGATCTCGCGAAGGTATTTGGCGTACAGACCGGCGTCGAACTGAAAGGCGTAGGCGATGGTGCCGAGCGGTGAGTTCGGGCGTTCCAGATCGGGCCGCTGGAACTTGCCGGCGCGGGCGGCCTGCACCATCAGGCTGTAGCGGTCCAGCGGCGGCGCCTTGCCCGATTTGGCGTATCGCAGCCAGAAGTGGTGAAAGTGGATGCCTTCCATGTTCAGGCCGTAGGGGCCGAACGGATGGATGTAGCGGTCGCCCTTGCGGCCCCAGTCGACGAACTCGATCCCCGCCTTGAAGGTGGCGTTGGTCCGGCGCATGAAGTCGTTTTCGTCCAGCCCGAGCAGCCGGTTGAAATAGAGGATGTGCGGGATGGTGGCTTCTCCGACGCCGACCGTGCCGATCGCGTCGGACTCGACCAGGGTGATGCGGATGGCGTCGTCTTGGAGCAGCTTCGACATGGCGGACGCCGTCATCCACCCGGCCGTGCCGCCGCCGACAATCACGATATTGCGTATTTTCAGATCGGTCATGGAATAGCTTTACAGATTGGCAGGGCAATAGCGCCGGATGAAGTCCTGGTGCGACGGCATGGCGCCGACGGCGTTGATCATCGCCATGCGCATCGATTCGAGGCTTTCGGTGAGTTCGGCCTGGGACAGGGTCGAGACGATGGGATCGTAGGATTCCGGAATGACCCCCTGGCCGAGCAGGACGGCGATCCAACTGGTCTTCGAGAACAATTCGTCGTCGTGCCGGAAGGCACGTCCGGCCTTCTGGAACAGGGCGATCTTGCGCGCCAGGCTATCGGGAATGCTCATATTGCGGCAGTATTTCCAGAACGGCGTGTCGTCGCGTTCGGTGGCGTAATAGTGCAGTATGATGAAGTCCCGGACCTGTTCGAATTCCGTCCGCATGTGGCGGTTATATTCGTCGCGCACGACATCGGGCAGGGAGGCGTCCGGGAACAGCGAAATGAAGCGGCTGATGCCTTCCTGGATCAGGTAGATGGACGTCGATTCCAGCGGCTCGAGGAAGCCGGCGGACAACCCGATGGCGACGCAGTTCTTGCTCCAGAAGGTCTCGCGGTGGCCTGTCCGGAAACGGATCTGGCGGGGCGTGCCCTGCATCTCGCCGTCGAGCGAATTGACCAGGATGGCCGTGGCCTCGTCGTCGCTCATATAGTCGCGGGCGTAGATATGGCCGTTGCCCGTGCGCCGCTGCGTGGGGATCTGCCATTGCCAGCCGGCCGGCCGGGTCGTCGACCGGGTGTAGGGCCGTATCGGCCCGGCGTGCGCGCAGGGGACGGCCAGTGCCGAGTCGCACGGCAGCCAGTGGCTCCAGTCACGATAACCGACGCCCAGGGTCTTTTCGATCAAGAGCGCGCTGAAGCCGGTGCAGTCGAAGAAGAACTGGCCTTCGACCCGCTGGCCGTTGTCGAGATCGAGCGCCGCGATATGGCCGGTGTCCGGGTCCTGCTCGACCCTGGCCACCTTGCCCTCGACGCGCTTCACGCCGCGTGTTTCGGCGTAGTCGCGCAGGTAGCGGGCGTACAGAGCCGCGTCGAAATGGTAGGCGTAGCGGATGTGCGAACCGATCTTCTGCGGATTGGGGTCCGTCAGGGTGAAGCGGTTTTGCCCCGCCGCGACGGCGCACAGGCTGTACTGGTCGATCGGATGCGGATTGCCGCCGGCGCGGCTGTGCAGCCAGTAATGGTGGAAGTCGATCCCGTTCATATCGACGCCGTGGGTGCCGAAGGGATGGATATAGACCGATCCTGTCTTGCCCCAGTCGATGAATTCGATCCCCAGCTTGAAGGTCGCCTGGGTCGCCTTCATGAATTCGTCTTCGTCGATCCCGAGCATGCGATTGAAGTTGATGATGTCGGGGATCGTCGCTTCGCCGACGCCGATCGTGCCGATCTGCTCGGATTCGACCAGGGTGATCGCGACGTGCTCGGGGCTGAGCAGGCTCGAAAGGGCGGCGGCCGTCATCCAGCCGGCGGACCCTCCACCCAGAATGACGATCGATTTTATCTGGTCTTTCATGATCTTAAGCCCCCTGTTGCCGCAGGAAACCGACAAGACCCTGCCGGTAGGCGGCGTGCGGCGGCATAGATTTTACCGCCTGGGCGATGCTGTCCTTCATATCTTTAAGATATCGTCCGAGCGCCTCGTCCGGCATTTGGTCGGCGATCCGGTCGTGGCGCTCAGGGCAGCGCCCCATTCCGAAATGCATGATGATCCAGTCCTCGCGCTCGAAGGGCTCGAGGTCGTAGGCGACGTGCAGTCCGCGGCTTTCGAACTGTTCGAGCTTGGCCGCCAGCCGTTCGTCGGGCGCGGATGCCGCCGCTGCTTTCCAGTAGGCAGTCGTGGGCGCAGCCTTCGAGGCGAACAGAGCGCGATTGAACAGTTCGGCGTTGCGATAGTCTTCCGTGTACTGACGATTGAATTCCCGTCGCTCGACCGCCATGTCCGCGGACGCCGGCAAAAGCGTCAGCAGGCGTTCGATGTCACGCTGCAGCAGCATGAAGGGAGCGGGGGTTACAGGTTCAACGACGCCTGCCGCCTGGCCGATGGCGACGCAGTTGCCCAGCCACGCCTGGGCGCGACGTCCGACCGTAAAGTCCGCCTCGACGGCTGCGGACTCGCCGTGAGCCTCTACGGCCAGATCACGATCCTGCCGGTCGTAGACGGTCAGACGATGCGCTTTGCCGTCGCCTGCGGTTTCGGAGGTCCATCCATAGGCTCCGGCCTTCACGGTGCGGACCGGCGCTCCCAAATCGGCCGAAAGGCTGCTGCCGGACAGGAAGCCGAGCTGGCGGCCGGTGGGCAAGGGCGCGCCGAGACGTGCCTGAGGCCCGGTACAGTCGATAAACAGATCGGCAGCCAGGGTGCGGCCGTCGATAAGTTCGACCGAACGGATGTCGTCGTCGTCGCGGTGAACGGCAGCGATGGCAGAGAGTATCCGCGTCACGGCCGGCGGAACCAGGGCTTCGAAGAGGGCGCCATAGGCCTCGTGATCGAACTGGTAGCCGTATTCGGCGCGCGACAACGGGTGACGCTGGTCCTCCGGGGGATGGGCAAACGCACCGGTCGATGCCGCAAACGCCGATACCAGGTAAGGCGCCAGGTCGGACACGCCCTGGCGCAGGAGGTAGTGGTAAAAGAGCACGCCGTTCAGGACGGGAAACGGTGCGTGGAAGGCTTGAATCCAGGTCCGTCGGTCGGGCCCCCAGTCCATATACTGCGTGCCGAAGGCAAAGGAGACGGCGCCGCGCAGGACCAGGGCCGGTTCGTCGAGCCCGATGTTCAGGTTGAAATCATAGGCCGACGGCGGGGCGACATTGCCGTAGAGGACGTCGCGGCCGGCCGTGTCCGGCGCCTTGAGCCAGGTGATGCGGAGGGTGTCGGGCACCTGCGCGCTCAAGGCCGCTACCGTCATCTGGGCGGCAAGGCCCGAGCCGCAGACCAGGATATGTTTCAGGGGTGTGGATTGAGCCATGGGACTAAATCGCCTTTGCCGCGTGCGGCGGCGTCATAGATGCGGCGCCGGAATTGCGGATATAGGCCGCATGATCAGGTGCGGCGGAGACGGCCCTGCGCACGCGCGACCGCAAGGCGTCGGCTTTTTCGAAAAGCGCCGGTTGCGTCAACCGCGCGACTCTCGGGTCATGGCCGCCCGGCATCAGATTCTGTCCCAGCATGACGGCGATCCAGCTGGGCGGCAGGAAGACGCCGAACTCGTAACGGATGATGTGGCCGCGCGTCTGCCAGGCCGCCAGCTTTTCCGCCAGGGTGTCGGGCAGGGTGAGGGCGCGCATGTAGCGCCACAGCTCGCTGTCGTCGCGTTGCGTCGCCACGTAGTGCAGGACCAGGAAGTCACGGACGCGTTCGAAGTTCAGCGCCATGCGCCGGTTGTACTCGGTCCGGTCCGACTCGAGAAACCGCTTGTCGGGCAGAATCTGGATCAGCTCGGTGATGCCTTCCTGAATCAGGTGGATCGAGGTCGATTCGAGCGGTTCGAGGAAGCCGGCGGCCAGTCCGATCGCCACGACATTCTTGTTCCAGAACTGACGCCGGCGGCCCGTCGTGAAATAGAGCCGCCTCGGCTCGGCCAGGGCCGGGCCGTCGAGATTGCCCATCAGGCGCTCGGTCGCCGCGTCGTCCGAGATAAAGCCGCTGCTGTAGACGTGGCCGTTCCCCGTGCGGTGCTGCAGCGGAATGCGCCATTGCCAGCCGGCTTCCAGCGCGGTGGCCCGCGTAAAGGGCGTGAGCGCGCCTCGCGACTCGCACGGTACGGCGACCGCACGGTTGCACGGCAGCCAGTGGCTCCAGTCGTCATAGCCGGTCTTCAGGGCCTGCTCGATCAGGAGGCCGCGGAAGCCGGAGCAGTCGACGAAGAGATCGGCCTCGATCGTCGCCCCGGTATCGAGGGTGATGGACTTCACGTGACCGGTCTCGGGGTCAAGCGCCGTGTCCACGACCTTGCCCTGGACGCGGACGCACCCCTTGCCCTCGGCGAACTGACGCAGGAAAGCGGCGTACCGGAGGGCATCAAATTGATAGGCGTAGCCGAACGACGACTCGATTGCGTCGGGATCGGTCGAAGGATGGCGGGCCCGGTTCTCTTCCGCCGCCAGGATGGGGTAGGAATATTCGTCGAGACGTTCGGTCCGGCCGAGTTCGCGCAGGCGCAGCCAGTATTGATAGAAGGGGATGCCGTCGATCGGCTGCCCGTAGTCGCCGAAGGGGTGGATGTAGCGGTCGCCGATCTTTCCCCAGTTGCAGAACTCGATGCCGAGCTTGAACGTCGCTTCGGTTGACCGCATGAAGGCGGCCTCGTCAATATTGAGCGCCATGTTGAAGGCGCGGATGGTTGGCAGGGTCGCTTCGCCGACGCCGACAGTCCCGATCTCGTCGGATTCGACCAGGGTCACGGTAACGGGAAGCCCCGCCAGCTTGTGCGAAAGCGCCGCCGCCGTCATCCATCCGGCGGTCCCCCCGCCGAGGATGCAAATATTTTCAATGGGTTGGGACGTCGCGCTCATTCCGGCGTTCCTTGCAAAACAGGTCTCTTCATGGGTTGATCCGGACGAACAGGTTTGCCGTCAGACGGCCTTGCCGCGGGTCGGCGCTGTAGGCGAAGCCAGGCGGAATAAGGCCGGAATGCAGCAGGCATCCCTGGTAGAGGACGACGCGGTTGAACCGCCCCTCGACGGTGAAGATCTTTTCGAACGCGGCATTATCGCCCCCGACAAATTCACCCGCCGACGGATCGATCCTGGCGGCTTCGGCGTGCAAGAGGCTGCGCAGCCCGCCGGGCGACGCTGGATCGGGCCGTTCCAGGCCGGACGCAATGTGCCGGTAGAAGGCGGTGCCCGTCTCCGGGACGTCGTGCAGGTGGTGGAGAATGGCGATGATCGACGGATCGTCGCTGTCGATGTGCGGCACACGCTGCACGCCGCGCAGGTCCCCCGGCTGCGTCGTCACCAGCGAGAAGCTGGCTTCGGTGACGGCGAAGGTCCTCGCCCCGAATCCATCTCGAATAACCGGCGAAAGCATCTGCAGGGCGTGCAGGACGTAGCGGGATACGGCATCGGTAGGGCCGATCTGCCGCCGTAGTCCCGGATAGGCCGTGCCGCCCTCCGCCGGAAACGGCGCAAGCGAAGCCGCAGCCTCGACGACGACGGGCGCGTCCGGCAGGAATTCATCGATAACGACGACATGAGACCGGGCGTGCCCGATCTCATGGATAGCGACTTTCATTGTATTATACTCTTCCCTGCGGCGCGCACGTCTTTTGACGGTAGAAGCTAGATCGCGCGCCGCCGGATGTCACCTGCGCCAGGGCTTTAATTGGCCGCCGGGGCGCGCAATTCCGCAATCGTCGACTTGGCGTCGAAAATTTCCGGCTGTTTGGTCAGGCCTTCGAAGTTTGCCTGGTCGCCCTTGCCCATCTGGATGATAAGGACGGCCTGCGGCACCTTCTTGGGCTGCCAGTGTTCCATGACCGCCGGAGGCGCGTCTCCGCCGCCGAAGCCGCCGGTGGACGGTCCGGTATTGACGCTGCCGCCGCCGCCGCCCATGCCATTGCCGCCGCCGCTGCCGGTACCAACGGCGCCCGTACCGCCCATAAAGCTGCCCGTCCGGCCGGCCACATCCTCGGCGCTGCCGACCTCGACGTCACGCACCTGCGAGGCGATGACGGCGAACCATTCGAAACCCGATTCCTGGGTGAATTCGGCGGCGCGCAGGAAGGCGAATTTCGCGACCTGGTCCTTTTTCATCTTGGAGTCGCCGGTGTAGGTAACGGCGTAGCGGCCGTTGGGCAGCGAGGCCGTCGACCACCCGGCGCCGCCCTGCGGCCCGGCGGCCTTATAAACGGGCGCAGGGGCAGCCGCTTGCGCGCTGCCCGCCGCCAGAGCCGGGACGCCCGCCAGAAGTGCGAAGGCGGACACCAGCATAAGAGCTTTTTTCATCACGTGTTTCCTCAAAAAGAGAGGGGAGCCGGTGCGCTGCACCGGCTCCCCAGGAGGCCGAACCTAGTACTGGTAACGAATGTCGAGCACGAAGCGGCGGTCGTTCAGGAAGCTGAAGCGATCGACGCGGGTGCCCTTGGTGTCAATCTGCGCCGTCGCCTTGCTCTTGGTATCCAGGAGGTTGGAGGCGTTCAGGCTGACCTGCCAGTTGCGGTTGACGTTGTACTTGATCGAGCCGTCGAGGAAGCCGACATCCGACAAGTAGACCGGATCACCCGTGATGTAGTCGTGGTAGGTCGTCAGGTTTTCGGAACGCCAGTTGTAAGCCACGCGGCCTTCCCACTTGCTGTCCTGGTAGATGCCGACGATGTTGAAGATGTACTTCGACTGACCCAGCAGGTTCTTGACGCCGAAACGGTAGATCGTTTGGGGATCGTCCGGCGATCCGTCGGCATTGGAGTCGGTGAACGGCGGCGGCGGGCTGGCTTCCGATTCGATGTAGGTGAAGTTGGTCTGCAGACCGAGGTGCGACAGCGGCCCCGGCAGGAAGTCATAGAACTGCTGGTAGGCCAGTTCGATACCCTGCAGCTTCGCCTTGGCCTGGTTGACCTGTCCGCCGTAGGTGATGGGAACCGTCTTGCCGTCGAGCTGCGTCGTGCCGAGCTGCAGAACACCCGATTGGATGATGTTTTGCAGGTTCTTCTTGAAGACAGCGGTCGAAAGCATGCCGCCCTTGAAGTACCACTCCCACGATGCGTCGTAGTTATCCGAGGTGGTCGGCTTCAAAAGAGGGTTGCCGCCAGTCACGCGAAGCTGGGTCAGATTGACGGACTGGTAGCCGCGGTCCACGTGATACAGCGGATCCAGGGGGTTCGTTATCTGCGGATAGACGACATTGCTGGTTACGGCACTAAGATCCTGGCCTGCACGCATGTCCTGGATGTTCGGACGGCTCAGGTTCTGGCTGGCGCCGAAGCGGATCAGCATTTCGCTGTTCAGGTTCCACTTCAGGTTAAACGACGGCAGCCAGTGGCTGTCATCGACGTGGACCGTCTGCGGATCCGAATGCCCGATGTTGATGTCGGGCGTGCAAGCCCGGTTGACCTTCGTGGCGTTGGTATAGCCGGCAGTGATGTCGGCGGCGGTGAGCGCCCCTGTCAGCCCCGGGCAAAGGAAGACTGCCGTTTGCGGCAAGTAATCCTGAGGGGCGTCGTTGGCTTCGGCAGTGGGTGTGCGAGGCGACCCCACGGTCGAGGCGACTTGCTGATCCGCAGCGAAGGCGTGGTAGGCCAGATAGCCTTGGGAATCCAGCACCGTCTTGGTGTAACGGACGCCGAAGTTACCGTCCAGCGACATACCGTTGTCGAATTCCTTGCCGAAATTGAACATCAGGTAGACGTTGTCGGTGGCTTCGCGGACAGTGGAGACGTTGGCCGGATTGTAGATCGGCTTGCCGTTGGCATCGATCTGTGGATGGTAGCCGGTCTTGGTCGTGCCGTCAGAGTTGGTCAAGGTCGGCTCGGCCGCCAGGTACTGCGACAATTTCAAAGGATCGAGCAGCAGGTCCGAGCGGATCGCCAGGAACTTGGTGTTCGGGCCCGTCAGAACGCCACCGCGATAGAAGTCAGCGAAGTCGACCGTCTCGTAGGCGGGCGTCTTTTCGGTGGAGAACAGGCCGAGGCCCGTACCCATCCAGGCCGGAGCAATACCGGACCAGTTGACGCCGGCTTCCTTGTTTTCCTGGCTGCGGATGGCACGACGTGCGCCGAACTTCACCGACTTGAACCAGCTGTCGCCGCCAAAGTCGTACTGAACGTCGATCTTGACCGACTTCAGATTGCCCGTGCCGTCGTGGTGGCCGTCACCGGCATACAGGAAGAAGGCCGCGTTGGGGTCGGCGGTACCGTTTTGCTTCGGGGGAACATACTTCCAGTTGCCGCTGCTGTCCTGCGTATTGCCGGCGACCCGGCCGGGATCGATCTGCGTACGCGGATCGGTCGTCAGAACGACGTTGGGATGATCGAGACCCGGCGTGATCGTTGCAATGCCCCAGGTCTGCGCGCCGCCCCAGGTTTCGTTGGACGTCGCCGTAGCATTGGTCTGCTGGGCGTCGAATTCGACGTACCAGCGGTCGGCCGGACGCCACTTGGCGTTCAGGCTGATGTCTTCGGTGACGGTCTTTTCGGTCTTGCCGATGCCGAGGATGGTCGGGCCGAGGCCGTAGGCACCGAACCAGGTGTCGTCGCTGTTGGTGACGGTGCCCTTGGTCATCAGACCGCCGGTCACAGGGTAGGCGTATTCGCAGTAATCGCTCGGCTGACCGTTCGGCACGTTACACAGGTTCAGCGCCGACGGATTGCGGTTGTCGTAGGTCGCGTTGGTGACGGTGTAGTGCTGGTTATTGGCGCCGTCGGGGAACGATTCCAGCGTATGTTCGACGCTGGACGTGTCGTTCTCGACGCGGATGTACTTGCCGGTCACCTTCAGATTGTCGGTCTTCCATTGCGCCGCCAGGTAGGCGCTGGAGCGATCGCGGTTGACGTCGCTGGAGCGCATCTGGAAGCCTTCGATGTCGCCGGCGATCTTGTCCGTCGTAGTGCGCACGCCCGTGTTGGGCAGCTGTTCGGAGGTCGTGTTGCCACTCGAATCGACCGCACGCGGGATCGGGGCGGGCTGCTGCCAGCCGTTGTAGGTCGACTTCAGGTTCGAGGTCGACACCGAGGCCATCAGGCCGAATTCGCCGTAGCTGCCCTGCCAGCGGTTGCTGATGACGGCGTTGTACGACGGCGACCACTTCTTGGCGAGATCGCCATAGTTCCAGTCAGTCGAGGCTGCGAAGAAGAAGCCCTTGCGGTCGAACGGCTCGAGCGTGCGCAGGTTGATGGTGCCGCCGATGCCGCCTTCGACCAGGTCGGCTGAAGAGTTCTTGTAGACATCGACGCCGCCGACGAGCTGCGGCGGGATGCTCGACCAGTCGAGCGAACGTCCGCCATTGGCCGAGAACGCGTCGCGGCCGTTGAATTCCGAGCGGATGAAGCCGAGACCGCGAATCAGGTTGCCGCGGCCTTCGGGCGACGGGAAGTCCGGGCTGCCGCCCATCGAGAAGCGAGTCACGGTTACGCCCGGGACGCGTTGCAGCGCTTCGGCGACCGACAGGTCGGGCAGCGAGGACACGTCGGAGGCGGTGATCGAATCGACGAAGGTCGTGGCCTTGCGTTTGATCTGGGTGGCGTTTTGCAGCGAGCTGCGGATGCCGGTGACGACGATCACCTGCGAATCCTTGTTGGCGTCGGCCTTGGTTTCGGCAGGCTTGTCCTGAGCGTAAGCCGACGTAAAGGACAGGGCGGCTGCCAGGGCCGTCGTCCCGAATAATGCACGATTTAGTACTGATCTCGATTTCATGGGCATCTCCCGGTGGTTTTTAAAGTTTTGATTTCGCTATTGATGAGGGTCGAATTTTCCGGCTTCACCCAGGCCATTCCCTGGTGGTTGCGAGCGGATCGACCCCTTAAATCCCAAATTCCCATCCGGCGCCTCATCCCGGCGCCGAGCCATTCCCTCCTGTTTGCTGCTGGACCGCCCGTTCGAGCGCGTTGTTCATCGCTTGCCTGACCGCGGTTTGTCCGCTGTCAGACGCTTAACCGCATAGAGCCGGAAACCTCTTCACCCTTGGAAGCGATTTCATCGCCTATGTCGGTAGTGTGGCATCTCCCTGCAGTCGCCCTTAACCGGTTACATCCGGCCGGGCTCGTATTTCATCGTTATGTAACAGTAGGCATAAGTTTTTTTCGTACGCAACGTTGTCGGCCATGTTCGATCATGACAGGAATTTAATGTTGCAATATTGTTACGATAAGGATGGAAGCGCTATCAAATTTGAGCACAATCCATCATGCGCACGCGTTATTCGCACGGCTTCAACCGCGCTTTCGCATCGCAGGCACGCAATTTTGCTGTAGGCCAGGGGTATCCGCGCACAGGGATGTGCGCCGTCCAAAGCCGTTGTTACTAATGAAAACGCCGGACGGTCAAAATCCCTCAACGCGCCGGCGCAGATTCGAAAAAATCCCGGGTAACAGTCCGGACGCCCCACCGTCACGGCAGCAAGGGGGGCGGGGCTTTCGGCGATTCGGGGTTTTGGATTGGCTGTGCCGTGGGCCAGGGCGCGAAATTTTTTGAGCCGCCATGAGGGCTTTCCGTCCCGGCGCGTTTTCCTCATGAACGCGGAAACTCCGCTCGGCATGCCGGTCCGCAGATATCGCGGCCTGTGTCTGCCCTGGGGGCCAATCGGACAGTATTTGTGGACGCCCGGAGGCTCATTCCCTAGCCCCGGTCGTAAAGCGGATAGGGTCGCAGATGGCATTGGCGAACGCGCTTCAGACCTGCTTTTTTTCCTAGTGTGCAGACTGGAGGCCGCTTAATTGCCGCGGCCTCTTTTTTTTGCGCGCGGCGCATGGCATTGGTCGGACAAATGATTGCAAAAGCGTCTGATGGGCTCCGGTTCGCGGAAACACGGGTTCAGCTTGGAAAGGCAAGAGAGATGGGGAATCGAAACAGGTCCGGGATTTGGGGCGTCGCTCTTATCGCATTGGTCGCCGTGGCGCTGGGCGCCGAGGCGCGGCCAGCCAGGATCGACCCGCTTAAGCCTTCCGGAAAATGGACGGCGTTTGTCGCCGGCCAGGCGGACACGCCTCCCATGGGCTGGAGTTCCTGGAACGCCTTCGGTACCGACGTTACGGAAGCCAAGGTGTTCGATTCGGCCGCCGCCATCGTCGATAGCGGTCTGAAGGCCAAGGGCTATCGTTACATCAATATCGACGACGGCTGGTGGCTGAAACGCCGCCAGACGGATGGCCGCATGCAGGTGCGCACCCGGATATTCCCGTCGGCCGCCGTCGGCGGTGCCGGCGAGACCAGTTTCAGGCCGTTTACCGATCGCATCCACGGCATGGGACTGAAGGCAGGGATCTATTCCGACCTCGGCAGGAATTCCTGCTCGCAGGCCTATGGCGGGCCGGGCACGCCGAACCTGCCCGAAGGCACGGTCGCGGAGCGTGAGGTCGGCCTTTACGGCCACACCGCACAGGACATCAAACTCTATTTCGGCGAATGGGGGTTCGATTACATCAAGGTCGACGGCTGCGGCGTGCGCGCCTTCACGGCCGATAGCGACCGCGTGCGCAGCGGCGCCTACCGCGTGCTGGGGCCCCTGATCGATTTCCAGTCGATCAACCGGACCGACGTCAAGGCGATCCGGGGGCTGTACACCGAGATCGCGGACGCGCTGAAGCGCGATAACCCGGACGGCGATTTCGTGTTCTCGATCTGCGCCTGGGGCTCTTCCGACGTGCGCGCCTGGGCCAAGGACGTCGGGAACCTGTCGCGGACCAGCGACGACCTGACGCCGAACTGGGGCCGCATGCTGACCAATTTCGACAGCGCGTCGACCCGGGCGCTGTATGCCCATCCGGGAAGCTGGAACGATCCGGACATGTTGTTCGTCGGCCATGGCGATTTCGACGAACACCATCTGACCGAGGCACGGTCGCATTTCGCGCTGTGGGCGATGCTGAGCGCGCCGCTGATCATCGGGTACGACCTGCGCAAGGCGCCGCCCGAGCTGATGGATATTTTCGGAAACGCCGATCTTATTGCCATCGACCAGGATCCGGCGGGCAACCAGGCGGTCCTGGCCTACGACACCGACGAGGTTCAGATACTGGTCAAGACGCTTCACGACGGCCCGGCGCACAAGGCCGTCGCGGTCTTCAACCGCAGCGGCGAAGCGCACGATGTCGTCCTGACGGCCGATCATCTGAAATATCTCGCGACGGCCGACGTCCAGCTGCGCGACCTGTGGAGCCGGGCGGCCCAGCCCGCGTTCAAGGGCGAGGTGAAGTTGCACGTCGAACCGCACCAGACGCTGATATTCGACGCCTCGGGCACGCCGGCCCTGGCAGGCGGCGTGTATCTCTCCGAAATCCCGGGCCGCGTGAACCCCGCGGTCGACGGGGTCGTCGCGCCGCAAGCCGATCCGTTCATCCATCGCATGACCAGCCCGTGGAACGGTACGCGCGGCCGGGGCGACCTGCCGATGTACACGGGGTGGGGCGGGGCGATGGCGGACGCCACGCCCTATGGCCGGACCTTACAGATAGGCGGCAAGCCTTTCACCAGCGGCCTCGGCGTGCTGGCGAACTCGCGACTGGAGGTCAGGGTCGCCGGCGAGCGCCGCTTCCAGGCCCAGGTCGGCATCGACGATTCGAGCGCCAACCGGTCGGGCGCGGTCACGTTCAGCATCTACGGCGACGGCAGACTGCTTGCCGCATCGCGTCCCATGCGCTTCGGCCAGGCGCCCGCCGCCCTGTCGGCAGACGTCAAGGGCGTCAGGATCGTCGAGCTTGTGGCGCGCGACTCGCTGACGGGCGACCGCGAGCCTGCGGTCGTCACCTGGGGCGAGGCCGCGTTGATGAAGTGACGGCAAGGCCGCGCGGCCGCTCCCAGGATTTCGGGGACCGGTCGCGATCGGAAACGGAGAGAAATGCTCGAAGTCGGGCGGTACGCCCGACGGTTCCGGGGAAATAAGTATTTGCCGTGTAACGGCTTTCTGCGTTTTTAAAAACGCAGACCTCGCCAATTCCTAATTGGCGGGGCTTTGGGATGAGTTGCAATTCGAAATAAACTAAAGCAAAACTTTGAGATACGCTTCATTCTGATACAGGGGTCAGGGCGCAGGAAAGGCGATCCTGACGTCTTTCTGGCTGCTGGCGCTGACATAAGGGCCGCATTCGGACAGAGCCTGAATGGCTTGAGCCTCAGAGCCTGAGTCAGATGCTACCGCTGCGTCAGCGATGCGTGAGATATTGCCCAGAGGCGAAAAGCTGACCTGAAGAGTAGCGGCGTGAGTATTCTTGGTCGCTAGCCGGCGCCAGCAAGGCTCGATCTGCTTCCAAAGCGTATTATTGCTCCCAGACGTGCCGCCACCTCGTTCGCCGGTATCAACGGTGGAATCAGTTGGCGTGCTTTGATCAAGATCGCTGATCTGCGTAATCGGCTGCATGTCCGACACTGTGAGGGCTGCAACAGGTATCGCAGGCGTCGCCACCGGGGGCGGCGTGATGTCACTGGTGTCCGCGACCTCGGTCGGATTCGGCCTTTTGACTTTTAATACGTCGGGAGTAGCGGACTGTGTCGCGACCAATTCGACGCCCAATTCGTTCCCGGTCCCGGAACCTGAATTGGTGGTGCCAATGCTGTCGCCGGATACGGTCGAGGAAATGCTCATGAGCAAGGCCGCCATCAGAAGCCCATGAAGAGCCAGCGACATGACGACGGCGGTCATCCGCCGACGCAAGACCAAAACGCCGCGCCGGCAATAGTGAAGGCTGGATATAAAGCCGACGCGATCCATAATCAATTTAACACCCGTTCAAAGGAGAAACGGATTAAGGGGTTTTGACGACCTTGGTCCGGTTGCCGGCATTATCGTATGTGTAAAGCACGACCGTGCCGTTGGGGTAGTCGATCTCGATGACGCGGCCCTGGACATCGTATTTATAGGTCGTGGTGCCGGCATTCGCCGTCAATGAAACGGTACAGCATGACAACGCTGCAACAGCAATAACGAGAAGGGAAAGTTTCATTTTCAAGCCTATCTTTAATCACTTGAGGCCGGTTTGTGCGGTGTTGATGACGTGGCCGTACATAAGCGCAATATTTAAGTTCGATTTATCCTTGTTCTCCCAAAAATAGATTTTTTCACCAGGGAGCGTAGGAACAATAGCCCCATCTATATCCTGTCCTTCGAGTAAAGTTCCTTTGTGTCCTACAATTTTTTCCGCGTCAGCTAGAGTCATATTGGGCTGAATTTGCCGAAACTCGGCGTATGTCACTACATCTTTACCGCCACAAGCGGACAAGATTATACATGCGATGGCAATAAACAGAAGCCGTTCATGATTTTTCATAACTGAATCCTCGCCGTTTAATTGCAGACGGTAACGGAAGCAAAGTTGGCAATTGTTGAGTCGGCACCACCATCCGAAACGCTTACCTTCCATATGCCTGGCTTGAACTTCTGCGTTACTGTCGGACTTCCAAAGATGGTTGAAGTCAGGCTCACGCTGGTATGCCTCACTCCGAAGATATGTTCCCACAAATTTTTAGGCTCTGGCGTGGCATCAATGAGTATCCATTGCCCCCAGCTGACCAAAAGACTTGCGGCACCAGCGGCTTCGGGCTCGTTGGGTGTAGTTACAATGCTCCTTGCCTTTGGCCCTCTTACGCTAAAAGTCGGCGGAGCGGAAACTACACTGGGCGGCTCATAATTTGGCCCCTTCAGAACTTCGGAATTCGTCCCTATAACGTTGGCCCCCGTGTCGCCCGGTGTGAACGTCAACGTTCCAAAAGATTCGATACGCTGCACGCTTAAGTCGTTCGCAAGGACGCATGTGTGCTTTCTTGTCGGCCTTTTCCCAGTGATGACGACTACATCATTGTCCGTGGTGTGAAAATCATGCGAGGCGGCGACGCTGCCGACTGGATCCGTAAGGCTGTTAACAAGATCGCCGGGCGAGTAACAGAGTGCGTTGGCCGGGCACTTGGGCTTGGGAGCGGTCACCGTGATTGTTTGCCAGGTCTCCTGAAGACCGGTGCTATCCGTGCCGTTAACCGGATCGTCGCCGACATAGATATACATGTTCATGCCATCGCCGTAGCCGATTGGGTCGGGCTGCAGGAAACGGCCGATACTTGGCGCATACATTCTGGCTTTATAGTAGTATAGCCCAATCTCCGGCAGCCAGGTTTGGCCTGTATATCGGAACCGGCTATTGGCCGAGCCCGACAAGGTCGACGGGATGCCATAGTCGTCATAGCCGTAGACAGTCGTGACGGTGCCGGAGCTATTCGTCACAGCCGAAATTGACCCACGCTCGTCGGCGTACAGGTACGACTTATTGCTCGTTCCCGTTCCTTCGTACCAGATGAGCGGGTTATCCGTCCCTTGACCAAAAACATAGCGACGCAAAAGATTACCACCACCGTCATATTCACCGATAAGATCAACGCCGTCGTATAAAAACTTTGTGGTCGAGCCGCTCTTGGCAACGCTGAAAAGCCGATTTTCGGCGTCATAGGTCAGCATGCTGGTAATTCCGGCCTGCGTCGTGCTGGTCAGCAGATTATTGACGTTGTAGGCATAACTGGCCCCTGACCCATCCGAAGTCAGGTTTCCAAATCCGTCGTATGCGAACGCTGTCCCACCATTAACATTGCTCACTCGGTTCAGGCCATTGACGCCGTACGTGGTCGTGCCGGAAGGAAGAGAGCTGCCGCCGTCGAACAGGCTGTTGCTGTTTGCACGTGATTTAATCTGATTGAGCGTCGTATAACCGAGTGTGACTGTATTGCCGTTGCTCGCGGCATTGTTGCCGATCGTTTGCGCTCGGTGATTGCCATCGTACCCAATACTGGTAGCGTAGCCACTCCCACGCCCCAAAGATGTCAGAGCGTTGAAGTCGTCGTATGAATAGGTTACCAGCGCCGATGAGCCGTTCTCATAAATACCCGTCAACTGGTCACCATCGTTATATCCGTAGGTAATATAGAGCCCGCTGCCCGGATAAGTCAGCTGTACACGACGACCATAGGCGTCGTAACCGTAGCTGACAGTTCCCAGTGGCTGGGCGTCGCTCAACAGCCAGCCCAAGGCATTGTAGCTGTAAGTTTCGCTTGCCGACGCTCCGCCGGTCGTGTTGTTGACGTGGGTGACGGTCTTGCCGAAATTGTTGTAGCTGATGGTTTCAGAAACGGAGCCACTCTTGGATGTCAGGCGGCTGAGGGCGTCATATCCGGCCGTCACCGTGGATGAACCGTCACGTAGGACGACTGACCCAATCCGCCCGTAGCTGTCGAAATTGTTCTGTACACAGTCCGTGGTCGAACTTGAATGCGCGGTTCCGGAAAGAGGGTAGCAAACGCGGTATGCCCGATTGAAGCCGTCATAAGCATAAGTCGTGCGATTACCGTTACCGTCCTCCAGCCACGCCAGAATGCCGTTGCTATTGTAGCTGCGCGTCACTTCGGTAATCGGCGTGGAAGTGCCATAACCGCTAACGACAGAAGTCACGGCGCCCGAGATATCATAATTCGTTTTGACGATATGGTCGTTTCCGTCGGAACCCGCCGTACCAAGCGTACAGGCCGACGACGGCAGAGAGCCGAAAGCGGCTGAATTCGCGCGTTGCGCCTGACAAATCGGGCGCAAGTTACCATCATAGGCTGATTGCGAAACGTAATTCAACGTACCCTGGTCATAGTGACGACTAATGGACGGCAAGACCGTTACCGCGTCGTAGGTCACGGTGTCATTGCGCAATGTCGTCAGTGACGACCATTCGCTTTTTGCTTGCGCCCACCGCGCGGCTGCCGTCGAGCCGCTATAGACCGCACTTGTTCCGGCACCGGCTGTGCCGGTCTCGGTGTTGCTGACATTGGAATTATTGTCATAGGTGATGCGAGTAGCGCGGCGCTTCTGCGAGCTGGCTCCATCCGGGTCCATGGTGACCGTGCCAACAAGACGATTGCCCGCATCATAGAAATAGTAGGTCTCGTCTACAGCGCCAGGCTTCGGGCCGTCCGCGACAATGACGCTGCCGTTGATGTCGTAGCTGTAGGTGGTCGTCTGGTAGACGTTCGTGTTGGACGCAGCGAGCGACATATTGGCGTTGCCAAGCTGGATGGTAATCGATGCCAGCAGAGCATTGTAGCCGCCGTAGGTATAGGTTGTGCGCTGTTCATCAGCCGTTCCTACGCAGGACGGTGCAGCCCCCGTCATGCAGCTTGACTCGGTAGACAAGCGCCAAACGGCGGGTTGGGCGACAAGCGTTCCACTACTGTCCTTGGCGAAAGGGGTCACCTGGACGTAGGTATTGCGCGTCTGGGCCGCGACACCGTTGACTGTCGGCAGCGTCGCCGTCGCGACCTGACCGGAATTCGAATCGTAAGTGTAGGTTGTGACCACACCCGCAGCGTTGGTCGTGGTTAGAGGCGCATTGCAGTATTTCTGATTTGTGGAATCACAGGAAGTCACGTAGGTCGCGCTCGTAACGATGTCAGCAAGGCCTGAACCGGCTTTAGCGACTACGCGCTTTTCGGTGACGTTGTTGCGCGCGTCGTACTTGTATTGCGTATAGCCTCCGGTCGCCGTCGAACCACTCCACGTTGCGTCAGGCGCAATCACTTGCTTGACGGACCCCGCGTAGCCACCTGCGCCGTCAGTCGTGGCGTAGTACGTATACGTCGTCTTGCGTCCCGACTCGTCCTGATCGGTCAGCAACTGGCTGTTGGCATAGGTCACGACGTGGGTCGAATTGTCGGGATTGGTGACCGTTGTGGTCGAAACCGAGCCACTCGTACTCACTGCATAGTTCCAGGTATAGGTTCCAACATTAGTCCCGACGATGTATCGGTAGGTGTTCGTACCCGTCGTTCCGAAGCCCTGGCTGGTACCCGATGGATAGGTGATCCCGTTTTGGTTGACAGTCGGAACTGACACCGCGCCAGTTGCGGGCCAGTAAGATGAATTCGCTGAGGTGCAGGCCGATGGAGAATGCGGGTCGCACCAGTCCAGAGACGAGTTGACGATATAGACCTTGGTCGTAACCCAGCTGTCCGAACCATTGGCTACGACATTGTGGGTAAGGTCGTATTTGACGGTCCAGCCCAACGAACTCGTTACGCCGTTCAGGCGATAGCCGTACACGGTGAGGCTGGTGCTAATAACGTGTGTGGCTGTCTGGTAGTAGTAATTCAGCACTTCACCATCCGGCTTGACGCGCTTCACCAAAATGGCCTGGACGCCCGGATGTCCGTTTGCGCCTGGTGAATTCATGCTCGGATCGTAATATGATGTCGTTCCGTCGCCACTGACTATGGTGAGGAGGCTTCCGGTATAGAAAACCGAATTGCCGTCAGCATACAGTGAACCACTGACAACGCCGCCGTACGTAATGGTGCCGTTCTGGAATACGACGCCCATGAGGCTATCGTAGTACATGCCGTTGCCGGTGCTCGGTGCCCGGCTGATTCCCGCCGTATGGATGGCGAAAGCGTCATTCTCGTACTCCATCGCCATGAGATCGACGTTGTTCTTGTCGATCACACGCGCCGTCGGCGGCTGAGGGGCATCCTGCGCGTTAGCTTGCGACCATGCGCCCCCAGAAAACCCTACCAACGCAAAGGCCGCAACACTGGCATAAAGCTTCCGCCTTTTGATCATTTCCGCCCCCCAAGTATGCGACCTGCCGTCGTCAAAACGAGATGTTCTAGCGGAGCATTATGCTTGGGAGTTTCGCAAGTAGACCAATCATATACCTGCGCACGCTGCGTAAGTAGTTACCGCGCAAATTTTTGATATAAAAAGTATTTTTCTTGGAAAAAAATTTCGTGCTCAGCGCGCATTCCGTACTTCTGCTCGACGCATAGTGAGGGGAGCCCTGCAATTGAAGAAGGTTCTTTATTTTTGGAAGGTTGGTGCCCCCGGTCGGACTCGAACCGACACACCTCTCGGTACTCGATTTTGAGTCGAGCGCGTCTACCATTCCACCACAGGGGCTCTGGGCGAAGGACGGCGTGATACCGGCTTTCGCCCAGGCGCGCAAGGTGGTTTTAAAGCGTCTTCCACATCCTCACGTGGGGCAGGGTGACCTCTTCGAAGACGACGCCGTCGGTGTCGTAGCCGTGACGGGCATAGAAGCCTTCCGCGGTCTGGCGGGCGGCCAGCGTGACGTCCGCATAGCCGCGCGTGCGGGCTTCGTGTTCGAACGCCGAGAGAAGGGCGGCACCCGCACCAGTGCCGCGCGCGGCGTCCGAGACCGCCATCTGCCGCAGTTTCACCGTGGTGTCGGTGTAGCGGGTCATGACGACCGTGCCGACGAGCGTGTCGCCCGACCAGGCGGTCAGGTGCGTATCGGCGGCCTCGCGCCTCAGCTCTTCGGGCGTGAAATCGAGCCCGAGCGGCGTCCTCAGGACCGCACGACGCAAAGCGACGGCGGCTTCGTATTCGGATGAGCCGTGCGGAACGACGAGAATGGAAATGGGCATGGAAAGGGGCATGGTTTTATGCTTTCTTTTAGCAGGGGCCGGGAAGGGGGCAAGTCATGAGTGGGGTGGAAAATCATCTGCATCCGGGCAAGACGGCCGACGCGATCGTCTTCGCGGTCAAGGCCGGGTTGCTGCGGGTGAAACGTGCGGTATGCGACGCCGGCGATCCGGGGGCGCGACGGCGGCCGACAGGGATTTGCATGGCGGGCGACGTGCTGGCCGAGGTCGCGACGCCGCTTTACACGGACGAGGATCCCAATGAGCGTGGCCTGCAATTGGGCAAGGTACAGAATTTGCGTATAGGGGCACGGGCGATCGACGGCGCGCGGCTGGAGGCCGGGGAGGTCTTCAGTTTCTGGGCGCAGGTCGGCCGGCCCACCCGGGCGCGCGGCTTCGTCGAAGGGCGCGAGCTGCGCCAGGGCTGCATCATCCCGACCGTGGCCGGCGGCCTGTGCCAGTTGTCCAACAGCCTGTTCCGCGCGGCGAAGACTGCGGGCTGCGAGATCGTCGAACGCCACGGCCATACGGCGCCGATCCCCGATTCGCCGTTTCCGCCGGGCGAAGACGCGACCGTCTTCTGGAACTATGTCGACCTGCGGTTCCGCGCGCGCGAAGCCGTGGTGGTCCGGGCGCGTCTGTCGGCGGAAGCGTTGATCGTGCGGCTGGAAAGGGCATGAACGCGCATTCGCCGGCAAGCTGCGCGACGTGCGGTAACGCCGATTGCCGTCTGAGTTTTGTCAGCCGCGACATCGCACCGGTGGCCGAGCGGACGGCCTTCGTGCTCGACGAGATGTGGCCGGAACTGCGCGACCACGTGGTGCGCATGGCCAGGGCGGACGATCAGGTCCTGTTTCCCGGATGGTTCGGCCGGACCTTGCCGCGCTACGGCTGGGGCGGGGGCCGGACTGCCGGGGGTCTTGCGACCGCGCGCCGGCACCTGGTCATGCGGCAGGTGGCGCGCGCCGCGGGTGCTGTCCGTCAGCCGGCCTATATCGAGGCCGACCGCCGGTTGGCGGCGGCGCTGGCCGGGCGGATCGACTATCGCGCCCGCCATATCGTGGTCAGCCAGACGCTTCTGCCCTGGCTTTGGCGCGACGGCGTATTGGGCGGACGCAGTTTCGACGTGCTGATGACGCGCTATCCGTTGCGCGACCTGCAGATGCGGCTCGATGCCGTGGCCATGCGGTATCCGCAAAGTCCGACCATCGCCGATTTCCGCGCACCGCAAGCCCTGGTCGCCGACGAGGCCGAAGCGCTGGCGGCGGCGCGGCGGCTGGTGACGCCACACCACCATATCGCCGAGTCGTTCGGTGAACGCGCCGTGTGGCTCGACTGGCACAGACCGGCCGTTCGTCCGCGCCGGGCCGGGGAAGGCGTGGCCTTCCTGGGGCCGGCGATCGCGCGTCAGGGCGCCTATGAGGTGCGCGATATGGCGGCGGGACTGAAAACGCCCCTGATCGTCTTCGGCGCCGACCTTGAAGGCGGAGATTTCTGGGGGGATATGAATGTGGAACGCCGGACGATGGGTCCGGGCTGGCTCGACGATATCGGCGTTCTCCTTCATCCGGCGGCGGTGACGCACGCGCCGCGCCGGCTGATCGAGGCGGCGGCGCAGGGCGTGACGATTTATGCCGATCCGACGTGCGGACTGGCGCCCGGGCAGTTCCAGCCGCTTTTGGCCTTCCGGCCTTAACCGTCTTACGGTTGTTTTACGGGTGAATGCGCTTTGCCATATGGCGTCGCCCGGCCTTCCATTGCAAACTTGGCCTATGAAACGCATCGTCGCCATCCCCGTCGTTACGGTCTGTCTCGTCGTTGCCGCCTGCTCTCCGAAGGCGGCGCCGGAGCCGCAGTCCGCGACCTCTGGCGCCTCGGCGGAAAGCGCCGCGGTTGCCGCCGCCTCCGACGTCGCCAGTTCCAGCGCGGCCTCGGCCGTCGCCCATATCGCCTATGTCGGCAAGTGGATCGGGCCGGAGGGCACCTGGCTGGATATCGCGCCCCGCGGCGCCGACTATCACGTGACCATCAGCAATCTCGACGGGCCGCGTGACTTCGACGGCAAGGCGGCCGACGGGGGTATCCGGTTTACGCGCGACGGCCAGACCTTTGTGATTCGTCCGGGCAATGGCGACGCCACGGGCATGAAATGGCTGGCTGGCAAGAAGGACTGCCTGGTGGTGGCGCCGGGCGAGGGATACTGCCGGGATTAGGCCGCCGTTTAATTCCCGAAATTGCCAACAGACTTTTTATGCCCGTTATGTTCCCTTTTCTCCGGGGCCGGGCGTTCAAAGCGGGAGCGATGGTGTATGTCTCGAAACCTCATTACGACAGGCGGCGATTCACGGCGTTGGCAGGCGGCCGCCATTCTGGTCGCGGCCATGTTGCAGATCGCCTTTGCTCGCGTCACCGACCTCCTGCACGTCGGACAGAGCGTCGAGATCCGGTCGGCGCTGAGCAGCCATCCGCTGGTGCCGCTGGGCTATGCCTTCGCCATCTGGGGCGGGATCTACGCCTACGCCCTGGTCGCGGCGCTTTGGCAGTTGGGACCCAAGCACCGCAATAATCTGGCGCTGCGCGACATGGGCTGGCAGGCGGCCGGCATCTATGCGCTGAACGCCCTGTGGCAGGTCTGGGTGCCTTTGCGCGGGCTGGACGTAGTCAGCGTCCTGATCGCCGGCGCCGGTCTGGTGCTGGGAGTCAGCAGCCTGATGCAGGTCCGCGACCTGCACCTGTCGAAGAAGGACGAAATCTTCGTCGTCGGCCCGGTCGCGCTGACCACGGGCTGGCTGACCGCGGCTTTCTGCGTCAACATCACCTCGGCCCTGGTCGCCGCGCACAATACGGTGGTCAATCCGATGGAGGTCAACGTTTCGCTGATCTTCCTGCTGGCGCTGATCGCCGTCGGCGCGGCCGCGGTCTATGCGACGCGCAGCCTGCTTTACAGCCTGGCGCTGATGTGGGCGCTGTTCTGGGTGATGATGGCCAATATCTATCGCGACCACGAAATGGCGATGGCCAGCGTGGCGCTGGGCGGGATCGTCGTGGCCGCGGCTATCACCGGGCGCCAGCTTTATCAAAGCGGCCATCGCGGCAATCTGATCCATGCCTGAGAATTGGCGTGATAAATTTGCCGCTGCCTGCGGGGTTTATGTCACGATCGACATAAATCCCGGCGTACCGCTCTGGCGGTAACGGGGGGTGCGTGTTAGGCGGGCGATGCCGCCGCTGTTGGCGGTGATTTGCCTGTCTGCTTTCTTTTGGGGGGACATCATGAAAAACCTTATCGCCGCCACGGCTGTGGCGTGTCTTTTTGCGGTCGCTGGTCAAGCTTCCGCGGCCGGCCACGAATGGGCCTTTTCGGCGGGAACGCTGAACAAGATCGACCTGAACTACGGTTCGTCGTCGACCAGCATCCACACGTCGTACAAGTCGGGTGTGCAATACGGCGGCGCCTGGACCAGCACGCCTCAGGGCAACTGGCACTGGGATGTGGCCGTATCGCTGAGCCAGCAGGACATCGACCGTTCGGTCTATACCTCGGGCAGCACGACCTACACCAACACCACCTCGGGCAGCCTCAAGACGGCTTCGTTCTGGATCGACGCCGTTTATGATTTTCCGGTCAAGGGGCCGGTGAAGCCGTATGCCGGTGTCGGCGTCGGCGGGACCCACGTGTGGCTCGACGACGGCGTGGCGCTGAAGGGCGACCTGCAAAGCCCCGGCGTGCAGGCCTTCGCCGGCTTGAACGTCGCGGTGACCAAGAAGGTCCGGCTGTTCGCCGAAGCCCGCCTGGAGCGTCTCGGCAATTTCGATATCGAGGTCAACGGGACCGGACGTCACGCCCAGCTCGACACGAGCGCCGTGGTCGTCGGTCTGCGCACCACCTTCTGATAAAAAATGCCGGTGCGCGGGGCATCCCGCGCACCGGATCCGGCTTGAGAAAAGGCGCGGCGACGCGCCTTTTTTTGTGCCTGGCCTTGCGCCGCCGGGAGGCGCCCGTTATGGCAAGACCATAATATTTTTGCGGGATTTAGAATGGCTGACGACGACGATCTGATCGTTAAGGATTGCAACGGCACGACGCTGAACAACGGGGACAGCGTAACGCTGATCAAGGACCTGAAAGTCAAGGGTTCGGGCGGTGTAACCCTGAAGCGCGGGACGCTGATCAAGAATATCCGCCTGACCTACGATGCCGACGAAATCGAGTGCAATGCCGACAAGGTCAAGGGGCTGGTCCTGCGGACGGAATTCGTCAAGAAGGCCTGATCGGCGTCATGAAAAAAGCCGGTGCGCGGACGAAGCGCACCGGCACTTCGCCTGACCGCTGGAGGGGGCGTTGCGGCCGGGCGAACATGGGGATTACGTCGCTGCCCCGCCGCCGGATCACCGCGCGGTTTTTTTGTATCTGACGTTTCGTATCCCCGAATCTTTGTAAGCCATGACAGCGGAGGTGCGCATGGATATCGGATACGCGACGGCGAAGGACAAGGCGGGCTGGTGGCCGCTGTGGCAGGCCTATCTCGAATTCTACAAGCATCCCTTGCCGGATGAGATCAGCGACCTCACCTATGGCCGCTGTCTCGATCCGCACGAACCCATGGTGATGCTGGTGGCGCGCGACGGCGGGACCGTCCTGGGGTTCGCGGCCCTGGTCGAACACAGGTCGACCTGGGCGAAGACCGGCTATGTCTACCTGGAAGACCTCTACGTCGCGGACAGCGCGCGCGGCAGGGGCGTCGGACGCAAGCTGATCGAGGCGGCCGTGGAACACGCCAGGCGCCGCCATTGCGAGCGCGTCTATTGGGTGACGCACGAAACCAACGCCCAGGCCAGGCTGCTGTACGACAAGGTCGCCAGCCGGCCCGGGCTGACGACCTATTTCGCTAATTTTTAAGCTCAAGCGCCGCATTAGCGGTGGCTGAAAAGCGGGAAGATCGGCGCCCCTGCCAATGGCGACAGATAGCCATTGGAATTATTTTAGTGCGGCTTCCAGCGCCGTATTGAAGGCTTCGGGCTGGTCCAGCATCTCGAAATGCAGGCTGTTGTCGATGCGGGTGAACTGGACGTCGGGCTTGCCGGCATAGGCGCCCTTGTAGACCGGATCGACCATGGCGGCCGACATGCCGGGCGCTACTGGATAGATTACCGTGATCGGCGTCTTGATACCGGGCAGGTCGGCGCGGAGGTCGGTGGTCATATCCTCGTAAAAGGCTTCCCCGATGACGCGGCGGTCCGACGTTAGCGACCAGTCGACGATCTTTGCACGATCGGCATCCGAGGTGGCAAAGCGTTGCGCCATGCCCGTCTGCTGGGCCTTGAAGGCGTCGGCGGGCGTCGTCTGCATGCTGTCGCGCATGGCGGCCGCTTGCGGCTTGATCATGTCGACCGTGGCCGTCGGGCCGAACAGGACGCCGATAAAGGGCAGGGCGTCGGCCACGACGATCTTGCCGGCGTCTTCCGGATGCGCCTTGGCCAGCATCAGGCCGACCAGCCCGCCCAGGCTATGCCCGACGACGATCGGCGACTTCAGGTGGTTGGCGGCGATATAGGCGTGAATGGCCTCGACCTCGGGGTTCAGAATCTCTCCCTGGGCGTTGGCGGCCGCCGGTTCGCCGGCAAAGCCCGAAATGTTGATGACGTGCAGGCGATAGTGGCCCTTGAGTTTGGCGACCGTGCCGTCCCAGACGGCGGCCGACGAGGCCAGGCCCGGGATCAGGATAACATCGGGGCCGGACCCCGTGACCGTGACGCTGAAGCGGGCGTTTTGTGCGTCGGGGAAGCGGACGGTCTCGGCGCGGGCGTGGGCGACGGACAGGGCGACGACGATGCCCACGATGATCGCCATCAAGGCGGCGGGATTCTTGAAGATGCCTTTACGCGGCGATTCCGGAGAACGGGACATGGGAGACTCCTTAGTTGAGGATGAGGGCGATCAAGGCGCTGAAGACGTGCGCCGCGGCGCGGCGAAAGTCGGGAGACAATATGGCCAGGACGACAAGCAGGCCGGAGATGGAATAGGTGGCAAGCTGGACCTTATGGTGGGCTCGGGCAAGCGAGGGGCGCTGGCGCGCCGGAAGGCTGCGGTCTGACATGGTATTTCCTTTTAGGTGATCGGGTTAGGCGGCTTACGGCCGGTAGGGGTTTTCGAAGATCGCCTCGACCGGTTTGTCGAAGACGCCGGAAATCTTGTAGGCGAGGTCGAGCGACGGGATGTGCTTGTCGCTCTCCAGCGCTATGACGGCCTGGCGGGAGACGCCGAGACGGGTGGCAAGGTCGGCCTGGGTCAGGCCCGCGGCGGTACGCAGTTCGCGAAGGTACTGTTTCATGCCGCGCTCCGGTAAAGCGCGCTGGCGGCGCCATAGAACGCCCAGAACACCGGATAGACCAGGTAGAGCGAGAAGTGGTGGGCGCCGGCGTTTTCTTCCAGGAAGCCCCAGGCGGTGCAAACGAACAGGGTCAGGCCGGTGGCGACGATGAAGCGCTTCAGCGTCACGGCGCGCACATATTCATCGACCTGTTCGATATAGCGCAGGAAGACCCAGATCGAGCCGCCGATAGGGAGGGCCGGCAGGACGGCCACGGCCCAAAGGGCCGGACCCGACAGCTCCGGGTGCGCTTTCAACGTCAGGATCGAGCCGAAGAGCGCGCCGGCATAACCGACCATCGTCGCGCTGATTCCTATAAGATATTGGGTGTTGGCGGACAGTTTCGACACGTTTCGGGTTCCTTGTTGGGTGGTCTCGATGTAATGTCTACCTTACATGTGATCCGATGTAATGTCAACCTTACATTCTGAAAAAATGTAAGGTCCACCTGACACAAGAAAATGTGTGCCTTTGCCGCGTGGACTTTCGGTCCCGCCCCCGTAATATGTGCGGCAGATAAATCCAGGCCAATAGTACCAGGGAAGTGAACCGTTTATGTCCGCCGAGATCATCGCCTTCAAAAAACGCGACAAGCCCGCCGTGAAGCCGGCCGCCGCGCCGGCTTCGAAACGCGTCGATGCCCTCGATATCCTGCGTGGTCTGTGCGTGATGGGGATGATTCTGGTGGCCTATGCCGGCGACTGGACGACGCGCTTCGGCGTGCTGCAGCATGCCGACTGGCACGGCCTGGCCCTGGCCGACATGATCTTTCCGGGCTTCCTGTTCTGTGCGGGCGCGGCCCTTCCCCTGTCGCTGTCGCACCGTGCGGCGCGCTCGACGCGCACGGGCCTCAGCCTGCATATCCTGTGGCGGGCAGGGGCGCTTATTCTGCTCGGCGTCGTGCTCAACGCCATTCCGGCGGCGATCTGGGGGCATCTGCGCCTGCCGGGCATCCTGCAGCGCATCGGCTTGTGTTATGGGCTGGCCGGCGCCCTGTGCCTGGCGGTGGGGCGCAAGAGCGACAGCGATTTCTCCATGAAGATCTGGCCAGTGGCGGTCACGACGATCATCCTGTTGGCGGCGTATGGCGCGATGCTGGCGATCTGGAGCACGCCGGAATGCGCTGCGCGGTGTTTCGACAAGGTCAACGCCCTGCCGGCGGTGATCGACCGCGCCGTCTTTACGCCGACCTTCATGTGGGAATACGGGACCGCCAATAACGGCGCCGTCGCCTACGATCCGGAAGGTCTGGTCTCGACGCTCGGCGCGCTGGGCAATGTTCTGATCGGAGTCATGGCTGCACTGTATATCCGCCGCGACGGCGTGGGCCGGGCGCTTCCGGGCCTCTTCCTGCTGGGCATCGTGCTCTTCGTTTTCGGGGCCGCGCTGGACGGCCAGATACCGATCGTCAAGAAGATCTGGACGCCGTCCTTCGCCATGGTCTCGGCGGGCGTGTCGCTGATCGTGTTTTCGGCGTTGGCCCTGGTGGCCGACGTCCTGAAGGCGCGGTCGTGGGCCTATCCCATTCGTATCTTCGGTTCCAATGCGACGCTCGCCTTCGTCGGCATCAGCCTGATCGACGTCGTCATGCACCTGCCCCTGGTCGCCGGCGCCAGCGCCCACGACAGCCTGTCGGCTTGGCTGGACAGCGCCGTCAACAATGTCCCGGCCGCGTCTCTGATCTATTCGGCGGGGCTGCTGGTGCTGCTCGGCCTCCTACTGTGGCCGCTTTACGTCAAACGCTGGTTCGTCAAGATTTAAAAGAGCAACGGTCTTGCGGCCTATTTGCGCGGCGTATATAGTACTGACCGGTCAGTACTATAGCGGTGACGTATGGACGCAGCGGCGACAGGCAAGGGTCGGCGGGCGAAACGCTCGACGCCCGAAATGCGCCAGGCCGACATCCTGGACGCGGCCATGGCCGAATTCGCCGCGCACGGCTTCGAAGGCGCGCGCATGGAGGACGTGGCGCGCCAGGCCAGGGTCAGCAAGGGCACGGTCTATCTCTATTACCCGACCAAGCAGGCCCTGTTCGAAGCCCTGGTCCGCCGCGACATCGCCCCGCGCGTGGCGCTGGCGACGCTGTTCCTCAGGGGCTATGACGGGCCGATCCGGCCGGCGCTGTCGCGCATCGTCGATATGGCAGCCGCCGCCATCGCCGCCGGGAAGCTTCCGCTTTATCCGAAGCTTCTGATCGCCGAGGCGGGGCGTTTCCCGGACCTTGCCGCCTTCTACCGCCGCGAGGTCGTGGGCAAGATGCTGGAGGCGCTGGGGCAGCTGTTCGGCAAGGCGTCTGCGCGCGGCGAGATACATTCCGAAAATCACGAAATGACGGCGCACCTGTTTATCGCACCGGTGCTGAAGGCCCTGATGTGGTCCTTCGTGTTCGCGCCCATCGAGGACGAGCCCTTTCCGCCGGGGCCCTATCTTCAGGCGCACGTCGACGTCTTCCTGCGCGGGCTGGGATATAAAGGGGAGGGTGAGGATGCGTAAGGTTTTGCTTTCGGCCGTGGCGCTGCTGGCCGTCGCCGGATGTTCGCAAAAGGCCGATACCGGCTATAGCGGCTACGTGGAAGCGCAAGGCGTGGCGATCGCCGCACCGCAGTCGGGGTGGCTGAGCAGCGTTTCCGTCGATCGCGGCGACGCCGTCCACGACGGCCAACCGCTGTTCAGCCTCGACGCCACCCAGGCGGGCCATGCGCTCGAAGGCGCCGAGCAGCGCGCCGAGGCCGCATCGGCGACCGCCGAGGACCTGCAGAAGGGCGCGCGGACAGCCGATATCGCGCCCCTGATCGAGCAACGGCGGCAGGCGCAGGCGCAGCTGGATCTGGCGCGCTCGAACGAGGCCCGCTACGCCCGGCTTGAGCCCAAGGGCTTTGTCTCGGCGGCGCAGATGGACACTCTGCGCGCCACGACACGCCAGGCGGATGCCGCGCTGGCCAATATCGACAAGCAGATTTCCGACCGGCAGCTGGCGGCGCGGAGCGACCAGCAGCGTGCCGCACTGGCCCAGGCCGAGGCCTCGAAAGCGGATGTGGCGTCCGCCGCCTGGACCGTCGGCGACCGCGACGTGAAGGCGCGTATCGAAGGCCGCGTCGAGGAGCGCCTGCGCGAGCCGGGAGAGTTCGTGCCGCAAGGCGCGGCCGTCGTCACCATCCTGCCGAAAGGGCGCGAGTTCGTGCGCTTCTACGTGCCGCAATCCGACCTTTCGAAATTCAGCGTCGGCAAGGTCGTCAATGTGCGTTGCGACGGTTGCGTCGCGGGGCTTACGGCAAAGGTGCGCTTTATTTCCACGGTTTCGGAATTTACACCGCCGGTCATCTATAGTGTCAAGGAACGCCAGAAGCTGATGTTCCTGATCGAGGCGACGCCGGCGAACCCCGCGGCGCTCCACGCCGGCCAGCCGGTCGATGTGAGTCTGTGATGTCGGGCGTGAGAGAAATTGAGAGTTGTTTTGTTCACTCCGGCCCTCCCCGTTTACGGGGAGGGGGGACCGCCGAAGGCGGTGGGCGGGGGATTTCCGTCGAAGTCAGAGGCTGCTCATTATCCAGTAATCGCACTGTAACACCTGGGCAGAGGCGTGCTTGGTTAGCGGTGAAAGACCCCCGCCCACCACGCTTCGCGTGGTCCCCCCTCCCCGTAAACGGGGAGGGCCGAACGTCTCCATCATCTTGCCGATATGCATTATGGCGAACGGAGCCGGTCCATGTCTGACTCCGGAACCGCCATCGACGTCCGCGGCCTGACCAAGCGCTTCGGCGACCGCGTGGCCGTCGACCACGTCGACATCACCATGCCGCGCGGACAGGTCTGGGGCTTCCTCGGGCCCAACGGCTCGGGCAAGACGACGACGATCCGCATGCTGTGCGGGCTGTTGCGCGCCGACGAAGGTTCCGGCACGTGCCTGGGCTACGACATCCAGCGCCGGAGCCGCCAGATCAAGCGCAATGTCGGCTACATGACGCAGAAGTTCTCCTACTGGGAGGACCTGACGATTCGCGAAAACCTCGAATTCGTCGCCAATCTCTACGGCATCAAGAACCGCAAGGCCGTGGTCGACAAGACGCTGGAAGACCTGGGGCTCACCTCGCGGCAGAAGCAACTGGCCGGCACATTGTCGGGCGGATGGAAGCAGCGCCTGGCGCTGGCGGCGTGCACGCTGCACGACCCCGAAATGCTGCTGCTCGACGAGCCGACCGCCGGCGTCGATCCGCAGGCGCGCCGCGACTTCTGGGACCAGATCCACCGCCTGTCTTCGAAGGGCCTGACCGTGCTGGTCTCGACCCACTACATGGACGAGGCCGAGCGCTGCGACCAGATCGTCTATATCGCCTACGGCAAGCTGATGACGCAAGGGCGCGTCGAGGACATTATCGACCAAAGCGGGCTCTATACCTTCATCGCCGAAGGCACGGGCGTTCGCGACCTGATGGAACGCCTGCGCGGGCTACCGGGCGCGGACCACGTCGCCTATTTCGGCAATGCGCTGCATGTCAGCGGCTCGGACCTCAGCGCGCTCAAGGCGCTGATCGCCAAGGACGGCCAGGCGCCGGGCGTCGGCTGGCGGCAGGAACGGCCGAACCTCGAAGACGTCTTTATCCATCTTATGGGCCAGTCTCTAGTGGGTAAGTCCGGGGGAGGGCAGTGATGTTCAGCGCCCTACGCAGAATCGCCGCCATCCTGCTCAAGGAATTCATCCAGATGCGGCGCGACCGGCTGACCTTCGGCATGATGATCATGGTGCCGGTCATCCAGTTGACCCTGTTCGGCTTCGCCATCAATTCCGATCCGCGCCACCTGCCGACCTTCCTCTATCTGGAAGACGACGGCACGGTGGTGCGGTCCCTGGTCTCGGGACTGGAGAGGTCGAGCTATTTCGACGTCAAGGGGCGCGTCTTCAGCGCCGCCGACGCGACCGAGAAGCTGCAGAGCGGCGACGCGGCCTTCGTCGTCACCGTGCCGGCGGGCTTCACGCGCGCCTTCCTGCGCGGCGACCGGCCGCAGATCCTGATCGAGGCCGACGCGTCGGACCCTTCGGCGGCGTCGAACGCGGTGGGCCAGATTTCCCAGATCGCACAGTCGGCGCTGCGGCAGGACCTGAAAGGGCAGTGGGCGGGTCTTCAGCAGACTCCGCCGCCGCTCGATATCGTCGTTCACCGCATGTACAACCCCGAAGGCATCTCGCAGTACAATATCGTGCCGGGGCTGCTGGGCGTCATCCTGACCATGACGATGATCATGATCACCTCGATCGCCATGACGCGCGAGACCGAGCGCGGCAATATGGAAAACCTGCTGGCCATGCCGGCCAGGCCCTGGGAGGTCATGGTCGGCAAGATCGTGCCCTATGTCGGCGTCGGGCTGATCCAGACCGGCATCGTGCTGGCGGCGGCGGTGTGGCTGTTCCAGGTGCCCTTCGTCGGCGATCCGTGGCTGCTGGCCTTGGGCGTCGGGCTGTTCATCGTCGCAAATCTTGCCGTGGGCTTTACCTTCTCGACGATCGCGCGTTCGCAGATGCAGGCCATGCAGATGACGTTTTTCTTCTTCCTGCCGTCGATGCTGCTGTCGGGCTTCATGTTCCCGTTCCGCGGCATGCCCGAATGGGCGCAGGCGATCGGACAAATCTTCCCGCTGACGCACTTCCTCAGGATCGTGCGCGGTGTGATGCTGAAGGGCGCGGACTGGCACGCCATGTGGCCCAGCATCTGGCCGATCCTGATCTTTATCGCTGCAGCGACGGCGGTGGCGATGGCGCGGTATCGGTCGACGCTGGACTGACCGAAATGGCGATCGTTCGAGCTATGAAGGCTTCGGCCCTCCCCGTTTACGGGGAGGGCCGAAACGATTTTCTGTGTTCGCTACTTCATATGCGCTTCGATAATATCGAGCAGCGGGTGCGGTGAGCGTTTCAGCCCGGCTGTCTGGCCCTTGGCGGCGGCGTCGTAGAACTGGCCGGACGTGACATCCGGCGCCAGTTCGTAGTCCATGGCGTCCCAGACGTCCTCACGGAAGCTGTAGAAGGCCCAGTGGGCGTGGTGGCCGTTCAAGGTGTCGAGCACGTCGCCGAGATAGGCGCCGCAGTCCGGCCACACGCGCACGCAGCCGAATTCGCCGGCGACCATGCGGTTTTCCGCGACGCCGTGCGCCTGCGCCCACTGGAAGGGACCGTCGAGATAGCGCGCGACCACGGCCTTGTCCCACGTCACTTTTTCGCCGCCGAGCCAGGACGTCGTTCCGGGGTAGCGCAGTCGTGGCTTGCGCTTGATGTTCGGGCCGCTGGTCGCCTCGTACGGCTCGTACATATGGAAAGCATAGAGGACCCTGGTGTCGCTCAAGGGCGCCGGCCAGTAACTGAAGCTCCACGCATTGGCGTACCAGCCGCCATCGACCATGACCGGTGTATCGGGATCGACGCTTCGGATCGCGGCGATCAGCGTCTCGCAGAAGGCGGGCAGGTCGTGCGTCGTGCCCTTGTATTTCGCGTACCAGCTCTGGCGGACCTCGGGCGTCGCGTGTTCGTCGAGGCCAAGAGCTTTTTCCGGCGTGGGTTCGTTGATCAGATTGTAGCCAGCGACCGCCGGGTGGTCTTTCAGCGCCGTTGCCAGGTCGCGCCAGAAGGCCGCCGACTGGTCCCAGTAGGCGCGGTCGTTCCACAACCGGTCGTCCTGCTTGTTGCCGTTCTGCTGGTTCCAGCGGTCGCCGGGCAGACCCAAGGGCGCGATGACGACCTTCAGCCCCGCCGCGTCGGCATCGTCGAGCACACGCCGCAATGTGGCAAGATCGGACGACGGTATGCCGGTATAGTGGTCGGCGTCGCCGATCAGGAAGTCGCGGCCTTCGCCCTTCCACTTGGTGAATGTCAGGCGCACCCAGGTCGCGCCGGTAGCGCGCAAGGCCTTGAAATAGGCGAGGTCGGGCGGGGCGCCGTTGAAGCTGTTGCCGCCGTGCCGGGGCGTATCCCAGAAGGATAAGAGGTCGGCGGCATGGACCGATGTGGCGGCCATGGCCAGGGCGGCTGCGAGACATAGAGCTTTCAGGCGCATGGAGCCCTCCCTTTTCGCGCATCATGCGGCAGGAGAGGGCGTGTGCCAAGTCTTACGATTCTGTCGGCAGTCCCGCGGCTTTCCACGCGCGCAAGCCGCCGCCGAGATGTTCGTGCAGGTCGAGGCCCGCGTTTCGGGCGGCATTGAGCGCGCTGATCGAGCGTACGCCGCCGGCGCACGAGAGAATCAGGCGCTTGCCGCTGTCCTGCGGCAGGGCGGCCGGATCGAAGCTGGAGAGCGGCATGTTGATCGCGCCCTGGATGCGTTCCGCGTCGAATTCGGACGGTTCGCGCACGTCGATCAGCAGGGTCTGGCCGGTACGAAGCGCCGCGTGAACCTCTTCCGGCGTCAGATTGATGACTGTCATGGGCTGTCCTTCCGATGGGCTGAGAGCGTTGCGTCACGGCTTTAAACAGCTCAGTCATGCTGTCAATGGGGCGGGTGTCTGCAGACACCGGTGGACACGATTTCCCCGCAATTTTAAGGCGTTGCATCGCGTCTTTTTTGTAAAGATGAGTGACAATATCTGAGGTGGAACCGCTTTCAAATGGGATTATGACAGCGCTGTACAACGACAAAAAAGTCCGTTCAAATATTTTACGCCTATGTCATATCTGTCACATATCTTTTGGGAAATGCGATAAAAATCATTATAATTCAAATAGTTAATTATATACTATATATGAGTAATTAAATAACGGGGCGTGGTACCGATAACATGGTTGTGTTATCGCTATCAGCGCGTTGACAACGTTGTCTATCCCAACTGTAATGCCCGCACTCCGTCACGATGACTACCCAGGGTTTAAAAACTTGGGTGTTTAATCTTGCCGGAAAGACAAAAGATCCAAAGTTGGGGAGACTACATTGCAAAAATTCCTGCACCCTCGGGTAGCCTTGATGACGGCTGCCTCCTGCCTAAACCTGGGCCTGGCGCTCGGGGCGGTATCCGCCCATGCGCAAGACGCGGCGCCTGCGGCCAAGAGCGCCGACAGCGACGTCGTGGTGGTGCGCGGTTTCCGCGCCTCGCTGCAAAGCGCGCTGACCGCGAAGAAGAAGTCCAACCTCATGATCGAGTCGGTCGCGGCCGAAGACATGGGCAAGTTCCCGGACCAGAACGTCACGGAGTCGCTGCAGCGCCTGCCGGGTATCCAGATCGACCGTGAAAACGGCCAGGGCACCCGCGTCCGCATCCGCGGCCTGGACCAGAACGTCACCGTGCTCAACAACGATGAATTCGTGTCGGGCCTGGAACTGTTCCGCCTCGGCGAAGGCACCTTCCAGAACACCAATTCTCTGGAAGGCATTCCGTCCGAACTGATCGGCAGCGTCGACGTCTACAAGTCGCCGGACGCCTCGCTGCTGGAAGGCGGCCTGGGCGGCATCGTCAACCTGAAGACCCGCGATCCGCGCGGCTTCAAGGGCAATTCGCTGATCGCCGGCGAAGTGCGCGGCAACGAAGGCACCAAGGGCAAGTGGCAGCCCAGCGCCAACCTGACGCTCGGCTACAAGTTCTCGAACGATTTCGCCCTGATGGGGACGCTGGCCTACGAGAAGTCCGACATCCACACCGACCTGCTGCAGGGTGAAAACCGCGGCACCTGGGCCTTCCTGGCCCGTCCGGTCTCGGCCACGCACAACCAGGTCCAGTCGTCGACGGCCAATATCTGGTCGCCGGAATACCGCTACACCACCAGCCGCAACCAGCAGCGCGAGCGCCTCGGCTTCTCGCTCGACGGTTCGTGGCGCCTGGGCGACGGCGTCACCGCCACGGCCGACTGGTTCCATTCGGACCTGAAGATCTTCACCGGCGAAAACTCGCTGAAGTGGGAATTCAACAACGAAGGCGCCACCTACGACGCTTCGGGCCTGGCTTTCGACTCGAACGGCGTCCTGACCACGGGTTCGGTCACCGGCAATTCGTCCGAGGGCGACAGCTTCGCCCAGACCGCCGAGGCCAAGACCGACAATTTCCAGGGCGCGATCAAGTGGGACAACGGCGGCAACCTGACGGGCAGCGTCCGCGTCGCCTATTCGAAGTCGGACTACACCTCGACCTCGGGCCAGGTCGACGAGCGTTACACCCAGTACACGACGCGCAACGGCACGGCGTCGGGCGCGGTCCCGAATTCGACCGCTCCGGCCACGCTCTACTTCACCTACACCAACGGCGACATGCCGACGTTTACACCGTCGGCCGCCATCGCCACGTCGATGACGACGCCGTCCAGCGTCTTCTTCAAGTCGCACTGGGCGTTCGGCGAAGCCACCAAGACGACCAACGGCGCCGTCACGGCCGACTTCAAGTATCGTCCGGGCTTTGCGCAGAACAAGGACCTGGTCATCAGCTTCGGCGCCCGCTATTCGGACCGCAAGATCGACTCGACCTTCGGCCGCTACCTGGCCGATTATTCGGCCAAGGGTGAACTGCCGGCGTCCGCGCAAGGCACGACGATCAACGGCACCTTCATCGACTGGACGCCGTACGGCTACTTCCAGGACGGCGCCATCGGCCTGAAGAAGTGCGACGTCAACCTGTCGGGCTGCGGCCGCTTCGGGGACTCGCCCGCGGTTGTCACACCCTACCAGACGGCGGCCACCAATTCGGCCCGCGCCGTCACGGTCAACATCAACGGCGTCAACGCGATCCAGCAGGACGTCAACCAGATGAAGGATCCGGTCGGCTGGATCCAGGGCCTGTATCCGTCGACCAAGTTCGCCTTCTTCGCCGATCCCCTGAACACGTTCAAGGTCGAGGACAAGACGACCAGCACCTACCTGATGGCCGACGCCGGCGACGCGACCTCGGGCTACCACCTCAATGCCGGCGTGCGCATCGTCCATACCGAGCTGACCATCAATGCCAACAACACGCCGGTGACCCCGCTGTGGTGGGGTACGGACAGCTGGAACGGCGTGCTGAAGAACCCCGACGCCTCGCAGACGGTCCGGTCCTACACCGACGTCCTGCCGTCGGCCTCGGCCGTGTTCGACATCAATGACAACGACAAGGTCCGCGCCTCGGCCGCCCGCGTCGTGTCGTCGCAGAACCTGTTCAACCTGGGCCAGGGCGCGTCGTACAACTTCACGCGCTCGTCGACCCCAGGTCCGAACTTCGACAAGTTCCTGTACACCAACGGCTCGGGCGGCAACGCCGCGCTCGATCCGTTCCGCGCCTCGCAGTTCGATGCGTCGTACGAACACTATTTCGGCAAGCAGGGCCTGGCCTCGGCCGCCTTCTTCTACAAGAGCGTCGACAGCTTCATCGTCAGCAATACCTACAGCGTGACCGTGAAGGACCAGTCGGCCGCCGGCTCGTCGGTCGGGACCTTCACCTCGCCGATCAACGGCAAGGGCGGCTCGATCAAGGGCCTGGAACTGACCTACCAGACCGCCTGGTCGAACGGTTTCGGCATCAACGCCAACTACACCTACTCCGACTCGAAGTCGCCCTTCTTCAACGATTTCGAAAAGGACCTGCCGATTCCGGGCGTCTCCAAGCACGCTTATAACCTGCAGGGCTATTATGAAGGCAACGGCATCGAGGCGCGCCTGTCCTACGCCTGGCGCGACAAGGCCTACCTCGGCAATTACGGCTTCGGTTCGGGCACGGATACCCATACGCTGGGCATCTGGAGCAAGGCCTACGGCCAGCTCGACGGCTCGTTCGCCTATGAGTTCGCCAAGGGCCTGAAGGTCACGGTCGAAGGCATCAACCTGACCAAGGAAGCCTCCAAGGCCTACCT
>OUNM010776605.1_pt1 | contig 44886 bp, 55 predicted proteins | sample 1769961 | NCBI WGS metagenome assembly OUNM01 (sample SAMEA3914820, study PRJEB12502) | metagenome | biome: forest; material: soil | place: USA | collected 2012-03-12 | depth 0.3 m | reverse complement strand
CTCTTCGGGCCGGCCTTCGCCTTCGGCTTCTTGGAGCTCTTCGGCTTCTTGCTCGGCGCCGGCTTGCTCGGCTTCGGCTTGGAGCTCTTCGGCTTCTTGGAGCTCTTCGGCTTCTTGCTCGGCGCCGGCTTGCTTTTCGCTGCGGCCTGCGCGCTCCACGCCGGATCGGCCCCGTGCTTCTTGAGCAGCTTGGCGAGGCTGGCGCGCGCGCCGGCCTTGTTCTTCGCCGCGTCTTCGAAGAGGTTGTTGCCCTTCTTCTGTGCGATGTCCTGCACATCCTGAACGATCGCGGCCTTCGTCGCTTCGGTGATGCCGCGGGTGATCGTGAAATTGAGAGCCTTGAAAACAATGTCCGCCATGGTCCCCTTCTCTTCCTAGATCCCGAGGTCGATCGGAGCAGAACGACGCTCGCGGCGCGCGGGCGTGGAGTTGTCGATCCCGAGCTTGATGGGCTTGCGCGGCGCCGCGTTGCGCTTCGCCTTGCGCGTCGCCTTCGCCGCGGCTGCCTTCGCGTTGCTGTCGGCCGCATGGGCTCGGTAGTCCTCGATGACTGCAGGCGGCGCCCACACTTCGAGCGCGCCGAGCGAGACGTATCGCTGTCCGTTCTCGAGACCGTGTTTCGGGTCATCGAACCGCACGCCCACGGCCTGGTCCGCGGCCGGATACGTGACGCGCCACACGTAGCCCTCGGGATTGCCGTGGGCGCGGTCCATCCAGCGCACGCGTGCTCCGACGAAGGGCCAGGAGAACCCTTCGTCCACCCGTGCGAGCTTCCGCCACGCGTACGAGCCGCGCGCGGCGTCGACCATCGCCTTGCCGCGCTTGCCCGCGACGGCGACGAGGCGCTCCTCGTAGGCCGTCGTCGGTCCGGCAAGCTGTTCGTGCTCGTGCACAATCGCCAGCCTTGCGAGCTGGCGGAGCCCCACGTCGTAGGCGACGCTCGGATCCTTCACGTCGGCGTCCAGGGCCCACTTGACGGCGCTGTCGACGGCGCGCGCCAGCGACTCCGCCGTGAAGCCCCCGGGCTCGGAGCTCGGCGCCGGGGCCTTCCACCACGGTGCAGAGCCGATCCCGAGGTCGACGCTCGCGCGCGACCTCGCCGGCGGCGCCGCCGGCGGCGTGCGCGACGACTCGATCCCGAGGTCGATGACGCTGCGGGCCGGCGCGCGCGTGCTCGTCGAGGAGCTCGCCGGCGGCGTGCGCGTGGAGTCGATCCCGAGGTCGATGACGGGGCGAACGCTCGCCGGCGGTGCAGGACGCACCCAGCGAACGGTCACCATCGCGACCTTCTGCGTGCGCTCGCGCGGTCGCATGTCGAGATCGATGTCGAGCCGACGATCCCAGTCGTCCGAAGCGAACGCGGAATGCGAGATCCGGGTGATCTTCCCGGTGCGCCCGGCGTACTTCTCTCCCGTCCACCCGGGGGCTCCGTCGCGGATCAGAACGCGCTCGCCGAGCGCGTAGCCCTCGGGTTTGCCGGGGGCCGGCGGCGTCACCTTCGGCGGGCCCTCGGCATGACGCCGCGCGAGCTCGGCCTGCGCGGCGTCGCGCGCCGCAGCGTCCTTGCGGCGCTGCACCGTGCGCGCACTAGGCTTCTCGCTCGCGGGCGGTGGGAAGCGCATCGCCCACCGCATCGCGTCCTGGAGGATGTTGACCGCCTCGACCTGGGCCTCGGCCAACTGCTGCGGTTCACCGCGCCACACGCGCGAGGGCTGCGCGGGCGCGTCGTCCGTGGCCACCACCTGCCAATGGCGCTCGGACGGGCGAGGCTTCAAGCCGGCGCCCTGAATCGGGACGACGCGCACGGAGCGCCGCCCCTCGTCATCGGACAGCACGGTCATTCGCTGGAGGCGGCGAAGGGCCTCGTGAAACACCGTCTGCGGGGGCTGCGTGATGCCGCGAGGCGCGAGCTTCTCCGTCACGTTCTCGCCGGTCTCGTCGTCGACGGCGAAGGTTCCAGGGCCGCCAACCCACAGCGCGGCCTGCGCAACCGTGAAGTCGACGCCATCGGCGAGCGTCTCCTCGAGGCCTTCGCGCGCGCTGCTGCTCGGATCGAAGACGCTGTAGCGGTGCGACCCACCCGACCTTTGGCTCGGGGGTCGTTTCGCGCTCGCCGGCGCCGGCGTCGAGGCCTCCGTCTCGCCGTGGGCCGTCGTGCTCTCGCGCATGCGGGCGCAGTTGCCGCAGTCGCGTGCGTCGGCGGGCGCGGGCCGGTAGCCCTTGGCGAGCTTGCCGTCGTGCCAGATGGAGACGCCGCACACGGTCTTCTGGCCCTTCGAGCCCCGAAGGATCGTGTGCGCGGGCCCCGGCGGAGACTGCACGCGCACCCAGCCCGCGGCCGAGCTCGCCGGCCGCGCGCTGGCGGGTCGGCGCGAGCTCGCCGGCGCCGTCGTCGGCCGACGTGAGCTCACGGCAGCGGCGACGTCCGCGGGGTGCAGACCAGCATCCAGCGCCACATCGAAGGCCTTGGCGACGCGCTCCACCTCCGCGCTCGCGTCGGCCATCTCGGGCTTCGCCTGGAGGGCGCGGAGCGCCGTCTGGAGCTCGGCGCGCGCCGCGTCCTGCGCGCTCTTCGGCTTCGCGTCGAGCAACCCAAGCTGACCGATGCCGGCGAGGTTCTGGCGGGCCCAGCGCGCCAGGAACGCGTACGCATCCTCCTCGTCCTCGTCGTGGCTGCTGGCCAACGCATCGAGGGCCTCGTTGCGCTGCACGGCCCGCCGCGCGTCGAGCAGCGTCGCGAGGTGCTGCTCGGCGTGGCGGAGGCCGACGGGATCCTTCTTCTCGTTCTTGCGGTACTCGCGGACCGCGCGAACCTGCGCACGAAGCTCGCTGTTGAGCTCGTCGAGGAGATCCTTGCGCGCGCGGCCGATCGCCGCGGCGCGGTGCTTCGCTTCCGAGCCGCGGAGCTCGTCCAGCCGGGCCTCGATGCGGCGCGCGCTCGAGGGCGTTGCCGTCGACCACGGCGGCAGCCTGGAGCTCACGGGCGCCACGCTCAGCGGCGCGAGGACCTCCTGTTGTCGCCGGTACCAAGCGTCGAGGAAGGCGCGACGGATCTCCGCCTCGTCCTCGGATCGGACGTCGCGCTCGAACGCCTCGAAGACGGGGCGGATCAGCAACTGCCCACCGAAGAGCACGCGCGCGGTCGTGTCGTTTCGGAGTCGCGCCTGCGCGATCTCCAGCGCGGTCAGCGCGGCGGAGTAGGTGACCTCGCCCCGCTCGATGCGATCGGCGAGCCCACCGAGCGTATGCGCCACGCGGCGCGGGGTGCCCATCCTGTACGCCCCTTGCACGCACAGGCGGAGGAACGCCGCCAGAAGCCGCAGCCCGCGCGCATCCGCCGGCGGCGCCGCGGGCTTCGAGCTCGCCGGCTTCGAGCTCGCCGGCGAGGCCTTCGCCGGATCGCCGACGTGGACGATCTCGATCCACGGCCCGCGGCGCTCGGTCGGGTTCGCGGTCGTCGCGGCCGATTCGTCGATCCCGAGGTCGATCGGCCCTCTACCCGTCATCGGCGCGCGCCGCGAGCTGGCGGGGGCCGGCGCGAGGGGGCGCAAGCTCATCGGCCGCAGCGACGCGGCGCGCGAGCTCGCCGCCGCGACGCTGACCGGGGGAGCCAGCGAGGGCCGCAGCGACGCGGCAGCGCGCGAGCTCGCCGGCGGCGGCGCGGTGAGGGCCTCGACCTGGCGGCGCAGGACGATGAGCTTGCGCACCTTCGCCGCGGGCCAGTCCTGCCGGATCTTCGCCTCGTCCTTGACCTCGCCGAAGACCTGGCCGAGCAACCGCAGCGCCGGCTCGTCGAGCACGTTGTATTCGAGGGCGTCGGCCGCGGCCGAGAGCACGCGCCCGGCGCGCACGGCGCCGTCTTGCATGTACTCGGCAACCGCAGCCTTGAACGCCTCGAGCGCGTCTGCGGCCTCCGCGGCGGTGAAGAGGTCGCGCGGCGTCCGTCGGCCCCACCAGAACACCGCCACGTCGGGGATCTCCGAGCGCTGCGGGGCGCCCGTCTTCTTGTCGCCGGCGACGGCCGCCTGCTGGAACGCGAGGAACCCCGCCTCCGTCGGCGCGAACGCGGTCGGTGCGACGCCTTCGCGCGCGCGCATCCCGATCGCCACGGTGCCATCGGGGAAGAGTCCCGGGACCTTCCACGCGCGCGCGCCGTAGGCGTACTCCTCGATCCGGCGGAGGATGCGCGCGCCCTGCGCGCTCCACATGCGCTCCACGAAGGGATCCGTAGCGAGCGACCATCCGAGGTTCGTCCACGCCTCGGGGCCCGTGTAGAAGCGGTAGATCGCTTCCCTGAGTGCCTCCTCGATCTCGGCCGTCTCGTCGGGCCAGCCGCGCTCAGCGACGCCGGCGGCGTCGGGCGTGAGCTTGAGGCCCGCGATGTAGTCCTGGTTCTGCGGCACCCACGTGACGCTGCCCGCGCGCCGCACGCCGATCTGCGAGCCGATGGCCTTGCCGAACTCGAGAAACTTGGTGTTGCTCGGGTCCTCCGGATCGGGAATCCCGACGCGGAGGCCTTCGTACACGGGCGACTGCCCGCCGGCGGGCACGAGCATCGACCGATCGCGCGCGTGCTGCCCCCACTCGAACCACGGCCACGCGGCCGGATCGACCGTTTGCAGCGACGCGAGCATCTTCTCGCCCTCGCTGCGCAGGGTCGCGGCGCGCACGGGCTCGGACACCTCGCGCGCGAGCGCGAAGCGCGCCGCGGCGATCCGCATCGTCGCCGCGGCCGCCTTCGCCGCCTTCTGGCGCGCCTCTTCCAGCCGCTGCTGGCGTCGCTTCTCTTGGAGCTCGGCCGTCAGCGCGGGGTTGCGGCTGAGCTCGATGAGCATGTCCTCGACGCTGGCCACTTCCTGCGCGCCGGGGTTGTTGGTCGACCGCGACGTGCCCGCGATCAGATCGTTCATCCAGCCGAGCTTTCCCTGGATGAGATTGAACCGGAACCCGTCGAGGCTGCGCCGCGCGATGTAATACTTGATGGGCAGCGATTCGGCCTTGTTGCCCTGCCGGACGGCGCGCCCGTTGCGCTGCTGGAGCGTCGACGGCTCGTAGGGCAGATCGATGTGGTGGACCTGACAAGTGCGCGTCTGCAGGTCCATGCCCTCGTACGCCACCGCGTTCGCGATGAGCACGTCGTAGCGCGGCGGCACCGCCTCGGTGATCACGTCGTCGGGACCGGCCGCGGAGAGGTCCGCAACCGGGTCTCCGTTGATGGTCGCCGGCTGCCCGTTGAACTCCTGCCCGATGCGCAGGCGCCCCTCGAGGTCCTCGACGGCCTCGGCGTTGAGGATGGCGATGCGGTCGGCCGGGATCCCCGCGTCGACCAGCGTCATCATGATCCACACGTGCGCGGCCACGTTGTCGATGAAGACGATGTGCCCGCAGCCCTGTTGGCCGAGGATCTCGCGCGCGAGCGCGTCGAACTTGGGGCTGTGCGGGCTGTCGACCTTGCGCGCGTCGACGGTCGGCGGCACGCCCGCGTCGATCATCTCGCCGGCCTGGTTGTACTTCGGCGGCCTGCCCGGCGAGTCGCGCCACCCGTAGTTCTCGTCCATCCGTGCGTGGATCGCGACGAGGTTCAGGCGCGCCATGATGCCGAGCGGGTTGCCCTTCGTGGGGTCCTCGCGCATCTCCTCGAGCCTCGCGAGGTACTCCGCGAATTTCGCCTCCTGCGCGGCGTCGAGGTCGACGCTGATGCGCTCGGGCTTGCCCTCCGGGATCTTGAGGCCCACCTGCTGCGCCGTCTTGAAATTGGCGTAGCGGAACACGATGTCGCGGAGCTCGTGCAGGTTCTGGAACCCAACCACGGCGCTCTTGCGCTCCACTTCGCCGCTGGAGCCGATGACGTCGCGCGTCTCGATCTTGCAGTAGCGATCGATGAACTGCTCAGGGTCGTCGATGCCCATGCGGGCGAACGCGTTGGCGTCGACGAGCTGGATCAAGCTGTAGAACTCGAGCGGGCTGTTCTTCGCAGGGGTCGCGGAGAGCAGCACGATGCCCGCGCCGCCCGTCTTGTTGCGCACGGTGCTCGACCGGAAGTCCAACTGCCAAGCGCGGCGGCTGCCGTCGCCCGGGTTGCCCATGAACTTCGGCACGCCGCCCTCGCGCGGCTCGGGCATGTAGAGGTTCTTGTAGTTCTGCGCCTCGTCGACGATGAGGAGGTCGATGCCGAGCTCTCCCCACTCGATGCCGGGGTCGTGCGCCCAGCCCTTCGGCAACTGCAACTGTTCGCCGACCCAGCGACCCGTGCGCGCCTCGACCACCGCCTCGTTGCGCTCGCTGAGCTTCTTCTTGCCCTTCTTGCCCTTCTTCTTGCCCTCGCCCTCGCTCTCGCCTTCGCCCTCGTCCTTGTCGTCTCCGCGGAGGAGGAGTTGGCGCTGGATCGCGGCCTTCTTCTCGATGTACTTGACGATGGACGCTTCCTTGAGGCGCGTGCGCGAGAGCGACGAGTACGTCATCAGCACGACGTCGTATTCGCCCGCCTGGAAGCGGCTCCACGTGGTCGAGCGGTCCGCCGGCGTGTCGGTCTCGCTCGTCATCAGACCCGCGCGCGGCCCGCGCGTGATCAGCTTCTTCTTGCTGCCGACGACGCCCACGGAGTAGTCGGGCAGCACGGCCCGGAAGTCGGCCACCCACTTCCAGATGATCGAGTTGGGGACGAGGATGACCGGCCTGCGCGCCCATCCCTCCTGGCGCGCGCGCGCGACGGTGGCGAGGCCCGTGTAGGTCTTGCCGAGTCCGACGTCGAACGCGAGCAGACCGCCACGCGACTCCAGCATCCGGCGAAGAGCCGCGTTCTGGTAGGCGTGGAGCTTCCGGCTCCCCGTCGTCCATCGGGCGATCGGCACGGGCTCGCCATCGTAGGAGGGTGCCTTGTACCCCTGAAACGTGCGCTGGTAGGCGTGCTCGAGCACCGCACGGCGCTCGGCGTCCGCGCCGATCCACTCGCGAAATTCGCGCTCCCACTTCCGAGCGACCGCCTCCCGCACCTGATCGCGGCTGGGCGCCGCCACCTGGCCGGCGTTCACGGTGACGTTCGGGGAGTCCTCGATGGCGATCTCGAAAACGACGTCCTTGTCCTTCTCGATGTTCGCCACGTTCACGACGCGGTAGCCAAACTGCTTGAGCGAGACGACCGTGCCAATGGCGGTCGGCGCGTTCGGGTCGGCGTCGAACGCGACCAGGATCCAGTCGCCGACCTTGAAATTGGTCTCCGGCTTGCGCGGTCGGAAGCGCTCGCGGTTGTGGTTGATCCAGCCGAGCATGATGTCGAGCTCGGGGGAGATCCCCACCTGCTTGCTCTCGGGCGCGGCTTCTGCGCCGTCCTTCTTCGCCGGCTTGAAATCCCAGCCCTCGACCTGGAGCATGCCGTCCAGGCGCACGAGCTTCGGAGCTTTGGCGCCGAAGTTTTTGGTGCCCATCCACTCGGCCACGAGGTCGAGGGGCACCCAGCCCTGCCGCGGGCTCACGCCCTCGATCTCGTCGAACACGGCCGGCTTGATGACGGCGAGCAGCTTCTGCACTTGCAGAGCCGCTTGCTGGTCGCCGAGGTCCGCGCGGACCTTCGCGCGGTCGTGGCGCGCCCAAAGGTCGCCCTCGAGGTAGGCCCGTTCCGGCATCAGCGATCCGAGCTCGTCCTCGCACCACCCGGCGCGGAAGAGCGGATCCAGGGCGAGCGGCACGAGGTCGGCGCGGGTGACGCGCCGGTGCTGCTTGAACCGCCACTCCGCCAGCGCCACCACGTCATCGGCACGGCCGGTGTAGCGAGGCTCCCACTTCGGCTTCACCCGGATCGACGGGATGAGCTCCTTGCTCCCGCGCGCGAACGCGGTGAGGAACGCGCGCACGTCACCGTTGCTCTCGGCGGCGGCAACGAGCGCGGTGCGCGAGCTCGGCGCGCCCCACCGTTTCACCCACTCGTCGAGAGCCGCGACGAGCTCGCCATGCGCGAGCGCGGGCACCTCGAGATCCTGGCTCGCGACGAGCGCCAGGTACGAGCGGACGCGGCGCCCAAGCGCGGCGGCACGGACGAGCCAGTGCTGCGCGTCTGCGGCAAGCTCGTCGCGCTTCGGCTTGGGCTTCTCCGCCTTCGGCGCCGCGGCCGGGACGAGGGGCACCACGCGGCACGCGCCGCACACCTGGCGCTCGACGAGCTCCGGCAACCGCTCGAACCGACCGAGCACCTGATACGCGAGCTCCTTGCTTCCGCGCTCGCGCCGCTCGGCCTTGCCAGCCTCGCCGGAGACCTCGCGGCCGAGGATGTGCTCGCGGTGCTGGACGTAGTAGTCCCCATCGACGATGAAGCGGTCGTTGGGATCGACCGCCTCGAGCGTGCCCCCGCGCGAGCGGAGGAACACGACGTCGATGTTGAGCACGTGCTTGCCCGTCGTGGGCTTGTCCGGATCACGGCTGCCCGTCGACCCGGCGAAGATGCCGCTCGGGAGCCGGTAGGCCGCGGCGAGGTGATGGCGCATCAGCACGGCCGTGCGGAGCGCCTTCGCCTTCGGGCTCGTGCCGGTGATGAACTCCGACGGGATGACCCACACACCGAGCCCGCCGGCGACAACCATGTCCTGCGCGCGACGGAGGAAGTACGCGTACGCGTCGGTGAGCGTGCCGTCGCTCCGCTGCTGGTAGGCGCGATCGGGATCCTCGGTGAACGAGTAGTCGCGCGTCCCGTAGGGCGGGTTCGCGATGACCAGATTCACGGGGCGCGCGTGCTGCGCGGCCCACCGCTCGAACGGCCCTTCGGTGAGCTCGACACCAGGAAACGCCGCGCGGAAGAGGGCCGCCGACACGGGCGAAAACTCGACCGCGTGCCACTCGATGCTTCGCTCTCCGCGGAAGGCCTCGATGAAGCGGCCGATTCCCGTGCTCGGCTCGAGCGCGTGCACGCGCCCATCGGCGCCGGCGAGGCCGCGCAGGAGCGGAGACACCACGCGCGCGATCTCCTCGGTGACCGTGCGCGGGGTGTAGTATTCGTGGATGAGGCCCACCTTCGCGGGCTTGGGGAAGCCCTCGGGGAAGCGCGCCTCGTTGTCCTCGATCGAGAGACCGCCCCACCCCGAGTAGGCGAGGATCGTCGCGCGCTCCTCGTCGCTGACCTCGCGCGGCGCGCGCGCGATCTCGGCGGCGAGTCGCATCGCGGCGAGGTTCGCCTTCGTGCGCTTCGATGCCGTCCAGAGCTCGACGTGTTCCATCAGCCCTCCGCGGGCGTCGCCGGCGGCTGCGCCGGCGCGGGATCGGGCGTCGCCGGCGGCTGCGCCGGCGTGGGATCGGGCGTCGCCGGCGGCGCGGACGGCGCGGGATCGGCCGGCGCGGGCGTCGCCGGCGGCGTGGGATCGGGCGTCGCCGGCGGCGCGGGATCGGCCGGCGCGGGCGTCGCCGGCGGCGCGGGATCGGGCGTGCGCTGCGCGCGCTGCCAGGGCCCACCGTCGGCGAGGTCGATGAAGAGGTCCAGCTCGCCCACGCGGAGCTCCGCCGGGTTCCCCGACCACGCGACGCACGCCACGTCGGCCGGAGCGATGCGCGCGGGCACGAGCTCGGTGCCGTCGCTCTGCGCGCGGTCGAGGTAGCGCTTCGCGTCCACCGCGCGCGCGGCCGGGCTGACCTCGAGGTCGCGGCCCGTGGCGAGCCGCATGGCGATCCCGGTGGCCTGGATCCTCGCGTCGCTGGTGCGCCGCTGCGATTGCGGCGCGTAGGTCACGGGAACGCCATAGAGCCGCGCGTACGTGAGCGCGTGAGTCCCGCTGACGATGAACTTCGACATCAGTAGTTCCCCTTGATGTACCTGGCACCCCAGCCCTGTGCGTCGGCCTGCGGCAGAGAGGCGTTGAAGGCGCACGTGCTCACGCCATCACCGAGCTTCACGGCGACCTTGCCGCCACCGACGGTCATGCGCGGATACGTGCTGGCATCGAGGAGCAAAAGCGTTGCGTTGCCCCTGAGTTGGACGCCGTCGCTCCCGACGGCGCCGAACATCCCGTCGCCGCAGTGCCACACCGAACCGCTCTCGACGTAGACGCCGGGAGACGTCGCCGAATCGCTGTAGACGGCGACGCCGGCGGTGCCGCTCTGGCTACGGCAGAGGACCCTCGTGCGCTTGGTCACCTGATTGAAGTTGGCGAAGTCCGCGAAACTGCCGGAATCCACGTACGAATCAACGAGCAGGACGTCATTGCCACCGACCCAAACAGGGCAGCGGTGAATGCACCGGACGAATACCGACTGCGCGTCGGCAGCACCCATGTCCGACTGGCTCGTCCACTGGCAGTTGTCTGCCTCCGTCGGCGCACACGATCCGCCTTCCTCGATCAGCGTGCAGCCATGGAGGATGAGCGTCGCGGTCGGCGAGCGGTACGGGTTGGACGCCATCTCGAGCAACTGACACACCACCGTCCCGCCCATCACCAGGAGACGCTGAGCGAAGGGCGTCATTCGCACGAGCTGGATCGGGTCGAGGTTCGATGGAGAGGCCGAGTCGAGCGAGAACCCGTCTTCGCTGAGAATGCCCCACGGGGCCGTGCGAATGGTGCCCCCTCCGAGGTTTCTCGACACGTGCGCGAACGCTCCCGTGTTGGCACCGGCGGTCACGCGGAATGCGAACTGCGATTCCGGGGCGGAGATTTCGCCCGCTTGGTTGGTAAACCTCCAGTCTTTGTTGGTGAGGAAGTCTCCCGTCTGGATCGCGGTGATGACGCCGTTTGCCGCCTGCGCAACGAAGTCGCCACGGAAGTAGATCATGTTCTTCGGGTGCACATCGACGATCCATGCGCGACCCCCGGCGTCCGCCGCTGCGACGTGCACGACGATCGCCTCCATGGGCGATTGCAGCCTCCCGATCCGTCGCTGGATCTCCGGCCATCCGCTGACCGGGTGCTCGGCGCTGCCGTCGTTCTCGTCGTTGCCGTTCTCGGTCGAGTCGATGTACCAGTCCTGTTGAGCGGCCCACGTCGGCGAAGCCACCTCTTGGCGGAGCCACACGTACCCGCTCGGCGTCTCGATGACGAGGAAGTCGTCGTAATCGAGCGAGCCCGGATCGATGCTGAGCACGTAGTAGTCGCGGAGCGTCTCTACGAAGACCGGCGTGCCGAGCGGGAGAGGCCCCGTCGCGAGCGCGCGGAGCGCGGCGAGGTTGGGGACCGACTGCATGCCGCCGCCGCCACCGTCGCCCTCGAGCGCGCCGAAGCACAGAATCGTCCTCGCCGCCGTTCCGCCGCGTCGCCGCGCGAGCACGCGGCCCGCCATCACGTCGGCTGGAATGCGCAGGGGGCCCCGATCTCGGCCGGTGATGGAACCGACGAAGCGCGCGGGCGGCGCACCGCTGCCTTCGGTGATGGTGGCATCGCCGCTGACGTAGACATCGGCCATGTCCTCCACGGCCGCGCCGGTGTCGAACGCGACCGCGGTCCAACCTTCGATCGTGCTCACGTCGATCGCGGCCGAGTGGTCGCCCACCACCTGCGGAGGGGCGAACGACACCACGCCGAGCAGGCCCTCGCCCGTGGCGTTGACCGAGATCAGCGTCGAGCCCTCGATGCGCATCGCGAGCACGTTCGGCCCCCACGCGTCGGCCGGCACGCTCTTGACCTCGCGGCCCCGGACCACCCCGATCAACCAGCAGCACGCCGGCCACGTGGTCGGATCCGCCGCGTCGAAGGCCTTCGCCACCGTGCCCTCCGTGATGGGCTGGGCGGTGGCGAAGACGGCGACGGCATCGCCGTCGGTCGCGTCGGGCGTGAGCTCGAGCAGGATGTCGCGCGCGATCCCCGTCGCGTCGGTGCTGTTGCCATAGGCGCGGCTGTCATCAGGCACAGCCACGGCGATCTGCGTGCGGCGCATCGGTCAGTCCTCGTGGGTTCGTGGGGGATTAGATGAACGGCACCCAAGCCGTGCCATCGAAGAACACGAGCGTCGCGTGATTCACGGTCACGACCTTGCCGTACATCGTGAAGGACTGCGTGCCCTTGTTGATGACCACGGCGAGCGCGCACCGCACGCTCTCATGCGTCGGCGCCGCGAGCGTCAGCGTCTGTCCCGCGGTCGTCTGCGCGACGCGGAAGACCGACCCGATGTCGGTCGTCTGTGCCGCGGCCTGTCCTCCGATGAGTCCACCGGTCGGCGCGTCGCCAACGTCGATCGGAGCGAAGCGCAGCGAGAGGGCGAGCGCGAGGATCTGGAACCCGAGCTCGAGGGTTCCACCATCCTCGTTGAAGAGCTCGACGATGCTGTCGGCCCCGTAGAACTGCGCCGCCATCGAGGCGGCCTCGATGGTCAGCGGGTTGTTGGGGGTGACGAGGCTGATCGGCGAGGCGCTCACGATGCTCGTGTTCTCGGTGGAGCGGCCCGTCACGTTGAGCACCTTCGCGCCCGTTCCGAGAACGCGACGCACGATCAGCCGCGTCGCGAGGAGCTCGTGCGGGATCTCGATCGGGTCGGTGCCGCCGGTGAGCGTGGTGAAGAGCACAGCATCGGCCGGGACGCCGGTTCCCGTGCCGCTGTCGGTGTAGTTGGCGCTGTCCGTGAGATAGAGCTCGACGGCATCGCCCGCGTCCGCGTCCTGCGCCCACGCAACCTGCCAGGGCCCCGAAATCCACTCGAGGAACGCGACGACGTAGTGCCCGAGCGCCGTGGGCGCCGAGACCTCGATCGTCGTCTCCGAGCCCTCGCCGCTGATGGCGACGTGCATCGCCGTCGTGCCGGCGATCCGCTCGACGACGACGCCACCGCCCCAACGCGCCTCGGGGATGTACTTGACCTCCGCGCCGGTGACGGTGGCCACGAGCGAACAACCGGGCGGCCACGACGTCGGGTCGTCGGCGGCGAACCGCTTATCTGCGGTGCCGGCCGTGCGCGTGGGGTCGTCGCACGCGAAGACGGCGGCGGCGTCATCCGGCCCCGCTCCGACCAGTTGCACGCGGATGTTCGTCGCGACGCCGTTCGCGGGGGCAGCGTCGGAGAATGCGTAAAGGGTGGTGGAAACGACCAGGGGAGTGAGCGTTTGACGCATCGAGAATCACCTCGGGGAGAAGAGCGTGAGAGAGCCGGGACGCGGAACCGGAGCCGGACCGACGCTCGGGGTCGGGAGCGTGCCCCTGGCGACGAGCGGGTCGGAGAGCGGCGACGCCACGGCGAGCGGCGGAGCCACCGCGGCGAGCGTCGGCGCCGAGCTCGACGCCATGGCCGGATGCATCGACGGCGGCCCGCCGAAGGTCGTCGTGGGCGCGGCCGAGCTCGAAGGCGTCGAACTCGACATCGCAGCGATGGCCGGGTGCACGGAGGCCGGGACGACCGGCGCGGCCGGCGCGGTGCTGGGCCAGCTGCTCGGCGGAATGGTCGACGCCATGGCCGGGTGCACGGAGGAAACCGGCGTGGGGCGCGTGCTGGGCACCATGCCGGTCGCCTGGAGAAGCGTCAGCACGTTCTGCGCGACCTCGCCGGCGGACGGCGCGGCCGACGACGGCGCGCCGCCTCTCGAGCTCTTCACCGCGGACGCGATCGACGCCGCGGCGACGACGGGCGCCGCCTCCGGGACGAACGGCAGAATCGCGGGCCCCGCGGCCGCCACAGCCGGCGCGGCCTCGATCGCGGCCTGGCCCACCGCCTTCGCGCCTCGCCCCACGAGATAGAGCAACACGAGCGGCGCGGAGAGCGCGGTGACTCCGAGCAGGCCCACGACCACGTAGGCCCCCGTGGGGATGCTCGGAAGCTCGAGGTGCGGCAGGTGAAGGCTCGGGAGCTTGATGTCGGGCGCCGGCGGAGGAGCTCCCGCCTTGCGCTCGGCATCGTCGGAGAGCCGGTGTCCCTGCCCGATAGGATCGAAGCTCCCGCTCCCGCTGTTCGCGGGGTCGTCGCCATCACGGACCTTGCCCTCTGCATCGACGTACATATCAGCGGTACCTCTCGATGATGGGGATCATCTTCTCGTCGACGCCCATCCACTCCAGATAGACGTCCACGAGATCCACGGTTTCCCCGGTGGACAGGCGGCGCGCGCGGCGCTCGACGAGGTTGCCGGCGACCATCGAGTAGTCCGTGTAATCGCCGTCGTGGCCGCCCGAGCTCAAGGGCTGGAGCGACTGGCCGTTCATCTGGAACCACCCGAACTCCACCACGCCGCGGACCTTGCCGTCGCGGTGCCACGGCTCGACCTGCAGCGGGTGCACGCACCACGCCTTGCCCTTCGGCTCGACGAAATCGTCAGGACCGTAGCCGGCGCGCGCGATGGCCTTCTCGATGTTGTCGTTGTGCCGGATCGCGAACTCGATCGAGTCGAGGAGGGCGTCGTCGCTGTCGCTCCTCCGGAGCGGCATCGGCTGAATGATCCGGTTCGCGGCCTTCGCGGCTTCCCACGCGGCCGTGACCATTTCGTGCGTCGGAGAGATCATCCCGAGAATGCGGGCGATCTCCACCTGCTCGTTGTACGTCACGCCGAGCCGAAGCCAGCGCCCGTTGACGCGTGCTTGCAGGGCATCCCGCAGCATCGTCACCACGAGATCCTGTTCGGGGAGCTCGATCTCCACCTTCGAGATCGGACGATGCTCGCCCGCCCGCACGGCCGCGAGCAGGATGCCGTGCACGGTCGAGCCGGCCGCGCGGACGCGGGGCCGAAAGACGTCGGCGTCGGCGCGCGGAAGCGCGTCCGCGTCGGGCGCGTCGCAAGCGCAGCCCGCCATGATCTCGGCCGCGAAGTCGCGCGCCTGCTGCATGCGGTCGGCCTCCTCGGCGCTGTCGCCGCTGTCGCCGCTGCCGCCGCTGTCGCCGCTGTCGGCCGGCCGCTTCTGCGCGGGCGCGGCGAGCTGGCCGGGGGACGCGCCGTAGATTTCGGCGGGCGGAGGCTCCCCGCCACCGCCGGCGCCGCCGCTGTACTGCGCGCCGCCGCTCGGCGCGGAGCTCGGCGCGGGGAGAGCCTTCGGCGAGGCCTTCGGCGGCGAGGCCTTCGGCGGCGAGGCCTTCGGTGCGGTGTTGGGGATCACGGTGATCTTCGGGGGCGTTGCCGAGCTCGAGCTCGTGCTCGAGGGCGACGTCATCGCCGAGCCGCCGAAGGTCGTGCCGTCGACGGCGATGCGCCGCCCATGGGCCGCACGCGCGGTCTCCGCGAAGCTCTCGTAGACGTCGCCGACCGTGATCGATCCCTTCTTGGCGCGGTCGAGCGCGGCGTTCGCCTGGTAGACGTTCTCGCCCTCCTTCGCGAGCACGTAGCTCTCTTCCTTGTCGGCGAACGCCGGGAGGAAGTTGAGCATCGCCAGGTGGCCGACGTCCGCCCCCTTGGCGCCCTTCTGCCGGAGGAAGTAGGGCAGCGCGACGGTGCGAAGCTGGTCCGCGGCCGTCATCGTCGCGACGCTCGCGAGCGTCACGGGATCGGTGTACGGCGGCAGGTTCGCGCCCTTCGTCAACTGGATCAGCCCGAACGCGCCGAGCGGGTTTTTGGCTTTGGGATCCCATCCGCTCTCATGGCCGATGACGGTCGCCAGCGAGTCGACGGGGATGCCGAGCTCCTCGGCGATGTCGAGCAGACACGCGATGACCTCCGACGGCTGTCCCACGAGGCCCGGCACCGCGAGCACCGAGTTGGTGGGCGCACCGCGGAGCTCGGGACGCGCGCCGCCCCAGCGCTCCCACCCGGCCGGGAGCGGCGCCACTTGGCCGATCAGCCCGAGCGCGTACTTGGCCGTGGAGGTCGGATGGCCCGTGAGCCACCCCCAAAACGTGCGAAGACCGCGGACGATGGGTGCGGCGAGGACGCTAGCGCCAACTGCAATCGACACGGGTTCCATAGGGCCTCAAAGGTGAATGCGGGTGAAGACTCGGACCGGGCCTCCGGGCGTGAACACGGAGCCGGGGCTGACGGGCTTCGGGCTGCCGTCGAGCAGCCACGCATCGCCGTCCGCCGCGACGATCGCCACGTTCGCGTTGAGCGCGCCGATCTCGGTGTGGCCGTCCGGGATCGTGAAGTCGGTCGAGCGCGTGCAGAAGCGCGTGAGCGTGCGCCATTGCGGCGTGTAGTTGCCGTTCCACTTCTCCGGCTTGCCGATGCTCCACCGATAGAGACCACGGCCGCCGATGAGCTGGATCTCGCCGCACTTGGGCAGGATGAGCACGCGCTGCGCGTCGAACTCGGCGACGAGGATCGAGCGGCCGTCGTCGCTCCGATCGAGCAGCATCGGCCGGCTGCTCTCGTAGCGCACGTGCAGATCGAAGCCGGCGGTGTCGGGGCCGCCGGCCGGATCAGTGCCATCGGCCGGAAGCCGATCGCACTCGAGAGTGATGATCGCCGGCTCGACGTCCACCTTGCAGGACGCGACGACCTTGCCGACGCCGCCCGCAAGGCGCGCCATGTCAGTCCTCCACGGCCGTCAGCAAATCGCCCAGCGGGTTCGCGGGGTCGACGTCTCCGCTCCCGTCGCCGTAGATGTCCGTCCCATCGCCGCCGAGCGCACCGCCGCCGAGCATCGCGCCGCCGAGCAGCGCGCCCGCGAACGCGGCCTCGACGACCTGATCCTCCGGCGACTCCGAAGGCGCGTCGGGCGCCCCGAGGAAGCCACCGAGGAGCGTGGGCGCGTCGGGCGCGGGGTAGTAGCCCGCCGGCGGCGCGGGCGCGGGGTAGTAGCCCGCCGGCGGCGGGTAGCCCGCCGGCGGCGGCGGGTAGTAGCCCGCCTGCGGCGGGTAGTAGCCCGGCGGTGCGAGGGCGTCGCTCCCGAACAGAGAAGGCGGACGCTGCTGGTCGCGGCGCGCGCGCGCCTCCGCATCCGCCTCGCCGCGCGCGTACGAGCGCCGATCGTAGGTGTTGGGGCCAGTCGGGCGGCCGGGCGTGCGCGTGGTCGCATCCGCCGGCGGAGCGCCGTCGCTGCTGCGCCGACGAGACGCCGGCGGAGCCGACGGAGGCGGCGCGGCGTGCGTCGTCGGGGTGTCCCCCTCGTAGTGCCCCTCCACCCAATGACGCTTCGGGGGGATGCCCACGAAGCGCCCTTCGACCCAGCGGCGCCCGCTCGACGGCTGCACGCGTGCGCCTTGATGGCGCTCCACCTCGTAGCGGATGCCGTGCACTTCGGCGGCGATCCAGAGGGCGAGGCGTGCGAGCTCGTCGGTGCTGAACCCGCTGGTCCTGTTGACGCGCCACGGCGGGATCGGGGTCCCGTCGCTCTTGTAGAGCATCTTGACGATCTGGGCGCGCGGGTTGTTGGAGATCATCATCCACGCGTTGGTCCCGCGGTCGATGTCCCCTTGGAGATCGTTCTTGTCCCGGAAGCCTCCGCCCTGCGCCGTGAACGCCATTTGCACGAGCGGTGAGATCGAGGCCGTGTCCCGCGCCTGCACGGCCTGCGCGATGGCGAGGCCCATCGCGGCGCGCTGGAGCATGCGAAGTGGGATGTTGGGGAAGCTCGAGTGCACGTGGCCGGACGCCACCTGCATGAAGCGGTTGAAATCGGCCACGCCGCCCGCGGCTGCGTGCTCAGCCTTCCAGTTGGATCTCCAATGGGCGCTGTTCATGCTGACGATCACCCCGCCTCGGTAGACGTCGGCAGGAGGCGGCGGCATGCCTGCTGCGACGGAGGGGTCCACGGGGATGCCGTCGACCCTGATCCACATATGCTCGCGCTGCCGCCCCGTGTTGCTGTACACGAGGTCGACATCGTGTCCCTCGTCGAGAGCCTTGCGCGCGGCACGCAGCGCGAGCTTTTTGCAGTCCGCACAGTCCGCGCCGTCGGTCTCTTCGGGCGTTGCGAGGATGTCGCGCCCGTCCGGATCGACACAGTAGCTCGGCCCTGCTGCCGACATGACCGGCCCGCCCTCGAGGGCGAGCCGGGTCATGTCGTGGAGCGCCTCCGCGCGCGACGCGAACGGGCGCTCCGGCCGCAGCAAGGCGGCCATGTCAGCGGGGCGGGGCGGGCTGCTGGTCGTAGCCGTTGCCGCGCGTCAGGTGGCCCATGACGGTGCGCGCGTGCTGGCTCACGGAGCCGACGATCTGCTGGATCAGCCCGCCGGCGCTCGGGCCGAGCTGCGGGAGCAACTTGAAGCCGCGCTTGGGGGGCACGAGCCGCTCGGTGAGCGGGCAGTAGTTGGTGTGATCCTTCCCCAGCAAGCCGATGCCGTGGAACGGATCGGTGCTGGTCTTCCAGCAGTAGATCGTGATGGTGATGTCGAGATCGGCGGACCCCACCTGCTTGTCGAAGAATCCGGACGGGCCCCACGCGTCTTCCGAGCGCAGCATGGAGTCGAGCAGCGAGAGCGGCCCCGGGTCGTTCGCCGCCGAGCTCTTGCCCGCGTTGGCCTTGTACTTCTCGATGTCGACGCTCACCAGCCCGTAGTTCACCGCGTCGGTCGCGTCGTAGACCGCGCGATCGAACTCGAATCCGATCGGGATTTTGCCCACGATCGTGTAGGTGTTGCCCGCGGTGCCGACGACGGGGTTGCCGTCCGACTTCTTGGACAGGTTCAAGAAGTGCGTGGGCCGGTGCTTGTTCTTGATCTCGCGGTGGGCGTTGGGCTGCGCGAGCATCGTGGCCATGCGGCCCGTGTGCTGGCTGACGAGCTCTCGCTGGAGCGCTCGGATCTGTTCTTCCGCAGACATGGGGTTCTCTCCTTGTCTTTTCTGCTGTCGCTACGGCCGTAGTGCCGTCAGGCCGGCCGCGCTGCGGCCGTCAAGTCTTTGAGGCGCCGGATTCGCTCGGCTCCGGCTTCTTGGACGAGGCTTCTCACCATGTCGGGGAGCGCCTCGGCGGGCTGGTCGAGAAGGGCAAGCACGTTGCTGCGCTCGAGCGCGGCCCGGAACGCGGATGCGGTGCCCGGCGTCGTCGCCATGACGATTTCGCAAAGAGCCTTCTTCCAGTCTTCGATCCCCACTTCCGACCAGGCGATTGCCTGGATGACCTCTGGCTCTTGGGGCGCGGAGCTCGGCTCCGGCTGCTGCGGGCCCTGCACCGGTTGCTGCGGCGCCTGCGAGCCTCCTGCCGGCGCCTGCGAGCCTCCTGCCGCTGCGGCGACGGCCGCGCCGATGCCGCCGGGAATGCCGGCTGCCGCGGCGCCGAGCAACGGCAACAGGGGCTTGAGCATCCCCGTGACGTGCGCCCACTTCTGCGCTTCCACCTGGGCGCGCGCCTGCGTGTTGGCGACCTCTGCCTGCATGGCGGCGATGCGCAGACTCACGTCCGCGCGGTCGCCCCGAAGTTGGGCGACCTCCGCCTGTAGCTGCGCGATGCGCTCCTGATCGCCCTTCCGATCGTTCAGGAGGCCTTTGATTCGCTCCTCGCGGTCGCGCAGATCGGCATTCTGCGCGACCACCTGATCACGCAAGAGCCGATTGCCATCCTGCACGCTCGTGACGTCGTTCGAGCGTGCTTCCTTGGCGGCGGCACGTTCCGCGGCGACGGCGTCCTCGACCTTCTTGTTGCAGTCGCGAACGATCGCCATCGCCTCGCGCGTCGCCGCGTGCCCGTCGGCCGCGGCCTGCTGCGTCTGCGCCCACACGTGGAGGTCGACCTGGATCTTGGTCGGGTCGACGTGCACCAACTGGCACGGCGGGCAGACGTGAGGCGTGCGAGGAGCCATCGGCGGCTATCAGGCGGCCTTGGACGGCGTCTGCCCCTTTTGCTGCTCGCGCTTCGCCAGGAAGTCGCTGGTGCCCTTCGCCGTCTCGATGGCGACGGCGCCGGCCGCGGCGCCCGCGGTGAAGGCGAGCGCGCCGTCGATGACGTCGGGCTTCTCGGCCATGAGCGCGACGGCGCCGGATGCGGCGGCGGCGGCGGCGGCGCCGACGAGCGGCCAGGGGCCGCTGAACGTGCCGTACGCCGCGCCGACCGCGGCGCCGGCGACGACCGTGATCCCGAGGCGACCGCCGCGGCCGATGTGCTTGGCGACGTTCCGGTTCATCCAGTCTTCGAACTGCTGGATCTTGTTCGCCTGCTGGGCGTTGGTCGTCGCGAGGGCGGTCGCGGCTTGGTTGAGGGAGGGCTTGTCGAGGTTGGCAAGCTTCTGACTGATGGCGAGGGCGTCGGTGTCTTGCACGCCAAGAGGATGCGCTCAGCACAGCATGCCTCCGGTCGAATGTTGCCCAGCGGGTGCGTCCCAGCGTGGGGCAACACGTTAGACTCCGGGGCTATGTCAGGGCGGGTATTGGCGAAGAAACCCTACGTTTCGGCGGTCGTTCACGCGCGCGAGATCCTCGCCAAAGCGAAGTCAGAACCCGATGCGAATGTTGCCCGGTCGGTGCTCGCGCACGCGCGACGCATCATGAGGATCGAGCCGATCATCGCGTTGGATCTCGAGCAGGAGGAGGGGCCCTATCGGGTCTTCCGTTGGGTCGCGTGGGGGAAGACCTACGCCGAGCGCAGGCGCCGCGCCGATTTGGCGCTGCATCTGCGCCACACGATCGACACGGCGTCGGGCGGATGGCTGCTGGAGCCGCATTACACGGCCGCGCTCGCTGTGCTCGACCTTGCCGTCGCGCAGGCGAAGGCTCGCGGCGGCGTGCAGCCGAGACCCGTGGACCTCTGCGCGTCGACCTATGGCGACGCGATCCGCGGCGTGCCCAAGCCGCGGCGCTCACCAGCTCTGCGCGCGCCCGCGCCGCCCGCGCCGCCCGCGCCTTCCTCGCCGCTGCCGCTGCTGCTGAACCACGAGCAGCGCGCGGCGCTCTTGCCGCTGCTCGAGGCGTTGCTCAGGCAGGCGGGCTAGGGCCCCACGGCGGAGGCGGCGGAGGCGGCGGAGGCCGGCGCAGCGCGAGCAGGATGCCCGCGCCCACGGCCGCGATCACGCCGACGACGGCGACGACAGCGACGGCGCTCGCGCCCGAGCTCGAGCTCTCGTCGCTGTCCGGCTCTGCCGCGGCCCCGCTGGGCGGTGCGACGAGCGGCACCGCGTCGATGTTGACCCAGCCGATGATGCGCTTGCGCTCGCCGGCGAGGCTCGAGACGTAGCGATGTCCGCCTGCAGCGCGCTCGTCCGTGATGGTGCGCGTGATGATCTCGGCGCGCTGGAGCTCGCGCGTGCCTTGCCCCGCTGCGGCGGCCTCCCACGTCGAGCCATCGATCCCGCGGAAGACCTCGACGTGCTCGCTCGCCGACGTTCCCGCGCTCATGTAGACGAGATCGTTGCGCGCGGGCTCGCGCCCCGGACCATCGTCGACCCACGCGCCGAGCTTCTTCGCGCCGTTCACGAGCTTGGAGATCCCGTTGCGCGTGTTCCCGAACTCGAATTTCGTGGCGCCTTCTGGATCGTCGAAATTCACGAGATCGAAGTCACGCGCGCCGAGCAGGTAGAGCACGATCGCGGTCAGGTACGCGCACGTCGTGCCCGCGCCGGGCTGCCATCGCCCGTTGATGAGCTCGGCGAACAACGCCTCGCCCCACTGGATCCAGCGGCGCCCGTCGGCGCGCACGGGAAAGAAGTAGGCGATGATGCGATCAACGGCTGCGCGACGGTCCATGCGACCAGGCTGCGCGCCTCGAGCTCGAAGCGCAAGCGCGGCTACGCGACGCGCGCGCGCTCCGCGCGGAGCTCCTCGAGCGAGAGCCGCAGCTTGCCGAGCAACCGCTCGTCGTTGCCGCAGAGCACCACGTAGCGGCCCGAGCCCCCGATCTCGGCCAGAGCGAGGAAACGGCGGTCAGCCTCGCCGCACACGGCGCACGGCCCATCGACGGTGCGCCCCCGCGTCTCGGCGCAGGCGCACCGCGCGCAGACGTGGCGCTTCGCGTTCCCCGGGATCCGCCGGGTGCAGCCCCGGCACCGTCGCGGCTCGCCGACGGGGGTGCGTGGCCCGTACGGGCGCGGCGCGCTGTCATTCTCGGTCCGCCCCTCTTCCGCCGGCAGTTGCACGTGCTCGCGATTCACGTGAAACCCTCTCTCACCCTCCGTTCTCCAGGGCCAAATTCTGATCCCGAGCGAGCGCGCCGCCCTCGGCGGCTCTCTCCCCCTGGTGGATTTCCATAACGTTTCCGGAGTCTTCCACCCCTACCTATTTGCGTGAAAGGGCGCTCACCAGCGCGAGAAGCAGGCTTCGCCAGCGCGAGAAGCAGGCTTCGCCAGCGCGAGAAGCAGACTTCGCCAGCGCGAGAAGCCTACTTCGCCGGGCCGAGAAGCCTACTTCACGATGGGGGGAAGGTAGCTTCACCCCCCCAACGGTCGCGCCGGAGCCGAGCGCGGCGTGTACCGTACGCTACACGCGAGACAGCGCCTCGCGGCCAGCCGGCGGACAAAACAGGACAGGCCGGTCCAGAGCCGGGAGATTCCCAGCCTCGAACCGGCCTTCGTGGGCCTCGGCGCGCCCTACGCGGGCGCTACGTGGGTGGCCCGGTGGCGTCGTCGTCGCGCTCGATGCGCCGCACGATGCGCCTCGCCACGGGCGGGAGCTCGCTGACGTTGGCCAGGTCGCTGTTGATGCACGCGTTCGCCCAATTGGCGAGCTCGCTGGGCGTCTTGCCGGCGCTCTTGTCGGCGCATTGCAGGAGGCCGACGAGGACGCGCGCTATCGAGCGCTCGTTGCGGAGCGCCGCAGCCACCACGCGCTCGATCAGGATCTCGCCCCCGTGCTGGAGCTCGGGCGTCTCCATCACGAGCTCGAGCACCGCGGCGCGCATCTGTCGTGCGCGCTTCTGCTGCTTCGCGGTCGCCGGCTTCGCGGCGGGCGTGAGCGGCGGCAGCGGCGGCAGCGGTCGCTGAACCTCGTCGACGAGCACGTCGATGTCATGCGCGTTCGCGTGCGCCGGCGCCGGCGGTGCGTGAATGACGGGCGGGGCCGCGGGCGTGACGAGCGCGAGCGCGGTCGAGGCCTGCGTCTTCGCGTGGAGCGCCTCGAGCTCGGCACGCGCCGCGGCGATGTCGTCGGGGTCGGCCGCCGGGGCGGCGTCCGCCTCGTCGAGATCGGCCTCGTCGAGATCGAGATCGAGATCGTCGAGATCGGGCAGCGGTGTACCGCTCGCGCGAAGGCTCTCCAGGTGCTTCCACGCCTGCTCCCGCACCCATTCGGGCACCTTGACGGTGAACGTGTTGAGCTTGTTCCCACCGAACGCGCGGCCTCGACGCGGCGGAGCTCTGAACGTCTCGACGTGGATCACGCCGAAGCCTTCGAGCACGGCGGTGTTGTCGACCGCCTGGCGGCCGGAGCGCTCGATGCGCTCGCCGAAGTCTTCGTAGGAGCGCCACGCACACTGGCACGTGCGGCTGTTCGCGGCGGCCAGAATCACCTGGAAGGTGCCGCGCGCGTGGTTCGGCATCGGCACGTGATCCAGGACCTTCTCCACCACGGTCTTCGGGTGGAGCTTCTGGAGCGCGCTGCCCTCTGCCGGCCAGAGGATCGCCGCGATCGCGGTGAGGGCCGCGGCCGTGAGCGTCGCCGTTCGCGGGGCGCGCTTGGCAGCGCTGCGGGGCGACGGCTGGCCCTTCGCATGCGTCTGCGGATGCGTCTCCGCTCGTGGCGCACGACGGGCCCACGTCATGCTCGAACCTCGCCCGTCGTATGCCTGTGCCTTCCCCTGCACGGCGTCGTCATGTGGTCGTGATCCGGCATCCTATGCCGCCTTCCGCCCACGACGGGCACCTTTTCGCGGCTCGGCCGGTCCCGCGGGGGCGGGGCCCGGGTCCGGGGCGGCCGGCTGGTCCAGGCCGAGGATGGCGACCGCGGTCAGGTGCTGCGTGATCCACGCCTGCTTCCGCGACCACGCTTCGAGCTTCTTCGCCGTCTTGTCGCTGACCGCCTTGTTGTCGGTCACGTGCTGGCGGAGGGTCGGGTAGCTGATCTTCGCCTCGCGACTGAGCCGGAGGATCGACCACTGGTGCACGGCGAGCCAGTTGCGGACGTTCACGGGAGCCAACCGTACACCCTAGCAACGCGACTTTCCAATTTTTGCATGGGCCGGGAGGTTGACCGGCCAGAACAAGCGGGCGTACAAGTGTTTTGTGCGCGTCCTGCCGCTGCATACGCCGTGCGGATCTGCGGGTCTCGGGGAGCTCGGCCCGGGGGGCGAGATGGTCTGCACGGTGAGGCGTCGATGGAGCGTGGACGGTCTGCACGGCGGGCTCGCTCACGACGAACTCGGATGCGGGCGGATCTTCGCGCTCTGCCGCCTGCATGGGCTGCGCGGCTGCGTGAGCTGCCACGCATGCGAGCCAGCGCCGGGCCCGCGTGAGCGTGTGCGGGCTCTGATGGTGCGCGCGTGGTCCGAGCGTCACCTCGAGCACGTGCGGGTGCGTGCTGCGCTCGAAGAGCTCGAGCACGCGAGCATAGGGCGGCTGCGCGCGCTCGTTGGCGATTTGCGCGCTCTTCCCCCGGTGCTCGCCGCGTGCGCGCTCGACGTGGCGCGCGAGCTCGAGGAGGCAGCGTGACCTTACCGCGCTGCGAGTGCTGCGGGGCCCCGTCGCTGGTGCGCGTGGCCATGGCGGGGATCGAGGAGGTCGACCTTGGCGGCCTCAAGCGCCCGACGCCGGCGCAGATCCACGCGGCGCCCTGTAGGCCCTCGCAATGGTGCGAGGCGTGCGCGGCTCGTCACCAGCGATGGCTCGACAGCAAGGCGCACCGCAGTGCGCTCGAAAAGTGGCGCCGCGCGCTGGCGCGGCGGTGATGGAGGTGACCATGCACGAGCGATTTCCACGACCCATGCCCCATCGGACGTGCCGCGGCCCCGGCGTCCTGATGCTGCGGGAGCATCACCCGGCACGGGATCGGATCGAGGGCGAGCTCATCTGCCTCTTCTGCGAGCGCGGCGTCGTCAACGCTTCGCCGGACGCGCTGGCGCGCGTCGTGACGTTCGAGGCCTACCTCGACCGCGCCGGCCTGCTCGCCGAGCGCCAAGCGCGGCTGGAGGCCCGGTACGCACCGGTGAAGAAGAGCAAGAAGCCCGATGCGGAGAGCGAGCCGAAGCCCGTGGCCGCCGACCGGCTCAAGCAAGCGCCGCTCTTCTCGCGCCCGTTCGTCGCCGACCAACTGCGCGAGCTCGGCCCCCACGCGGCCGAGCTCGCGAGCGGGCTCGAGCGGCGCCTGTTTGCGCACGGTCGCACGTGGCTCGACATCGTGTGCAACGCGCTCGCGTTCGAGGGCGTGAACCTCGTCGACGTGCTGCCCGAGCGCAAAGGGATCCGGCGGCTGACGGTGGCGGCGACGCGCGGCCGGCAGCGGGCGAGCTTCGATTTGCGGGCGCTCACGCGCGCGTCGACCCCGGACATCGCGACGGCGCTCGACGTGCACCACACCGTCATCCTCGAGGGCGCGTGGCGGCACTGCGCGCTCGGCTGGCAGGTGACCCCCGCACGCGCACCGGGGGAGCCGACGGGCGAGCTCGAAGGGCGCGCCCCGCCGCGCCGACCCGCGCCGGCGGGCTCGCTCGAGGAACGGCTGCGCGCGCGCTACCTGCCCGGAGGCGACCGCACGTGGTTCGACATGACGGCGATGACGGCGCGCACGGCGGGCGTCGACGTCGATGACATGCTCGTCGAGGGCAGAGGAACGCGCGATGTGACGCGCGCGCGCGATGCGCTCTTCGCCGGCCTGCTCAAGTGCGGGTACAGCACCAACGAGGTCGGTGGCGTGTTCGGGCGCACCGATAGCTCGGTGGCCGTCGCCGCCGCGCGGCACCGCACGCGCGCGGAGGTCGAGCGGGACCAGCACGAAGCCGTCCGGCGCTGCATGGAGGGGGCATGAGCCAGAGCACGATCGAGCGCGTTCAGAGCGCGATCCGCAAAGACGGAGGATGGGTCTCTCACCACGCGCTCGCGGCCGAGCTCGAACTCGGCGCGCGCGTCGTCCTCGCGGCCTGCGACGAGCTCGTCACCGGCGGCTCCGTCGTCCGCGCCTTCGGCGAGGACCTCTACCGCCACCGCACCGAGGCCGAGCTGCGCGAGCTCGCCGCCTACCTCGAATGGCGCGCGGGCTTGCCGGAGTGCCCGCCACACGATGACGGATGCCCGCGCACGCCGGACTGTCCCCTCGTCGGCTGCGCCGCGTGCGAGTGGCTTGCAGGGGCGCCGCTATGACCGCGTGGATCGTGCGGAACCCCGACAGCGAAGAGCACCGATGCCGCTCGTGTGGGGCGTCGCTACCGCAGGCCTGCACGTTCAAGAACTGCGAACGATGCCGCCGGGAGGCGCGGCGCCGGATGCGGGAGAAGCGCGGCAGCATCGTGGAGTGCCGCGGCAAGACATGCGGCCTGCGCGGCACGCATGGGCCGAAGTGCATGCACAGCGACGAGAGCGACGAGAGCGACGGCGACGTCATCCAGTTGTTGATAGCCGCGGGGCTTCGCCCCTGAACGCCGCCGAGCACGGCGAAGGGGTATACTCTTCGCCGATGGCATCCAGGGAATCTACCGCGGTCTCCAGGCAGGTGCTCCACGACACGGCCGAGGCGCTCGAGCAGGCCGAGACGCCCGCCCAGCGGTTTCGGGCGATCGTGGCGGGCGTCGAGGCGGCGGCGGGGCCACCGATGAGCGCGCGGGCGCTCCGCGATCTCGCGCGCCAGCAGCGGATGCTCGCCGATCTCGCGGACGAACAAGCGACGGCGCTGGAAGACGCGGCACTGTCGCGGCTCAAATCGCTCGGGATCGACGTACCGGTGAGCGTCGCCGACTACCTCAGACGGGCCGAGGAGCGGCCGCGCGGGCGTCGCGGACCACGTAGAGGGTGACGCGCGCGCCGAGCTCTTGCTCGTAGGTGGCGTAGACGTTGATCCCGCCGAGACACCCGATCCAGGCGAAGCCGGGCGGAGCGCAAGCGTCGCCGAGGACGTAGATCCAGAAGGGATCGATGGCGGTCACGGAGGCGGCTCGCGGACGAGGACAAGGCGCGGCTCGCGGCGGCGGAGCGCGAACGCGCGGAAGGCCGCGGCGAGGGCTTCGTAGCGGGCGCTCACCCGCTCAAGATCATCGGGTGTGAGCGCGCGGCCGAGTTGCCCCTCGATGGCCTGCAAGAGGAGGATCGCCGCGTCGGCGGCCGGCAGCGCGTCGAGGTCCACGAAGGTTTGCAGGGCGTTCTCGACGCGTTCGTGGTCCAGGGGGCCGGTCGCCATCCGCGGAGGATAGCCTACCGGACGCGCCGCGCGGGGCTGTTCTCGGCGAGGGCCTTGCCCCGTTTGACGTAGACGAGGGTCGACTTCGGGCTGCTGTGTCCCAAGAGCTCCATGAGCTCGTGGATGCCCGCGCCATCTGCGGCGGCTGCCGTGGCGAGGCCTGCGCGCAGACCGTGGGCGCGGACCGCGACCGTGAAACCGGCGGCTGCCGCACGGGTGACGAGGATCCGGTAGACGTCCGCGCCGCGCAGCGCGCCGTGCTTTCTGCGGCCCTCATGCACGGTTCCGATCGGGTCGCGCCGGTGCGGATGGACCGACACGAAGAGCGGGCCGGGGGCGCTTCCCCGCACGGCGATCCACGCGTCGAGCGCGGCAGCAGGACAGAGCGGATCGCCTTCCAAGACGGGAAGGCCAACGTGCCGCCCGTGCCCTTCCTGGTCGGTCTTGCTCTTGGCGATCCTGAGCAGGTAGCCGTCCGGGCGGCGGTCGCAGTCGTCGGGCAGCCGTAGACCGGCAGTCTCGGAGCGGCGCAGCGCGCCGTAGAAGGTGGCGAGGATGATCGCCTTGTCGCGCTTGTCGCGAATGTCGTCGCCGATCTTCGCGACGATCGCGCGGATCTCTTCCACGGGTAGAGCGCGCGTCGGCCGTTTCTTTTCGGCGAGGGTGCCCTTCATGCCCTTGATCGCAGCGGTGAGGCGTTCGCTTCGTGGACGGGGTTCCTTGCTGAGCGCGTGGGCCATTCCGATGGCGGCGAGGGAGACCTCGATCGTGCTGATCGCGTTGCCGCGTCGTTCGAGCTCCAGCGCGAAGAGGCGAACCACCTCCGGATGCGCGGGCAGGGCTTGGAGCCCGTATTCCTCGCACCACTTGCAGAAGGCGCTCCATCGCGATCGGTAGGTCGTGCGCGTGTTCAACGCCGTGGCGGCCTGCTCGTAGCGCCGCGACCGCTGCTCGAGGTCCTCCAGGCTCGCGCGCGCTTCGGGCGGCAGCGCGGCGAGCGCCGCCGCGAGATCGAAGGGCGGCGCATGCGGGCGCTGGCCGAACACGCGCGCTGCGGCGAGCGGCAGCAGCATCGGCGAGCTCGCGATCGGGGCCGGCTCCATCTCGGCCTCGACGATCTCGGCAGGCGTCGGCGAGCTCGGCGCCGGCGCGGGCGAGCTCGGCGCGAACGGCGGGATCGAATGCCACTTGATGCGCCGCTCCGTGGTGTTGGGCGGCATCCACATCTCCACGTCGTTGCGACCGCACGCGATGCACGCGCCCTGCTTGTCGGGCGGCTGAAACGCCCCCGGACACGTGGGATCCCGCGGCGGCAGCGTTTCACGTGAATTGCGCGCAGGTGAAACGGGCGCCTTCGCCGGCGAGGCCTTCTTAGGCGCCTTCGCCGGCGGAGCCTTCTTCGCTCGCGCCGGCGGGGCCTTCTTCTTCGTGGTCTTCTTCGCGTGACGCATCAGACGGCCGTCAGCCCTCCTCCCCGAAGATGGCGCGGTGTGCACGACGCACCTGCTCGTCCAAGGTCTCCGCGCCGGGGTTGCCGGCGAAGAGCAGATCGTAGGCGAGATCCGCGAGCGCGCCCCATACTTCTCCGAGCCCGACGCGCCACCGAGCCGCGACGCCGGCGCTCACCATCCCGATCTCCCGCCAGGGCGGCGCGTTCGCGTCCTCGGCTCGCGGCGCGGCGAAGGGGCGCGTACTGCGCGACCGCACCGCGCGCAGCACGTGCGCGACGATCTCGTCGCGGGGCTTGTCCTTCGCGCTCTGCCCCGCGTCGGCGATGACGGCGCCAAGGAGCTCGATCGGAACGTCCCAGCGCTGCGCGCTCTGAACGAGCATCGTGGCGAGCACTTCCGGGGCAAAGTCGAGCCGAGCGCCGAACGTCACGGCGAGCATGCCGGCGAGCTCGCGCACCGCGGCCTGGTTGCGGGCCCGTCCTGCCGTTCCGGATTCGAGCGTCGTCGGCCGCTCCGGAAGCGTCGGCTCCAGGCGGCGCGGCTGGATGCGGGCGGCGCGGCGGGCGAGCAGCAGGTAGCCGGCCGGCTCCACGCCGCCGGCGACGGCAGCGGGGCGAGGCGCGTACACGCGGCCGACGATGACCACGCCAACGCGCGTGATGGGATCGCGCGCCTTGGCGGTGTTGCTGTCGATGAGCAACATGCTTGTGTAAACCGCCTCGACCTTCTGTCCGGCCTCGTCGTCGTGCGTCTCCACGCCCGTCCGAAAGAATTGCTCGACCGTGCCGGCATCGGCGAGCACCAGCGCACCGGTGCTGGCCTGTCCCGAGTCGACGGGCTCGTAATCGCGGAGCGCGACGTCCGCCCAGCTTGGGGCCTGTCCCGGGTCGACGTCCGCCGGGTCCACGAGAAACGAGCGCTGGTCCCGCATGTTGGGCAGCGCGACCAGCATGCCCGAGTAGGCGCCCGCCGCGGCCCTCGTGAGCGCGCCGGGCCGGGCCTTGTCGAGCGCGTCGGCGACGGGGCTATCGACGCACAGCGCGAGGTAGCCGAGCCCGTCGGCCCGAGCATCGCTGGCGAAGTCCATGCCGATGGGAAGCCGTTCGGCGGGGCCTTCGAGCCCGTGGCTATGGCGCACGGGCGGCAGCCACACCCCACCGTCCATCACCTCGCCCGCGTCGAACAGGTACCAGTCGTGGAAGACGATGTGCCAGCGCTCCGCGCTGGCGTCTTCGATCATCACCTCGATGTCGTACCAGCGCGCGGTGCGACGGCTTTGGACGACCAGGCGCGCGTGGACCAAGCAGTCCGCGGTGCCCTGCGCCGGTAGGGGCTCGGCGGCGTAGGCGGGCATGAGGTCCTCGGGTCGGACCGTGCAGGCGTCGCCGAGGCGGCAGACGCGGGCGACGAGGCACTGCTCGGCGCCGAGCTCGGTGCGGGCGACGAGCTCGAGCTCGAAGTCGTAGGCCTCGCTCCGGCCGGAGAGCTGGAGGACGGTGCGGGTCGCAGGAAGATCAGCGAACATCGTTGGGGGGATCCTTTCGACGGAAGTTGGCGATCCAGAGGGCCTTCACGAGAAGGCCGATGGTGACGTGTACGAAGAGGACGGTGAGCAGAGCGCGGGAGACGCGCAGGTGAGCGACGTCGGCGAGCACGAGCGCGACGGCCGACCAGTGGAAGCCGAACACCCAGCGCACCGCGCGGGCGTTCGCCACCGCGAGCGGGATCGGCTCGCCGCCTGTCAGCAGGCGGACGTTGCTCCAGGCGATCAGCACGCCGACGAGCGGGCCGACGGCCGAGAGCGAGACGAGCATGTAGAAGAGCGCGATCAGCGGCGGCATCATGTCGTCGCGCCCCTGCTGCACCACTGGCACTTCCGATCGGTCGGAAGTGCCGGCGTCGCCGCGTCCGTCGCTCGGTACCTTGTACAGCCCGAGACCTCGGAGCCGTTGACGAAGGCGTGCGCGATCCCCGCGTTCGCCTTGCACCGCAGGACGAGCCAGTCCACGCGCACGGGCTCTCTCGCCGCGACCGGCACCGGCTGCTCTGTGCGGCTCTTCATCGGCGGCGCCCTTTCCGTTCGCTCTTCTGCACCAGGCGGAGGAGCTCGATGCAGATGCGATCGATCACATCGGCGAGGGGCAGCCCCCACTGCTCGCAGAGCTCGGGGAGCGAATGAAAGGCGTCGTCGATGCGCCAGTCTTCCTCCATGTCGGGCGTCGCCGGCCAGTAAGAGAAGAGGTTGACGAGATCGGGCGCGTCCGCGGTGAAGGGCGCGGGCCCCAACTTGTCGATGTAGATGCCGACGATCGGCGGGCAGCCCTCGCGCTGCGCGATGCCGTCGAGCCGGACCATGATGTCGGTGTCGCCGACATCATCGGCGCCGATGTACTGCTCCGGCATGGTCGGGTTGCGGTGACCGCTCATCGGCTGCGCCTCGTGAACGGGAGGGCGAGTTGCTCCTCGGGCGCCGCGTGCGGGTTGCGACCGCACGACGTGCTGCCGACCACGAGCGCTTTGCCGGCGAGCAGAGCGGCGGGCGTCGTTTTGAAGTACCGCGCGAGGGCGGCGAGCACCTCGGCGTTGAGCCGCATCGCCCCCTTGCGCTGGAGGATCTCGCCGACCATCGAGCCGGAGATCCCGATCGCTTCCGCGGCGGCGCCGCGCGATCCCTTCTCGAGCACGAGCGGCTCGAGCACGTCGGCGATGTTGCGAATCTCCGAACGCTGTAGATCGATCATTTCACGCATCGGAGGCCTCCTGTTTGCCGTCGACGTCGATCCCGAGCACCCGGAGCTCCATCACCGCCTCGTCGGCCAGCGCGAGATCCGCGTCGTTGATGCCCCCGTGGAGCATCGCGCTGCGGGCGCGCGCGAGCTGGCGCCAGGCGGCGAGCTCGGCTTTCATGTGGTCGGAGGACACGGGCGCCAGCGGCTCGCGCTGCTCGAGCAGGTTGAGGATGACGAAGGCCTCCGGCGTCTCGCCGAGCTCCGCGAGCACCGCCATGCGAACGAACTGCCACGCGATGTGCGGCTGGATGGCGCGGCCGAGCGCGCGCATGGCGTCGATGGCGGCATAGCGGCCGGCGCGGTCGCTGCCTTGGCAGAGGTCGAGCGCATGCACGAAGGCCTCGAGCGCGCGTGTGTCCTGGCCCGTGAGCGGCGCGAGCGACCTTGGGCCGTGCAACTTGCGCAGGCGATCGAAGTGGATGGTGCAGGCGGGCTTGTGGCGTGTCGTCATCGGGGTCTCCTTTGCATGCTCGTCCTTGTCACGGTGGGGTTGTCGCCGCGCGCATCCGCTGCGCGCCTCGAGGTCATGTCGGCCCTGCGGCCGAGGTCCTGCCTTCGTTTGTTCGCGAGCTCGTCGCGAAGATCGGTGAGTCGCCGCTGCGCGTCGGCGAGCACGCGCGCTTCGTCCTCCTCCGAAAGCAGCGCGGGCGGGTCGGCAACCGGCGCCGCCGGCGGCTCGGCCGGCGGCTCGTCGGCCGGTTCGAGGAGCGTCACCCACACGCGCACCTGCGGCTCGCCGTCGTTGTGCCGCGGCACGAGGTGCTGCACGCGCGTGACCACGTACACCCGGCCCTCCCACGCCTCGCACGCGATCTCCTGCCCCTCGACGGGCACGCTCAGCACGGGCAGCGTCGCCGGCTCGTCAGCCGGCCACCCTTTGAGCCCGAAGGCCTGCACGCTCATCGTCATCGTGGCTGCTCCACGAGGTCGCGCAGGCCCTGGGCGGGGCACGTCGTCGTCGAGTCTTCCCAGCAGCGCGTCGCGCAGAGCGAGCACACCACCCGCGGCGCGTCGTCGCTGGCCTCCGTTCGTCCGGTGTGCGGCAGCCCGCACGGGCCCGTGACGACGACCTTGCGCGCTTGCACGCGGCGGCGGCTTCGCCGGATGACTCCGCCGCAGCCGAGGCACGTGTTCTCCGCGCCCTCGCGCCCCGAGGGCCGCGGCACGCCGCACGTGCAGAGCAAGCGGAGCTCCACGTCCGTGTCGGGCCAGCGATCGGCCGCGATCTTGCGCGCGTCCGCCTCGGTGCCGTGGTGATCGACGTGGCCGAGGAGCTCGCCGGGGTAGGCGTACACGGCCCAGCGGTGGCATGCCCCCGCGGGCTTCTGGAAACACCCGAAATCGACGTCGCCGTGGACGGGGAGACCGATCCACGACTTGCTCGTGATGACCGCGCCGTCGATGACGTCGATCATGCTCGGGCCCGGCTCCGAGCTCGTCTCCGCGTGCGCGGCCGCGTCGACGTCGACGAGCTCGACGTCGACCACGTTCGCGCCGTGGCCGCCGTGGGCACGGAGCACGGCGCCGATGAGCAGACGCCGCGCTTCGTCGAAGTAGTCGGCGGGCTGCGATGGCGGGTTGCCGGGGGGCGTTTCGAGCCGAACGCGTAGCAGCATGTCAAACATGGTCGGCCTCCGCGCGCTGCTCGCACGAGCACCCGGCGTGGGTGCACGGCTGCGGAATCGGGGGCGGCTCGCCCTTCCAGCACGCGTTGCACCAGCACCCGCATCCCTTGCTGGAGTCGACGAGCTCGACGTGCGCCGCTGGGCAATCGGCCGAGCACGGCGGGGGCTCGCCGTAGGTCCGGCCATGGATGAGCAGGTGGATCGCGCGCGGGCAGTTGTCCGCGTGCGGAGGCGGAGCGTCGGCGTACGCGACATCGGGCGCGCAGTCGTCGCACGGGCGTGGCTTGTCCCAGCACCGAGCACAACGCCCACCTTCGGGCTCGGCAGCGTCGGAGGACGCGACCGCGCTCGCATCCGTCACGGGCTCGGGCACGAGCTCGACGGCGCTCACGCGCGCGACGCGGCGCTCGCCGGCGCAGACGTAGCGACCGACGAGCTCGCGGCGCGCGACGTCGACGAGCTGCGCCTCGGTCAGCAGCGCGCGCGCGTCGTCGTCGACACGCTCCACGCCATCGTCGAGAAGAACTTGCAGCCTCATGTTCAGCAGCCTCATGTTCAGCGCCCCCCCGCGCCGTCGTGGCGCGTCTCGTGCTCTTTCACCGCCGCATGGAACTCCTCGGCGCGGCGCCCGATCGCCTTCCTCACCTCGTCGGGGAGGGCCGGTTCGGTCGCCAGCGCGTCGAGCGCGTTCGCGCAGATGCGGTCCGCGGAGAGAGCCGCGCGACGCCGCGATGTGCACGCGCTGCAGTTGCAGCCGTCGACCACGCCGGGCACGCCCGTCGACGCGACCGCGCTCGCATCCGCGTCGAGCAGGCGCAGCAGCACCTTGGCGAGCGGCTCGCCGGCGGTGAACCTCCCTTGGAAGCGCTCGTTGAGGAGCGCGAAGACGGGGGCGAGGTCGCCCACGGGCGCCGGCGCGATCTCGACGCCGCGCACGTGGCGCGCGTGTCCATCCGCCGCGATGTGCCGGCCGATCAGCAGGACCCGCACCGCGGCGAGAACCTCGTCGGGTGTGGCGATCGTCTGGAAGAACATGGCGAGGGCGCGTGCGGCCGGGCCATGCGCGGGCGGCGCCGTCGGGGTCTTCTCCCCGGGGTTGTCAAGAACGATGTGCAGCCACATGCGATCGACTCCTTTCGCCGGCGGGGCAGTGAGCGAAAAGGCGCCGCCCCCCGGAGGACTGGTCGATAATGTTCCCTTATCGACCAGTCCGCTAGACGTTTAACGACCACTCCACCGTCCGCCTGGCACGGCACGTGCGCCGTACTCGGGCGGTCGGTTTCGACTTGCTTCCGGTGGGCGGCATGTGCTCGCCGCCCGCCCCCGAAACTGGAACCGGCGATTCCAGTTTGCGCTCGACGCGGGGTGCCCCCGAAACGGGAACGGGACGTGTGCCCGTTGCGCCCCGCCGGGCGGTATGCTCTCGCGCATGGATCAGCATTCGCCCCTCGGCTACTGGATCGCCCTCGGCCTCGCGGCCGTGGCGGTGACAACGGTTTCCGTCGCGTGCTCGCGCGGCTCCAAGCCGCCGGGTGTCGAGGCGCCACGGGAGACAGCCCCCGTCGCGCCCGCCGTCCCGGCCAACGCCGTCACGCCCGCTCTCTCCAAGTCGGAGCTCTTCGCGCTCGCGTCCCTGCTCAGTTGACCGGCGAGAGCGCTGGGTGATCCTCCCACGCCCCCGGCTCGCAGGCCGGGCAGCCACACCCGAGCTCCAGCCCGGCCTCGACGAAGCAGAGCGGCCGGCCCGTGCGCGTGTCGATGATGAGGACGTCGCCCTCGTAGCCTCGGATGGCCATCTGGAGGTTGACGTGCGAGCGGATGACGCGGTCGCGCGCGCCGTCGGGCCCGAGCTCCCACACCACGTAGGGGCCCTCGTCGTCCTCGTCCCACGCCGGATCGTTGGGTGTGCCCTCGTCCTCGGGCGCGCAGAGGGTCTCTTCGTACTGCGCGAGGAGCGCGGGGAGCGCCGCCAGCGTCTCGGGCGCGCCGTCGAGGCGCGAGACGACGAGGGCGCCATTGCGAGCGTCGTAGATGCTCGCCCGGCCGCCGGCGCCGGCGGTCGCCACGGCAGCGGGCACCAGGGCCGCGCCGATGCGGGCGGCCGTCACCTTGTCACCGTCGTGCACCGAGTAGGTTCTCGGGACCTCTCCACCGCACCAACGGCACAGGCTCGGATCGATGACGTTGCCAGCCACACACGAGGAAACTTCATGGGCGGGGCACGGCTCGGGCTTGTTCGTTTTCATCGGCTTGCTCCTCACCACGCGATCAACGCGGTTCCACCCTTCGCGAACACGACGCGGTTGCCGCCGGCGACCCGGCGCAGGATGCGCTCGGCGCGCGCAAGGTCAGCCTCGTTCTCACGCGCGATGGACACGCCGTCGACGGTAATCACGACAGGGCGCCACGTCGGGTCGTGGGCGAAAGCCGCCGCGTGCTTGCCGAGCTCCTTCTCGTAGCGACCTTTCCAAAAGGCAATCTCGTCGGGGGACATGGTTCTCATGGTCATCGGTCCTCTCACTCAACAGGTTTGAAGTCGTCGCCGCAGAGGTTGCACGTGGCGTCGAGACCGGGCTTGCCCCACATGCGCGAACACGTGCACTGATAGGGGGTCTTCGACGCGTCCTTTTTGCCGGCCGTCGGGACGCTGCCCTGCTCGCCGTCGCCCTCGCCATCGGCCTCCGTGCCCCCTTTGCGCGTCTTCGGCGTGGCCGTCGGGACGCCGAGCGCGCGCCACGGAAGCTGGCAGTCGGCGGGCATGTTCTGGAACGCGACATCGAAGGGCCCACCCTCGATGATGTAGTGGGTCATCGACTGCCCGACCCGCTTGCCACCCGGCGCGCCCGTCGTGCTCGTCATGAGCCCAACAGACTCCATCTTTCGGGCGAACTCCCAATCGTGGTAGCAGCGGCGCGGGGGCTTGCCGCAGACCTCTTGCCAAAGGTGGCAGAGCTCGTGGACGAAGGTGCTCGCCACCTCGCGCGGCGTGCGCGTCGCGAGGTAGTCGGGATTGAGGCTGAGCTCGTGCGTGGTGCGCGTGCCCTCGACATGGCGCCAACGCCCGGGAGCGAAGAAGCCATACGAGCGCGCGTGACGCGAGAAGTTGAGCACGCACTCGGGGAGCTCGCCCCCGAACAACGTGCGATTGAGGTACACGAATTGCGCGCGGTACGCGGCAAAAAGCTCCGCGGTGGGCTGCGCGGCGGGGGGTTTGGGGGCCTTCGGTGTCTTCATTGGCGCTCTGTGTATCGTACGATACACACGAACGCGGGAGAGGTCGAGGGAGAGCACGATTCCGTCGGCCGATCGCCCCGGGTAGACTCGGCCGCATGAACCTGAACCGACACGACCGACGCGCAGAGGCTGCCCAACAACGCCGCCGGGCCCGACAGGCGCGGCGCCCCAACGACCCGGCGACGCTCCTCGCGAACGTGCCCACCTGGCGTGAGCGAGCTCGCGACGAGGAGCGCCTCACGTTCAACTTCGGCCCATGGTTCGTCCAGCTCTCGTGCCTTTTGCCGGGGGCGCCGCCGAGCAACGAGCAGAACGAGTACGTGTTCGCGATGCTCGACAATTCGGGCGCGCCGCACCTCGTCGAGCTCCTCAAGCATACGTACCGAATCCTCCTCGAGCGCCGCGCGGCGTGGCACCTCACGGCGGCCTTCGTCTCCCTCGATCGGGCGGAGCCGAGCCGGACCGATCGCGCGTGGCTCGCGCATCTGGTGCGCGCACTCGGCGCGCCGGAGCGCCCGACGCACGAAGGCGCGCGGCCCGCCGAGGGGATTCATTGGGTGTGGTCGGAGGCGGCGTGACACGCGCGACGCGCGGCACGCTAGGATGGCCCGATGACGGACGGTCGCGGCCTGGAGCACCCCGAGACAGCCATCAGAGCCGAGCCGACGATCGAGGAGAAGCTCAAGGCGCTCGCCCAACTGGCGACGTTCGCAGAGCACCCCGATCTCGCAGCGACCATGCTGGAGGCGGCCAAGAAATCGGCCGTGCTCGAGGGGCCCGGAAGGCACGGCGCGCACACGCTTCTCCTGGCGGAACTTCGGACACGCAAATTCGCGTGGGAGAATGCAGAGCAGGCGTTCCTCACGAAAGAGCAGAAGCTGCGGGCGAAGCAAGCTCTCGGGCTCACCAACCTCGCGATTCAACTGGTACCGTGGCCCATCTGACCAACGACCGCGATCTCGCGGCCTTGCTCCCGGCCGAGATCGCCGACTCAAGAGAGCACCCGGGCAGGCCGGGCCCGTGAAGCGCGTCGGGTGCAACTGCATTTGCAAGCGGTGGATGCCCTCGTTCGCGGACGCCTGCATCGCGTGCAGCCGGATCGCTCCGTGGCGGCTGGCGGAGGTCATCGCGCGCAACCTGCTCGAGCAGCCCAACAAGGGCCGCTCGGAGACCAAGCGCGCGGCCGTGCGGGCGCGGTGGGACCGGCATCGCGAGCGCCAGAACCTCGAGCCCAGCACGGGCCGCTCGGACAAGCGCGCGGCGAAGCCGAAGCAGCCGAAGCAGGAGTTTGTCCCCCGCGCGCTGCTCGCCCGGCGCAGGCCTGGATAGCGTCGGGCCCGGCGCTATCCTTCTCCCGCTGGCGCCGCCGGCGGCCCCCCCGAGCTCCTTTGGTCGGAGACTCCCCGTGCCGCCGGCGGTGCCCTTGTCTATTCTGCGGGCATGGAAGAGCACTCACACCTCGGCTACTGGATCGCCATCGGCCTCGCCGGCGTGGCGGTGACGACGGTTTCCATCGCGTGCGCGAAAGGCGCCAAGTCGGAGGAGGCATTGCGGCGCGAGACGCGACGCGAGGCGGACCGCGAGCGCGCGCACGCCTTCGGCGCCTTCCACAACGAGCTTCGCCGGCTCGCGCCCCCCGGCGCGATCAACGTCCCACGCTCCGACGTGCTGGGCCTCGCGTCGTGGGCTCGGACGGAGGAGCTCCGCGCGCTCGAGCGCAGCAGCAGGTGATGCGCGCCTTGCGCGTCTACGCGACCGAATCATCGACGTGCGACCCGCCCCCGCGGCTCCGATGCGCGAGCCACGGCGAGACACCGTGGCTCGGGCACCTCGTCTGCTCCGTGTGCAACCGAACCTGGCAGACGTTGGCGCCGGCCGCGCCGCGCTACGCCCTCGCCGACTGCGCGTGCGGTGAGCGGCTCCTACCCGATCTCGCAGACCACGCGCGCAACTTCACCGCACGGCCCATCTGCGGCAGTTGCTTTTACGTCGCGGGGGCCTGAAAGCGCCTATCATCGCCGGATGAACGATCCCACAACGCCGGCCGTGCCGGAGAGCCTTCTGACCGTGGTCCGCGAGAACGTGCGCCGCGGCCTCGACGCCTCAAACCTACCTCCCGAACAGCTCGCCGTGCTCGCCGAGCTCGCCGAGATCGTCTTTCGCTACGCCGAGCAGGACCTCAACGCCGAACAACTCGTCGCCGCGGCCGAGCCATCGCTCGAGCGCCTCGGCTTCACGGGTGAGAGGCGGAAGGACGCTGCCGGCTGGCTCCGCTGGTGCGCGCGCGGACTGCAAACCCACCTCGAGGCGATCGCAGACGCCATCGCACCCTTGCCCAAGGGGCGCACCGTGGGCGAGGCGCTCGCGCTGCTGGAGGGGCGCATGGACCGACCGCTCACGGAGGCCGAGATCCTCGACTACGCCGCTCGGATGGAACAGGACGCGCGGCACATGCTCGCCAACGCGAGCGAGCTCGTGGCGCTCGCGAGGCAACGCGCCGGACAGCCGAGGATGGCCGAGTACGTGGTCACGGCGAACGAAGGCGACGCGCTCGAGGCCTTCCCGGCGCGATGGCAAGCGTTCATCTCCAGGCTCGGTGGCTTCGTCATCGACGCCGCCGGCGAGCTCGAGCTCGATCTCGAGGGCCTCCACCTCCAGGTGGCGGTGCCCAGCGGCGAGAGGACGTGCTTGCATTGGGATCATCCTGCGAACAGCACCGCGAGGCACTGATGACCGCCAAGAAGAAGACCGCCAAGGTGAAGACCGCCAAGGTGAAGACCGCCAAGATCGAACTGAGCCACGGTCAGCACAAAACGCTTTGGCTGCTCGCCACCGGCCAACCGCTGCCGCCCTACAACAGCTTCTTCGAGCGTGCCGACGAGCTCGTGGCCCTCAACCTGCTCCGAAAGAACAGCGACGGGCGGTACGCCGTGACCACGCTCGGGTACATCGAGTATGCGCTGCTCGGGCCCGTGCAGCCGGCCGCATAGGCGTCCGGAGCGTCCGATGGAGTCAGGCCCCGCCTGCTTCACGCGTGGACCACTACCGGGCTCGCTCGCCTGGCACCACGCGGCTGGGCATGGATCGCGACAACTCAAGCCAGGCGGCCGAAAGGGCGCCTGAGCTCACCGAGCTCACGTTCACGCTGCTCGACAAGCTCTTTCTCGTCGTCATCGGCGCCGAACCTCCAAGCAACAGCGAGGTGTGGGACCTCATCCGCACCGCGCGGAGCGTGGGCGTCGCCTCCTCGGCCTTCGTCATTCAGACCGCCGGCGGCGCGCCCACCGAGCTCCAACAACGCTACCTCCTCGACGTCATCGCCGCCGATCGACCCCCGATCGCGGTGCTCACGAATGGCGCCGCCATCCGCGGAGCCGTGAAGGCTGCGGCGGTGTTCGGTGGCTTCCGGGCGGACGCCTTCGGGCTGGACGACATCGCTGCCGCGGTCGCCTTCGTCGGCGCGCCCACCGAGCGGATTGTCCTCGTCGCGCGCGCGCTCGCTCGGCTCCGGCTGCGGATCGGCATGCCGCGAGAGGGGGCGTCATGATGGGCGACTTCGGCGCCATCCTGTTCCTGGTCCTGCTGGTGGTACCGCTCGCCGTGCTGCTCTTCTGCGCGGTCGTCATGCGCGAAGGCGGCGGCTTCAATGCGGCTGTCGGCGCATGGGTGCTCTCCAAGCCGCGCCCGCGCGCCGACGACAAGCGCAACGAGGAGAAGGCGCTGTAGAATCCGAGGATGAGCGATAGCCGTCTACCTCTGACCCTCGGCCTCACGGCCATCGCCCTCGGCGCAGGCCTCCTCGTCGACCGGCGCCGCAGCAGCAGCGACCCACGCACCGCGAGCTCGACGTTCCACCTGGCGCCGAGCTCCCCGCCGTCGACCTTCTCGGCGCCGGCGTTCTCGGACATGCCGCCGCCCAGCTCGAGCTCGGCGCCGACCACGCGCTACGGCGGCGCGCGCTCGAACATCTCCAAGTTCTCCGTCGGGCCCGACGACGACGGTAGCGACGTGCGCGTCTACTACCCGATCGACGGTGACGACGCCGAGGCGCGCGTGCGCTCCGTGCTCCGTCGCTACAGCGATGGCGCGTCCCACGAGGACGTGGCGGCCGAGCTCGCGAAGATCGGCGCGCACTTCTCATCGTGGGGCGACGGTTCGCCGGGTTGGAGCGGCGCCTACACGTGATGCACACGGCGCGCTTCTCTGCCACCATGGCGCGCATGCGGTGGGTTCTCCTTGTGGTGGTTGTTGGCTGCGGTTCGCAGGTGCAGACGACGAACGTCACGTCGTCGGGCGCCGGCGGCGCTGCCGGCGGTGCGGGGTTAGGCGGGGCGCTCGCCGGCGACGCCGGCGACGCCGGCGACGACGCCAGCGAGGCCTCCACGGCCGACGTGTGCGCCTGCGGGGGCACGGTCGGCATGCCGTGCCCGTGCACCGCGCCGGCCGCGGCCGAGCTCGGGTGCGGTGAGCAGGTGCCGGTGTGCTGCCCGCTCGGCCAGCCGTGCGCACTGCCGGCCGGCGTGATCACGTGCGCCAAGGCATCCAACGGGCTTGGCTGGTGCTGCTCGAGCGGCGCGACGTGCGCTGAATGACCACGCGCGCGTTCGGGCCGTGGTAGCGTCGGGCCGTGGCCGATGGTTCCGACGGCGCAGGGCACCGCGGCGACAACTGCGCATCGTGCCGGCGCTGGATACCCAGCTTCGCGACGCGCTGCCGATGCGGCCGTGCCGCTCCCTGGCAGGCCTCGAAAGACGCGGCCGAGCTCGAGCGCCTACGGGCCGAGCTCGAGCGCGTCTTTGGGGCGGACGCGATCTTCTGGTGGCGCGTCGAGGATGGCCGATTGGTTCGCTTCTGACATCACGAAGGCGGCTGCGCTTGACGGCGTAGGCCCGGAAGCAGCGCCGACACGATCGTCGTCACGGCGCCGAGAGCGAACGCCGGCGCCTGCGCGGGCACGCGCAGCGCCAGGACGCCAAACACCGCCAGCACGGCCAGCAGCACCACCGCCGTAGGCCACGAACGGCGCCCTTCCTCGGTGTGCAGGGCCGGAAGGACCGCGGAGACGATCGTCGTCAGCCCGCCGAGGATGAGGGCCGGCGTGTGCGCCGGCTCCACCCACGCGAGCACAACGAAGAGCGCGAGCGCGCCAACCAAAACCGCAGCAGTAGGCCAGGAAATCACGAGAAAAGCATAACACGCGTGCGCGCGCTGGCGAGGACGCGGAAAGACCGATCGGGGGGCTTTACACGGCGATCCCGAGCTCCACCGGCTCGGCACGGAGCGCGTAGATCGCGAAGCTCGACGTCTGGTGCACGAGCGGAAGCTCGAGCTTCACGCACCGCTGACGCGCACTGCTCGGCTCGACGTCGCGGCGCACCGCGAGGTAGGCGACGCCGCCCGGCCTGAGCAACGCGCGAATCCTCGCGAGGGCCTCGTGCGTTTCCCTCTCGCTCAACACGTTGAGCACGTAGCCGGCGAACACGGTGTCGAACTGGCCGCGCGGGCGATTCGGGCGCCAGTACGGATCGTACTCGGTGACGTTGGCGAGACCCGAAAATGGCTTGAGGTCGCCTCGCCCCGATCCGAAGTCGAGCACGCGTCCGCGCAGCATATCGCGCTCGAGGAGGTAGCGCGCCGGCGCGCTGAGCGTCGTCCGGCGGATCGCCGTGAGGTGCGACGCCGGCGCCGCATCGTCCTCGATCCCGAGCTCGATGGGCACGGCCGGCGTGGTCTCCGCCGCGATCCCCAACCGGACGTCGCGCGCCTGCTCGAGCCCACGGAGGAACACGCGGAGCTTGGCGGCGCTCCACAACGGCAGCGACGAATCGATGCTGTCGGCGCCTGCGAACCGCGCCCACCGGATGCGCCGCGAGCTCCCCACGCGGCCGATGTGGCAGCGCATGTCCATCTCGCGCGCCCAATGGCACCACGCCTGCGCGTTGGCCAGCTTCCAGCCGGTCGATCCTCCCACGAAGATCGTGCGGATCGACGCCCGCCAGTTGTCGATGAAACGGTCGAGGATGCCGTCGCCGGGCCGCGCGCCGTTCTGCACGACGTAGGCGAAGCGAACGCCGGAGCGCTCGATGCGCTTCGCGTGCTCCCGATCGCGCGTGCGGTCCCTCTCGTTGGCGACCCACCGCAGCCCGTGCTCGTGCATACGGTCGAGCACTTCCCACCCAAGCTGCAGCGTTCGAGAGGCATCGCCCACCGCGTCGGGCAACACCACGAAATCGGGCCGTGCCGCGAGCGGCATCCGCACGATCCGGCGCACGTCGCAGAGGAACTCCTGAGTGTCGCCCTCGGTCCACTTTCGGCCGGCCTGGAAGTCGGCGAACACGCGGTTGTCGTAGATCCACGCGCGCGGCGGGCCCGAGCGGGTGAGGTTGCCGCGCTGGATCACCGTCCCGACGCCGGCGGCGTCGGCGAGCTTGAGGATGCGCGGGTCGCGCGTCTCACCGAGGTATCCCTGCACCGCGGGAGCATACCATCAGGTGATGCGGGCGAGCGCGGCGCGCAGGGCGTCCAAGTCGAGGCCCGACGGCGCGCGACGATCGGGGCCGACCCAGCGAAGATCGATCGTCGGCCACACCTCGAAGGCGTAGGCGGTGAAGAAGTCGTAGAGCATCCGCCGGCGCTGCTTCCACGAGTGAACGATCAGCCCTTGCTCGTCGTAGCCCACGGCGGCGAGCGCGTGCCCGCCCCACGATCCGGGCTCGCCGGGGCCCTGCAAGCCCTCCTCCGGAACGTGCCAGTCCTCGCCCTGGTCGAACTGCTCCTCGGCCGCCAGCGGCAGCGACACGCCCAACGAGACGCCGCCGAAGACGTCGATCGCCCACTTCAGCATCTGCAGGTTGGTCACGCTGAGCTCGGCGAAGGCCTCGATGCGGTTTCCTCCGACGCCGACCTTGCGCAGGTATTTCATGACGTCGATCAGGGCCGCGCCCTCGTCGACGCCGCCGCTCACCGCGTCGTAGGCCCGCCGCACCGCCGCGTCGGGAACGTCGAGCTCGTGCCCGGAGTCGGCCGCGGTCCGAACCTCGAGCAGGTGGGCATACTGCGTGATCGTGCAGCACCCGAGATCGTCGTTCAGGAACATGCCGATGTGCGTGAAGCCCGGCCGCGTCGTCCAGTCGACCGCGGGTTTCACCGCGATCTGCTGGACGTCGACGAAGTGCTCGAGCCGAAGCGTTCGATGGTCGTGAGGAGAGCGTTTGCATCCAAGTTTACGTGCCATCCTCCGAGGCTATCAGTCGCGCGAGGTGATACGCTCGCGCCATGGGAGACGTGTTTGACGATCTGCTGGCAGACGGAGCAACCAAGGCCGTCGAGGCGGGGCAAAACTCGTCGTCGAGCGCCGTCAAAACGGTGGCCGACGTCGCCGCCGGCGCGGTGAAAGGTGCCGCGGTCGCAACCGCGGTCTCGGAGGGCATCACGTGGGCGTCAATCGGCTCGGCCGTGGCCATCGCGGCAGCCGCCCCGACGGCCGCCGGCGGCGCAGCCGCCGTCACCGCACTCGGCCTCGGCTCGGCCATCGGGAGCGCGATCCCGATTCCGGGCCTCGGCACGTTGATCGGTGTGGTGATTGGCGCGCTGGTGGCCATCGCCAACCTCTTCCGCGGCCCGAACTACACGTACCTCGCGCGCGACCCGCACCAGGCCAAGACGCTGCTGGAGCTCATCCGCGTCTCGCCGACGCTGTTGCCGCACATCATGTCGATCATCGTGAGCGGCGACGCGCAGACCGATCCTGCCGAGCTCGCGGGCAAGATGGCGGCGTTTTTCAACGGCAAGCGCGACCCCCTGAGCACCGAGCTCGCCGAGCGCATGGGCGGCCTCAAAGGAGACGTGGACGGCCGCAAATTCGACGAGAACCTTCTCGTGCGGATCGTCAAGCAGTTGAAACTGCTCGCGCACGAAGGCCCGCGAATCAAGTGGTCCGGCCCGGTGGTCTACCCGAGCTCGCTCGACATGCTGCCCGCGCTCGCGCAGAAGGCTCCCGACTACGACGCGTGGAAGGAGCACGACGGGCTGCCGCTGAAGTACATCCAGTTGACCGGCGAGTGGGACTACCGGCCGTGGCGCAACAGCGTGCTCCCGAACCCCACGCTCTTGCTCGGCGGCCCCCTGCGGCCCGATCCCATCCTCGATCCCGCGTTCTGGCGGCAGACGATCCGCGCGTGGGCCGATGGGCAGGACGTCGCCCCGCTGATCAAGAGCCGCGACGGCGCGCAGCGCACCCTCGGCGTGCTCCGCAAGGCCCTGGCGGCGTCCAAGCAAAAGCTCGAGCTCGGCCGCGAGCGCGGCGAAGCCGACTCGATCCAGCTCGGGCCGCTCGCGAACGAGGTGCGCGAGCTGCGGCTGCTCGCGGGCGAGGACGGCCCCGATCCGGCGCTCTCGAGCGTCTTCGGCGACGTCGCCGTCCGGCAGCCCGTGATCCGCAAGCGTCCCTCGCTCGTCGGCCTCGCCGTGCTCGCGGCAGGCACGATCACGCTGGCGGGGATCCTCGCGACCTCCGAGGCGGAGGCGCGACCGTGAGCCCCTGGTCGCCCTCTGCGGCGCGCGAGCGCGCGCGCGCCGCTCACTTCCGGCTGCTCGATGTTCCTGGCGCCGCGGTGCGCCTGCGCTTCGCGCTCGCCCAGGACCGCGATTTCGACACGCCGGAGGCCTTCGGCCGCCTGGTGGCGGATGTGCCGGAGCTCGGCGAGCTCGCCGGCGCCAGCGAGTAGGCTACGCCGCCGGCGGCGGGGGGGCTGGTCGCGGCGTCGTCGGCGGGCGGGGAGGGGGAGGAGGCG
>OUNM010462185.1_pt1 | contig 44901 bp, 32 predicted proteins | sample 1769961 | NCBI WGS metagenome assembly OUNM01 (sample SAMEA3914820, study PRJEB12502) | metagenome | biome: forest; material: soil | place: USA | collected 2012-03-12 | depth 0.3 m | reverse complement strand
CTATCGCCTCTTGACCTCTTGAGCTGAATGGAAAGATCCGTGAGGCGGGGAAAGGACGAGACGAGCACCGTCAGCCCGCCGAGAGTAAGGTAAGACCGGGTCTTGTTCGGTGGGATTACGATTGGTAGAAATGAAAGCTTTTCGAGTCTCGGGTTGCGAAATGTAAAGACGAGTGAGGCATGGTCCCACCCGGTCACCTCGAGTGCCGTGAGGGAAGGCAGGCCAGACAGAAACCCCGCAATGGTCTGGAAGTAGTTGAGCCTCGGGCCCCCGCCGGTCACTGGCAACTCGCAGGCCAGAGAAAGCGTCGTGAGTTCGTCAAGACGCGTTTTGCCCAGGTAGACGAGCTGTTCTTGGGAAATAGGCTCCACCAAGTCCAAGGTGCGCAACAGCGAGAAGTCGATCAGGTTATCCCAGGCTTCATTCGAACGAAGACCAAGCACAGACAGGCCACCGAGTTGGTTAGTCCGTCCGTATTTTAGAATGATTTTCAAGTGTGTCAGATGGCCTTTCTCGGAGGAAATGACACAGCGCCCTGTTCGTTGCTCTTGGTTGAAAAACGTGATCGGGTTCAAGGGCCTCGGAATAGGGCGAGGATTGGTCCAGCTGGGAGGGAGAGCGTGCCCCTCGAGCACTTTGACTTCTCTGAGACAGGAAGAGAATAGTCCTTGCTTGACCATCCACTTGACAGCACCAACTTGCTGGAAGTTGTTCTCCTCGCCCCAGTTCATGTTGCGGCAGAGCCAGATGCTGTAGAGACAGGGAGAGGTGATGATTTCCCACTCGTGGGAGTCAATCGTGGTCGAGCCATCGTCGGCGCTCCGTAAGTTGAAGGCTTGCAGGTGCAGTCTGGGCCTTGTCGGGTTCCTGTTGGGGTTCGTGATGCCGTGCATTGCCTTGAGAAGACAAGGAGGGAATTGGGAGGAACATCTAAAGATCACGTCGGTCAATCCGGGAAGCTGGGAGATGAGATCTGCGAGGGGCCGCCAGAGGTGATCGGTGTCGTAGGCCGCGCTGGCAGGAGCGTGGTCAGACCACAGAGGGGAGCGGTAGTCCGGCCATATCGCGCCAGGGCCGTGCGACCCAAACTGGATGCCGTGGAGCTGAATACGCGCGATATACGGCGCGGTCGTTTTGGGTAACGAAAACGAAACCTCCCCATCTTTCCCCTCCGCGTCCGGTGCCGTCTCCCACATGTTATCGGCTGGGTTGAGACCTCCAAAGTCAATGATGCGGCCAACAATAACGAGGCGCCGGACGCTTTGAAACAGATCCAGTTGGTGCCGCTGGAGGAACTGCTTGCATTTTTCGACATCGCGGGATAGTCGAGCTGGGTCTTGGATTCTGAACGCGATGGTCGAAGCCTGGCAGCTCGCTGCGACAGCGTGACAGCGCTTGTTCGCCAGAGAGAACTCTGCAAGGCTGGAAGCGCTTGACTCTTCCAAGACGCTGCATATCTGCAACAGAATCTCGTTCGGGAGGGTCATGAGGAGGATTGGGGTGGCCGTGGGACCAGGGAGAGCGGGAAGCGCCATGGTTTTGTTTGCACGTTCTTGGGGCTTTCGGGTTTTGTGTTGGAGGTGTGAGGTTGGAGGTTGGAGGTTGGAGGTTGGAGGGTTGGAGGTTTTGAACAGTTTGAGAATCAATATATAGAGTTTAGGATTTTGGAATATTGAGTCATTGCGGGGAAGGTGCGACGTTATCAAGAGGCACGCGCCAACATGTGGCCTCCCAGAGGAGATGCTTGAGTCTTTGTTTTCAAGGCCAAAAGTCTCGTTGTTGTTGGAGTCATCTTGGGTGAACCGTGTCCTTCAACAGAAGTCCACCCGATGCTCTGGGACCCTGTGTTATGCTAAGAGATATAATTACAGGGCAAGGGCACAAATGGCTAAGGTGAGGAACATAGGTCAGAATCAGGCAGGTGGAAGACAACAGGGTTGAGAATTTCAAAAGAAGAGAAACGGAAAGAAACAAAACACCTATTGCCGGTGGCCGGAGCCGCCTCCCGGACTCGCTCCGGTGTGGGGCCGGCGTTTTGCGCGAAGGTGGGTCCCCCGCGGAATTAATTTTCATTCGGCAGCTCAACCCCATCACCCGCTCACCCACTTACCCACTCGCCCACTCAACAACCACCCAACCCCACGCACCACAACGCCATTTTCAGTTGACGCCCAGAGGAGACTCAGAGCCCGGCACAACATGGACCAGGTCACCAAAGACACCGAGTCGCTCACGCTGGGCGGCCCGGGCGTCCCAGACATCATGTCGATGCTGCCGGAACTGTCGCCCGGCCGCAGGCTCAACGCGGGCATGGCGGGCATGACCGTCGACGAGACCGTGGCCGAGCTCAAGAAGCACCCTATGTTTATGACGGAGCTCGACGACGCCGAGGACAACGAGCAGCTGGCCGCCCTGCAGGCCCTCGTCTATGAAGGCACCCCGCTGGAGAACGCAACCAACTTCAAGGAGCAGGGGAACGAGTGTTTCCGGGAGAAGCGCTGGCTGGATGCCAAGGAGTTTTACGGCAAGGGTGTCGCCGTTCTGGCCGCCGAGGAGCTGCGGCGGGCGGGGGGTGGGAAGCGGAAAGTCAGGAAGCCCGCAGAGCCGATGGCCCTCAACCCGGAAGCGGACAGCTCTGCGACTGTCGACCTGGAAGATGCTCCAGAAGCCGCCGAGGAAGACTATGAAGAAGTCGACGATGAGCCAGCTGAGGTGGCATCCGAGCGGGCTTTGCTCGAAACTCTCTACATCAACCGCGCAGCCTGCCATCTCGAGCTCCGCAACTACCGCTCCTGCACCGTCGACTGTGCCTCCGCCCTCCGCCTCAACCCGCGCAACATCAAAGCGCTCTACCGCTCCGCCCGCGCCCTGCTCGCCGTCAACAAGATTCCCGAGGCCGACGACGCCTGCGCTCGGGGCCTGGAGATCGACCCGTCCAACAAGCCCCTGCTGGCCCTCGCCCAGGACATCATCAAAACCGCCGAGGCCGACTCGGCGCGCCGCAAGCGCGAGGACGACCGCCTGTCCGAGGACCGCCGCAGGGAAACCCTGCTCAAGACGGCTCTGCAGGCAAGGAACATCCGCACCCGCACCACCGGCCGCCCACCGGATATGGAGGACGCCAAGATCAAGCTGTCGCCTGACGAGCTGGACCCTGAGAGCGCGTTGGTGATCCCCACGCTGCTGCTGTACCCATGCCATTACGAGAGTGACTTTATCAAGGCTTTTAATGAGCGGGAGACTCTGGATCAGCACTTTGGCTACGTCTTCCCGCTGCCGTGGGACCGGACCGGCGAGTATAAGCCTGCAGGGGTCGAATGTTATGTGGAGACCATTACTGGTGGGTTGGTTAAGCTCGGGAGGAAGGTGCCGCTATTGAAGGTGTTGAGCGGTGGGAATGTTGAGGTGGTGGACGAGTTGCTGAAGGTGTTTGTTGTTCCCAAGGGCAAAGCGGAGGCATGGGTAAAAGACTGGAAGGAGAAGAAGGCGAGCGGGCATCAGTGAAGGAAAACAGAGGAAAATGGAATGATACCCAGATGACAGACACAGCTTGATCGGGCAGCATGTGACAACGTGAGGCTGTTTACAGTATTCTGTGACCAAATGCTAAGCTAGGCGCGATCCCAAAACAGGGCAGGAAAACAAGCGACGGGCGTCTGAAGCAGCCAAGACCAAAAACAGCCAGCCGACCAGAAAGCAAGACTATGGATTTTGCCCTCTCATCACCAGACACCGCTGATATGCGCCATACATACTCCTCTCCCAACCGTTTCCACTCATCCGATCCAAAACAATGCATACAGATCCCAACAACGCCTCCATCCTCGCCGCCAGGAAACCAGGCCAGTGACAATCAACCCTGATAACCCATCCACACCACCTAACCATCCATCCCACCACCAAGGAAAACAGAACGAAATGAGAGATAAAGAATAAAGAAAACGCCAAACCAAAACAACAAAACACAATACCAAAATAACAAAACATCATCACTCATCACCCATACCAAACCTCAGCGCCCCTCCACAGTCTTCCTCCGCTTCGACCTCGTCTCATGCCCCCCTTCTTCACTGCGCCCCTCTTTCCCAGAAACAGCAGGCGATACCGGCCCCGACGGCGTGTCAACCGCATCACTGCCAGCACCGCCACCAGCCGCTTTAGGAGAAGGAGAAGCACCAGTAATAGAAGCCTCAGCAGCACCACCAGCAGAAGCAGGAGCATCAACAGAAGAAGCGCCACCTCCAGCAGCGGAAGCAGAACCATCACGACTGCGTTGAACAGGTACGTCTTCCGCCTCTTCACTGTCCTGTCCACCACGCATGTGCATCAGCATGATGGCTGCATCCCGCTCCGAGGCAGCACGGCCGCGGCGAAGCATCATCCGAGCGGTGTTTATGTCTGTTTCTGTGTCCGCCTCGTTGGTAAACCCAGCTGCAGCTGTGGCTCTGCCTGCACTTCCGGGTGTGAAAGTGATAGTGGTAGTCGGGCGAGGAGAAGTCGGAACTCGGATGCTCGAACGGGTGGTGATGGTGGTGGGTTGTTGACCCTCGTCGTCGAGGTCGACCGCGACAGAGATAGGACTGGCGCTCAGGCTGCCTGCGTGGCTGGATCCGGCGTCGTAGGGGGCGTCGGCGTCTGTGGAGTTGTATTCGAGCTGGTCGAAGCGGCGCTTGAGGCGGATTGGGGCGAGGGTGAGGCCCCGCTCTGGGAGGGAGGGGGGTAGAGGGTGTGGGTGATGGTGGTGAGGATGTTGGTGATCATGGTGGTGGTGGTGAGAGCGGGGGTGGTATGGATGCCAGTTGCTGTTGTGGCTGTTGTTGTTGGCGCCTGGGGTGGGAGAGCGAGGGATGGCGGACAGCCAGGGGTTGGCTGACGCGTTCAGGCCGTGGAGCTCCTCGTGGAGTTGTGAGGCGGTGCGGTAGTGGTAGACTGGGTGGAGTGAGGGGTGTGGGAGCGGATTTACCACTGTCCAGCCTGGGGAATGCAGTGGTGTAAGCGCAGGCGGTGGTGCTGGCGCGGTTGAGGGCCGGGACGTGGGAATTCGCCGAGCCGTCAAGGCTGCCGGATACGGGTGGCGGCCTCTGGGTTCTGGTATCGGGTAGTAGTCGACTTCTGTATCCGTGCAAGGGCTCAGTAGCAGGCGTCCGTCGTAGCGGGTGTGGTAGCGGTAGGGATCGAGGACGCGCGAGGGCCGATGGCACAGGGGGCTGACGCTTCGGGATGGCCGCGGGCTGGGCAGGCTGGCAGGCGCGTGGGGTTTGAACAGCGCAGCGGCATTTCTTTTTGCCTGAGCCACGATCTCCGGGTCGATTGTCATGTTGTTGTATCCTTGTGATTTCTCGGGGATGCACTCCATCGGGAACTGTGGGCCGAAAATCGGGATGAGAGCGCCGGCGATCTTGTGGCAGAAGGTCGCGCAGATGGCTTTGGCGCAGGAGAAGGGCATCCAGTAGCCTGCGGTCAGACATCAGCACGAAAGCGGGAATACGGGGGAGATTTGGGATCATCGCACCTTGGGCTTTGATGGAGCCCCCGGTGATGCTGTAGGTGATGTCCTTCAGGCCCGGGTTCTGGTTGAGCATTTTCGCGGGCGTGGTCTGCCCGGTCAGCGGGATCGAGAGAACAAAAGGGGCGAGACAAACCTTGCTGTAGCCACGGCACTTGAAGAAGGAGGTCATGCGAACGAGACCGACGCTGTAGTCCCACATGACTGTGTAGGTGGTGTCGTCGCCGGGGACCTTGAAGTCGTAGTGAAATGCTGGCTTGGTCAGTTTGGCCCCGACCCAAGGGCGAGGTGAGGCCCGTACATACCTTCGAAACCCTCTCGGCCAGTCTTGGAGAAGAAGTCTTTCTTCCCGCTGTTGTAGGGAATTCGCTCGAACGTATCTTGTATCGAGCCGAATGGGCGGACCTGGAATCGGCGCACCTCACGGAGCGACGCCTCGTCCAAGACTTCAAAGGGTGCAAAGTTGATGTCGCCCTTGGCCTTGGACCGAAGGGTGCTCTTGGTGTGCTCGGCCATTCTGAAGTCCTCGAGCAAGGGCATGGCTGAAGCTGGTTGGTGCCCAAAGACTGAAGTCCGACAGGTCGGAGAGGCTGGTGCCGGGCGAGAAGTTGGCAACGGAGCCCGCGGGGACGCCGGGTTAAGAAGTTCGGCTACCGATACCATGGCGGTGAGGGTGCAGGAGACTCAGTGGAGATGTCTCGCGTACTCGTCGATGCGACTGCAACTGCAACTCGTGGACGAGGGAGGGGCAAGGGATGGAAGCCAGGCGAGGAGGCGGGGGCGCGGGTTATGAAGTTAGACAGCGCTTGCAGCCCGAAAGAGCTGAAGACAGACAACTAAATGCCCCTTTTAGGCGCAAACAACAAAGCTCCGCGCAACCCTCGCGACCCGGAGAGGGCTTCAAGGGTGTGCACCCGTGACAAGGAGTACGGTCAGCTCTTCTGCTTCCTTGAGTTCCGGAAGTCAATGACCTGCAGCCCCGGGAGAGCGTCTCCGTTCTGTTCGGTGTTCTCGATGCAACTTCTTTGTCCGGGGATCCAGGGAATCGACCGCCTGGTCAGCGGATGGAAGCGTTTGACCCTTCCACCGCTCTTTGGGGGCTCGAGTTGACCGTCGGAAAGTGACAAGTGACAGCGGAGCGGCGGTCAATAGTCGGATTGAAGATCACAGCGGTGATGGCCCGGCAGCCGTGACGGTGGCTGTTGGCTAGCTAGGTAGGGGGGGAGGGAGTGTGACTATGCTCTGGGGTTTTGTACCCCCCTGGGCGGCACCGTTTAGGCGCCAGCGCCGCACACTCACTCAACTCTATGCCAACCCCTCAACTGTGTCCCAGGTGCTGTAGGGCTGCCGGCCAGGTCAGGCCTCGCAGAAAAGCCAAGCCAAGACAGCAGAGCAAGGCGGGTCGAGGTAATTACCTGGCCACAGGCTGGGGCTTGGCTGCTCCCGAACGACACACAGGGTGACCAGGCTCCACGCTGGTCTGGTGGCCTGGAAAACAGCAAATGAGTTTGGCACCGCAAATACCAGACTGAACGACCAGGCAGGGGTGCGGCCTGTTTGAGATCACTTGACAGAAGGCAGCGTGTCGGCCGGCTGCAGGAGACGGCGCCTGGTTCCTTGGTTCAGAATCTCCGGTGAAGAAGGTGGAACAAAGAGCGAAACTTGTCCCATGTTGACATGCCAGGCGGAGATGACAGCTTGACTCGACACACGTGGCTGCTTCACCGCTAAGGGGCGCCGCCCCGGTGAGGGCATCTTGGAGGGGTTGTCTCGCCCGGTTACAGGACAAGCAGCTGTTTTCGGTGTTACGCCTCGATGCGACCATTGAGCCCGCCGCTCTGTTGAGCGAGGGACAACATCAAGGGATCGGATGCGCACAGGCAGGGCTGGAATGGAGGGGGCGAGTGCTGCCCTCGATCGAAGCCGCTTGCTGCCTTCTTTCCGTTCCTCCACCATGCTCGGCCACGGCTCCGTCCTGCTGTAAACATCTAGGCTTCTTCGAGAAGCCGACCCGGGAATCTCCGGTCAAGCTCTCGGCAGCGGTGCGGCAGGGGGCATCTCCCACTGCACTGAGCCTTGCTTGCCCCCACGAGCTTTGCACTTTGCGCAACGGCAGCACAAGAAAAGTGCCCGATGAGGACAGAAACATGGTCTGAAACCCGTTGATCCTGGCGGGAAGCGTCTTTGTTCTTCAAGAGGGCGGTGTCGATGCGAGACGAATCGCCAAGTTCGACTATCAACACCGGGGTCCAAGTAGGATATGGCCGGAGAGTCGATCCGGAGCCGAGGGGATCGCACGAAGTTAAAAGAAAATGTGGCGCACAGGCTGGCGACAGATGGGGTGGAGGCGGGCGCGGAGGGACATGACTTGACAGCTCGCCGCTGCACGGCTTTGGGCCTCCACTGGCGCAGAGACGAGACACAGGAAGCCGTTTTGTGCCAAGCAGCATGGATCCCTCGACTCGTCACCCCTTGGCCATGCCCAAGCTCGTCGCTCCAGCCGTGATGAGCGCTGCAGCCACCCGCAGCCTTCCACGGCAAGGCCGCCTTGCGCCGGATGCCCAGGAAGAAAGACTGGCGCCCCCAAACGGCAGCACAGGGTCTGAGGAACCCCAATTCGAGCCATGGGAGACGGTAGGCTAGACCCAAATGGTCTTTGGAAAGGGTTCCAGGAGCTGGGAAAGCCAACGGGCTGTTCATCGTCAGCCGGCCCGCAAGAGAGGCGGCACAACCCGATATCTCCGTTCTCGGAGCAAGTTCATGTCTCTGCAACTCCAGCAACAGTTTGGACATAGATGGTGCCGGGGCCACCGGCGGTTCCGTAGTCGTCAAGTTCGTCATCTTTGCCATGTCCCATCATGTCCTTGCCGGTGTCTGTTCGACGAACCCTTGCCTGGGAATGCCGGTGGGTGCACTCAGTCATCCAGGGGCATGTCAGGCAAGATTGGTGCCAGATCCCAGCGCCGACTTGTCGTAATCCGCCACTTGCGAACAAGATGACGAGGGCTTCTGCACGTCAGCCTGCCAGTCATGCTGCTCAGAGGCAGTCCTGGCCGTCAAGGTTTCCCAGCCCTGAGGCAGTCGCCCTGGCGCCGTCGCAGAGCATGTCAAGAGCCCTCCCCCAAGCAGTGCGACGGGCACAAAAATGTCGCGGCTGTAGACATGGAATCGGGAAATTTTCTGCGCGTGTTGTCCGGAGACACGAGTGGCACGGCAGACTGCGGGCAGCAGAGCACAGCATCCATTTGCCGAACAATAAGTGCTGTTGCTCCACACTCAGAGAGCCCTGCCGGCGGCGATGAAATGCCCTTACAGCGCGGCATGGAAGTACCCTCAGCAAGCCGCCTCGCAGTATCCGGGATCGACCGAAGCCGTTTGAAACACTGGAAGGGGGCCGGCGGGCGTTGACAGCCGGACCGGATGCGGTGCATCGCCACCCACGAATCCTCGAGACTCTCCCAATATCCAGGCCGGGAACTGGCAGCCGGGCGGCATCTGGTCGAAGGGAAGGGCCGGGAAAGTGATTAATTCATGAAGCCAAACGGATGTGGTTGAGGCGCACCTCATTAGGAGCCGGGAAACTTAAACGACCGGAACTGAAGCTCAACGCCCCAAACAGATCAGCCACGCCCCAACCACAACCATGGCCTCAACCACAACCACAACCACAACCACTCCTCTCCCACCGCAATCGTCGATACTCGATCCGCATCCTGCTGCATCTGGTGCCAGATAAAAATGAACACGATCGCCATTCCCACATTGGTCATCTGACCAATGCCCTCATCGCACCTGTGCGTGTGCGATTACTTGAGGCCGAGAACAGGAGCACGATTCGCACAGGAGCAAACAGATTTTGGATGATCGATCCAACCAGACGACGCTGTCGTGATTGGGGCCGAAACACGGAGGTCCCTCGCTGACAGGTCAACTGGCGCCGTCTTTGTTTGAGGAAAGTGGTGCGCCAATTTCGCCCAGAATGCAGAACACAGCAATCCACCCGGACAGGCACCAGGTAAGGCAGGCTGTGCTTGGTTTGAATTGTGCTCTCATTTTCTTTCTGTTATCAGATTTCAGCCTGGGACTGTTGAGTCGAGTTTCCCGCGCTGAGAGTCCGTTTGTTGTTAAAAGTGGACCCTCCCCACCCGGTCGCCGGCGCTCTGCCGGAATTGCAGCCTTGACGCCTGAGGCTCCAAAACAGGCAGCTGGACCCCAAGTCGCGTCGGGTCGCGCCAAGGGCTGTGGGGTCGCATCGTCGCAGACGGCCGTTGAGGTCTGGCGCGGCACGTTTTGACTCCTGTTTTGGAAATCCACACAACATTCTCTGTTTACATTCTGGCACGCTTTGCCACAACAACAGCCCGCCAGCATCTCCGCCCCTCACTCTTTATTGTGTACTTGTCTGCGCCAACTTGCGCCCCTTTTGGCCTGTTTGCGTCGCAGAATCGAGTCGCCGAGGCCAGTCCCTTGTGCATGTTCTTTGTTCGCTGATTGTGGCGGAGTTGGGCTTCTTTTTCCCTTCTTTTCTGCATGTGCCCGGCGCTCTTGTTCTCCGCCTGTCGACCCCTTCTTCAAACCCCTAAACTCACGCGCCCTGTGCTGTACAACATTGTTTCCAAGTCGCCGCCATGGATTCCGACGTTGACTCCATCATGGATGACTTCCAGGCCGATTCGTCTGACGGCTACTCTCCAGAGGTGGTACGTACGTTGCACGTTGCCCTTTCGAGATCTTGGGCCAGTGCCAATCGCCAGACGCGGCGTCGCAAATTCAAGTCATTCTCATCCTGGCGATCCTCCAACTGACACCTTTGCAGAAGCCCAAGGCCAAGGCACCTCCCAAGAAGCCGGTCGCTGCGAAAGCCGCCAAGATGACCCAAACAACCCTCAAGCCGGCCGCGAAAAAGCGGCCAAAACCCGAGAGCGACGCTGAAGATGGCGCGTCGGCCACGGCGCCAAAGAAGCAGAAGAAGGCGCCCGCGAAAAAGGCCAACGGCAAGCCTCTCGTCGAGATCGAGAACGAAAGCATGGTGTTCGACGCCGACGACGGTGCGCCGCCCACCAAGCCCGAACCCAAGTCGAAGAAGACGGCCACCGAGACATACCAGAAGCTCACCCAGCTCGAGCACATCATCAAGCGTCCCGATACCTACATTGGCTCCGTAGAACGGACGGATCAGAAGATGTGGGTGTACAACAAGGCGGAGAAGTTGATGGAGAACCGCACCGTCAACTTCGTCCCCGGTCTCTACAAGATCTTCGACGAAATCCTCGTCAACGCAGCCGACAACAGCCAGAGAGACTCGACCATGTCACATCTCAAGGTCACCGTCGACCGAGCGACGGGCGAGATTTCGGTCGAGAATAACGGCAAGGGCATCCCGGTTGAGATGCACGACAAGGAGAACTGCTACATCCCGGAGCTCATCTTCGGCCATCTCCTGACGGGCTCCAACTACGACGACAAGGAGATGAAGACGGTCGGTGGCCGCAACGGTTACGGCGCAAAGCTCACCAACATCTTCAGTATGCGCTTCACCATCGAGCTTCAAGACTCCAAGAACGGCAAGCGGTACAAGCAGACCTGGACCGACAACATGAGCAACATGGAGAAGGCCAAGATCACATCCAACAAGACCGCCGACTTCGTCAGGGTCACCTTCCTTCCTGACTACCAGCGGTTCGGCATGGAGGCCGGCATCGACGACGACCTCGAGGGTCTTATATACCGTCGCGTTTACGACATGGCCGGCACCATGACCGGCGTCAAAGTCTGGCTGAACGGCGAGCATCTGAAGGTCAATTTCAAGTCGTACTGCGAGCTGTATGCCAAATCCATCGCCAACGAGCGGGGTGATGCCGCCGTCGACGGAGAGAAACCCGTTGCGAAGGTCGAGTTTGACCAGCAGCGGTCCAACGGCCGGCTGTGGCAGATTGCCTTTACCGTCTCCGACGGCTCGTTCCAGCAGGTCTCGTTCGTCAATAATATCGCCACCACGTCTGGCGGCACGCACGTCAACTACATTGCCGATCAGATCTGCGACGCACTCGGCAAGGAGCTCCAGAAGAAGAAAAAGGGCCACCAGCTCAAGCCGGCAAACTTCAAAAACCACATCTTCATCTTCATCAACTGCCTGATCGACACCCCCGCCTTTACCTCGCAGACCAAGGAGCAGCTGACGACCAAGATGAGCGCCTTCGGCAGCAAGTGCGTCCTCAGCGACCAGTTTCTCAAGAAGGTCAGGTCCTCCGAGGCCATCACAAACATCATGGAGTTGGCCGACAGGAAGGCCGACAAGCTGATGGCCAAGACCGACGGCAACAAGCGCTCCCGCATCAGTAACGACAAGCTTATCGATGCTAACTGGGCGGGTACTAGACGCGGCCACGAGTGCACCCTCATCTTGACCGAAGGTGACTCCGCCAGAGGTCTGGCTGTTGCCGGCCGTGCCGTTTTGGACCCCGATCGCATCGGCGTCTTCCCGCTCCGCGGTAAAATGCTCAATGTCCGCGATGCCTCGATCGAGCAGATCATGAAAAACAAGGAAATCGAGAACATCAAGAAGTTCCTCGGGCTCAAGCACAAGCAGGACTACAAGGACACCAAGGGCCTGCGCTATGGCCACCTGATGATCATGGCCGATCAGGATCTCGACGGCAGCCATATCAAGGGCTTGCTCATCAACTTCCTCGAGGTTCAGTTTCCGTCTCTGCTGCGCATCGACGACTTCTTCCAGGAGTTCATCACCCCAGTCGTCAAGGTTTGGCAAGGCACCAACCAGAAGAAACCCCAGAATCTCAAGACCTTCTTCAACCTGCCCCAGTATGAGACATGGAAGGAGGCGCACAAGAACGAGCTGCGGAAATGGAAGTACAAGTATTTGAAGGGGTTGGGTAGTTCGTCCAACGACGACGCCCAAATCTACTTCAAGGATCTGGACCGCCACCTGAAGAAATTCGACGTCCTGAAGGCCGAGGAGTCGCAACTGTTCGAGCTCGCCTTCTCCAAAAAGAAGGCCGACGCTCGTAAGGAGTGGCTGGGCAACTTTGTCCCGGGTACCTATCTCGACACGACCTCCAGCAGGAAGACCTACACCGATTTCGTCCACAAGGAGCTCATCCTGTTCAGCATGGCCGACAACATGCGATCCATTCCCTCAATGGTGGACGGCCTGAAGCCGGGTCAGCGCAAGGTCATCTACGGCGCCTTCAAGCGGAATCTTGTCAATGACCAAAAGGTCTCCGAGTTCAGTGGTTACATCTCCGAGGTTGCCGCCTACCATCACGGCGAGCAGTCCCTGCAGCAGACCATTGTGGGTCTAGCGCAGACGTATGTCGGCTCCAACAACGTCAACTGCTTGGAGCCCAGCGGTAACTTCGGTTCCCGTCTCTCTGGTGGCTCAGATGCCGCCAGCGCTCGTTACATTCACACGAGGCTGTCGCCCTTTGCCCGGCGCGTCTTTTCCAAACTCGACGAGCCCAATCTTGAGTACCAGTGGGACGACGGCAGTCTGATCGAACCCAAGGTTTACGTCCCGGTTCTTCCTTTGGTTCTTGTCAACGGCGCCGACGGTATCGGCACAGGTTGGAGCACCCAGATTCCCAACTATCACCCGATCGAGATTGTCGACAACCTGAAGCGGCGTATGGGAAGGCTCGACCCGGAAAACTCTGAGGAGCAGCCTTTCAAGCCCATGACTCCTTGGTTCCGCGGCTGGAAGGGTGTGCTGGAGTCGGACGGCCCGAACAGGTTCAAGTTCAACGGCATCATCAAGCAGGACGAGCAGAACCCGAACGAGATTCAGGTCACCGAATTGCCCATCCGCATGTGGACCGACGACTTCAAGTCAAAGCTTGAGGATATTCTTCGCGCCGAGAAGACGCCGTCCTTCATCAAGGACTACAGGGAGTTCAACGACCACCACACTGTCCATTTCATCATCGAGATGGAGGACAAGCACCTGGCTGCGGCGCTGGCCGAGGGTCTGTTGGAGAAGTTCAAGCTCACCAAGTCCCTCACCACCACGAACCTTGTCGCGTTCAACACCCGGGGTCAAATCCAAAAGTACGAGAGCCCGGAGGAAATCATGGAGGAGTATTACCACTACCGTCTGAAGATGTACACGGAGCGGAAGAAGCACTGGCTTGCTGTTTACCATGCCGACTTTCGAAAGCTCAAGAACCAGTACCGCTTCATCTCTGAGATCATCGAGAACAAGCTCGTGGTCAGCAAGAAGAAGAAGGTTGTGCTGGTGCAGGAGCTTCGCGACCGCAAGTACGAGGCGTTTCCGCCCAAGAGCGACAAGAAGTCTCAGTCTACCGACGAGGAGCTTGGACAGGATGAGGAGGCCGAAGATGAGGACACTTCCGGTGGCTCGCACGACTACGATTACCTTCTCTCGGTATGTGTCAATGCTGTGATTCGTCCGCGTTGATGCCTGCTGACATACAACAGATGCCTATTTGGTCGCTGACCCTTGAGCGTCTCGAGAAGCTCAAGAATCAGATCGCGGCAAAGAAGGCCGAGTATGACGAGCTGGACGCCCTGAGCGAGAAGGATCTCTGGATTACTGATCTTGACGCCTTCGTCGAGGAGTGGCACACTCAGCTGAAGCTGGAAGAGGAGATCGTCACCGGCATCCGCAAGATGGGCCGTCGCACATCGATGAAGATCGGCGCTGGCAAAGGCCGTCGTGCCAAGGGTGACGACGACTACCAGCCCGACAAGAAGACCAAGCCCAAGGCCCCCAAGGCTCCCAAGGTCGAGACCAAGACCCATCAGAGACTCGCCGAGAAGCTCCAGGCGACCAAGGCCACTCTTGTGAACGAACTCTCCGATGACGACGACTTTGCCCTCCTCGGCAAGAAGGCGGTTGTGAAGGAGGAATCGCAACCTCCTGCTTCCCTTAGTGAGGTTACTAACGGGCGCGGCAAGCGGGCAGCTGCCACTAAGTCGAAGTACGTCTTGAGTGATGACTCGGATGACGACGAGGACTTTATGGAACTGGACCAGCCCGATGTCAAGGATGAAGACGAGTCGGAACCTGAGGAGATTGTCAAGAAGCCGGCGAATCGGGCGGCAGCAGCCAAGCCCAAGCCGTCGTACCTGGACGAAGACGTCGACTCGGAGCTCGAGGAAATCGTCGAGATACCGGTCAAGCGTGAGCCAGCGGGCAAGGCCAAGCTGTCGTATCCGGATGACGATGAGTCGGAGCTTGAGGATATCGTTCAGAGGCCGGAGAAGCGTGCGCCAGCGGCCAAGGCCAAGCCGTCATACGTGGACGAGGACGTCGACTCGGAGCTCGAGGAGGTTGTTGAAAAGCCCGTGAAGCGGGCAGCAGCAGCCAAAACCAAGCGGTCGTACATGGACGAGGAATTCGGCTCGGACAGTGACGATGACGACAACATGCTCGGCGACGTCGGCGCCATGGTGAAGGGAATAGGACGCCCGGCCACCTCGAGCAGCAGCGGCGGCAGGCTTAGTCTGTTTGCCATGTCCCGGCCCGAGGCAGGCGATGCACCCCTCCCGAAGATGAAGACCAAGGCGTCCAAGTCCATCCTCGATATCGACGATCATGACGACACCAACTACGAGGCCCTCGCCATGTCATCCCCGCTGAAATCCACCAAGGCAGACAACCTGGACGGCTTCCTCTCCGACGACGACCTGCCCGCGGCCACCAAGCCCTCCAAGCCCGCCGCCCAAACAGCCGCCTCCAAAGCCAAGGCTCCCCTGAGCGTGGTCCCCGCGCCAGCCAAGAAGCGCGGCCGCCCGGCCGGAGCCAAAAACAAAGCCAAGGGCGACGACGACGTCCCCGCCCCGGCTCCCAAGGCCAAAGCTAAGACCGTGGCCAAGGTAGCCAAGACGGTGGCGACGGCATCCGCCAAGCCCAAGGCCAAGACCACGGGCCTGTCGCCCGCTGCCAAGGCATATGCCGCCAAGCAGGCCAAGAGCAGGAAGCTGATCAGCGACGATGAGGACGACGAGATGGTCGATGCCGCGCCGGTTCCTGTGGCGGCAGCTAGGACCACCGCCAGGCCGGGGCGTGCGGCGGCGGCCAAGGCCAAGCCGGTCTACTTTGATGATGAGGACGAGGATGAGAGTGATGCGTTCGACATGGACGACGATAGCGAGTAGGCGCGTCGTGTCGGAAGGGTTGGGGTGGGTTTAGTTTGGTGATGAGATATGACTCTCTCTCTTGGTCAAGTTGGACTCTCCTTTTCTCTCGGTGGCGGTGGAGGGGGTTTTCTCGGTTGTTGCCCATTTTTGGGGGGGCAATGGGCGTTGTGGGCTCTTGTTGGGGATACTTTCGCATTGTTTGTTGCCTTTCTGTGGCTTGTCTCTTTTTCGTTATCCTGCTTATGCCTGTAATATATGTACTGGGTCTTTTTTTACTTGACTACTAGCTCACTACGCCTGCTGCGTTGCCGTGGAATTTAATCGCTTTTGTTGACTCTGTGGGAGAATGCCGTTCATCTGCCAGTGAACCAACAGCCTCAGGTCGGAGGCGACTTTATTGTGAGCCAAGTGAGAACCCCGAGGGCAGGAACCAAACTGATACTTCACACAACAAGGTTATGAGTGCATTGGTGAGAAATTATTTTTAAATTATGTGTGTATGCCCACAACACTCTCCATGGCGTTGTGTTTTAGTTAACCTTTTCTCTATCCCTCCCCCTCCCTTTCCAAAAGCCCATCCTGTCCTCAAACAATCCGCTCATTTCGCAGCAGCAGGCACACCATCCCTCACAGTCCCCCAAGCCCCCAAAGTCCAGTTCCCATTGCAAGTGTAATCATACTGCGCCTTCACAATATTCGCCTTCTGCGCCTCGAGAAACGCCTCTAGCTCGCACCACCCATCGTCACGCTCCTCGCACCCCTCGATGCTCAGGTGCAGCGGGATGGTGCGCTGGTTCTGCAGGAAGTGCACGTACCGCGTCTCGGCGGTGCCCGCGACGTAGTTGTCGCCGCTGGTGGAGCGCTGGGTGACGACCTTGTGCGGGGCCGTGATGAGCTCGATGTTGAGGCGGCCCGCGAAGGGGACGATCTTGCTGGTCTGAAATTGCTGGGTCGCCGGGCGGGCGTTGGCGGGGAGGTAGTCTGCGAACTGGGTCAGGCCGAAGGCGGTGAGCACCGAGACGATGTTGGCGTCGTGGGTGAACTCGAAGAAGAGGTTTTGGTTGAGGGGGAAGGTGGTCGGGTTGGCGTCGACGGTCAGGTTGAGGCCTGTGTCTGCGGCCGCGGCGGCGTCTGGGTAGTGGCCTTCGACGCGGGCGATGAATTCCTCGACCCAGGCGATGCCCTGCGCGCGGCCGGTGGGGGAGAGGAAGCCGGACATGCCGGCGAACATGAGGTCCATGTTGTAGGCGTAGCCTTCCCAATCGGCGTAGGAGAAGAGCTGGCAGAAGTCGCTGTAGCCGAGCGAGATGGTCTCGTAGGGGCACATGGCCTGCGCGTGGGACGTGTCGGAGACGGTCCACTCGTAGTTGCCGGTGAGCTTGCGCAGCTCGGCGGTCTTGTCCTTGAGGTAGATGGCGGCCCAGGTGCCCATGGGCTCGGCAAGGTTGGCCATCATGGTGGTGGCCTCATTCTTGCAGGAAATCTGGCCGGTGGTGGCCGGGTCAATGGAGGCCAGGATGTTGGCGTAGTTGCGCCACTCCAAGCCGTAAAAGCCGGCCAGGAAGTTCTCGGCCGACTCGAGCATGCGGGACTGGAGAGTCGTGCGGATCACGAGCTTCTCCTCGGTGTTCTTGTCGTGGAGGTGGCCGTAGTTGTAGTAGTTGAGGACGCCGCTGTCGAACAGCTCCTGACGGCCACGAGGCACGAGAATCTCCTTGCCCAGCTTATAAGTCCAGTCGTTGAGGAAGGCAAGCTCACCCTCAAAGACAGTTCCGGCGCGGGTAGCATTGTTGATGCCAGTGGCCCACGTGTCGTGACCCTCGCTTGAGGAGGGGTAGCGGGCACCGTGACGCTGCAACATGTGCGCCTGGGTGATGGTGGAACCCTTGGGCAGGGCGTGCTCGTTCACGCCGAAGCCCTCGTCGGGGGAGAAGTACGGGCACAGGTCACCCATCTTCTGGAAAATGCTCTTGCCCTGAGGAGCACCCTGGATGGGCTCCGAGGTCTCTAGAGGAGCGTTGGGGACGTAGGTAGCCTGGCCAGCAAAAGGGGCCGGGTTGGTCTGAGCCAGGAACGGGGCAGCGCCGGTGGCAGTGACGCCTAACATGAGATTGGGTCAGCATCTGTCGCATAGAAGAGACAGTCATATGGAGAGCCTACCAGCATAGGCATTGGGGGAGGTCCGGAACCAATCGACATTGGACTGGGTCGGGGTGGAGGTCGAGACAGCACTGGCGGTGGTGGTGGTCTGGCCGGTGGTCTGGCTGGTGGGCTTGAGAGCACACGCCGCCTCGACGGCGGTGGCCAGAGCCACAGAGAGCAGGACGGCGGGCTTGAAGGAGTTCATGGTGAATCTGCTTCCTCGGCGGGATGAATTGGGACCTAAGAACACCTTGAGCACCTTGGGCAGCCTGATCTGGGTCCCAAACACGCCCAAGAACCGTCCCTTATATCCATCCCCATGAGCTATCCATCCCCTCGTGGGCATCGCCGGAGCATCCCCCACGAGGACCTCTCCTATGCCAACAACATTCACCGAGCAGCGGACCCCAATCCGGCTAGCCGTCTGGCCCGGAGGGTTGCAGCCGGCATCATCAACCGCAAGGCTTCAATCACCGCCGTCCAGCACGCCCACGTGGGCCGGAGATAATCTCGAGCAGAAGCATACCCGCACACTAACAAGCCGGGAGGCGTCCCCACACCCGGACGGCTAACGGTAAGTGTGGCGCTAAGAGCCGCAGCACTCCACACTCCCCCGCGACCACGGGGAGTTCCTGGATCCCGATACGCGTGTTGCGTCCTCTGGATCAATAGCATCGCGAGAAGGTGTCGCGTGGCTCAGGAACAGAAAAAGGCTCAGGACATGCTCATGGAAACCGAACCCGACGCCCGGGACGGCGCCACGTGAGCAACTTCCGCACAAAGCGAAGGTAAGAGGTGAAGGTTAACGATCGCCTTGGAACTATTGCTGACCTGATGAAGTGTTGCGATGTCGGACGCTGTCGAAACGTGCTTCAAACCATCATGATGGTTGCTCAAGAACAGCCCTGAACTGCAGCACGTGGCTGCAGGACACCAGAGAACGGCCCGGACCCTTCGGAGAACTCCACACGCATGACCACAGCCATCCCACATACGGACAACGAAAACGTGACACACAACATAACAACAAGACACTTGGGATTAGCCGCATGAAACCACTGCAGAACCCCCCGGGGAAGAACCGGAATCCGGAACCAACCCCCCACCCCTGAGTGAGGCCTTTTGTGGCCAGGAAGGACAAGCTCGACAGCAAGCACAAGACGAAGTTCAAAACTGAGATTGGTGGTGGTGTAACAAGGAAAGTACACTGAGCGAAACACAATACTCCATCCATCCGCCCCCTTCCCAAAGCCGATATACCCGTTTGACCAGAGAGAGAGAGAGAGACAGCCGCCTAAAGAAAACACTATAATCGTGACGCTCCTCGAGCCGATTATCAATCTTGCCATGCCATCTGCTCCCATGCTTACTTACTCCTCCCACCTCCATCCGCCATTACCAAAGCCGTCAGAATGAACCGGTCACATTTCGGCACTCGTCATACCCCAGGCATTCAACAGACATGACCAGGAAACAAGACTGCCGCTTAGAGAACGGGAAGCAGGGGCTCCGTCTCGGTCGTCTTGGTCTTGGACAGCTCGGGCAGCGACACGGGCGGGACGTCAACCTTGGGCTCGAACTTGAAGTCCTCGGTGGGCGCAACAGGGAAGTCAGTCGTCTTAAGGCCGGCCGTCTGGCGCGACGTCTTGGGCTTCGCCTGCTCTCCCTGGGGACGGGCACCATGGATCAGGCTCTGAGCCTTGGCGGTGTAGTCGCCCAGGTACTGCTGGGTCAGGTGGGTGGCCTGCTCCGTGTGCTTCTGGGCGGCCGAGCGGAGCTGAGCAGTCTGCGAGTTGACAAGATCGCCGGCCTGCTTGAGCTGGTTGTCGATGAGCTCCTGGTTGGAGGTGTAGACGAGCGGGGCGAAGAAGACGACGGTGGTGCCAATCACGGCCAAGCCCCAGTAAGGGACGACCTTGACCAGGTAGAACGAGAGGAAGGCGGCGAAAGCGACCTGGTGTGGAGTGTGGATTAGTCTTACAGCTCTGACGCACGCACTGCAGGCGCTCTGCACCCGGGCGGAGACAAGAGTGGAGACGACTTACAGCTGCCGAAGCATAGACATTCTCGGCGAAGAAAATCCGCTGGGCCTCGATGACGAAGAAGTTGATAAGCTCGTGCACGTCGCCGATGACGGCGTCGAGGGTTTCCCGCGGAACAGTATAGTACTTGCGAGGACGGAGCTGGGTCGCGAGGCCGTTGCTCAGGAGGAGTTTGCCAGTGACCTCGGCGGCGACGGTGGTGCCGAGAGCCAGATAGGCGAGCTTGAACGTCCAGCGCAAAACATCCAGGTACCTAAACAGGAAGATGAGCGAGACGAGCGAGCCATACGCAATGGCCGACGCCCCTGCACAGTATCAGCACCAGCACCGAGATGTATCGCCGTGGCTCCGAGGGACATACGAGGGTTGCGCCAGGAGAGGAGCTCCGAGAAGAACGAGTGGTAGTTTGTCAGCTGCTGGCCGGTGGCCGCTCTGTAGTTGGGAGGGTGCCTGGCGGCAGCGAGGTTGGACATCTCGGCCGAGGTCGCCGCGGACTGCTCGGAAGCGTTCTCGTAGGCGTTCTGAATATGGGGTGTTACGCCTGCAAAAGATGCAGTCAGTATCCTCGTGTCGGAGATGTGGGCCGGCGAGATAAGCATACCGTTGGTGACAGACTTGGCTGTGTCGGTGGCAGAGTTGTAGGCGTTCTGAAGCTGGGGTGTGACACCGTTGGTGACAGACTTGGCAGTGTTGGCGGCCGAGTTGTAGGCGTTCTGGAGCTGGGGTGTTACACCTGCGAAGCATTCAGTCAGTACCTTGAGCGCGAGATCTGAAGCCGGCGCGATAAGCATACCGTTGGTGACGGATTTGGCAGTGTCGGAGACAGAGTTGTAGGCAGCTGCGGCATCTGGAGAAGTGGGATGTCAGTTGGCTGGGGCTCGGGCGGCGGGAGGACCGGGTGTCGTGGCCGATCTGTGAAACACTTTGGTTGGTCTGTCAGCCGGAGCTCTGAGTGGAGGGAGGGCAAAGCCGTTACAGAGGAAGCAAAACACGCCGGCACAGGAACAGGGGAACCACGAACCTTACTAGCTCTGAGAGCGTCCACGCTGGGGTTGCCGTTGGCTGCGGCGTAGTCGGCCATTTTGATGTATTGTTATCGTGCGATGGGCGCGTGAGCAGTGTTGGTTTCGGTGTGGCGGGAGGTGGGAAACCCGTGACGTCGACAGACCACGCGGGAGGAGGGAGGAGGGGCACGGCGAGAAAACGGAACTGCGAGGAGGTGGGAGCTAGCTCGGCACGGCTGGCAGCTTACACGGCACGCCGGTGATGTTTCTTTGTTGCAGCGGAGATGCAAAGGGAGGCTTTGTGGCAGCAGGAAGGACAAGCAGAGCAGAGATTTTGTGTTGCGAGAGAAGACGGAAAGCTTTGAGACAGTCCAGGCAGGCAGGCAGGCCGGGGTGGAATTATTATTATTGTTATTTCGGCCGGCCTTATCAAAAACTTGCAGGCAGTCGTGGTCCATCCACACCCATGACGGCGGGACTTCTGGCAGGGCCCACAGCCGGCAGCCAGCTCCCAGCTCCCAGCAGCCAGGCTTCCAGGCCGAGGAGAGACACTGGACTCGTTCGCCGTTGCCGTTGCCAGGCGGGGAGGCCACTCTGGGAGACTGGGAGAGCACCACTATCCACTGCAATGATCTCATCATGCCACGGGCCACGGGCCACGGCCAGCACCACCAATGGCGACGCGGCCTATCAGGGAGCGCCGCCCTTCGGTTCTTGGCTCCAGACTTTCCCTGCAATCGGCGTCCCTTGCGTCACAGACTCTCAGACTCGCAGGACGCCAACAAGTCCCGCCGTCGACGTTATCTCTGCCGGTTCTGCCGTGCTTGCCTGCTCGCGGTTTCGGATTCCGACACGGCATCGAGATCTCCATCGCAATTTTTTTCAACGGCGCTCTTTGCAGTATTAGCATCAACCAATTTACCAATTTACCGTTTCGCTCTTGATCCGGCGTAGCGTAGCGTCAACGACTCCATGTTCGTGAGAGTGCCAGTCCAGTGCCGACCCTGGCCTGGCCTGGCCAGTGTCCGTCCCGAGCGAAATCCTTGCTGCCGGGGCTATTCTTGGCCTGACGCATCACTTCCAGAGGAGACAGCGTCATTCGCGTGCATGTGATTCCGCGCTAGTGCCGGCTGCGCCAGTAACGTGAACCCCTCAAAACCCACCACCCAGGCCAGGCGTGTCGAAGTGGGTGATCGAGGTGGTGACTCGATGAAGGGAGTGTGGGTGTGGGTGATGCAACACGCGACACCAGACGGGATGACGTTGGCGACAGGCTGGTGGGCCCCTTCAGGATCAGGCACAAGGTTTTGATGTTGATGCCGGCAGTGGGCATGGCATCTTTGTTAGGTGATTACTGTATCCTCTCGCCTCTCTCTATCAAGCCGCTTTCTAACAAGCCTCAAATGCCCACCCTCAAATATGTCCCGTCCGGCCGAGCTTGTACATATATGCGCTCCAGCAATGTCCTTCCCCCTCTCCGTCATGCAGAAGAATAAAATAAAAACGTTGGTATCATGATGCTGACAAAATGCAGCCGCTCCTCAACTTCAACTCCGTGCCTCCTTCTCCACCAGTGTATATATGGTCGTGGCACATCACGGCGTACGATATTACGAGCCCTTGACCGAGCAAGCAAACAAAGATGCCTCACCTCCTCCATCCCCAAAATCCACCGCCACCAGTCGTACTCGCCGGCGTCGCAGTAGCAACCGGCTCCACCACCACCGGCGCCGTCGCAGCAGAAGTCAACCTTCCAAACATACCCAACGCACCCGACGGCGCCGCAGCAGCAGCAGGCGGCGTCTCCCCCGGCGCCAGCCCCACCGCCTTCCGCAGCCGCTCCAGCTTCTGTTTCATCTCCTCGAGCTCCTGGCGCGCGACCGCCTCCGAGGTCTTGGCCTGCACGAGGTCGAGCAGCAGCGCCTCGTCCTCGCTTGTCGGCGGGGGTGGTGGCGCGGCGGAGGCGATGGATAACGTCTCGCTGCTATCGTTCTTGTTGATGCTGCGCGTCGTCATGGCCGAGGCGCGCCTGTTGGTGTATGGGGAGGGGGTTTGGGACGGGGTGGAGCGGCTGCGGCCGAGCTTGAGCTCGCGGAGGCCGACGGCGGCGGCGGTGGCAGGGGGTCCAGCGGGCGGGGCGGCTGCCCGGGGGAACCACTCGCTCTTGTCTGTGGTGGGTGGGGTGTCGGAGGCGCGGATGCGCATGCCGTGGATTTGTCGCTCGAGGCGCTGCTTTTCTTGGTGAACGTTGCGGACGTGCGCGTGGCTTTCGCGCAGCTGCTCCCTCATGGAGGACGCTTCCTGCTCCATCTCCTGGACTCGCCGGCTAAACTCTTTGGATTTCGCCCGCTCTTGTAGTAATTGCTCTCTTGCCCGGGCCAGCTCGTCGCGGAGCTGTAGTTTGGTCTCGGGCCCTGATGAGGTGGTCGGGCTGGCCGCAGGCGCGCTAAAGCGGTCTTCGACGACATCGAGCAGTTCGGAGAGCTGTTCTGCCGTCGGCTTCGAGAGGTCGGTGCCTCCCGACGCTGTCGCCGTGACATCTCTTGTTTCGTTGGCTTCGTCGCCGCCAGCCCTCTTGCGCAGCCCGTCAAGCAGCGAGCGGACGGCCCGCCGGTCTTCGTCGCGGTCCTCCTTCTCTTTTTGTAATTGGCTGGCCAGCAACGCGTGGTTCCGCTGCAGCTCGCTGAGCGCAGTGAGCAGGTCTTCGATCTGGCTGTGCAGATATTTGCTGCCGTCCTTGGACGCGTTGACGCTCCCCGAAAAGGCGGTGGGCGCGGCCTTGGACGGCGACGTCGTCGCCTCCCGAGGCCGTTCCTCGGCGGAGCTGTCGCGCGATATGGTGGTCGCTTCGGTCGAGACGGAGCTGAGAACGCTGGCGGCAGACGAAGTGGTCGACGAGACGGCATCCATCGAGGAGAGGCTCTGTTTAGATGTGCTGCGCCGAAGCATGCTGAGCGGGCGCGATGCAGCAGCAGGGAGGGGGGTAGGTCCGGGATTGAGTGTGCTGCTGACGGACGCAGATCCCGGCAGTTGGCTCGATGCTGCTGCCGCTGCCGCAAACGTGGCGAACCTGGGTGTGGACGAGGACGCCCAGATGCGACCCAGGAAACGGGAGGCGGCGGTGGTCACATCCGCCGACGCCTGTGCCGCCGCCTCAGTGCCGCGCTGATTGGCGCTCGAGCTAATCTTAGCCTCCCTGTACCCCTGTTCGAGGGCTGCCAATCGCTTCTTGGTGACCACCTCGGACAACGCGACAAAGTCTTGGACGAACTCGTCGGCGTTGTAGTTGTAGCAATCCCAGAGGCCGCGCGACAGCAGCAGGTGCATTACGTCTTCCAGCTCGGTGCAGGCCAGGATGCGCGCCTGGTTCTTGCGCATGAGTGACAGCGCCACCCGCATGATGGTCTCCGATGCGCCCTCGGCGAAGATCACATCGTAGATGCGAAACAGCATTGGCAGGGGGCACGTTACGGCGAAGAAAGAGAGGAACCATTGTGAAACATAGGCGGGTTCAACCTGCAAATCGTCCAGGTGGGCCGACAGAGTGGGCAGGTGTTGTCGCAGCAGCTCGCGGAACTGGTAGATTCGGACGTGCAGCCCGGGCAGATCGGGGACGAAACATTGCCGCAGATCGTAGTTTTCCATGAGCCTAGCCGCCGCACCGAAGATGTCAGCCCAACAGGTTGTCAAAGTGAGATTGCGATCGGACCGTACCTAACCAGGATGCAGAAAGCTTGTTTGTCCGGCATGTGCATCAGCAGCGGCCCGACCAGGAACCCCAGTCCCTGGCAGTACCCGATCTTGGTGTCGTAGAGGCTGAAGCACTTGAGCACGCGGCCCAGCATGCGCTGGCCGTCGCCCTCGGGATCCCTGAACATGTCGACGCCCGGGAAGCTCCGCCCGAGATCCTTGCTGATCACGCCCTCATAGGGGCTGGACTCGCCCGTCAGCCGCTCAAAGACCTCCTCCAGCGCGGTGTCGCGGGCGCCCGCCATGCTCTGCCAGACCAGGCCTCGCAGCGGCGGCGGGACGCCCTTCCTGACCTTGTTGGACAGCAGGGTCGGGAGGCGGACAGCCGTCTGCTTGGGGTCCTTAACCAGCGCCAGGTAGAACTCGAGCTCGGTCATGGGCGTCGGCGGCAGTTTGGAGTATCGGAGCGCGGGGGAAGTCGGCCCGTCGACCATCTTCCGCAGCTGCGCCATAGAGGGCGGTCTGGGCCTGCTCTCGCGGGATCGCCGCTTGTCAGTCGCCTTGACGCCGATGTTCTTCGGGTTCGTCGCGTTTCTGTCATTTTCCTGCTCCAGCTTGGCCAGGAGCGAAGCCGTGGACTGCGTGGTCAGGCGTGTCAGTTTTGGTGGGCCCAAACTCGGGACAGGTTCTCGTGAACGCACCTTGCCGGAGCCTTGTCCCTTAGACTCTAGGTCCTCCTTCTTTTGTAGTTCTTCCCAATCTACTATCTCCGACCCCGAGCTGGAAGACGAATCTCGACGCTTCCTGCCCTCGCCAGCGGCACCCGTGCCCGCCTGCCCGAGTTCTTGGAGCAGATTTGGCCTGCGCTTCGACGCCGAGGTGTCGGGCTCGAAAGCCTCCGACTCGCTGTCATCATCATCTTCATCGTCATTTTCTTCCTCTAATGCTTCGCCCGCGGTGTCGCCTCGATCGGGAAGGGGGCTCTTTCTCGTCGAAATTGTGCTCGGCGGCACGGCGGTGTTGAGATGGAGCGAGGGCGGCTCGGAGAGCCGGACGGTGACGAGTGAATCATGGTCGCTCATCTTGATGTCTGGCTCCGCGGCGATTGGCGGCGAGTTGGTCATTCTCGGGGCGCCGTGGCTCGGTGGTTGTGTCGGGCCGACCGAGTCCGGGTCTTGCTGTGTGTCTCCTCCATCCCGGGCGGGCTCCATCCCGAACCCAGACCCCAGTCCCGCAGTTTTGTGTGTCGAGAGAGCCTGAACGCCGTGGTGAAGCTTGGGTCGTGCGCGGCGAGTCGAGAATGCGTATCGAGTCGAAGCGAGCCGTCAATGCTGTCGTGGCCCAAACCCGCCAATGTTGCCGGCGAACGTTATCCGCTGCCCGGAGTGAAGGGGCAGAATATCCCTGATCCTATCGTGTTCCTGTCGCGTCCTGTCGCGGGCTGTCGCAATCCTGTCCGCCTTTCGCCTGTCCAAAGGGCGCGGGTGCCGACTTTCAAGGGGAAAAGAGGCCGACAGGGATAGAGACAGCAGCCGAGAAGGGGTGGAGCGAGGCGGTCGAGATCGTCAACCTCGAAATGTGTGGGTCTTGGCGCGCGACTGCTGGGCTGCTGGGGAGCTCTCGTCCCGTTTCAGCGAGGGGCCGAGTAACACTGAAACGGTGCGATCAGAGGCGACCCGCGGCGGCTGGGGCCAGGAGGCTGCTGGCTGACACATAAAAGTACGGGCATTCGTAAAAGAGAACAAGAACGAGCACACCCACTGCAGTGTGTCGAGACTCGAAGCAGCGAAGCAGTCCAGCAGTGAAGCTGCAGTGGATGCACGGGAGGGTTTAGCGCGAGCCCCTGGATATGCCATGCAATAAATTGCATGCAGGAACCATGCTTCCTTCTCGCCAACCAGGGCCAATGCGGAATGCGGGGCAGCCCGCCACCGCCAGACTATTCCTGCCATATCTTCCTCCCAGCGATCCAGCAGCAAAATTCATCAATCCTGCGTATGAAGCCATTTCACGGCCGACGAGTCGAAGGAAATTGCAGCCTGTAAAACCACTGGACAACTCTCGAGCCAGACACAGACCAGGCACAGAATGCAGAGGCGAGACTGCATTGGCCCTTCCCCAAATTCCGAAATTCCCAAGCTGGCTATCACGGCAAAAAGTGGGGGACCAATGGCACGACTCCCCTTGCCAATCGGCAACCGCATTTGCTCCAGCACGCTGCAGCCGGGGACCCCACCTGCAGCAAGGGCACGAACGGCCGGCACGGAAGCACTGGACCGACCCTCGGAAGACAACCCAACCTCAGCCAACCAACCAACCGCCTCCAACCAACCACCTCAACAACCAGCGGGCGGGGGGAGACACCTGGAAAGGGGAAAAAAGAGAGAAAAAAGCAAGAGGGTCGTCCCACGATAACACGACCGGCAGGCCACGCCGCAACTTTTGCCACAGACCACACATGAATCAGCGTGATCTAAGGGCCGCGACCGAGCGCCAGGGCCGGCCCGGCCCGGCTGCCGGCCTCTGACCTGCCACGTACGGAGTAAACAAGAGTTATGAAAAGATATAATGAGGAACCAGCGGATACGTAGAGCATCTGAAGGCTCTGTGCCGCTCACATCTTCCACATCCAGGGCCTAGCTCTCCGTCTTCTGTGTCTTGGATGGAGCCAAGCCAAGCCATGCACACCTCCAACCAAGCCAGCTCCAGCCTCTCACAATCTCTTCACCACAACGCCCGACAAGCTCGAAACTAACACCGAGTATCCTGTAGACAGCCCCTCTACCTAACTCAAAACAACAACTTCGTGGGATCCATTACATCCTACATACATAAAACTCAAGACCAGTCAGTCCTCCATCCTCAACGTACGGAAAGAGAAAATAGAAATGCCTGGCAAACGGATCAAAAAGAGAAACGGCAAAACGAAAAATAGATTTAACAGCCCAACGCCAGCGCCTCAAACCAAAAGTCTCATTTTCTTTCCCAGAAACAACAGTAACAAAGAAACACTTGTTAACAAGCTCGGCTACGCAGCACCAAGCACGCACACACACACACTAATACATAAGAATCCACGCCACCCGGGCTCTCTCCACCCCACTCACAACCCTCTCGGCACTCACCCACTCCCACAGCCAAACCAGTCCCGAACTATAAAACCAACCTCCCTCATAGCCCCAACCCCGGCACAGCCGCATTCCCCATCAGCGGCGTCCCCCCGCTCTGCCCGGGCGTCGGCGCCGGACTATTCTGGCTGGACCCCATCCCTCCTCCGCCGCCCACCGGCGTCGACGCCTGCTGTTGCTGTCCATTCTGCTGTTTCTGACCTCCCACCCCCGCTCCCGGCGGGAGTGCCCTCCCCCCGGGACCACCACCACCACCTTGGCCACCTTGACCTTGACCTTGCTGCTGTCCAGCAGGCGGCTCCTTCTTCGGATCCACGCCGGGATACAGCCCCTGCAATTTCCTGTACAGCGTCCGGAGCAGCGCGTCGCGCTCGACACGGTCGGCGACGGGATCGGCGGGACGCTCGACCGGGTCGTCGGGCGTGGTGGGCGGCAGCTTGAGCTTGAGCTGCAGGTTGAGCGGTGGCGGGGTGAGGTAGGCTGGGGAGGCGGGCAGGGAGGCTTTGGCTTTGCGGTCGGCGAGGGCGAACATGTAGGTTAGGTTTGCTTGGAGGCGGCGCATGCATCTAGGTGATGGTTTGTTAGTTATAGCGGTGGAAATTTGTGCAAGGAAAACGCACTGGTTGTAGTCTAGGTTTGCGCGCTTCTCCTCCTCGGCGTAGTCGACGTCGCCTTGTTTGGGCGCGCCGGCATCCACGGCCGCCTGCTCCTTCTTGAGCTCGTTGCGGCTGTTGACAAGCTGTATTGACTCGTACAGAAGCTCCTGGTTGATCTCGAGCAGCACCGTCATCCTCTCCTTATCGCGGGATTCTGTCGCCGGGCTTTGGGGCGTGGAGCCAGAAGAGGTTCCGTTGGCCAGTGGCGGCCCCTGGTCCGTTGGAAATGTTGGTGTCTGCGGCGTGGCTGCTGATGCCGGTGGGTGCTGCGCGGTTGTGGGTGTTTGGCTCTGGGGCGTGCCCTGGGCCTGTGGGGTCGAGAACTGCGGCTGCTGGGGAGGCATCGACGTCGGTGTCCCCTGGGGATGGCTAAACTGGCGTTGAGGCGTGCCCACTGGCATCCCGGCAGGGTTCTGCTGAGCGGGCATCATCCGCTGCATCATGGGTTGCTGGCTGGGCAGGCCGGCGTTCATCTGATACTGCGGCATCTGGCCGGCCATCATAAAGTTGGCCGGCAGCTGGGGCTGAGGCCCCCCCGCGGAGGACGGGATGGCGGCAGCATAGGGTGAGGTGGTGTACGGGTTCTGGAACGCCACTGTCGAGACGCGTGTCAGTCTCCATCATGTGTGTAAGAGATACAGAGAATGGTAGGACGAGGTGAGGAGGTGAGGAGGTAGGGTCGGGGCTTGAGGGTGGCCCAGGACCTCCGCATCATCCTGCGTGAAGAGTAACGTAATACAAGGATGGATGGGACGGGGGCGAAGGAAGTTTGTCCGACGCCCTCGCCGAGGGGAACGTCACGTATGGGAGAGGGTGACTTTGCTTACTCTGGCCATTAGCCATGTGCTGCATGGCGGGATTCTGCATCATTCCTGCAGGGCCGGACCCTCCAGCCATGAGGGCTGGGTTAGGGCCGGCGGGAAAGGCACCGGGCTGGCCCGGCATGGGGAACTGCTGTGGGTTATACATCTGCTGCGGCTGCTGGTTGGGGGACGGAACAGGTTGCAAGTGAGCGCCCTGGGGTGGTGGGGCACCGTTGAAGATGGGGCCGGCGGCGGCATTTGGGTAGCCGTAAGGAGCTGAGTACATGACTTGCGAGTCGGGCTGGAGGCTGCCCAAGCCAAGAGTCGGGGCGGGAGGCGCCAGGGGTGACGAGGAGCGGCGGATGGAACGGCGAGGCCGTCTGGATCAGATCAGGAATTGCGGCTGCCGGTGTGGGGAAGGGGGCAGGCAGGGCTGCCAATCTGGGGATTGGCGCGGGGGGGTTCTCTCTCCTCGGGAGGACAAGAGGCGCGCCGGACAGGTAAGGTTACCTGGGTCCCCAGTCCAAGCAGGCAGGGTCCGGCCGGGAGACGACGATGGAATGCGCGTCTTGACGCAGGGCGCGAAAGGCGTCCGAGCAGCAGATGAGATGGACTCCGATGGAGGGATGGCCCGATGACGATGGGACGGCACGCGATCGATCGAGCGAGTGTGAGCCGGGACGACGGCGGATTGGGCGCTAACCCGGCGGCTGACTATTACTGTATAGGCGGTCTACCAGCTCCGCCGCGTGTGCCACTTCGCAAGCCAGCGACCAGCGAGAAGCACGAGCAGCCAGCAAAGAGGAGCCAACAGCAGCCGGCAGCCAGCGGGCAGGGGTGGCGGAGGGATTGCTACGGCGTGCCTTGCAGGGCCCCGTCGATGCACGGAGATAGGCTATCGATCGTCGGGGTCTGCGACCCACGAGATTGCCGCCTGTGTTTCGCGGCTTTTCTGGTGCGTCCGTGGGTGGCAACGGGACAGGCCAGATGCCGGGGATGGAGACGGGGCTTGGGTCAGGTGTGGTCCGGCGCAGGGCCAAGGCGGGGAAAGGCACCGATGGGGAAATCAATAAAGACGGGAGCTTGGGAGAAAAAAGAATGGGAGGCGGGCAGGCTAGGACCAGTGCCGGGAATGGATGGGGTGTGCTCGGGTGGTGCTTCTTGTCGGTGGACAGTGGACAGCAGGCGGCGCGCGAACCTGGAAGGGTTTGTTGCGAGAATGGCGGATGCGGATGGGCCACGGATTGCAAATTGCAGGCCAGAAAAAGCGGGCACCAGTGGCTCCCCGCGCTAACTTAAAACTACCGCCGCCCCGCTGCCGTGGGGTTTGTGCATTCTGCAGGGCAAGAACGCAGGGATTCGACATCGGATGGTCGGATGCTTCCACTGGCTGTTTTCTTTGCGGGGATGTCCAGTGTTGACTTTCGGCTTCCTTCCTGATTCTGCGGGCCTAGGCTGCCCCGTTTCCCGTCACTTCTGATGGACTCGAAAACACCGGACTCGATGAGCAAATTTGTTTGTTTGTTTTGCTAGCAAAAATAGTTAATGGCAGTGATTTGCCGCAGAGCTTCGCCGCGATCGGCCTCTGTGATCCGAGTCTGAGATCGGACGCAGTATTACACTATGGTACAAGAATGGTGGCAATGGCCGGATTGTAGATAGCCTGGACCGCAGGGCAGGTAGGGAGGTCGATGTAACGCCAAGGTAATGTCAACGCGTAAGACTGTCCTTGCAATGCAATGGCGGCGTCTTGCGGCCCATCATGGGGGCAAGCAACATCACATCAGAACATTGAACGCCGAACTGATCTCGCAGCACGGCTTTGGCAGGCCGTGCTGTAGCGGGTGCCGTACTTGGACTTGCCAGCGACAACGTCCAGGAAAGTGCTGCCAATGATGGAGCCTGGGTTTTCCCGTGTCAGTTTGGGCAACAGGGCAGGGGGATGGACAAAAAGAGGACAACTCACTGGTCTTGTTGGACGGGTGCAGCTCATCGTACCACAGGTACCCGTTGAGCGAGCCGGGCTGGTCGACGCAGTCGCCGCCGGACGAGGAGCAGTGGTGGTAGTAGCCGCTGGCGTTGTACGGGGCCTCGAGGAACTGGTTCGGCTGGGCGTAGATGTCCTCCAGCAGGCTGTGCACGTCGAAGAGGTCGAAGGTCGCCTTGGGCCAGCGCTCCTTGAGGCCCATCATGACGGGCACGGCGTACGAGTAGATGGTGTTGACGCTGGTCGAGTACTCCTTGATCTTCTGGCCGTACTCGGTGATGTTGTACTTGGTCTTGCTGCCCCAGAACTGCGAGTCGAGCGTCCCGCCCGTCGACGGCTCCGCGTACAGCGGCGTCTTCTCCAGCGGGCCCGTGTTCAGCAGCACGAACCGGCGCCCGCCCGTCTTGTAGACGCCGTCAAAGACGGCGAGGACGCAGTCGACAAAGTCGCTGATGGTCTTGCCGGGGGCCTGCGAGTCCGACAGGAAGGCGTCGAAGCCCAGGTCGTTGGTGCCGATCCACACGGCGTAGACGGTGTTGTCCGCCGTGCGGCTCGGGTAGAGGCTCTCGAAGGCCACGTCGGCCGTGAAGGACGGCAGCTCGTCGTCCAGGATGGCCGGGAACGTCCGGCCGATGTACGAGAAGTCGCGCGCGACGATCTGGTTGGAGCACACGGCACCGCTGACGGCGTAGTCCATCAGCTTGGCGTTGGCGCCCTTGGCGGCGAACTGGGCCCACGAGAGGCCACCGCTGGCCGTGGTAAAGCTCTCGTCCTGCATCTGCCCGGCGGGCGGGGCCTTGCCGCCGTTGTTGATGTAGTAGCCCAGGCGGCCGTTGTCGGTGTAGCTGTCGCCAAAGGTCACCAGGGTCTGGAAGGAACCGCTGTTCCCGCTGGGCTGGGCGGCCATGACCGCCGAGGCGGCGCCCGCAAGGATCAAAGGAAGATGCATGGTGAGTATGTAGTTAACGAGTGTCGGCCGTTGGAGATGTGGACGTTGATCGACGCGGCAAGCAGTCAAGGAGCGGGCACTAGAGGGGGCCGAGACGGGAAGATCGAGGGCCTTATTTATACACAGAGCTCATGTTGGGTAATATGTCGTGCCATTCAACCGGGAACAGGGACGAGCGATCCGCCGTAGGCTATATTGCTACTCCACGACCGGATACCAAGGTCGGTACCAGGGCAGCCGGAGGCGCCGTCCGGAGCGCGCCGCGCGTGTCCTGCAGGAGGCCAGCAGTAGCCCGCAGCGATGTGGAGAAGCAGACGCGAGCGAAAGTGGAAGGATGTGTTGGAGCACGGGGGCGGAACGGGATGCTGTGAGGCCAGTGAGGGGGTAGGGTAGGACGGAGCCCGGGATGGAATGGGGAGACAATGGGAGGACAATGGGCGGAAAGAAGGAAACCATGCCCCAGGACGGGATACTGCAGGAACCGTAGCGGCGTGACATCGTGCGTTGATGCCCTGCAGCGGATTGGCGCCATTCCTGCTGCCCCGGTGCCCCCTCGTCCCAGAGTCCCAGTTCTTGGTCGACGTTTGGCTCGGCGGGGCTGCCGGGTCAGGCGTCGGACTGTTCCGGCATCCTTCTAGAAAGTGGAAAACTGGAAACCGGAAGCGTCTCTCGGCCGTGCCGGGAGCCCGGCATCAAGGTTATCGAGCAATTGGCCAATTGCCGTGCACACCGGCTCCCGTCGTCTGATTGTTGCGCGCGCTCGGACGCGGCTTTGCATCCCGCGAGCAACAAGAAGGCAAGGGCCCTGGCGCAAAAGGACCAAAATCGACGTCCAACAGTTGAGGTAAGTGAAAGCTAGCGCGCCTGCGGAGCCCGAAGGAGCGTTGGCGCCATCCCGTTTGAGTTTCCAGAAGGGCTTGGCGGGCCAAAGGAACACGACGCTGGGCCGGGGTTGGGGAGGCGAGAAGGGAGAGAAACAGGAGAGGGGATTGGCCAAGAACGGAGACAGCCAGGGTTGGGGTTGTGTGTATCAACCCGTCAAGCAACCAGGGGTTGAAGGAGAGAGAGAGCAACAACAAAACAGACTTCTCCAACTCGCAACCTGCGGTGGTGGTGGAGAAGGAGCCTGGGAGAGATGTTGTGCCTAGCGAATGGGTCGACGGCCTTGGAATAATCCATTTTGAGGACCGACTGAAACAACATGGCTCAAACCTCTGCTCTCCCGTCGTTTTCGAGATGCGCTCCCCGAGGCCCCGCTCCGGCGTCGGCCGTTTTGCATTTCATTTTCAACGCACTTCGATGACTCCTGATGTGTGACTCTGAGTGACTCCTCTCAACAACAACCCCCGGCATCACCACTTCTTAAGAGCCCCAGGCAACCAGCAGGGCTAGGCATTCCAAAGCCACCAAACCTCACCACAAAAAATAACTGCCTGCCTGCCTGCCTGCCCACCATGCCCTTCAACCTCGAAACCTGCGCCCGGCCCAACATCCTCGCACTGGAGCCCTACCGGTGCGCCCGGGAGTAAGTCTCTCATCGTTCATCCCCGCCATGATCTAAATTAACTCCCGCCAGCGACTACAAAGACGACGGCACCAACATCCTCCTCGACGCCAACGAGAATGCCTTCGGCCCGCCCCTCCCCTCCACCACCCTCTCCGACCCCTCGGGCCCCTCCCTGGACCTGACCACCCTGCACCGCTACCCGGACCCCCACCAGGCCGACCTCAAGCAGCTCCTCTGCAACCTGCGCACCACCCACGCCCACACCGACAAGCCCATCACCCCGGCCCACCTCTTCGTCGGCGTCGGCTCCGACGAGGCCATCGACGCCCTCCTCCGCTGCTTCTGCGTCCCGGGCGTCGACAAGATCCTCGTCTGCCCTCCCACCTACGGCATGTACTCGGTCTCGGCCCAGGTCAATGACGTAGGCCTGGTCAAGGTGCCGCTGCTGCCGGCCCCCGAGTTCGGCATCGACGTGGCGGGCGTGACCGCCGCGCTCTCCGGGCCGGAAGCCGACCGCATCAAGCTGGTCTACCTCTGCTCGCCCGGCAACCCGACAGGCTCGCTGCTCGCCAAGGAGGACGTGCGCGCCGTGCTGGAGCACCCGACCTGGAACGGCGTGGTGGTGCTCGACGAGGCCTACGTCGACTTTGCCGCTCCCGAGGCCAGCCTGGCCGAGTGGGTCGCCGAGTGGCCCAACCTGGTGGTGATGCAGACGCTGAGCAAGGCGTTTGGGCTCGCGGGGATCCGCCTCGGCGCCGCGTTCACCGCGCCGCCCATCGCGCGCCTGCTGAACAGCCTCAAGGCGCCGTACAACGTGTCGAGCCTGACGGCGGCCATCGGGCAGTACGCGCTGTCCGAGAAGGGGGGGCTGGTCAAGATGCGGGAGAATCGGGGACGGTTGTTGGAGCAGCGGGATAGGTTGCTGCGGGAGATGCCCAACGTGGAGGGGGTGGGCCGGCTGAGGGGCGGTGTGGAGAGTAACTTCTTGCTGTATGAGATGTTGGATCGGGAGGGGAATCCGGATAATGGCGTCGCGCTGGCCGTGTATGAGAAGCTGGCCGAGAACAGGGGCGTGGTCGTGCGGTTCCGCGGCAAGGAGCACGGCTGTCTGGGCTGCTTGAGGATCACCGTCGGGACGGAGGAGGAGGTGACGCGGTTCTTGGCCGAGCTCGCAAGCACGCTGGCCGAGGTGCGAGGTGAGCAAAAGTGAGGAAGACAAAAAAAAGAGATGTCGCTTGAAAAGGAAATAAGATTGATGTGTTTTCTCAACTCTTGTGGAAATGGTGACTTTTCTCATCATTTAGTCCATTTATCTTTTTCTCCTTCTTCCCACCCCTGTTTCCATCCGTTTTTCCACCCTCTTCCCATCCCTCTCTGCAACTTATCTTCCCATTTTTCTTCCCCTTTCTCTTCCTCTTTCTCCTCTCCTTTATTTCTCTTCCTATTCTTCTTCCCATTTCCTTTATCGATTCCTGAGAGAAGATAGATGTCACTTGTTTCACAATTTCCGATGCGGTCGTGTCTGCCCCGTCTATTTTTCTGCCAGCCAGCCATGCTATGCCAATTTGCCACGGTCATGTCTATGAGACCGGGAATGCCTAGAAGTGATGTTATATACAACGGACACGCAGTCCAGGCTTCAGCCATATCCAATTTTATACACTCGCCCATCTACACCCTGCGAACATCGTACCGGCCGCGCTTAGCATTCGCCGACGCGTCAAAGGTCCGGACGGTCTTGATGGCATCCCCCTTGAGGGGAGGTGTCGATGAGCTCACTAAGAGACCCTGAACGGTCTCGAGCGCACACATTTCCTGGCCCAGGCCCGTGTTGCCGTCGTATCCACCCACGTACCACTTCTCGCCGCACGAGGTGCCGGCGGCGCCTCCAGAGCATGCCTTGGCTGCGGCGAGCGCCGAGGTGTGCCACAGCTCGTCAATGGTAGGCTGGATTGAGGGGACGTAGAGACTCGCGGCGTAGACGAAACGGGAAAAATATCCCTTGAAACTTTCTGAAAACCATCGTCAGCCGTCGGGAACAGTTCAAGAAGGGATAAACATAGAGAAATTCGTCCATACTCATGTCAGCGTTACACTTGTCCACCTGCTCGCAGGCGTGCTCGTACATGATATTGGTGGCGTTGTCGAAGGGGGTGAAAAAGGAGCGTGCGGCCTCGAGCAGTTGCTCGGTACGCTGCACCCATTTCTGGTCGCCCGTGTGATCCGCTAGCACGGCGGCTCCGTACAGATAAATAGCGGCGCTGTACGAAAAAGTGACCGGGTTGGTGTCCTTGCACTGGTGGCTGGCGCTCGCGCCGTCGTGCACGTTAAAGTCGGTGTCGATGAGGCCGATGCCCTCGGTCCAGTCCCACACCTTCTCGGCCCACTGCAGGTACGTGTCGTTACCCGTGGCCCGCGCCAGCCGCGCCGAGATCTGGAAAAAGCCGCCGTTGCTGACCGTGTTCTTGTAGTCCAGCCCGTTGGGGTTCGAGGCGAAGATCTGCCACAGCAGGCCGCCGCCGCACGCCGTGGTGTTCCATCTCGAGGCCAGCGAGTTCCACAGGTTCGACCCGAGCTGCAGCCAGGCCGGCACGTTCTCGTCCGGGTGCGGGAAGTTCCTCTCGGCGGCCGACATGACGGCGAACCCCCAGAAGGCTTGGTCGTCGTTGCCCTCCTGGCCGAAGTGAGAGGGGAGCATGTAGTCGAAGTCGGGCCCGACCTGGGCCAGCAGGGCCCTGGAGACGGCCTTGTCGTAGCTCTTGTCGCCCGTGTAGTGCGAGTAGTCCAGCATGCTGCCCATCAGGGCGCCGGCTTGCCACCAGTAGTGCGGCTCCGGGAGGTCGACAAACTTCTCGGATGTGCCCGTGTAGTACGACATGGCGCCGCCGGCGATGGTCTTGGCCACGCCCTTGATCGAGGCTGTACGTGGTCAGTCAGCAGTGGCCGGGGTTGGTGGTTGAGAGTGGTGGTACGGACATGGGTCGCTGATATTCAGGTCCTTGGGGGCAATGGCGGCGATGACGGCCGCGCCCGTAATCACGGGCTTGACGTTCTTGACAAAAAGCATGTTGGGCGATGTCTTGTTTCCTTATCCAGCAGGTTCAAAAGAGAGAATGTATAGGTAGGGTCTGGTTGCCGCCAGCGAGCAAAACGAAGGTACCGAGGCCGGCAAGAGACAAGAGGCTTGAGGCCGAGCGAGCGAGCGAGTGGTGGCTATCCAAACAAAGCCAACGACGCCGCAGGGGCAGCAAGAAGAAGAGAAACGAGGGTCGGTGGTCAACACGCCGAACGAGTGAACAATAGACAGACAACAGGAAACAATAGGGACAATAGGGGGAGACGAAGACCGGCTGGTGGGCCAGAGGGGTGGTGGCCCGGCTGGGCTGGAGGGCGGGCTGCCATCCTTCTTAAAAAGGAGCAGCTCGAGGGCCGAGATCAGCTGTCAACGCCTCGTTGGCACATCTCGGTCCACATGGGAGAAGGAGGGGCCGTTGGACGGTTGGACGCCCTGGAGGCCCTGGAGGCCCTGGACGCCCGTGGACCGTCGCATCCCCACACCATGCTAGGAAATCGCCCATTGGCCGGGCCCGGCTCCCGAGACTGGGGCGAACGGCGGGCCTCCCAAAGGGGGTCCTCTCGGGCGGGTCAGCTCGCACTCCTGCATTTTATTTTAGCTTTTACGAACAGCGTTGCTCGTGGCACCAGCCAGCGCGGGCGCCTGTTTCGTTTGTCATATCCCTCTCGGTTCTTCTCGATCGCCACCGTCTGGCGAAGCGGAGAGCTGCAATTGGGACGATCTGTCTCCGCCGCGCGCGAGCTGGTGTCCACTGGGTCGGGAAGTGTCCAGTTCCAGACGGCATCTGGCGATCGAGAACCAATGCAGGCACCAGGGGCAGGGCCAGTGCTCGATCGGGCCCTGCGTTTGCTGTCCCGGGTTTCTCGGAGGCAGTGCAGAAGTCGGTTCTGCAGCTTGATTGGCGGGGAGCAGAAGCCACGCCGCCCTTGGCGGGCCGCCCTGAAACCTGAAACGTGGGCGAAAAACCCGATCGACTTCGACTGGACAACTGGAGCCAGTGGAGGAAGCATGGCAGCCGCGCGACTACCGCTGCCAGCCGCGAGCAGGTGTCCGCAGAAACACTCAGACTCTCAGAGACCGACCACTGCGACCCTGCATGATTTGTGCAATCCATTGTGCATCGTGCATTTTCTCCGATTCATTGCACAAGAAACCCATTTTCTGGAGCCTTTCGTTTCGGTTTTTGCGAAAATGTCCGACCTGCCGCCTCTGCCTCCCACAACCACAACCACAAGGGGTATTGTTCCGTGACCACCGCCGCAACCTGTTTCCAGAGCGCCTGTTATGCCAAAAAATCGAAAAAAAAAAAGACAAAAAGGGCAAAAACACAAGCCGAGAGACCCGTCACCTCAGCATAAAACCGAACAAGACCACCCCGAGCGCGGCCACCAGCGCTGCCCTGTTCTCGGACGGCCTGTCCGCTCCGGATGTCGGAGCGGGAGACGGCACCATGGTCGCCACCAGAGTGCCTCCGGGGTTGGTAGAGCCGGGCCGTGGCGCGGGCGTTGTCAAGGTCAGCACACCCCAGGACACGTCCACGGCGCCGAACGTGCTTGTCCACGCCGTCTGCGTCGGCCCCGTGACGGTGCCTTGCCGGTAGTTGGAGCCGAACGAGGACGACCCTGTGCAGGTTGCCGCCGTCTTCCCATCCAGCTTGCACTCCAGGTCTTCCGTTCTGCGAGAGAGTCAGTCATGCCAGTGATATCGCGATGACGGCGCAGGCACCTACAGCGTTCCGGGGATGGTCCCCTTGTACACGAGCGTGTGGGCCCCTTCGGTAAAGACAAAGGGCAGCTCGCCCGCGATCTGACAATTCGGCGCCTGGTCTGCGCAAAAGACGGTGTAGGCCGTCACGGACTGGTCCTGGTGGCTGTTAGTATGGCTGGTGCGGCGCAAGGGGTGATTGGGGGGGACGGGTGCTCACGCTGCTGACAACACTCCCGCGCAGCGCGCCCCAGTCCGAGTCGCTGTATTCCGGCAAGTAGACCGACACGGTCGACTGGCCGTGTGCGTTGCCCGCTCCCGCGCAAAGCCAGGCGAAGAGTAGCGGGCGCGGCGGTCTCATGGTGCAATCACTGCCTCACAGCCCTCCCGCGACGAACTTGTACGAGCAAAAACTCCATGGCTCATGGGGAAAAGGGAGAAGCAAGGGAAAAGACGGCGTTGGTTGGCGATGTGCTTGGGACCGCAAATCATCTCTTGGCGATGCTTGGCGAGTGCTCGGCGCTCTGCCGTGACCGAACCACCGAGAACGCCAAGCTCAACCGGCCGCTCTCGATGTTGCCGTCCCAAGAGCCGGAGGAGGAGAGGCCGTGAGTGCGGCCGTGGCCTTCTCTCCGGCGGAAGGCATGTCATCGTCTGCTCAGACGTCACGTCGATGGATGTCGACGAGTACATAGTACATGCTGTGTAGTAGAAACAGGGAGTCTTTGCGACAGTCGGACCAGGCCCATCCCTGAATCTGCTGATTGTCCAACTCTTGGCTTCTGAGACACCTCCACCAGCAAGAAAGTGCGAGCTGTCAATACCAAGACCGTCGGACTCACAGAGCTCAACATATCGCAGCCACAGCGATCTGGGAGAACCGTCGTCAAAAATAAACTCCCGGAGGCTTAGGCGGGTGGCTGACGAATCCCGCTGCCGGATTCCCCATCAGGATTGCGGTCATTGGGCGCCTCGTACCAGAACTCCATGCGATCCGCAATTTCCGCCCCAGATCCCGTTATGCAGAACATGGATGTGATGCGGTGGACCGCCCCTGGATTCCCTGGAAGGATCCGACGTTGCCACTCCCACGCCGACCGATATTAAAATGCCCCGGCCCCGGCCTGTGATCGACGCGGGAGGGAATAAATATCGTTGAAAGCCCGTTTCCTTGATTCACTCGCTCATCAGAACCAGTCACTCGTTGCGAATCCCATCTAATAACTTACATCCCTTCTTGACACTCATTTCAAGCTCTTGCCAGCTCAGAACTTTAGCTGCTCGCTGTGGTGCCTTGTATCCCACGCTGCTCAGAAATCCAACCAGAAGCACAACCCACAACTACCTACACCATGAAGCACACGTCTTCCCTGCTCCTGGCCGCCGCTGCGGGCCTCGCGGCAGCTGCCTCCCCCGTCGTCAACGTCCTGATTCCCGGCGTCGACCAACAGAGCATCGACGGCTCGATCATCTCGGCCGGCCCCACCGCCACCTCTTTCTTCATTGCCTGCCCTTCCGGCACGCCCGGGGAAGACTGCGGCCTGGCCTCTGGCATGGAGGTCCTCTACGGCCCGTCGACCATGAACTACGGCATGACCGCCTCGGACGGCTCGTCGACCGAAATCTAGTCAGTCTTGACGTCCCCTCCGGTTTCGCGTTCCAGAAACATGACGATGCTGACTGCCAAACTCCACAGTACTGCGGACTGCACGCTGGATCCCGTCAACGACCGCGCGACCTGCACCGGGTACGTGGCGGAGCCCGGCCAGACCACCTCGACCTTCAGCGATGTCCTGACCGCCTATAAAACCTTCATCGTACCCGTCACCATCACGGCCGGCGCGGAGAAGCTCTCGGCCGGCGCCGGCTCGTCGTCTGCGGGCTCGGCCAGCTCCACGGTCAACAACCCCGGCGCCGTGCCCACCACGCTGTCGACCACTGCGTCGGGATCCGGGAGCACTGGCGGCAGCAGCGCGTCCACGGCCGCGTCTACTGCTAAGGCTTCGAGCTCGAGCACTGGCGGCATCCCGCGGGTCACTCAGAACGCTGTCATCGTGGGCGCGGCGGCCTTGGTTGGCGGTGCCATGCTGATGTAGAGATGGATGGATTCAATGGGAGCCGAAAGGAAAAGGACAAACAAACTTAATGTGTATTGCGCAGAGTTAAACATTAAAATGATACCCGCGTTATGCTGCTGAGCTGAAACAAGTACTGTGATCCCCGCGCTGAGCCGCTGCGCTATACTCCGACACACTTTCTCCCTCTTCACAAACGCACCACCAAAAACGTACCACCAAAAACGCCCGTCGCAGCCTAGTTGGGGAGCGGCGGCCGGTCCTCCCTGCCATCCTGCCAGCTCGAGCAATTGGTGCACCGCAAAGCCTAGGTCGCGTCAGCCACGAGTAACAGATAATCACCGCCACTTGAGTCAGTACTCGTCACTCACCTTCTCATTGATCCTCTTGCGGCAATACCGGCACTTAACCATGTGCTTGATGATGGGGTCCCGCGAGACATACTGATACAGCGCCGCCAGGCCGTACAAGGAGACGCCTACGCCCATGAAGTTGAGCAGCCGGTTCAGGAAGAAGCTGCGCATCCACAGCGTCAGCCACGAGCACAACACCACCCATCCATCAAGCAGCCATAAGAAGGGTGGAAGAAAACCCACCCATAAGCCATAACAACCGCCCCATCATCCTGCGCCTGCTTCATAGTATTATACCCCTCCCCAGGCCGATGCAGCCCGGGCCTCAACACAGCAAACTTCTCGTCCAGGTTCTTGTTGAGCGGCAGCAGCACCGACAGCGGCGGTAGCATGATGTCGGACACAAACGACGTCACCAGCGCCGTGAACATGGACGCGATGATCAGACCGAACGCAATCTCCAGCACGTTGCCCTGGAAGGCAAAGTCGATGAAGCCATGCAGAATGCGGCTTGCGCGGCGGCGCGACTCGTCGATTAGATCGTCGAGGTCGTCCGAGTCGACGTCGGGGAGGCGGGGAGGCATTTTGGCGGGTTTTGGGGGGGCAGTGAGAGGGTGTGTGATGGTGTGGGAGTGGGTGAGGGTGAAGATGGGGGTGAGTGAGGGTGAAGGAAGCAATTGAGTGCTGAGTGAGTGAGGGAGAGAGATGTCGTTGGCCTGGCTCGCCTCGTTGACGTCGTCGAGGTGAGGGGCACACGCGGCGGCGTTATGAAGGGGGCACAGGAAACACAGGCGCTAGTGTTGGAACTGGGCCAAAACAGGGAAGCTTCATCAGGGGTTGGCTCGGCTGGGTGGCCTAGATCGCGGCCGGTGTGGGGGGTTGGCGAGAACTGATTGGCGCAGGGATGCGGTTGAACAACATGCCAAGACTCGAGACATTCAAGGTTCTTCGCTGTCGTTGTCGCTATCGCTGTCGTTCTTGAGGAATTCTGCTTGTCAAGTCCATTCCCCAGTTCGACACAAAGCCTTGTTCCGGTTAGCAACAATGACTTACATGAAAGAGTTGAGAAATAAAAAGTCAGGAACGATGCGTGTTTTATTCTATCTCCGACTTGGTATTCTGCATTACGAATCTAAGAGAGTGTGTGTTTGAGAGCGTGCGTTCGACAGAGTGTCTGATAGGCAGTAAAAGAGACTGTGTGTGCGTGTGATAGAGAGAGAGACGGAAGCATGAAAGGAACAAGAGTTGACAGAAGAAAAAAAACAATCCGAGTATCCAAAAAACGCCAAAACACCCGACGCCCCAACCCATGCAATTGCAGTACTCATACACCGAAACCATCAGAGGTAACGACTGTGGGACATGTCAAAATGTCTCGGATCAGGGTCAAGGAATGACTAAGATGGTGGGAACTGCTAACGAAAACGAAGGAATGACGGGTAGCCAGGCTTTGATGGCGCCGCGGCTTGTAAGAGAGTGAAGTAAGCTCGAGAATAAACGAGTGACGAAGACGAAGGCGTGGTGGTGAAGACCAAGGTCTGACAGTGCCGTAGTGAAGGAGTGATCAGATCATGAATGAAAAGCGAATGACGAAAACTAAGGTGTGCGGTTTAAAATCCAGGCCTAGCAGCCGAGCAGGATGAAGGAGAGACTAAAGTCAGAAGAAAAACTGGCGATGAACGAGCGACTGAAACGAAGGAGTGACGTATGAGACGCGGGCTGAGAGCGTGGTGGCAGAAGACGAGTGAAGGGCGCGCCGATGCCGTGGTGTCAACGATGTTGCGATCGAGTGAGGAGGAGTGTTGAAAGGAGTGTGGCGTCTCGAGATGAGGGCTGACGGCGTTGTCGACAAAAGAAGAGCGATGGACGGCCGTGCCATTGATGGTAATACGAGCGAATGACGAAATAAAGGAGTGGACTTTTGGAACGAGAGCTGCAGAGTTGCCGGCAGAAGAAGAGCGAAGGACAGGCAAATGTCGTGACGTTGGTGGTGTTGCGAGCGAGTGAAGATGTTGAAGTGATCGTGTCGTCGAGACGTAATGATGCTTCGAGACGAGGGCTGATAGTGTTGCAGGCCACAAGAAGAAGAGTGAAGGAAGGGAAAGTCGTAACTTTGACAGTGTTGAGAGCGAGTGAGAAGTTGAAAAGAGTGGCCGTGTCGTCAAGAAGTAAAAGCCCTAAAACCGAGGGGATGATATCATGAAAGCGAGTGAAGAGTGATCGGGGTCGCCAAGAAGCAAGCTGTACAAACGAGGGGAATCGTCATGAGAGCGGCGGTACCGCAAAGCCACGGTACGCCGAAAAGAGTGCCGAAAAAAAAGAGAGCCGAAAAGAAACCCCAAAAGAAAACGAAAAAGACAAAAAAGACAGCCTCAGCCATGCCCGCCGTCACCACCCTACAAGCGCTCATTACTGAACCCATCGCCGCCAGTCGTCTGCATCGGAGCGAATCCATGCGCGTCCACCCCCGAGCCGTCCGACGACCGGTTTTTCTCGGCATACTGCCCGCCCATGCCCTTGCCGTCGCGCGTGCGGAACCAAACAAAGCCGAGCATGGCAGTGGCGGCCGTCGTGAGGAGCAGGCTCGCCCAGAGCAGGAAGTACAGCCCCGCGCTGGTGGACGCCGTCATGCCGAAGGTGTCGCCGTTCTTGTTGACCGACTTCTTGATCTTCTCGGCGACGATGGTCAGGCCGAGGACGCCGATGAGCAGCGTGAGCCAGCCGAAGCCCATGGCGCCGATGCTGCCGAGCAGGGCGAACTTCTGGAGCTTCTGCAGCTTGTACTCGAAGGCGACGGTCAGGACCGACAGGATCAGGCCCAGCACGAGGGCGATGATGGCGAAGAGGAAGAAGAAGGCCATGGCGGCGAGGGCGCGCGGGATGAGGTCGAAGGCCTTCTGGATGCCCTCGACCAGGTCGAGGTCGCTCAGCTTGAACTTGAAGGGCCCGACCTGCAGCTCGTCGTCGAGGGCCTTGCTGAGGTCAGTCTTGGACGTCTTGAACTTGGGCGAGCACGATTCCACATCGGGCTTGGCGTCCTTGTCGCTGAAGAGCGGCTTGAAGTCGCCCTGGCACAGCGACCCGATATGGACCGAGTAGTACTCCTTGATGCCGATGGCCTTGGCGATGCTGCCGAGGGCCTTGTCGATGACGTCCTTGGTGAGCTGCACGGCCTGGTTGGCGATCTCGGCGCCCTTGTTGCAGGCGGCCGTGGTGGCGTCGCCCACGCTACCGCCAGCCTTGTCGATTGCGTCGTTGGCTTGGTTGCCGCCGCCGCCGAACGCGTTGCCGATGGCCCCGATGCCGTCGCCAATCTTGTCGGTCACCTGGCTGACTCCGTTTCCGGCCTTGTCGCACCCGTCCTTGGCCGCCGCCTGGACGTCGGGCACTTTGATGAGGTTCTTGCCGAGAGTCGACGTGTTGAACTGGGGCGGCTTGTCAGTAGCTTGCCGGGACTGGGGTTTAGTAGGGACGCAGACTCACGCTGATGACGTGAAGCCCCTCGATGTAGTTTGGCTTGACGGCCGACGACAGGGCGATGGACATGAAGAGAAAGGCAAAGAAGGCGCAGGCAATGGGGGCGAACTTGAGGATCGTGTCCACCATGTTGCCGCCCCCGCCAGTGCTGATTCCCCTCATTGTGAAAGTAAAAAAGGAGTGACTAGCTCAGATCGAAGGGTCCAGCCCCTGACTCTGATGCCAAGGAGAGACTTGAAGGAGCGACGAAGAGCAGCAGAAAGGAGTGTAAAAAGGAGTGTCGGCCGCCGGGGCAGCTCTTAAAGGAAAGGAAGGTAAAGTAGTAAAAGGTGGTTTGGGTTAGTGTCCCAATGGATGGTGAGGGAAGTACGAGATGATCAGACACATGCGAGATTCCACTATATATCTGACTGAGCGGCTTCGCTGCCAGGGCTTGCGTCGAGAGAGGAGGTGGACGAAACGCCGAAGAAGACCGGACCGTGGGTCGCGAGGGGACATGTTTCGGGCCGGGTGGCTTGCAACTCTTGGGATGACCCGGTCAATCCTCAGCGGTGCGCACGCAACAGGGAGACTGGAGACTAGACGATGCCCGGAGGGTGCGAATTGTCAAAGAAACTCGGCGGTGCCACCTGGCACGGCCATGGTGTCCCAGATCTGAAGTGGAATAGAAACGCACATGGCCG
>OUNM010372154.1_pt1 | contig 45029 bp, 45 predicted proteins | sample 1769961 | NCBI WGS metagenome assembly OUNM01 (sample SAMEA3914820, study PRJEB12502) | metagenome | biome: forest; material: soil | place: USA | collected 2012-03-12 | depth 0.3 m | reverse complement strand
TCCGCGATCCGCGGCGAGACAGCTTCTTTGTTTCCCAGAAAATAATCTTTAAACTGATTCATGCCCGCATTCGTAAACATAAGGGTAGGGTCGTTCTTGACGACAATGGGGGCAGAATCTACGATCAAATGTTGCTTTGAGCGGAAGAAATCGAGGAATCGTTGGCGTATCTCGCTGGAAGTCATCATACTGTATAAGTCCTGAATTTGTATTTATTGAATTTAAGATATAATTTTACAATTATCATCTTGAAAAGGTAAAAGAATCTTTGTAAGCTGTCGACATTTAATTGTCCCTGTTTCAACAGTTTGCAAAGATAGAAAATTGATTTCTGATGGCACGTATAAAATTCTATTACGATACAGAAACCTGTCAATATGAGCGGGCGAAGGCCACCAAAGGGGAGGTACTACTCAATATTTTGGGCTTTTTGCTGGTATGCTTGGTGTTTTCGGGCTTATTTTTTTTCGTCTTCAGCGCATGGTTCGGTTCTCCCAATGAAAAAAGATTGCAAAAGGAGAACGAGGAACTGAAGACGTATTATGAAATGATCAACAAAGAGCTTACCACCACCAATCACATGATGGCGGCCCTACAGGAACGTGACGACGATATTTACAGGGTCATTTTCGAATCCCAACCCATTCCCGAATCGGTAAGGTCGGCGGGGATTGGAGGGGTAAATAGATATAAAGACTTGATAGATAAAGATTTGGAGCAAGATGAATTGATTATCAACACCTTTGCCCGCATCGACAAGCTCAAAAAACAGATGTACATCCAAACCAAGTCCTATGACGATATCGTGACTATGGCCAAGAGCAAAAGCAAAATGTTGGCGAGCATCCCGGCCATCCAACCCGTGGAAAATAAGGAATTGCACGCGCTTTGCTCCGGTTTTGGGTTCCGTATTCACCCTATTTACAAGGTAAAGAAAATGCACACAGGAGTTGATTTCCATGCAAGGGAAGGCACCCCTGTTTATTCCACAGGTGACGGGGTCGTATGTACCGCGGAGCAGGACAATGGCGGATATGGCAACCAACTGGAAGTGGACCATGGATATGGCTATGTCACCAAATATGCGCACTTGTCAAAATTTGTCGCCAAGCGGGGGCAAAAAGTAAAAAGAGGGGAGCTGATCGCCTATTCGGGGAATACCGGAACTTCTGTGGCGCCGCACTTGCACTACGAAGTCATCAAAGGAGGAGTAAAAGTGAATCCAGTGTATTTCTTCTACAATGACTTAAATTCGGAAGAATACGAAAAAATCCTTCATTTGGCATCCGTAGAAAACCAATCATTAGGAGGGGAATAGTCCTATTTTTCTTTCCCTTGGCGGATATTGGTGACTTTCATCCACCAAATACTGAATGCAAGTACCGTGGTCACCATATTGGCCAATAAGATAGGCAATTGGTGGGTCATATAGCCGTAGACCGTCCACATGACCACGCCGAACGTGAAAATAGTGTACATGGCGAAGGATATGGAAGCCGTATTCTTGGTCTTCCAAACCAAAATGGCCTGAGGCAGGAACGCCACTGTGGTACAGATGGCGGCGAGGTATCCTATGTATTCTACGAGCATATCAAGAAAGGGAAAGTCGTTGTCGAACAGTTTCATATACTAGGACAGCCAGGCACACCGACACGTTTAAAGAATCGGCTTCTCCCAACATGGGCACTTTGGCCTGCACATCGGCATGTTGCAACCAAAAATCGGATAAGCCTTCTGCTTCTGTCCCCATGACGATGGCGACAGGCTTTGTCAGGTCTTCTTTGAAATATACCTGTTCCGTGTAAGGAGTAGTGGCAATGCTGGTAATCTGCTTCTGCCGGAGATAATGCACGGCACTCTCGTTGTCGCAGCACACCACTTGCTTGCTGAAAACACATCCGATACTGGAACGGATCACGTTCGGATTGTAAATGTCTGTTTTAGGGTCGCAAACAAGAACCGCATCCACGTTGGCTGCATCGGCAGTTCGAAGGATGGCCCCTAAATTTCCAGGTTTTTCCACCGCTTCCAACACGATCAGAAAAGGTGTTTTGCTCAATTGAACCGCATCCAACGAAAGCGATTTGTATTGCGCTACCGCAAGTAAGCCATCTTTGTTTTCCCGATAAGTCAATGCTTCGAACACATGGTGTGAAACCGGTACTAAAACAGTGTTGGAGCCTATTAATTTCCGAACGGCATCTTCCGAAACCAAAGTAGGGCAGTAAAAAACTTCCCGGAAAGTAAAGCCTGCTTTTACAGCTTTCGAAATTTCCCGGATCCCTTCTACCAAAAACGTTCCTGTCTCTTTTCTTTCGGAAGATTTCTCTAGGCGCTGCAGGGCCTTGATGCGGTCATTCTTGGTACTTGTAATGGGGGTAATGAGCTCCATGGCTCAAATCTCCAAAAAACGGAGGAGATGTTCTAACCTCTCCTTCTCTTTGCTTAAAAATTCCTCTTTGTGGAAGGTATAGACAATATTGTACTTATACCGTTGCAAGGCAGCGATTACTCGGGTGATATCCGGCAAGTTCAACTTGAAGGTGATGAGGAGATTGTAAGGATCGTTTTCAAGGATGTCCGAGAACATGGCGAGAATTTTGACCCCGTTCGACTCGATGATACGTGCCAGCTCATGCAAGGAATAATCTCTTTCCAGGATGCTGAGTACAAGGACAGACCCATTGGAACGGATGCCGTATGTTTCCGCGACCGAATCTTCCAAGTCATGTTTGGTGACAGCCCCCACATAGTGTTGTGTGACGGCATCTACCACTCCCAGGACATTCAGTTTGTTTTCGGAGGCATTTTTAATGGCTTCCAAAATATGCGTGTCTGGTGTGATATTTAGCGTTCTGCCTTCTGTGCGAATACCGTCCAGTTTTGCCTTAGGATCTAGGACACTCTCTACGGTGGAGCGTAACAGCAGGCCCTGAAACGTTTCTCCATCTACGACAGGAAGTTGGTCAAGGTGGGATTCCTCAAATTTCTTAATGGCTGTTTTCGCGGTATCGTGTAGGGACACCACTGGGACTTGGCCATTCATGTAATTTTTAACCAACATGCTGCACGAGGGTTTCTTCTAGGAATTTATCAAGGTACGCATTGAATTTTTCAGGCTGTTCCATCATAGGAGCATGGCAACATTTGTCGATGAAACGTAGCGTGGCATTGGGTAGCAACCGATGAAACTCATGTGCTACCTCCGCAGGAGTAATGGTGTCGTTCAAGCCCCAGATAAGCAGGGTAGGGGCTTCGATTTTCGGCAGCTCTTTCGCCAGATTGTGACGTTGTGCCGACCGTGCGATATTGATGATGCGCAGGCACTTTTGGTTGTTGTTCGTAATGTCGAACACCTCGTCGATGAGTTCTTTGGTGGCCGCTTTCGCATCGTAAAACGTGTAGATGACACGCTCTTTGATGTATTCGTAATTGCCCCTCTTGGGAAAAGAACCGCCCATGGAATCTTCAAAGAGCCCTGAACTTCCCGTAAGTACCATCCTTTTGACGTTCTCTGGGCGTTTTAAGGCATAAATGAGGGCAACATGTCCTCCCAGCGAATTTCCCAAAAGAGTAAGTTCCGACAGGTTTTTGAACTGGACGAATTCGTCCACAAATTGGACGAGCCCTTCCAGATTGGATTCTTTCAAAGGACAGTCGTAAATAGGAAGCATGGGGATGATGACCCTGTATTTTTTGGAAAAGTGCCCGACCACTTCTTCCCAATTGCTCAATGCGCCAAAAAGACCGTGCAAGAGCAAAAGGATTTCCCCCTCTCCTTTTTCAAGGTATCTGAATTTCCCTTCTTGTTGTATTTCTAATTTGATCATGCTGTACTCCTGATAACGAAATGGCACCTCAATTTGTTGAGCCAGGCACTATTTATTTTACGAAAGCAGCGTTTTGGCCAGCTCTGAAATTTTTTTGCCATCGGCTTTTCCTGCCAATTCTTTGCTTGCCACCCCCATCACCTTTCCGATTTCCGAAGGGCTTTTTGCGCCTACTTTTTCGATTATTTCTTTTATTTTCTGACTCAACTCTTCGTCAGAGAGCTGTTTGGGAAGAAATTCCTCGATGACTTTCAGTTCCTTCAACTCCGTCTCTTCCAAGTCTTTTCTCCCTTCTTTGCCGAAGATCTCGGCAGAATCCTTTCTTTGTTTGGCCGCCTTGGTCAATAATTTCATTTCCGTTTCTTCCGTCAGTTCTTCTTTCGCCCCTTTTTCGGTTTCCGCTAATAGAATGGCAGATTTGATGCTGCGCAAGGCTTGCAATCTATCTTGCTCTCTTGCCAGCATCGCTTTCTTGATCCCTTCCTCTATTTTTGCTTTTAAACTCATTTCACTTGGCAGATTAATAATTTTATTTGCATCAAAAATAGGCGGGCTGATACAACTTTCAAAAAGGAATGACGAAACTTAGTGTTAACATTAATAAAATTGCCCTCATACGGAACTCACGGGGAGGAAACATGCCGGATTTGGTACAGGTGGCATTGGATTGTGAACGGTTTGGTGCAGAGGGAATTACGATTCATCCTCGACCTGACGAACGGCATGCGCGCTACCGCGATGTAAACGAATTGAAATCAGTGCTCAAAACAGAGCTAAATATAGAGGGAAACCCTACGGAACGCTTTGTGCAGGTCGTGTGCGACGCGAAGCCGGCCCAAGTAACCTTGGTTCCCGACGCGCCCAACGCCATCACGTCCAATGCCGGTTGGGACACCCTAGTACACGCTTCTTTTCTAAAAGAAATAGTGACGGAATTTCAAAAGAGAGGGATCAGGGTATCTGTTTTCGTGGATCCGAAACCGGAGATGGTCGAAGGGGCAAAAAAATGTGGAGCCGATCGGGTAGAATTATATACGGAAGAATATGCCCGCTTGTATCCAAAGGACAGGGAACACGCCATCTCTGCCTATCTGAAGGCAGCGCAAGCAGCCCTGACATGCCAATTGGGTTTAAATGCGGGGCACGATCTGAATCTGGAAAACCTTCGCTATCTATGCCAAAAGCTGCCGAATCTCATGGAAGTGTCGATCGGTCACGCCTTGGTCTGTGACGCGCTTTACCTAGGGTTGGAAAACACGATCCAAGCATATCGGAGGGAATTGGAGATGCCCGCATGAGGCTTAAAAGAAAGAAATGTATTTTCCCTCGCTGACAGCTTATTTATTGTTTTTTTTGTGAAAGCAATGTAAGTTTGCTCGCATTAAGTTGCATTTAACCTTAACCTGTAACATATGTCTAAAATTAAAGTTGGTATCAATGGTTTTGGCCGTATTGGCCGTTTAGTTTTCCGTGCCGCAGTCGAAAATCCAAATATAGAAATCGTAGGGATCAATGACCTTATCGATGTGGATTACATGGCATACATGTTGAAATATGACTCCACACACGGTATTTTCAAAGGTTCCATAGAAGTAAAAGATGGGAAATTGGTCGTGAACGGCAACGCGATCCGCGTGACAGCCGAAAAAGATCCTGCGAGTCTAAAATGGGGAGAAATCGGCGCGGAATACGTAGTAGAATCCACAGGTCTTTTCCTTACGATCGACACAGCGAAGAAACACATTGACGCAGGTGCCAAAAGAGTTGTAATGTCTGCTCCGGCAAAAGACGATACGCCAACGTTCGTGATGGGAGTAAACAATAAAACCTATTCAAAGGACATGTCGATCGTGTCTAATGCTTCTTGTACGACCAACTGCTTGGCTCCTATCGCAAAAGTATTGCACGATAAATTCGGCATCGCAGAAGGGTTGATGACCACGGTACACGCCACTACTGCCACCCAAAAAACGGTAGATGGCCCATCTGCAAAAGATTGGAGAGGAGGCCGCGGAGCTTCACAAAACATTATCCCATCTTCTACAGGAGCGGCAAAAGCAGTAGGATTGGTCATCCCAGCCCTAAAAGGAAAATTGACAGGGATGGCTTTCCGTGTTCCTACACCTGATGTTTCAGTAGTGGACTTGACGGTGCGCTTGATTGTTCCTGCGAGCTATGAGGACATCAAAAAAGCGGTAAAAGAAGCTTCTGAAGGAGAAATGAAAGGAATTCTAGGATATACAGAAGACGAAGTGGTATCTACGGATTTCTTAGGCGATGCACGTACGTCCATCTTCGACGCGAAAGCTGGGATCTCATTGAATGAGCACTTTGCAAAAGTGGTGTCATGGTATGACAACGAGTGGGGCTATAGCAACAAATTGGTAGACCTCATCGTGTACATGGACACGGTAAAATAACGCGGTTCTTCCCGTAAACAGAAATTAAATAACCCCGGCCAAAAGCCGGGGTTATTTAATTATACCCTATATTGCTTAAAACTAAACCGCATGTACCAAAGAATTATCTTGTTCCTTTGCCTGATCACATTCTCGTGGTCTTTTGCCCAAACCAAAGACAAAGCAGATACTACCGAAAAGGTAGTTTTTACAGACATTGTCAAAGTAGATAGTACCAGTCGTTTCGAACTTTACAGAAAAGCATCCAAGTGGGCAGAAAGCCAAAAATTTCAAATCGTGGAAGAAGATCCCTATGGCGGAAAAATCATCGCGAAAAACAAAATAACAGTCTATACGGACAAAGGTGTCTTAGCGAAACCCAACGGAGAATTCAATTATGATGTCGTCATTGACATCAAAGACGGAAAATACCGATATACCTTTTCCAATTTTGTCTATACCTACATAAAAATGGACCGTAATTACCGCTATGCCCCCGTAAAAGGGAAAAAGCCAATGGAGGATGGAAAGGCTGCCGGATGGAAGAAACAGTGGGGGAAAAATAAAATGCAGGTAACCAATTCGGTTGAAGGATATATTTCCAGTTTGCGTGAAGCGATGAAATATGTGGCTCCTGTAAAAGTCGCCGAAAAGCAGAAAGAAACATGGTAATGGAGCCTAATTCCCTCCGGCTTCATGCATTTATCACCCCTTTTGTCGAGTAGCATTGAATACCGCTTTTTACATCGCCAAACGCTACCTTTTTTCGAAGCAAAAGAAAAGTTTCATCCATATCATTACCCTTATCTCTGTGTTGGGGGTAGCGACGACGACGATTGCGCTGGTGTTTATACTTTCTATCTTCAACGGGTTGGAAGATTTGCTCCGGACTGTATTCCGCTCGTTTGACCCGGACCTGAAAGTAATGCCGGTGAAAGGGAAGTCTTTCGAATGGTCAACGTCCATCTCGAATGAATTGGGCCAATTGGAAGGGGTAAAGGCCGTCCACCCCGTCGTGGAAGACAATGCGTTGCTAAAGTATGAAAACAGCCAATTGGTCATCAAGTTCAAAGGTGTCCCAGACGATTATTTCGAGAAGAACAACTTGGATACCATTTTGGTAGAGGGGAAATTGCGTCTGAAGAAAGATTCGCTGCGCTATGCCGTAGTGGGGAGGGGAGTGCAATATTATCTCAATATAAATCCTCGCAACGAATTTGTGCCTTTGCAGCTATGGTATCCAAAATTGAAGCAAAAGCAGATTTTGGATCCAGAAAAGGCGTTCAATCGATTGAACGTATTACCGGCCGGCGTATTTGCGGTAGAAAAGCAATTTGATGACAATTATATTTTTCTGCCCTTGTCCGATGCGATCGACTTAATGGAATATGGGAATAGAAGAAGCTATCTAGAAATAGAGCTATTGTCCAAGACAAAGATCTCGAAAATGAAAAGGCTCATTGCCGAAAAAATGGGTCCAGGTTTTAACGTGTTGGATCAAGATGAGCAACATTCCAGCCTATTGAAGGCCATCAAGGTAGAAAAGTCCTTCGTGTTTATCACCCTCGTGATCATTGTAGCCATTGCGGCCCTCAATATTTTGTTTTCCCTCACACTCACTGCCATCGAGAAGAAAAAGGACGTATCCTTGTTGAAATCGTTAGGAGCTTCGGAAGACTTTTTACAGAAAGTTTTTTTATACCAAGGTCTGCTTATCGGCACAATAGGTACTGTATTGGGATTGTTCGTCGGATTTCTATTTTGCCTGATTCAAAAGAAATTCGGCCTTATCTCGATGGGAATGTCTTCGGCGTTGGTAGATGCATATCCTATCCGGATCAGGTGGCAAGATTTTGCATACGTCGGGAGTGTCGTATTCCTCATCACCCTGTTGTTTTCATACAAACCTGCCAAACAGGCCGCCAGGCAGGAGTTGACCGAAATTTCCTGATTCTGGATGCTTGTTGCTACCTTTGGATCTCTAGACTTCCCTACATAGAATGCGCATTGCAGCCGCTACCGTCAATCAAACGCCCATAGATTGGGCAAATAACACCGGAAATATCGTGGAAGCCATCGAACGGGCAAAGCAAGTGCAGGCGGATCTCTTGCTATTGCCTGAACTGTGCCTGTGCGGATATGGATGCGAAGACCTTTTCTTGGCCGATTGGGTGCTGGAAAAGTGCATGGAAAAGCTGCTGTATATAGTACCTTTTACTGCAGGATTGGCCGTCAGCATCGGATTGCCATTAAAATGGAAAGGGAACGTGTACAATTGTGCTTGCCTAATTTCCGATGGGCAAATCCTCGGATTCAGTGCGAAGCAACACCTAGCCAATGACGGCGTGCATTACGAACACCGATGGTTTCACCCTTGGCAGCAGGGAGAAGAAAAGAACATCACCCTTGGCGAACACTCCTATCCATTTGGCGATCTTGCATACGAGGTGAAAGGGGTGAAGGTGGCCTATGAAATATGCGAGGACATGTGGCACCAAGAACGCAGGCCAGCAGCTTACCATTTGGAGCGTCAAGTCGCTGTTATTTTAAATCCAAGCTGCAGCCCTTTCACGTTTGGTAAAACCAAAAGGCGGGAGAAAATCATCGTAGACTCCACTTTGGCCTATCAATGTGTGTATGTATATGCCAATTTATTGGGAAATGAGGCGGGTAGGCTTATTTGCGATGGGGAGCTTTTTATTGCCTCCGAAGGAAAGGTACAGGTGCAAAATACCCGCTTTTCCTATCAAAATGTGAATCTCGTACACCACGATTTTGCAAAAGAGCCGCAAGGATTGCGTTCGATCGGAACATCTTCCGTACCCTCGTCCGAAAGCAAAGAAGAAGAGTTTTACAAAGCAGCCTGCTTGGGTCTGTTCGATTATTTGAGGAAAAGCCGGAGCAAATGTTATGTGTTGTCCTTGAGCGGAGGAGCAGATTCCACCTGTTGTGCGGTCTTGGTGAAACTGATGGTCGATTTGGCTATCCAAGAATTGGGACATGCGGCATTTCTTCAGAAACTGAACCGGTCCGATCTCATTTCTGCGTCAAGTACGAAAAAGGAAGTGGTGGAACAACTTTTATATTGTGCCTACCAATCCACGCAAAATTCGTCCGAAGACACTTTTCGGTCTGCCAAAGAAGTCGCGGAAGAACTCGGAGCCAGTTTCTGTGCCTGGAAGATCGATGCGGCTTTAAAAGAATATACCTCCACGATAGAGGAAGCCATGCATATTTCCCTTACCTGGGAAAAGCATGACCTTGCCCTGCAAAATATTCAGGCGAGGGTAAGGGCGCCTTTTATTTGGCTGCTGGCCAATTTAAAAAATGGGCTGTTGATCACGACTTCCAATCGGAGTGAAGGGGATGTGGGGTACTGCACCATGGATGGGGACACAGCGGGAGGCATTGCTCCCATATCCGGTGTCGACAAGGCGTTCGTGCAACATTGGTTGCGTTGGGCAGAAAAAGAAATGGGTTTTTCTTCCTTGCGGCACGTGAATGGCTTGGCCCCAAGTGCCGAATTGCGGCCCTTGGAAGCTATGCAGACCGATGAGGCCGATTTGATGCCCTATCCGATCCTGCTTCAAATTGAGGAATTGGCCATCTATCGACGTTTTTCCCCTTCTCAAGTCTTTACAGCACTACTGAAAAAGAAGGAAGTCCAAGAAGAAATATTGAAAGGGTATATAAAGCGTTTTTTCCGTTTGTGGCAGCAGAACCAATGGAAAAGAGAACGGTTGGCACCCGGTTTTTATCTGGATGAATGGAGCGTGGATCCGAAGACGTGGTGCCGCTTTCCTATTTTGGGCCCCGGGTTTGAGGAAGAACTCAACGCTTTTTGACCTATTTGTCCTTCTGTTCTTTTATAGGATATTTCTTGAAAATTGCGTCGATGTCTTTGGGCAGTTCCCATTGGAAAGATTCCACATCGTCCACCGATCCTTCTGCCCACCCTTTCCAAATAAGTTGGTTGCTTCTTCTGTCGAGGACATAAATGGTAACAGTGCCATCCTCATACGGAACATTCACGGTTCGATACCCTGAAATATAGGTGGTAGGCCCAACGTATGGATTGAACCCTGGATTGTAGGGATTGTAATAATAAGGCCGATACACAGTAGAGTAAATCGGCTGCTGGTATTGACTTACCTTATTTTGGGTCACAATGTTGTAATCCAATAGAATATCCGGTTCCAATGTGTCTACTGTGTATCCCCTGGCAGCAAGCTCCAGATTCGTATACTGGATGATCTTGCTCTCTATGTTGTCATTGTCTATGTTGGGATCGGCATGGCGGAAGTCCTTGGTCCTGCGGAGCCAAGCATAGGTTTTAAATTGGGAAAAATCTTCGTTGTTGACAAGTTGGGATCCTATGTCCATGCTGATACATCCAGCACAGGAGAGCAACGCGAAAAGGCAAGCGATTTTTTTCATGGTAGGAAGAATGCACAAAAATAATCTGCCCATCCGATGGGCAGATTAAAATGCGGCTAAGATTCGTTCACACATCAAAAATACCAAACTTTAAGAGTGCTTTACCAATACTTTTTCCTTCGAAAAGCGCAGGCAATGCACGCTTCGGTATTTCGCTGGGTTGGAAAGGAACTGGTTGATTTGCTGAACCACGTCTTTGGTCAAGAACGGCGCCAAAGGTTGGGACACTTTGTTGAATTGTAAAAGGGCAGGAATGATTTTGTCGTCCCAAATAGGGTAGAGCTGGTCCAAGTCTTCGGGTTTTACCGTACTCCGGCAATAGGGCGACCCACATTCACATTTAAAACCGGATTCCAAATTGAAAATCCCGTATTCATCCGTTATTTGGTCGTCGGGATAAATGTCTTTAATGGCCATTTCAAACCCATATCCGGTGCTGATGGTATTGGGTTCGCAATTGTGGTTGATGTACTTCGCGTTGTCCCAGCTGATAATATAATGTCCTTGTTCGTCAATGTAAGAGTACTTGTCAATCACGTCGCGCAAGGGTTTTGCATGTTTCGCATATTGGCTCGGATTGAGGTCGATTTCAAGGCTGTCCTTCACATAAGTCAGAGTTCCTTTGGGGATGAACTCAGTGGCAAACACGCCGGAACCTATAATGGGGTTCACAAACTTTAGCGTGGTATCGGGATGAACCATCTGTTAGCGTTTTTTGTTTTTATTTGTATCTATAAATCAGGTAGTTAAGTCAGATGAAGTAACCCACTTTATCTGGCAAATCACATCATGTAATTGCATTCAATTATATAACAAAATCATAACAAAACACAATTTCAAAGAAACTTTGTACCAAATCTTTTTAAGCACGTATTTTAGCAAATAAATATCATTGTGTTATGATTTCTCAAACTCTGTTTCTTCTGTGTTTGGCCGTCGCTGGCTATTTTTTGGTCAGGAGCATTTCCAAAATAAAGCGCAATATCTTGCTCGGGAAAACATTTGAACCCAAAGGAGAAGCAGGGCTTCGATGGAAGCAAGTGCTCCTTATCGCGTTTGGGCAGAAGAAAATGTTTGACCGTCCCATTCCGGCCTTTTTGCATTTGTTCGTGTACGTGGGTTTTATATTGATCAACATCGAAATCCTGGAAATCGTGGTGGACGGCCTGTTTGGGACACACCGTGTTTTTGCCTCTGTTTTAGGTAGCTTTTATGTAGTTGTGATCACGTTTTTCGAGTTTTTGGCGGTCGCCGTGATTATCGGCTGTGCGATCTTCCTACTTCGGAGAAATGTGCTGAAGCTGCGACGCTTTACCATGCCTGAATTGACCCGGTTTCCTCTTTTGGACGCCAATCTTATTTTGACGATCGAGATCTGCCTGATGCTGGCATTTTTGAGCATGAATGCCTGTGATGCCATTTTGCAGCACCGTGGCATAGGACACTACCATCCGGTAGGTTCTTTTTTCTTCAGCCAACTGTTCATCCCCTTGTACAGTGGTGCAGGGGATTCGATGTTGATTGCTATGGAACGGTTTTTCTGGTGGTTTCATATTTTGGGCATTTTGGCGTTTGCCAATTACCTCCCTTTTTCAAAACACCTACATATCTTAATGGCGTTTCCAAACACGTATTATTCCAATCTGGAAGAGAAAGGGAAAATAAAGAATATGCCCGTGGTGACTCGGGAAGTGAAAGGCATGTTGAGCATCCCGTTGAGCGAAGAGGAACAATCAGCTGCGGCATCTACCCCCGATATCGGAAGATTCGGGGCCAAAGATGTGCCCGATCTCACATGGAAAAATCTAATGGACGCTTATACCTGCACAGAATGTGGGCGTTGTACCTCTGTTTGCCCTGCCAATTTAACGGGGAAGAAATTATCGCCTCGTAAGATCATGATGGATACAAGGGATCGGATGGAGGAAATAGGCCGCACCTTAGATCAAAATAAGGAAGGAAAGGAAGATGGGAAGTCCTTGTACGGAGATTATATCACGGCAGAAGAACTGTTGGCCTGCACGACGTGCAACGCCTGCACCGATGCCTGTCCCATCAACATCGATCCGTTGGATATCATCGTGCAATTGCGTAGGTACCGCGTGATGGAAGAAGCAAAAGCACCCGATAGTTGGAACGCGATGTTCTCTAATATGGAAAATAACCAAGCTCCCTGGAAATTCCCGGCTGCCGATCGGTTTAATTGGGCAAAATCAGAATAGAAATCCTTCTCGGGTCGCCACCAAGAAACGGCATTTTTTCAATATGTCTATTTTAAATATAACTTTTTTGAGGAGTAGGTTTTTTAGCCGACAGAAACTTTTGATCTAAAAAAAGTTTCCATAGTTTTGTCGAGCTAAACTTAAACCTATGGTCTTCCGAGTCCTTTTTTCAGGATTGTGTGTCTTTTTTTGTCTTTTTGCGAATGCACAGGAAAAATTCGTGCTGAGTGGAGTGGTGCAAGATACTGCCAACGGCGAAGACATGATCGGAGCCACTGTGTACATCAGGGAAGCAAACGCCGGTATGGCCACCAACTCATATGGCTTCTATTCGTTTACCTTGCCGAAAGGAACCTATACCCTTAGTGTGAATTATGTGGGATATGCCACCATTACCCGTACCGTGGAATTGAACTCCAGTTTAAAGTTGGATATTCAAATGGCGGAACAAAAGATGGAAACCAAAGAAGTCGTCGTCACCTCTGACCGACCCGATGCGAATGTGAAAAGCATGGAAATGGGGACAACGAAGCTGGAAATGAAGACGATCAGCGCCATGCCCCCTCTTTTGGGAGAAGTGGATGTGATACGCAGTATCCAAGCCCTTCCCGGGGTGTCTTCGGTAGGGGAAGGAGCCAGCGGATATAATGCAAGAGGAGGAAGTGTGGACCAGAACCTGATTCTTTTGGACGAGGCACCCGTATTCAACTCCTCGCATTTATTCGGATTTTTCTCTGTCTTCAATCCAGATGCGGTGAAAGATGTCAAGTTGATGAAAGCCGCCATCCCGGCACAATACGGAGGAAGGTTGTCTTCTGTCCTCGATGTGCGGATGAAAGAAGGGAACATGAAGAAATTGGCCATACAAGGTGGGACTGGCTTGATCTTTAGCAGGCTCACGGTAGAAGGTCCCATCAAGAAAGACAAAGCTTCTTTCATCATAGCCGGGAGACGATCGTACATTGACCGGTTGGCTCAGCCTTTTTTGAAAGGGGATTTAAAAGGAACCAAACTCTATTTTTACGACTTGACTGCCAAAGTCAATTATATCCTCAACAAACGGAACCGGTTGTTTCTCTCTGGGTACATGGGAAGGGATGTGTTCGGATTCACAGGGGCTACTTTCAGTTGGGGAAATACCACGGCGACATTGAGGTGGAACCACGTGTTCAACGACAAATTGTTCCTGAACTGGAGTACGTACTATAGCAATTATGATTTCAAACTGTCCTTTGGTACGGACGATGAGGATTCTTTCAAATGGACGGCCCACGTGATCAATTATGGGTCGAGGCCTGAATTTACCTGGTACTTGAACAATAAGAATACTGTTACTTTCGGCGGACAATCGATTTATTATACCTTTCAACCAAGCAATGGCATCGGAGTGTCAAGGGGCAAAACGTCGGATATCAGCTTGCCCTATAAGTATGCATGGGAAAACGCCTTGTTTGCCGCCAATGAACAAAAGCTTTTCCCTTGGCTTTCTTTGCAATACGGACTTCGGTTTTCATTTTTCAATTACTTAGGGCCTGGTACGGCGCTTACGTATTCGGATTCGCTGGGCAATTATACACGCAATCCTATTTCTGAACAGAAATACAGTGATTGGCAGACTATTCAGGCCTATTTCAATCCAGAACCCCGTGTGGCCGCCAATATTTCACTGAACGAGCGGTCTTCCGTGAAAATGAGCTACAACCGCATGGCCCAGTATGTGCACCTGATCTCCAACACCACTGCTTCTATTCCGTTGGACATCTGGTTGCCGAGCACCAATACCATTCGACCCCAAATTTCCGACCAATATTCGGTCGGGTATTTCCGGAATTTTGGAAAAGACAATGGCTTTGAGGCCTCCATCGAATTTTTCTACAAAGACATGTTCCATCAACTGGACTATGTGGACGGGGCAGACATCCGATTCAATCCCAATTTGGAAGGGGTGATCATACCAGGTACCGGAAGGGCATTTGGGATGGAAGTTTTCTTGAAGAAGAATGTAGGGAAATTGACGGGTTGGATCAGCTATACCTTGTCCAAGTCGGAAAGAAAAGTGCCGGGCATCAACAATAGCCAATGGTATGCTTCACGGTTCGACCGCAGGCACAACCTGAGCGTGATCGGCATGTACCAATTGAGCACCCGGTGGAATCTGTCCGCCACGTTTACCTTTGGTTCAGGTACCCCGTTCAACTTCCCGATCGACAAATTTCAAGTGCAGGGATACACCGCCTATAATAACCCGAATGCGCCAAGGAACAACCTGCGCTTGCCGGCTTACAACCGCTTGGATTTATCCGCTACCCTGAAAAGCAAGAATAAGATCCGTGACTGGGGCTTTTTTAAGAACTACTCTTGGGAATTGGTCTTTTCTATTTACAATGTGTATGGAAGAAGAAATGCCTTTGCCATTTTGCCACAGCAAACAAGTGCAGATGATCCATTCACTACGTATGCAAACAAGATTTCCATCGTAGGAAATCCTATTCCTGGTATTACATTCAACTTTAAGTTCTAAATGAGAAAGTACATATTCTTTGCCCTTCTGGTTTTTTGCTTTGTCTCTTGCCAAGACAAAATCGACATTCACAATCGGCTGAATGGGGGACAGATACAGTTGGTGGTAGATGCTTTCCTTCACGGCAACGACAGCGTCAACGTCCCAACGGTCAAACTGACCACTTCGCAGTATTTCTATGACAACTCTGCTCCGGCACCTGCTACGGGAGCTGTAGTGACGTTGGTAGATCTCACTTCTTCCAAATCCTACCCTTTCTCCGAAGCGTATCCTGGCATTTACCGAATAACACCTGCTTTCTCCCCGGAACCATCCAAAGATACTGTGCTTTCCCTGGGGCATGCCTATCGGCTTGAAATCCATTACCAAGGAGAGGATTATGCGGCCCACTCCGAAATGAAACGGGTAGTGCCGATCGATTCCATCAAATTCCAACATCGAAAAAATGCCATCGGGGACGAACAGAAAGACTACATCGCGGAATTTTTTGCGACGGATCCTCCCGGTGTGGGAGACCGCTATTGGATCCGTTATTACCACAATGGGGTCCGTGACACATCGATCTCGTATATCGGACTGGGCTACGATGCCAATGCGTTTCCCAACGGCATCGCGGACAACGAAGTGTTTATCCTCCCATTACGGCAAGGGTATATCAATAACCTGGATCATAAATGGGAAGATGGGGATACGATACGCGTAGAGTTGTTTTCTATCACGGATTCCACTACCCAGTTTCTCTCCCAGCTTTCGACACAAAGTAATATAGGACAAGGGGGGGCTTTGGGAGCGCTCTTCTCTCCGCCCATTGCCAACATCCCCACCAATATTTTCAATGTGAACTCAAATGGGAAAAAAGCGGTTGGGTGGTTTAGTGTATCTGCGGCAAGCAGCCAATCTGCCGTGGTGCCCATAGACTTTAGAAGATAAGTGGAAAATTCAAAACTAGAATTATCCGAAACAAACCAGTTTTCAAGTTTGTTTCTGGATTATATCGCCCAGAAGGAAGCTCTTTTTCCTTTTTATTCCCAATATCCCTCGCTTGAGTCTTTTCAAGCCCAAATTGAATTAAAGGCGAATTCATATGCCTGCAGGGATGTCTTGGTAGAGGTGCTGAATAAGCAAAATGCGGCATATCCTTTGCACGATCGGCAACGCGAAAACCTTGCAAAGCTTGCCGAAACCAATTGTTTTACAGTGACCACGGGCCATCAACTGGCTTTGGCTACAGGTCCCTTGTATTTTCTGTACAAGATTTTGACTACCCTGAAATTGTCGGAAAAATTGAAGGCAGCCTATCCGGCCCATGCATTTGTTCCGGTGTTCTGGATGGCGACGGAAGACCACGATTTTGAAGAAATCAATCATTTCCATCTGTTTGGAAAGAAATATGCTTGGGAGAAGCAGGCTGGGGGAGCTGTCGGAAACCTGACCTTGGAAGGGTTGGGAGAAGTCTTGGAAAAAGTCCCGGATTTTCCGTCTTGGCTAAGGGAAGCGTATATGGGTTCTCAAAATTTGGCGGAAGCGACGCGTAAAATAGTCCATCACTTGTTTGGGCCATATGGCATCGTGGTGTTGGATGGCGATGATAAAGATCTCAAGAAGTGTTTACAACCTGTTATCGCCCGAGATCTGTTGGAAGGGAAATATGCTCCTTTATTACGGGAAACAACGGCGTCCTTGCAGGGTGCTGGATATAAATCACAGGCCTTTGTACGGGATCAGAATTTCTTCTTTTTGGCAGAAAACGAGCGGTCGAGGATTGAAAAGAAAGGCGAAGAATATGTGCTCGTGAATTCCGGGACCTGCATTTCCAAGGAAAACCTTGCTCAAGCGATTGATACTTCTCCAGAAGTGTTCAGTCCGAATGTAGTAGTACGCCCCTTGTACCAAGAAATGGTATTACCCAATTTGGCCTACATAGGAGGACCTGGTGAGTTGGCCTATTGGTTGCAATTGAAAGGTGTTTTTGATACGGAACAGGTCCCAATACCGCTCCTTTTTCCACGCAATTTTATCACGCTCATAGGTACGAACATCAAACAAAAAATGGAAGAGGCTGGGCTTGAGGTTCGCCATCTTTTCTTAGAAGATGCAGCCTATCATCAGTTGCTATTGGAAAAATTACACGTAGAACAGTTCGATTTTTCGGAGGAAGAAAAAGGATTGGAGTTGGTAAAACAGCACTTGAAAGACAAGGCTTTTAAAGCGGACAAGACGTTGGTTCAAGCGGCTGAGGCAGAAATGGCCAAAATTGCCAAATCGCTGGGGGACTTTCAAAAAAGATTGGACAAGGCCTTGGAAAACAAGCATCAACTGGATATCCAAAAGCTGCAGAACATCCGTAAAAAGTTATTCCCCGAAGGAGAATTGCAAGAACGCCACGATAATTTTTTGAATTTTTACATCAATCGCCCTGACTTTATTCAAGAAATCTACGAGGCGTTAGACCCGTTTCATTTTGAAATGAATTGTATTTGCCTTTAAATAGACGTGGCATCTTGTGGCAGGTTTGGTTTCGACAGCATGGATGCGTTACTTTGTAACAACGCATTCGGATGTTCAAGCACGTCGTTTTTTTCGTATTGATTTTACTTTCTTGGAAAGTGGAAGCAGGTCGCTTCAGGACCGGTATTTTACATTTCAATCCGTCATTCCGGATCTCCTCCTCATCTGTTGCTTCCCGTGACAGCGGCAACGTGTGGAAAAGGACAAGCATAGGAGGAAATATAGGATTACAGTTCGGGAATCCGACCAACATCATCCTTTCGCCAGCCATAGGTTATACGCCGTCGGCCAAGTTTTTCCAAAACAGATTAATGGTAGGAGTGGGTGTTACATATATGTATTACCGACTAAAATACCAAGGATATACCTACGAAAGCAATATTTATGGAGGACGGGTGTTTGGTCGATTCATGGTGACCAATGCCTTCTTTGCCTATCTGGAATATGAATTATTAAACTCTCCTCCTTATCAAGTCTATTACTATGCTGTTGCAGAAAGAGTATGGGTGAACTCCTTCTTTGTGGGAGGTGGGTATCTGCTCCGTTTTTCGAACAGGGGAGGGATTATGCTCTCCCTTCTCTACAACGTGGCTTGGACACCGGTAAATCCCGTATATTCAAGTCCTTGGAATCTGAGGGTAGGTTTCATGCTCTAATCCTGCAACTGTAAGCTATGTCCAGACCGAAACCCTTTCCTTCCTTGAAAGTAAGTCCTAAGAAACACTTGGGCCAACATTTCCTCACCGATCTTGCCATTGCGGAACGAATTGCAAGCTCTTTGACATCGTATGGAGGCTACACACATGTATTGGAAATAGGTCCGGGTACAGGGGCATTGACAGATTTTCTTTTAAAGCAACCATTTCAGATCACAGCCATCGAACTGGACAAAGAATCCATCCCTTTTTTGCATGAAAAGTACCGGGGAAATGAACGCTTAAAAGTAATCCATGGGGATTTTCTCCAGTTGGATCTTGCATCGGTGGATGCGGGCTTAGTAGGGGTGACGGGAAATTTTCCCTATAATATTTCTTCCCAGATTTTTTTCCACATACTCGAATTTCATCAAAAAGTGCCAGAAGTGGTATGCATGCTGCAAAAAGAGGTGGCCGAAAGATTGGTAGGGAAAAAGGACAATGGAATTTTAACCATTTTTTTACATGTTTGGTACAACGTAGAGTACCTGTTCACCGTTCCACAGTATGTGTTCGACCCTCCGCCCAAAGTGATGTCTGCCGTCGTGCGGCTGACACGGAACGAAAGGCAAGAGCTGGGATGTGACGGGAAGATGTTCAGGACAATCGTGAAAACGGCCTTCCAAAACAGAAGGAAAACCTTGCGGAACAATTTGAAGGGGCTAAATTTGTCAGCCGATTTCTTGGAAGGAGCCTTTTTCAATCGGCGAGCGGAGGAATTGAGCGTAGATGAATTCATTGCGCTGACAAATCAAATCGTCGCATTTAGACAAATGGGTTGAGAATGCGGAATAGGAATAAAAAGGGCAATAAAAGAAATCATCAAAAGAATCGTATAGAAGTTTAATAAGCAAAACAGTGCAGTTCGAACTTACCATAGACTTTCTGGAGGAAGTCAGAGAAGCCATAGAGTCAAAAGATGTGGAAAAAATCCGCACCTTGATGGAAGAGCTCTATCCAGCTGATATTACGACTGTTTTGTATGAACTCGACACGGAAGAGTGTAAATACATATTCGATGTACTCGATAAGGACATCGATGCCCAAATCCTGAGCTATATTGATGAAGATACACGTACGAAATTCCTGAAAAATTTCGAATCGAAAGAAATAGCGGAAATGTTGGAGTTTGTGGACTCCGACGATGCGGCCGATATATTGAACGAACAGCCCATCCGTACGCGGGAAGAAGTGATCGGGTTTATCGGAAACAAAGAAAAATCCCAAAATATCCTGGATCTTTTGCGCTATGAAGAAGACACGGCAGGTGCGCTCATGGCGAAAGAATATGTGAAGGCCAATATCCATTGGAATGTAAAACACTGCATTGATGAGATCCGGAATCAAACGTCGAATGTAGAAAAGCTGTACACGGTCTACGTCATTGACGAAAACGAGGCGTTAGTAGGACATGTTTTGCCTAAAAAGATTATCCTTGCCACCGACTATACCAAATTGTCCGAGATTTACGACGAAGACGTCATTTTCGTGGAGACATGGATGAGCAGCGAAGAAGTGTCGGACATCATGCAGAAATATGACTTGGATTCGATTCCCGTGGTGAACATACAGCGGAAACTGGTGGGCATGATCACCATCGACGATGTGTTGGACATCATCAAAGAACGCCAAGAAGCCGACCTTCAAGCCATGGCGGGGATCACGGAAAACATTGAGGAAGACGACTCTATTTGGATGCTTACCCGTGCCCGTCTTCCTTGGTTGTTGATCGGGATGCTAGGGGGCATGTTAGGGGCTTCTTTTATCGGGGTCTTTGAAAAGAACTTGGTGTTGGTGCCTGCCATGGCCTTCTTCATCCCTCTTATTACAGCGACAGGTGGAAATGTGGGCGTACAGTCGTCTTCCATCGTAGTGCAGAGTTTGGCCAACAAGACCTTCTTTTCCCAGAACTTAGCCTATCGGTTGCTAAAAGTATTGTTAGTGGGACTGGTCAATGGGGCCGTGCTGGCGGGGCTCGTGATGTGCATCAATCTATTCGTCGGACAGCCTACCAAACTGGCCATTGTGGTATCCATCGCATTGATGAGTGTGGTACTGCTTGCTTCTGTAATAGGAACAGTCACACCTCTCGTATTGGACCGCTTCAATATCAATCCTGCCGTCGCCTCTGGTCCATTTATCACCACTGCCAATGATTTGATCGGCTTAGGAGTCTATTTCTCTGTGGCTTCCATGTTATACTCCATTTGATCCTGTGGCAAATTCCTTTTACGATACCTGTATTTTCCCATTATGCGCAATTGTCTGATCATAGACGAAATGCATCCTGCGATCTTCCCTTTGTTGGAAGAGGTGGGAATACACTATCAGTATCAGCCACTGATCACGAAAGAAGAAGTATTGGAAACGATCTCCCAATATGAAGGAGTAATTGTACGTGGGAAATTGCGGTTGGACAACGCATTTTTCGCAAGAGCATCCCAGCTGCGTTTCGTTGCCAGAGCAGGTTCAGGAAAAGACAATATTGACGTAGAAGAAGCAGAAAGAAGGGGGATTGCGGTCTTGAATTCTCCGGAAGGAAATCGAAATGCCGTGGCCGAACATGCCATCGGCCTGATGTTGAATTTGTTGAACAGGATTACCAGTGCCAATGAAGAAGTAAAGAAAAGGCAGTGGAACCGCGAGTCCAATAGAGGGGTAGAACTGGGGCACCAAACCATTGGGATCATAGGGTTTGGCCATACAGGCCAAGCCGTCGCGAAGTGCTTGTCAGGTTTTGGGTGCCACACATTGGCGTATGACATCAATGGCATCCAAGACCCTTTGCCGTTCGTACAAGTGGCCACATTGGAGGAGATTCAAAGAGAGTCGGATATCATTACCCTCCACATCCCTTTGGACGATCGGAATCGAAATTTTATCGACACACAGTTTATACATCAATTGGCAAAGCCCATTTGGCTGATCAATACGGCTAGGGGAGAAGTAATCGAAACGTCTGCCCTTATCGAGGCTTTAAAATCGGGAAAAATAAAAGGGGCAGGGTTAGATGTTCTTGAAAACGAAAAGATACAAGCTTTTACGGAAAAGGAAAACCAGTGGTTTGATGCACTGGCTGCCATGCCACAAGTAGTGTTGACCCCCCATGTGGCGGGCTGGACACACGAATCATATCGGAAAATAAGTGAGGTGCTCGGCGAAAAAATTTGCCAATTTTACCTTTTCAAGTAATTTTTTAAGAAATCTAACGTCCAGTCTTCGTGCTTCCAACGGGCATTCGGATGTTCTGGCCAATAGCCTACATGCCCACCGAATGTTGGCATACGTAAATAAAAATGTGGATTGGTTTCGGCAATGTTTGTTGGAAAGCAGCTGGGGCTAAGAAAAGGGTCGTCCTGCGCATTGATGAGCAACGTAGGGACATGTATACGAGACAATCCAAAAAGAGAGGAACATTGGGTGTAGTAGTCTTCCGCGCTTGCATATCCGTTGGAAGGAGCCGTATAGCTTTCATCGAACTGGCGGATCGTTTTTATTTTGCGAAATTCGGATGGAGATACCTTGCCTGGAAAAAGTGCCATTTTTTGTTTCAATTTACGCTTCAGCGAGGCCATGAAGCGACGATGGTAAACAGTGTTCCGTGGTGTAGCCAGCACGTTGCACGCGTCGCTGAGGTGACATGGAACAGAAATGCCCACCGCGGCTTTTACAAGGGGAGAAACGTTCTTTTCTCCCATGTATTTCAATACGATGTTTCCTCCAAGACTGAAGCCTACCACACTTAATGCGTGATAGGTTTCCGCTAAATAGGCAATGGCCGTTTGAAGGTCGTCTGTACTTCCACTGTGGTAGGCTCTGTAGAGAGCATTGGGGGTTCCGCTGCATCCTCGGAGGTGAAGCGCGGCGACATTCCAATTCTGTGTATAGAAAGTATGTGCCAACGTAGAGATATAGCTGCTATGTGCAGAGCCTTCCAAGCCGTGGACCAATATTACACAAGTAAAAGAATTGGCGACTTTTAATTCCTCAATGTGTAGGAAGTCGCCGTCTGGAGTAGGGAGGAGCCTGCGCTGAAAAGGGAGCTTGGGCACCTTCCTGAAAAGATGGGACCCTATCGTATTGAAATGGCCATTTCGCAACAAGAAAGGAGGGCAATAAGGAGAGGGGAGAGAGGGCATCGCTCAAAGCTAGGAAAAATCCGGGCAAAAAGGGAGTGATGGATGTTCACTCCCTTTCTATGTTAGACCCCAAAAAATTCCGCGTCGAGCCTTTCCCCGATCGTATAGAGCTTGCTGATGGTTTCGTTCATGAAATCCATGGTTTTGTGCTCTATTTCTTCGTATTGAAGGTATTGGAAATGGGCCAGCAGTTTACCCACATAAAATTCGATCGTGTTTTTATCGCCAGAGTTGTGCAGTCCCAAGATTTGAAGGTGCATCTGCACTTCAGAAAGATTGAAATGCAGGGACTTTGGGAAAAACTGGTTCAACAACATGAATTCGATGGACGTTTTTCGTGTGGGAGAGGTTTTGTAATGACGTCTGCACATGTCAAAACTTTCGCAGGCTTTCAGCAAGGTAGACCATTGGTAATTTTCCATGGACGTGTTCAATTGTGACTTGTCCATTCTTTCAATGTCCTCCAATTTTGAAATGATCACACGCGTGATTTGGACGGCCCTTTCCAAGTGGATTCCCAAACTGATGGAGGACCATTCCAAATTACGGAACAACGTATTGTCTATATAACCTTTCACGATGGCGCTGTTGTCCAAGATCAACATGCTGAAATCGTAAATATCTTCGTCAATGCTGGCTTTCATGGAAAAGTCGTTGACGGAGTGGTAATACTTGTTGATGGATTCCCAAAGTTCGGTCGAGAGCGAATCGCGGGCACCTCGGGCATTTTCCCTCAAGTAATTGATGTTGGACACAATCGAGAAGGGGTTGTTCATGTCGATTGTGAGGTATTTCAGCAATTGTTCGTCTACCAGTTTCTTATGGTCTTTTTTATAGATATTGTCTAGACCGGACATGCTCAGGATCGATTCTAAGGCTTTTTCTTTGTTTTGCGCGATGGGAGCATCCAAGGCGGAAAAATATTGTACCCGGGAGTAACGGGCCATGTGTTCAGCCCGTTCGATGTATCTTCCCATCCAAAAGAGACTATTTGCGATACGTGATAGCATACGTTCTATAGTTAACAGTTATTGAAGTAAAATGAAAGTTTGGTTTAGGTTAAGGTCAATGTAGGTCGCGAGGCCATGTAACTGTTGACTATCTAGTTCTCTATTCTTCCAGCACCCAAGTGTCTTTTGCCCCCCCTCCTTGGGAGGAATTTACGATCAGGCTTCCCCGCTTCAATGCCACTCTGGAAAGTCCTCCTTTTACTAGGAAGTTTTTGTCTTTTCCCATTAAGCAATAGGTGCGCAGGTCAATGTGCCTTGGTTCGAACATGTCCGTTTCGTCTATGAAAGTAGAGTGGACGGAAAGGGAAAGTACAGGTTGTGCGATGTATTTTCTACGATTCTCCGCAATCAGCTTTTTATAATCGTCCAGTTCCTGTTTCGTCGCTTTTGGTCCGATGAGGATCCCATATCCTCCCGACTCGTCTACCGGTTTGATGACGAGATTCTGGATGTTCTCTTTTACGAACTTGTAATCGTCGTCCAGTTCGCACCGATAGGTTTGGACATTGTTCAGGATAGGCTCTTCCCCGAGGTAATATTTGATAATATCGGGAATGTAGCTATATACCGCCTTGTCGTCTGCCGCACCGCAGCCTGGTGCATTCAACAAAGAAACATTTCCTTCTTTATAGGCTTGCAAGATGCCAGGGACTCCCAATACAGAGTCCTTGCGCCATACGTGCGGGTCCAAGAAATCATCGTCAACCCGGCGATAAATGACGTCCACACGTTTAGGACCATGGATCGTCTTCATGTAAACGAAATTTTTCTCCACGAAAAGATCGCGTCCTTCTACCAATTGGATGCCCATGTTAAGTGCTAAGAAGGAATGTTCATAATAGGCAGAATTGTACATCCCGGGGGTGAGCACGACGCAGTTCGGATTGTCGAGTCCTTCGGCGGCCACCGATTGCATGATAGAGAGGAGTTGCTCAGGATATTCTTCCACCGAATGCACCTTGTAATGTTTGAGGAGATTGGGAAGTGTCTTTTTCATGGCGATCCGATTGGCGATCACGTAGCTGACACCGGAAGGGCACCGGACATTGTCTTCCAGCACATAAAACTTCCCGTCGTTGTGCTTGATAATATCGGTTCCGGATACGTGGTTATAAATCCCGCCTACCGGTTTCACGCCCTCCATCGCTTTGAAATAATATTTGGCGGTGAGCACGAGTTCGGCAGGGACTATTTTATCCTTCAATATTTTTTGTCCATTGTACACATCATGCAGAAACAGGTTAATCGCCATGTTTCGCTGTATAATTCCTTTTTCCAGGAGGTCCCACTCGCTCGCAGGAATGATACGCGGAAATAAGTCGAAGGGCATGATCCTTTCTACCCCGCGCTGTTTGTCTGAATATACAGCGAACGTGATACCCTGGTTGTAAAAGGAGATTTTGGCATATTCGTTGAGCTCCTTGAAGTCTTGAGGAGTAAGCTTGTTGAATTGACTCAACAATTTATTATAGTGGGTCCGTGCCGATGCATCATCGACAAAAACCTCGTCACAAAGCGCGGCATCAACCTTGTAGGAAGAGAACACTCCTTTTTTTTCTTTTACTTCCATGGTCTTTAATATTTAGGGCAAAAAATAAAAAAAGTACAACATTTCAAACAATGTGCCTTTATATTTTAGGCTTATTTTCCGATTTTTGATCGAATTAAAAAAATGTGCCTTTGTTTTGAACAATACTTCTTCCGGATCACAAAATGTGAATTGATTCATGGTTATTCAACAACAACTGCCCACCTCTTTTTAGATTCTCACTTTTTTGCTATTGTTGTACATAGATAAGAAATAAATATACAAATCAACGATTATCTCAAGGGCTTCTATATGCAAATTATACAAAAAACATTCCGTCTACAGTCATTCAAAAGAGGGGTACATCTAATCACCAAAGAGATCAAAAACGAAATACCGGAATTGGCCCAATGCAGCGTGGGGATGCTGAACGTGTTTTTGCACCATACGACTGCTTCTTTGACAATCAACGAGAACACGGATCCCACTGTAAGGGAAGATTTCGAGTCTCATCTCAATACCATGATCCCTGAAAATGCCCCGTATTATAAACACCAAAACGAGGAGCCTGATAACATGCCAGGCCATATCAAGTCTTCCGTAATGGGGGTTTCGTTGATGATCCCCGTGACCAACGGCAAATTGAATTTGGGGACTTGGCAAGGGATTTATTTATGTGAGCACCGCAACCGTGCCATGACGCGTAAAATTACATTAACTTTGATCGGGCAGTAAGGACATAAAATAAGCAAAATATGAAAAAGACACTCATTGTAGTGGGAGGGATCCTGGTCGTGGTTTTTATCTTGTACAGACTTTCGGCGGGTGCTTACAATAATATGGTAGAAGCGGAAGAATCGGTATCAGGTTCATGGTCGCAAGTTCAAAATGTATACCAAAGAAGATTGGACCTCATTCCTAATTTGGTAAATACCGTCAAGGGGATGGCGACGAGTGAAAAAGAAACATTTGAGGCGGTCATGAATGCGAGAGCGAAGGCTACTTCGATCAACGTAGACCCTTCCAAACTTTCTCCTGAACAGATCAGCAAGTTTCAGGCTGCTCAGGGCGAGCTGTCTACCGCCTTGGGACGGTTGATGGTCGTGAGCGAAAATTATCCGCAATTGCGTCAAAGCGAAGGATTTTTAAACCTCCAAGCGCAACTAGAAGGGACAGAGAACCGTATTGCTGTAGAGCGGAAAAAGTTTAACGAAGAGGTGAAAGCATACAATGTGCTGATCCGCCAGTTCCCCAACAACATCATAGCCGGCATGTACGGATTTGAGAAAAAGGGATACTTTGAAGCAGACAAAGCAGCCGAAAAGGCACCCACCGTACAATTTTAGAAGAAATGTTTACACAGTTTTTCTCAAAGGAACAAAGGACTTCCTTGCTTCAAAAAATAAAAGAAGCTGAATTGAATACTTCCGGAGAAATACGGATCCATATTGAAAATCATTGCAGCGGGGACGTTTTCCAACGCGGCGTGGCCCTTTTCCATACACTTAATATGCATTCTACGGCCCAACGCAATGGCGTATTGTTTTATTTGGCCGTCAAGGACAAGAAGTTTTCCATTATCGGGGATAAGGGCATCGATCAGAAAGTCGCACACGACTTTTGGGACGAGATCAAAAAAGAGATGAGCCTTTCGTTCAAAGAAGGCAAATTTACGGAAGGGTTGTCCGATGCCATCGAAAAGGCGGGCAAACAATTGAAGGTTCATTTCCCTTACCAATCGAACGATACCAACGAGTTGTCGGATGAAATTTCTTTTCACGATAACTAAGCGAGGGGTGAAAAAGTGCCTCCTTTTGGGATTCTTGGGCTTCCTTTTTCTGCCTCTGTTCGCGCAACACATTCCGCAAAAACCGAGCCCGGCCCTCTTTGTGAATGATTACGCCCATTTGTTGGGAGAGGGGGAAATCGTGGCCCTTGAAAGCAAACTCCATCAGTACCGGGATACTACTTCCACGCAAATCGTGGTGGTGACGGTTGCAAGTTTAGAAGGGTCAGATGTGGAAGGCTATGCGAATACGCTGGCCAGAGAGTGGGGCATAGGAGAGAAGGGCAAAAACAACGGCATTCTGATGTTGATCGCAAAGGAAGACCACAAAATGCGCATCGAAGTGGGGTATGGGTTGGAAGCCGCCATACCGGATGCAGCCTGCAAGGAAATCGAACGCGACATCATGAAGCCGTATTTCAAACAGGGCAATTTCTATCAAGGCATTGACGCAGCGGTCGATAGGTTGATCGCGCTGGCTTCGGGAGAATATAAGGCGGAGAAAGGGACCAAAGCCAATGGAGGAGTAGTACTTGCTTTCTTTGCTGTCATCCTGTTGCTCTTCGTGTTTTCGTTTCTCTCCAAATACAACCAACTCAAAAGGTCCCATATCGGGCACGACCTAAGTTTCTGGGCGATCTTATCCTTGCTCAATTCGATGGGCAACCGCCATCGGGGAGGCGGAGGTGGCTGGGGAGGAGGATATTCTGGCGGTGATTCAGGAGGTGGGAGCAGTTGGGATTTCGGTGGCGGTGATTTTGGCGGTGGCGGTGCCAGCGGAGATTGGTAATAAGTTTTTTTTGCCCCACTATCCGTGAAAAATGCCTTTTTCTTTCAAAAACGGAATAGTGGTGAGGTTGTCGTCGATAATGGTATCCGGCACGAACACATATTTTTTGTCAAAGAGTTGGCTTCCGATATAATAGCTTACCCAATATTCGTTGGTCAATTGAAAAACTTCCGGGGAGATGGGCTCGATAAGTGCGGAATCGTGGGCATTTACGATCGGGATCCCATGCCGCAACGTGGACGATTGGCGCTTTTCCCCATCCAAAATGCCGTATCCTTTCGAGCACACCAAGACGTTTTCAAGGGCATAGTCGTTTTCGTTGATTAGGTATACCACCCATTCGTATGCCTTTTGTTCGTTAAGACGTTTTACTATGGCAACAGAAACCCCTTTTACTTTCGGGAAATCAATATCCTTCTTCATTTTTACCTCTTTTCGTTATAACAATTGCGGCATCGGGCTTCATACAGTTCCGATGCCCCAATCAATATGTCATTTTCGTCCATGGCCTTCCGAAAGGTGTAATTGGCCATATTGCCACATACGGAACAAATAGCGTGGAGCTTTGTTACAAATTCGGCCACTGCCATCAATTGGGGCATGGGGCCGAAAGGCCTGCCCTTGGAATCCGTATCCAGGCCTGCTACGATCACCCGATGATGGCGGTTAGCCAATAACTGTGCCACTTCCACGATATCCGGCCCAAAGAATTGCGCTTCGTCCACACAAATCACGTCATTGTGCTGTATTTTGTCAACTATTTCCCACGAAGACTCGATGGCGATGCCTTTTTTGCTTAACTCGCTATGGGACACGATGTCCGACGCATGGTACCGGGTATCGATACGGGGCTTGAAAATTTTAACGGATTGTTGGGCAATCAAGACCCTGTTGATCCGTCGGATCAATTCTTCTGTTTTGCCCGAAAACATGGAGCCGCAAATCACTTCTATCCAGCCCATCTGGCGAGGATTCTCATGGAGTAGGAAGTCGTCGGATATTCTATTCAAATCAGATTCGGAACGTAGCCAAATATACTAAATATTAGGATGACGGATTATTCTGTCCCCCAAAGATTATAAAGAAGCAGGTCTGGTTTCATCCAAATTAACCTTCCCCCAAAATTGGAATAAGTAGGGATCAGAAATGCCATAATACAGATCGATACCATCAGTTTTCTTATAGAAAAAAGGTTGGGCTCCAACGAAGAGATCACTACAAATGCAGAGAGGCAGGCAATGAACAGATAAGCCCCGCTCCGGATCATGTCCCCGACAGACAGCGCCGCCCCGCATTGCATACAGATGCCGATCAAAAAAAGAACGCTTAAAAAAATACCATTTCGTTTGGGAAGAGAGGCAAGGTAAAAAAAGGCGAAGAGGACAAGGAACCAATAGGATTCCAAAAATTGGAAAATCGCAAAAGGCATGTAACGGTAATACTTTTGTAACGCCCATGAAATACCCATTGCCTCCGTGCCCATGGTAAGTTCGTAGGATGAGTGAAGATAGCAGCGCAGGACGGCATATACGGACAGTGCCGCCACAATCGTGACGATAGGAGAAATACGCCAGGCTGTTTTGTTATCCCGCGATTCAAAATAGGAAACGAGGAGATGAAAAGCTGCAATGCTCACAGAAGCGGCCAACGCGCGCTCATCTGTCCAGAAGGCACAACTCAGGCATACAAAGAGCATCCAAGGAGTTCGGAAATAAAGAGAGAGCAAAAGAAAAAAGAATGCAGTGCCGTCGAAGAAGGCCCAGTAGTCCAAAACAAATGCTTTTCCCACATACAAGGCAGACATACCGAGTGTAAATAAGAAGGAGCTGATTTTGTCTTTTGAATAGCGGTAGGCGAGCTTGGGGAGAAACACAAAAAAAAGGATTCCCCATGCATATTGCACGATGATGAGCCCTTTGGCCGATACGCCCGTTAAATGCCCTATAAGAGGCATGAAAAGGCGAAAGGTTCGTTTGGCTACATGAGAGGCCGGAGGATGTGCTTGCGGAATGAGAGGGTGTTGGATTTGTTCCGTCAGAAAAGGATAATTGGGATTCGTCTGTGAAAAGATGGCAAGCTTGGAAGGGGAGGGACAAGAAAAAAGCAGGAGACTGGCAATGGACACAAGAACTGTTTTGCGCTCCCAATGGTGCATTAAGAAGGCTTCCAGCCAATCTAGCACGGATTGGAACAGGTGTGAGAGCATGTGTCTTACGTAATGGTTAATTCACTTGTTTGAGAATCCCTTTTTCCGTGATCTCGATTTGTTTGAGGGCCGATTGCAGTTGACGTTTCCCGTTGGGAAGATATTGGACATTGGTATATTCATTTTTAAGTATCCATCTGCCTTGTTTGTTGATTACGCCCCATTTTCCGTCCAGTTTTACAAGTGCAAGGTTTTGGTGAAAGTCTCCCGCCTCCTCGTATTGAGGGTTGATCATCACTTTGCCCGTATTGAATACATACCCCCATTTTCCCTCTTTTTTGAAAGCGAAGTGTTTCTCCGATTGAGGTCTCACTTCTTCCATGTAAGGAAGCACAACGACCTTGCCGTTGGCAGCGAGGATGCCTTTTTTGCCCTCTTTTTCAAATACATAAAAATTGTCGCCCAGATAGGCCATGTCCTGATATTCCAGTTCCACGATCTCGGTTTGGTTTTGGGCCAGAAGGCCATACTTTTTCTTTCTAGCGATAATGGCAGGCCATTCAGGCAAAGTAGGGTTCTCCTCCAAGTTGCTCAGCACGTCATATTTGTTTTTGCTTGTTTCTTGTCCTTGGGAATTCAACACACCATATTTTCCGTCCTTTTTCACTTTGAACAAATTGTCTTCCGTAACAGAGATAAGTGCATACTCGCTGGGCAAAATAGTGGCTCCTGTAGCAGCCAAAAGCCCCTTCTGTTGGTTCTCTTCCACCAAGAAATAGAGGCTGCTTTTGCTGTTCAGGTAGCGGGCTGAAGTATATCGGAATGGGGTCAGTTCTTTCCCTTTCTGGTCAATAATTCCCCAAGCCCCATTTTTCTTTACAAATGCATAGCCATATTGAAACTTGGAAGCTTCTTCAAACTGGCCTTCAAAAGAAGGTGCCAATTTCGTGACATCGAAATAGTGCCATTTTTTGGTGCTGTCCTGTACGCGAACAAAAGCATCATCATCTGTAGCGATGACAAGGGCATAGGTAGGCGGGATCGTTTCTTTGCCCAATAGATCCAAGAACAAATATTTTCCGTCCCGGTAGGCGGCATAATATCCTTTGCCAGGGGTTTTGACCAACCACTTGTAATTTTGCTGTGTGACTCTTTTGTTGACCTTGTCCACGATGAAATATCCTGCACTTGTTTTCACGATGGCTTGGCCGTTTTGAAAGATGTCGCCCCATTCGTACATGAGCGGTACCGTTACGCGGCCGGCCAGATTGGTATAGCCAAATGAGCCGTTTCGCTTTATCAGCGCCATGTGTTCATAGAAAGGCTCCAATTTTTCGTATTCCATGGGGAGGACAGGTTGGTTCTTGGCATCGATAAGGCCGCATTTTCCCTCTTTGGAAGCATAATACAAGTTGTTGAGAATAAATCCGATACTGTCCAGATCTGCGGTCCTTACCACTTCTCCTTTAGGGTTCAATATTCCCCATTTTCCGTTTTCTTCAAATGCGATCACCTGTGCGGAAAGCTTTTTGAGCGAAGTGATGACTGGTTCGAAAAGATAGCTGCCGTCCTCGTGCGATACCACGCCGAATTTCTCCTTGTACTGGACGATGCTGGCCTTTTCCGACAGGATTTGAAAAAGAGAATAACGCGGAGCTGCCAAGAAAGAATGCTTTTGCTTGCTATATAGGCCGTACGTTTCTTCCGCTGTTTTCAACCAAGTTAATTCGACACCGGCTACTTCTTTGATTTCGATGATATTCCCGGCAGCGGTAAGTTCTCCTTTCTCGTTGGCCAAGCTCCATTTCCCCCCTTTTTTTACCCAAAAAGAAGTTCCGTTTGCCAACGTCCCAACCTCTTCAAAGTCGGCTGGTACGATCATCTTGCCATCGCATCCCACGACGCCGAAACGGCCATATTTTTCAACTATCGCCTTATTGCCTACAAAGGGAAGTATTTTTGTGAAAACAGGCTCTACTTTCCACTCGTCAAAAAGGTTTACATATCCCCAAAATTTATTTTCTGCCTGTTTCGGGAAAAGGTCTTCGTAACAAGATTGGCTGGGGGGTTGTGAAAGGCCTTCAAAACAGAAAAGGAAGGACAAGCAAAAAACGGTTCGTCTCATTTTATACTTCTAAATATTCCAGTACTTCCGCAAGATGCTCAAAATCGTGGACTCCTGGGCTTAGTTCATTGCCTCCATCCAATGTGATGCCATAAGGCTTGGTTTCCAAGATTAAATGTTCGATCTGCGGAAGTTCCAATAGGCTGCCGTTTAGAAAGCTTTTCCTGCTGGCACAGATTTCTTTGATAAACGCCATATTGGCCACCTCATGCCTCTCCAACAGAAGATGGAGCACGGCATCTTGTGGCAGAATAGGATGAAGAGTCTCCCATTCATTCAAATTCAATCGGTAAATAACAGGAGAAGAAAACGGGATGTTTTTGTACATGATCGCATCTACTTCGAGAATATCGGCATGGATGAGTTCGGAACGTGTGGCAAGAAGGTTCGTTTTTTCGCCGAAATAGCCTTCAGCCACGATTTGGATTCCAGAAAGCCACCCTGTAATCCCATTGATTTTTTCAGGAGCCAAGTGGCGGGAATGATTTTCTGAAACACTGAACCCGATCATGTCTACTCCCATCCCCGCGCAATACCGGGCATCGGAAAGATTGTTCACACCATTTATTTTAACAGGAAGGCGAAGCATAGGCAATTCATCAATTCAATTTGAGTAGGAAATAGTTAGATACGCACAGAACGCAAACTTTCTGGCCCAAAAGTATGTTCTTTGTGCGTAACTTTGCAAACGTAGAAGATACATTCTCTGTTTCAATTCGCGCAATAGATCTCGAAAGGAAGGCAGAAAAGGTTTCAAAGGAAATTATGAGCAAAAAAGGCAGGGTTTTAGTGGCGATGAGCGGAGGGATCGACAGTTCCCTTTGTGCAGTACTGCTTCATGAACAAGGGTACGAAGTGATCGGAATGACCATGAAGACATGGGATTACGCAAGTTCGGGAGGAAGTAAAAAAGAAACAGGATGTTGCAGCCTCGATTCAATCAATGATGCACGTAACGTGGCAGTGGAACTTGGGTTCCCCCACTACATCTTGGATATCCGGGAAGAATTCGGCGATTATGTCATCGACCATTTCACTGGAGAATATTTGGCAGGGAGGACGCCCAACCCCTGCGTACTTTGCAATACCCATATCAAATGGGACGCGCTTTTGCGAAGAGCGGACAAGCTAGGTTGTGAATTTATCGCCACAGGGCATTATGCCAAAATTCGCAATGAAAATGAACGCTGGGTAGTATCAAAGGGGATTGATGCCAACAAAGACCAATCGTACGTTTTGTGGGGCGTTTCGCAAGAAAGCCTCAGCAGGACGATGTTGCCCTTGGGAGGATTGAAGAAAACGGAGATCCGGGAAATGGCAAGCGAAAAAGGATTCTATGACCTCGTGAACAAATCGGAGTCTTACGAAATATGTTTTATTCCTGACAATGATTACCGTGGGTTTTTAAAAAGGAGGGTGCCAGGCTTGGAAGAACAAGTCAACGGCGGAAATTATGTCCTCTCGGATGGTCGGGTAGTGGGGAAACACGAAGGGTATCCCTTTTATACCATCGGCCAACGGAAAGGCTTAGGAATAGCCCTAGGGTATCCTGTATTTGTCACTGAAATCAAAAAAGAGACCAATGAAGTGGTCTTGGGCCCCATCGAAGAGCTCGGCAAGAAAGGGATGCAGGTCGGGAAACTCAACATGCTGAAATATGATTCCTTGCAAGGGACACCACTGGAGACGGTAACCAAGGTGCGGTACAAACATGAAGGAACAAAAGCCTTGATCACCCAGGAGGGAGATAAAATGAAGGTGAATTTCCATGAATACGTGGAAGCGATTTCGCCTGGGCAAGCGGCTGTTTTTTATGAAGGAGACGACGTAATAGGGGGTGGATGGATCGAAAAGAGTTTTTAACTACCTTTGGTTTCAATTTTTCCTATGCGCCACCTTGGTTGGAGTTTGCCTTTCCTTCTGTTTTTATTGCTCGTGTCATGCAAAAGAAAGGACGAGGAAGTAGATAAGCCGCAAGAAGCGGATTTTTATCCCTTGGAAACGGGCAATTACCGCATCTACAATGTGAAAAAATCGACCTACCTGCTTGCCAAGGGAGTCGACTCCACCTATCAGCTCAAGGAATCCATCGGCGATACTTTTAAGGACGAGACAGGCCATATCAGCTATCAATTGCTTCGTTGGAAGAAACCGCTTGGAGTGGATACGTTTCATCTGGACTCCGTCTGGACCGTCAGAAGGCAGGACGACGGGAAAGTAATCGTGACAGAGAACAACGTTCCCTATACCAAACTGCTGCCCTCTTTGTATGTGTGGGAAGCCTGGAATGGAAATGCATACAATGCATACCCGGCCGAACAATACCTTGTGACGAGTTATGGCACGACACAATACGGATACCCCTACACAGTGGCCGTCCAACAACATGCAGATACCAATTACATCTATTGGAACTACAGGACAGAAGTGTATGCGAAAAATGTAGGATTAGTCCATAAAGAATCCAAAGTCGTGAATTTCTCCTCGAATTTCCAGGACTTCAAAAAATACATTATCACGGATGGGGTGGTCCTGACACAACAATTGATCGAGTATGGGAAAGAATAAAGGCATTTTTCTTATTCTAGCGATAGGACTCTGTTGTTCGGTAGTGGCCCAAGACCAGTATTATTTTATACGGTTTAAAGATAAAGGAGAAAGAGCGGAAGCTGTCCAACTGACTGGGCGGTCGATCAAACGGCGAATACGGCAAGGAATAGAAATACACGAAAGTGACCATCCGGTTTCTAGTGCCTATATTCAGAAGGTATTGGCCAGTGGAGCTAGGCACGTGTATCCAAGCAAGTGGTTAAATGGGATCCTTGTTATCAGTACCTTGGCAGCTTCTTCGGAGATCAGGGAACTTCCTTTTGTTTCCGAAGTATGTCCGTTGGGCCCAGTCTTCCATAAACCTTCTTCGAAAAATGGCTTGGCCCAATTTCAAACGACCCAAGTGCTCAATTATGGAAACTCCCTTCGCCAAGTCAGCAACCTTGGAGCGGATAAAATGCACGAAGCAGGGTTCAATGGAAAAGGTATTTTTATCGCAGTCTTTGACGGAGGGTTTTTGAATGCCAATACGATTGCTCCCTTGTCGCACATCTATTCGGATGGCCGTCTGAAATTTACCTATAACATCGTGGATGGGATGTCCGACGTGTATGTCCGACATGTACATGGAACAAATGTACTGTCTTGTTTGGCGGCCAATTCTCCCGGCAACCTGATCGGAACCGGTTTTGGGGCCGATTTTGCCTTGTTTATCTCAGAAGACGTGAACAGCGAACGACTGATCGAGGAGTACAATTGGCTGCGTGCCGCCGAAATGGCAGACAGCCTAGGGGCCGATATCATTTCGTCTTCGTTAGGATACAATGTATTTGACGATGCTTCTGAGAATCATACCTTGTCCCAATTGGATGGCAAGAGCACCGTCATCACGAAAGCAGCAGAAATGGCCGCGCGGAAGGGGATCTTGGTGGTAAACAGCGCAGGGAACAACTATGCCGAGCCCTGGAGCAATATTGTGTTCCCGGCCGATGGAGATTCCGTATTGGCGGTAGCAGCGGGGGATGCGAATGGCCTAAAGGCTCCCTTTAGCGCAGTGGGGCCTACGTTCGACGGAAGAATAAAACCGGACGTAGCGGCACTCGGGATAGGAGTAATAGTAAATAACGACGGGGTAAATTTCATAGGAGCGAACGGCACTTCTTTTGCGGCTCCTTTGGTATCAGGCTTAGCGGCAGGGATCTGGTCTGCCGATAGCACCTTGGGAAATATACGGCTACGCAGCCTTTTGATCCGCTCTGGTTCTTCTTTTTGCTTTGCGAACAATAAAACCGGATATGGGATCCCGAATTTTGAAAAAGCCTACGCCCTATTGATGGGGCAAGAAGAGGTCTCTTGCAAGCCGAATATTTACCCCAATCCTGTGGAAGACGTGGTCTATGTACGGAATGTGTATGACATGGAAAACGAAGCCCCCTACAGCATCCAGGACATCAATGGCATCGTGTTGATGGAAGGAACTTTCCATGCCTTTCATCCGGCAAGGTTGGATATACAGGATTTAAAAGCGGGGCTTTATTTTTTAAGAGTAAGCGGAAAAGTATTTAAACTAGTGAAGCATTGATCACTTGTTCCGTTTGATCTTAAAGAGGCGGATTTTGCCTTCTTCCCCATGCAATAGTCGCATGATATTTTTCTGATGCGTCAGGATGACGACGGCAAAAAGAGCAAATCCAAATAGGACCATGAAGTGTTGTTCTGGCAAGAAACGCGAGGACAACATCAAGACAGGGTAGGCAAACGCAGCGATAATGGAACCGAGAGAAACGTAGCTGGTTGTCAAGAACACTACCAAGAAGATCGCGAGGCAAATAAGGGCAAGTTCTGGATTGATCCCTAAAATAACGCCCAAGGACGTGGCGACTCCTTTTCCTCCTCTAAAATTAGCAAACAAAGGCAAAATATGGCCTACAACCGACATACAGCCAAATAGCATGGCATACGCGGGAATGTACTTCTCATGGATATTGGTATTGTGGATTAAAATATGGGCAAGCACAGTGGCGGTCCACCCTTTGAATGCATCAATAAAAAGGACGACAACTCCCGGTTTGGTTCCAAGTACGCGAAACGTGTTGGTGGCTCCCGCGTTGCCGCTTCCATAACTCCGCACATCGATTCCATAGAATGCTTGTCCGAACCAAATCGCTGTTGGAAGAGAACCAATGGCATAGGCAGCGATGCAGTAGATGAATACGGTGAGCGCGTCTAATATCATTTCTTTAGAGCAAGGTTATAAGTCGCAATTACGATAAAATAAGGCTACAAGTTTACGGAATTGTGAAGAAATACAAAAGTGGCCCGTCTTTTAGGCTGAAATTCAGTGTATTCCCGTTTGTTTCTAATACGTATAAGTACGTATAGTAGCTGAATTAGCTTCGTTAGAGAAAGCTAAATTATGAATTTATTATAAACGGGAAATAATTATTTTTGAGAAAAATTAGCCAATGTTCCGTTATATAGGGTGTTTTCTTCTTTTCGTCTTCCTTTGTTTTTCGTGTAATACTGCCAAACGGCACATTAGGAAGGGAAATAAGAGATTTGCCAAAGGAGAATACGAGTTTGCGGCGGAAAATTACAAAACAGCCATAGGCAAGGGGGCAAATACAGCCGATGTATATTTTAAAGTAGCGGAGAGCTACCGCAAGTCCAATCGGATCTTGGAGGCGGGCCCTTATTACAAACAGGCCATTGATGCGGGCATTAAAAAAGATACTGCGCAATTCTTCTACGCCACTTACCTCAAAACCCTAGGAGAGTATGAAAATGCAAAAGGAGCATTCAACCAATACCTAAAAACGGGAAGTACGGTCGATTATGTACGAAAGGCAAAACGGGAAGTCGCGTTCTTAGAGAATATTCGCACCCTGTTGATGAAAGACGTACCGTTCAAGGTAAAGAATGCAAGCTCCCTCAATACAGAGTTTTCGGAGATGAGCCCGTCCAAATACAAGCAAAATTTGGTATTTTCTTCGGATCGTGGCCTAGACAGGATCTACCGTGCAACAGGAGACGGGTTTTACAAGCTCTACCAGTTTAAATCGGACGGTTTTGCCGAAGGCACAGGGGCTGTCACGCAGTTCGACCCTGCTTTTGAAGAAGATGGGACACACATCGCCTGCGCGACGTTCACCAAGGACGGAACCACCATGGTATTCGTGAAAAGCAATAACGGCAGCAAAAAGGGCAGCATAGGCGGGACGGTGGAAGAAACAGACTTGTACGTATCGTATTTGGAAGAAGGAAAATGGACGGAACCAAAAATCGTCAGCGCTTCGATGCCGAATTACTGGGAATCCACCCCCTGCTTCTCGGCGGACGACAAAGTCCTGTATTTTTCGTCCAATAGGCCGGGTGGGTATGGAGGAATCGACATTTACCGGTGTTCGGTATACGATAATGGCAAATTTGGGACTGCTTATAACTTGGGAGCTCGCGTAAACACATCGGGAAATGAAATGTTCCCGTATGTCTCGGGTGATGGCAAACTGTATTTCGCTTCGGATGGTCATCCGAGTTTGGGAGGGTTGGACGTATTCATTGCCACAAAAGACTCGACACGGAACATCGGAATTGAGAACATCGGGTTTCCGGTAAACAGTAGCTACGACGATTTTGGACTGACATTCACATCGCCCGAGATCGGATATTTCTGCTCCAACAGGCCTGGAGGCAAGGGAAATGACGACATTTATTATTTTGCGATCTCTCCCGATGCGAGGAAGAAAGTGAATTACAACCTCATGATCTACACCCAGAAAAATGAAGAAAGCGGCAAAGACATCCCGTTGAAGGGCGTGAAAGTGCGCATGACCGATGAAAAGGACTCCTTGGTGCACGAATTTGTCTCCAATGAGACCGGAGAAATGACGTTCCCTATCAAAACGGAAAAAGTGTACCGATTTGTAGGATCAAAAAATGGATTTTTTACCAAAAGGGAAGTATTTTCAACCATTGGGAGGACTGTCCCGCAGTTTCAGCTGAAAGACAGCGTCAATACGATCACATTCGAAGTCGACTTGGACTTGGATTCCATTGTGTTGGAAAAGGAAATTGTCCTCGACAATATTTATTACGATTACAACAAGTCCGATATCCGCCCCGATGCGGCCAAAGAATTGGACAAATTGGTGCAAGTGCTGAAGGATAATCCGGAGATTTCCATCGAGTTGGGCTCCCATACGGATAGCAGGGGAAATAACGAATACAATTTGAAATTGTCCCAAAAAAGGGCAGAGTCGGCGGTGAATTACCTCATTTCAAAAGAGATTGATTCAGAAAGAGTGACGGCGATCGGCTATGGGGAAGAGAAGCATTTGGTGGAGGACGCGAAGACGGAAGAAGAACACCAAATGAACCGTAGAACAGAATTTAAAGTGATCAAAATCGCCAAAAAGAAAAGCTAGTAAAATATAAATTGGGACGAAGAAAGGCCATTCTGCTTGACTTTTTAGGGTATTTTCATTTGGTTAGCGCAATTTTAAAATCGTTCAATTCTTTCTAAGAATAATTAAATAATTTCAATATGCTGTGTATGAAGAAGGTAGGATTTATTTTGGCTTTTTTGGCAATTGTCGTCAGTTCGCATGCACAAACCAATGCTAACCCGATCTTGGTGATAAGGGGGAGTGAATCCGGGTTGCGGATCATGACAAAATTGCGGGAGGCCTATGTGACCAAATACAAAGACAAGATGATCGATTTGGCCGGATACGGAAGCACGATGGGGATCGTATATCTGAAGGATGGGCAAACAGATGTGGCGGTCACTTCCAGAAGAATGACAGACGAAGAACTGGCGGAGTTTCAAAAAGACAACACGGAAATCACGGAAGTGAATTTTGCGAAAGAAGCCTTCACCGTGATCGTAAACAAGGCCAATCCGATTACCAAACTTACCAAAAAGCAAGTGGGCAATATTTTTGCCGGGTATATCACCAATTGGAAAGATGTGGGAGGGCCGGATGCTCCGATCAAAGTATACATCCGATCCAACACTTCAGGCTGTTATTTGGGATTCAAGGAATTGTTTTTAGAAAACATGAACTATACGTCCAGGGCCTTGATGTTGGGGACCAATTCCCAACTTAAAAACGAGATTTACAAAGATAAGAATGCAATTTCCTATTTGGGATTTGCAGGAATCGACAAGAATGTGAAAATGTTGAAAATTTCAGTGGACGAGATCAATTATTATTCCCCCACGGCCGAAAACATCGCCAATTTGACGTATCCGATTTACCGCACTTACCACTTCTATTTCAAAAAGAAGGATGCGGAAAAAGTGAAGCATTTCGTAGATTTCGTGAAGTCGTCGGATGGCAAAAATGTGATCTTGAAAAATGACTATCTGCCTGCTGATTAATTTTTCCTAGCATGGATTTTATCGGAATCATCCTCACCTTTTTCAGTACTGCGCTCATTACCGTCAGCCGGCTTATAAGCGACAAACAGCGGGCCATGCGGAACTATTTGGTCTATGTAGGGCTGCTTGTTTCTGCCGGTGCCGTTTTTGTCACCTATCACAACGTCCAGTCCCAAAAGGACAAACTCCGTAGGTCCAATGAGGAAAGCGATAAGTTTAAGCAAGAGGTTTCCGACATGCGGATAAAGATGCTTGCCTTGAACGGACAGATCGACGAGGCTACGACCTCTTTGTTGAAAAATAACGATGCGACCAGCATCGCCATCGCGGAAAAGCTGAAAAATACTACCGGGCAATTGCTTTCGGCCAATTACAGCACCAGTAGCGTCGTCAATGATTTATTAAAAGAGCAAAACGACAGTTTGAGCAAGGTGTTGGTGAAAATGGTCAATACGTTGAAGCAATCGATTGCGAATTCGGAAAATAACACACGCAATCAAATAAAAGAATCGGAAGCATCCTTTCGGCAACAATTATCGACAGTGGAAGCGTCTGTAAAGATCGAGTTCAACAACTTAGAAGAACATGTGGACGAAAGCTTCGAAGAAGTAGATAAAAAATTTGCGCAAGTAAATAAAAAGATAGAAAGCCTAGAAGAAGACACCAGTTCCTCGGAATAGGTATTCAACCTTGCAAGGCCTCTTTTAGTAGGGTCGCCACAGAAGCTGAATAAGGCAACGTCAACGCTTCTCGTTTACCTGCTTCCCCCATTTTTTTCCATGTTTTTTGTAGGATTGTGATCAGCTTGTCCTTGTCATGCTTTTTGGCAAAAGCCTCCACGTGATGTTCTAAGAATACCAAGCAAAGCATGTCTTCAATGACTTGGCATTCTGGGTCGAGTTTGATGTTTTTCTTGAGATTAAGCTGTTTTACACGTTCAATAGTGACGTCGTCATACCCGATTTTTTTTAACAGCTCTGCCGATTTTTCTGCATGGAATTTGCCTAAGTCAGACCGCCAGTTCAGGTAGCCCGTTCTTGTAGGGGGATACGAATCGCGCGGAATTTCCCAACGGCCAATGTGCTGGCACCTAGCGGCCAATCGGAGGGCTTCGCCAGCATCTGGCTTTATTTTTTCCATCCATTTCGTCTGTCGAAGGGATTCTAAAAATTCTCTCGGATAGGCGACCCCATGTTCTTCCTCGATAACAGGGTCTTTTTTGTTGTAGGCATCAATGGCCTCTATCGCATCGTGAAAAAGGCTCATCGTGGGTCAATCTTGGGCAGATCCCAACATTTCGTTCAAACTTTCGATCGTCAACGGTTTGGCGATCAACCCGATCACATGGCTGTCGTCCGCTCCTTTTTGGATGTCATTGGAATTGAAGGTCGAAGACAGCAGGATAATTTGGCATTTGGCCTTGACGTGGGTTGGCAAGGCTTGGTATTCTCGAATGAATTCGAATCCGTTCAGAAGAGGCATGTTGATATCCAAAAAGATAATGTCGGGGACATCTTGGGTGGATTCAGCGTCCTTGCTCACTAATTTAAGGTGCTCCAAGGCTTTGGTAGACGAGCTAAAGCTGATAATGTCGTCGCTCAATTGGGCATATTTGATCATTGTTTCATTGATGAACAAGTCCGTATCGGAGTCATCTACCAACATTACTTTAGGAGTTTTTGCACTTGTTCCGGCCAATTTCATGTTTTTTACCTCTTTGTTATGCAATATACTCCATCTCGAAAAAAAAATAAAGCCTATCTTTTTTTTTAAGTACAAAATATTACTTTTGTTCCTATTAAAGTGGTTTTATGGGGTGGTGGGTATTTTAGGCTATGCTCGTATGCTTCACATATTTTCCTCTTAATGCGCTGATAGTCAGTAATTAATTATTGTTTTTTATGAATATTTTCGTTGCAAATTTGAATTTCAAGGTCCAAAACGATAACCTTAAAAAGTTGTTCGAGTCTTTCGGTGAAGTTTCTTCCGCTAAAGTGGTAATGGATAAGACGACAGGTCGTTCAAAAGGTTTTGGCTTTGTAGAAATGCCGAACGACTCAGAAGCAAAAGTAGCCATCTCTGAATTAAACAATAAAGAGGCTTTTGGAAGGGCGTTGGTCGTGAAAGAAGCACTTCCCAGAGAGTAGTACTATTCGATATAAAATGGCCTTAGTCCCAGTCAAAAGCTGGGACTTTTATATTTTTTGCCGAGCTATACGCGCGCATTTTTCAACGCTTTTCCGAGCCAAATAAATTCATGGAGGAAATGTGTGATGGTTTTTTCAAAAGAAGCGTCGAGAAGAAGACCGCTTTCGCTGAACTTTTCCTGAACATTCGAAATCAACAACATTTGCGGACTTGGGATAGCCCACAAGGCCAGAATTAACTGCTGTAACTGCATGGCCGCCCGCATGCCTCCCATGGCTCCTGACGAAACGGTGACAATTCCGATCGCTTTTTTAGAAAAGGTGGTTTTAGGGAAAAAATCGACCATGTTTTTAAGGGCGGCAGAATAGCTACCATTGTATTCGGGCGTGACAAAAAGGAACGCGTCAGCTCCGTGTAAAATCGTATATACTTCATTTACGACAGTCATGGGATGTGCCTGTTTGGAAAGAGCTTCGTCAAAATGGGGAAGTACTTTCTCTTTTAGGTCCAAAATTTCAAGGGTAATATCGGGAGATTTTTCCAAGACATGGTGCAAACCAAGGGCCGCCTGATGCGTAAGCCTGCCATGACGGGTACTGGCGGAAACAATGACAATTTTCATGAAAGTATAAAACTGATTTGTTTAACCTTTGCTGGAAAGAAATTGTTCAATTCGTGGAATGTCTTTTTAAATGAAGTTTGCGCAATTCTGGGGAAAGGACATACCCGATTCCTACTACCAGCAAAGTGGCAGTAGCACCAAAGATCACCGAGGGTACTGTGCCCAGATATTTGGCGGCCACACCGGATTCAAATGCCCCTATTTCATTGGAGGAACCCACAAAAATGGAATGCACAGAAGATACACGGCCTTTCATGTCATCTGGTGTGAGCATTTGCATAATGGTAGACCTTACTACCACACTCACATTGTCAAAAGCCCCGCTTACGACCAATAACGCAAGAGAAAGCCAGAAATGTGTAGACAGTCCAAATAGCAGCATGCACAGACCGAAACCTGCAACACTGATAAACAGCCATTTTCCGGTATTTCGTAAGGGAGGGTGGTGGGCGAGGTACAAGGCCATGAGAAAAGAGCCTACAGATGGCGCGGCCCGTAGCCAACCTAATCCCTGCGGTCCGCATTTCAAGATTTCATCGGCGAAAATGGGCAATATGGAAACGGCTCCCCCAAAGAAAACGGCAAACAAATCCAACGACATGGCGGCCAAGAAAATCTGCTTGCTGAACACAAACTTCAAACCCACGAGCAAGCTGTCCAAGATAGGAACTTGCTGGGTTCTGAGGGGTGGATCTTTTGGGGAAATAAAGGTCAGGAAAAGGACGGCACCTAAGCAAAAGGCCCCCACGAAAAGGTAGGTGACAAAAGGGCCAAAACCCGCATATACCAAACCTCCGGTTCCAGCTCCCGCCACAGTAGCCATTTCCCAAAGGGAACTGCTCCAAACGGAAGAGTTAGGATACAATTCTTTCGGCACGCATTGGGACATCAACCCAAACTGTGCCGGAGACAAAAAGCCACGGGCAAGCCCCGTAAGGAAAATGATAAAAAACAAATTGAATATGACGAGGTGGACCGGTATAAAGAAGATCCCTGAGGAAAACAAGGCAAGGCAGGTAGAGCCAAACAAAAGCACAAAAAAACACCCGAACACAATGCGTTTTCTTGGGAGGATGTCGGCAAGGTGGCCGGCAAATAACGCGACCCCGATGGCAGGAATGGCTTCAGCCAATCCGATCATTCCCAATGACAAAGGATCGTGCGTCAGTTCGTAAATATGCCAGCCTACCGCGACGGCCTGAATTTGGATGGCAATGGTGATAAAGACCTTGGAGGCAATGAAATTTCTGAAATCGGGCAGACGGAGTGAAGCGTACGCATCAGGTGCATTCATCCGACAAAGAAAGTAAATTCGCGATTGACAAGGAAGGAAAAAAGCAGGTCCTACATTTTCTCACTCCTTTGTCAAACTCAACCCACCCCAAAAAGGAGGGTTAGTTTTTGCTGAAGCGTTCGACTGTATTGGAAATGGGAGGGACGGATCGCAAGTAGTCATAAATGGCCCCAAGATCCTGTTCGGACATCGTACTGTACATCATCCATGGCATCACAGTCTGGAAACCACCCCCCACATTGGCCGGTGTATAATTGCTGTCTGCATACGCCTTGAATCGGTTGATGAAGGCCTTTTTGGACCAATTCTTGAGTCCTGTTTCGTCGGGCGTAATGTTGGCAGAACGTACGGTTCCTTGTGGCAGTTTGAATTCAAATCCTCCCGCAAATTCCATCCCTTTCAGTTTTTCACCTTTTTCTTGTTTAGTATGGCATTCGATGCACGAAGCAATATTGGTGATATATTCTCCGTACCTCAACACTTCGGAGGTATCGGGCCGTTTGCCAAGGCTCGCTTTCTTTGGGATGGTATTTAAAATGATGTTCATGGGAAAGTCTGCCGCTGATGGGGAAGGGGCATATTCGATCGGTGACAAGGAACGAAGGTATGCGATGATTGCCATGACATCCCGTTCGTCCATGTGCCCATAATTTAAATAGGGCATCACAGGAAACAATGCATGCCCATCTTTGCTTACACCACACGTGATCGCCCGGAATATTTCGGCGTCGGACCAAGTAGAAAGGGCAAAAGGGGTGATGTTTCGGGAGTAAAATTTGCCTGGGAAACCAAATTCTTCTGTAAAAGCCTCGCCACCTTTTCCCAAGGTGCCGGGAATAAGAGGGCCGGCAAATTTGCTCCAGTCCCGAGTGGAGTGGCAGTCCATGCAAGCAGCC
>OUNM010523253.1_pt1 | contig 45034 bp, 42 predicted proteins | sample 1769961 | NCBI WGS metagenome assembly OUNM01 (sample SAMEA3914820, study PRJEB12502) | metagenome | biome: forest; material: soil | place: USA | collected 2012-03-12 | depth 0.3 m | reverse complement strand
ACGCCGCCTTTCGAACTGCTTGAGCATGGCATCGCTTGGCATATATTTCAAGCTTAAAAGTTTAATATTAAAGCTTTTCGGCCGAAACGTGCGGCGGCGCGACTGCCGCTTTCGAGGTCCTCTTTGTGGGTCAGGCCGGGCTCGCGGAAGTGAACTTGGGTGTCGATGGCGCCCGGGAGGATGGTGAGGCCCTTTGCTTCGACGGTCTTTTCGGCCGCTTCGCCGGCGAGAGAGCCGATGGCCGCGATCTTGCCGTCCTTTACGGCTAGGTCCGCCTCAAACACTCCCGATCCGGTTGCGATTCGTCCGTTGCGGAAGAGGAGGTCGTGGGCCACGGACGTAAGTTTCTCATATCTGTCGTGGCGCGGGCCTCCGTGCCCGCCTTATGCTGGGTTCGCGCGCACGGAGGACCTACGCCACGGTCGCCGAGTGCAACTTGGCGCTCCAATTGGGCGCTCCAGTTGGGGCATCGGACAAAATGTCTACATGACCATTGCGACTTATAACGCCGCCGGAATTCGGGCTCGGTTGGATAGCTTGCTCGATTGGATGGCGACGAATGAGCCGGATGTCATCGCGATTCAGGAGACCAAGGTCGAGGATTCGAAATTCCCGTTGGAACCGTTTGAGGAGCTTGGATACCACGCGGCGATTCACGGGCAGAAAGCTTGGAACGGCGTTGCCACTCTTTCTCGCTCGGTACCGACCAATATTCGCCGCGGCTTTGAGGACCCGGCGATGCCGGAAGACGCCCGGCTCATTTCGTGCGAAATCGATGGGATCACGATCATCAACACCTACGTGCCCAACGGCAGCTCGGTAGGTTCGGAAAAGTTTGCCTACAAGCTCCAGTGGCTGGAGCGGTTTCGGCGTTACCTCGACGAGAACATCCATCCGGATAAGCCCGCCATCTGGTTGGGCGACGTGAACATCGCTCCCACGCCGGACGACGTTTACGACTCACCCCGGTTCCTCGGTGGGGTGGGCCACAACCCGGAAGAGTTTATGCGGCTTACGGACATCGTCTCTTTCGGCCTCACCGATCTGTTCCGCCTCCACCACCCTGGCCCCGGGTTCTATTCGTTCTTTGATTTCGTCATCCCGAACTCCGCAAAGCGAAACCTTGGTTGGCGCATCGACCACATCTACGTGACGGAGCCGCTCGTCTCGAAGTGCATCGAGTGTAAGATCGACCGCGACGCGAGGATGGGCGAGAAGCCTAGCGATCACACCTTTGTGTTCGCGACGTTGGATGTTTAAGGGAGTTAGGCGTTAGGGTGGCTTGGGACCACTTGAGGTTTGCGGGTGTTGTGGCCGGGGCGACGAGAGAGGTTTTTTAGCGTCACATTATCCGAGAAACTAGCCCCCTAGCCACTAAACCTTTACGCTCTCATTTTCAAACCTAAAGTTCTTCCATAGATCGCCGAGGATTTCACCAAGGAAGTTCGCCGGTTTTATCGGCGACCCAAAGGATTGGAACCGTGAGCATCAGGATCAACAACAACGTCACCGCAATGAATGCTTTGCGGAACCTGGGTACGACCAACGACGGGATGGCGGGCAGCATTACGCGCCTTAGCACCGGTCTCAGAATCGTATCCGCCGCCGACGATCCCGCCGGGTTGGTGATTTCGGAAGGGATGCGCGCCCAGATCAAGGGCCTCGCCCAGGCCAACAGCAACACCCAGAACGCCATCAACATGTCGAAGACGGCGGATGGGGCGATGGAAGAGGTTCAGACGATCCTGAGCGACATGAGGACGCTCGCGGTCCAGTCGGCTAACTCCGCGGTTATCGATGCCTCCCAGCTTCGTGCCAACCAGAACCAGGTTGTAAGCTCGATCTCGTCGATCGACCGAATCGCCACCACGACTCAGTGGGGCAGCAAGCGGCTTCTCGACGGCACCGCCGGCGTCCGCAGCAGCGTGACCGATACCAACAACGTCAGCTCCGCCTACTTCGGTTCGACGTTCGACGGCATGACCATCGCTTCCGGCCCGATCACGATTCAGCGAACGACCGCAGCCGCTCAGGAGAGCTTGACCACGGACGTCACCTTCGCAAGCAGCCTTAGTGTGGTCAGCGCCGGTTCGTTCGTTATCAACGGCACCACGTTCACCGCCAACGGCACCACGGACACGGTGCAGGACATGGTCACGGCGATCAACGCTCAGGCGAGCAACACCGGCGTCTCGGCTACGGCCGTGGCAGTCGGTTCCAACGTTTCCCTCCAACTCACTTCCGTCGACTTCGGCGCGGACTACAAGGTCGACTACTTCGACACCGCGGGCTTGTTCAACTCGACCAGCCATCCCGCTCCCACCGTTGCCGGGGCGGACGCCGTCGCCAACGTTACCGCTACTGTCCTCGACAAGACGGGTACTCCGACGACCACCACGGTGGCCTTTACGGGAGGCCAGGGCGATAAGACCAGCGGCTTGTCCATGACCGACACCGAGGGCAATCGAATCGTGATGACCTCAAGCGGCAACAACGGTTCCACTTTGGGAAGCGCGACCACCGTCGGCGTCGTCAACACCGGCGATGTTCAGTTCCAGATCGGCGCTCAGGCCGGGCAGTTCGTGACGTTCTCGATGCCCGACGTTCGAGCACGAAACCTTGGCACCAGCGCGGTTCCGGGTTACGATCTCTCGACGATCGACCTCACGACCACCGCCGGGGCGACCCGAGCGATCCAGATTCTGGACGACGCGATCACTTCCCTGGCGGAGACCCGAGGCAAGCTTGGCTCCTTCCAGAAGAACGTGCTTGAGTCCAACTCGCGAGCCCTCACCGTGGCGAACGAGAACGTGACGGCGGCCGAAAGCTCGATCCGCGATGCGGACCTTGCTTCGGAAATGACGCAGTACACGAAGTATCAGATCCTTCAGCAGAGCGGCACCGCCGTTCTTGCCCAGGCCAACCACCTTCCCGAGCAGGTTCTGAAGCTCCTGCAGGGCTAAACAAGACCGTCCCGGTCTTGAACATCTCGAATAGGCGAGCCCTCCCGTTCCTAGGGGTAAGCCTATTCAAGGGGTTCGAGACCGGGATCGTTTTGCTATTTTGAGCCGCACTAAACAGAAAGCCACAAAAGGAGGCACAAAGAGCCCTCCTCACCTCTTTGTGTCTTCCGGTGCCTTAGTGTTAGTCCGGCTCCGACCAGCGGAGGCCACCCCACCCCTGCGTCCTCTTTAAAAGAGTTATTCACTACAGAAATAAAATACCTCTCGCTGCCGAGATTTCACCGAGAAAAAACCGAAATTTGAACCTAAATCCTTCATCCGCCATGAACGATTTGAACCTAAGCTTCTGCACGAATAGAAAACATTAACGAGCATAAAAGCCCTCAAACCCGGTGTATAGGGCCCACCCCTTCGCGAACGCTATAATCCTCTGTGCCGATCTGGGGTGTTGTGAACCAAAAGGGTGGGGTCGGAAAGACGACGACCGCCGTAAACCTCTCCGCCGGCTTAGCGATGCGAGGGCAGAGGGTCCTGCTGGTCGATTGCGACCCGCAGGGGAATGCCACCACCGGGCTGGGGGTGGACAAGAGCCAGGCGGAAACCACTCTCTACGAGGTCTTTGTGGACGCCGTGGATAGCGCCGAGACATCCACCGCCATCCATAAGGCGATCGTACAGATTTCCCCTGGACTCGATCTGGTACCCGCGACCCTCGACCTCGCGGGCGCCGAGCCGATTCTGATGAGCGCGGTCGGAAAAGAACTGATCCTTCGCGACGCGCTCGAACCGATTCGAGACAACTACGACTGGATTATCTTCGACGCCCCGCCATCTCTCGGCCTGCTGACAATCAACATCCTTTCCGCGAGCGACGGCGTCCTCGTGCCGATGCAGTGTGAGTTCTACGCGCTAGAAGGTTTGAGCCAGCTCCTGAAGACGGTGGACATCGTCCGCCGACGGATCAACCCGGCGCTGCACGTGGCCAAAGTCCTTCTCACCATGGTCGATAACCGTAACAAGCTCACCCAGACGGTTGCCCAGGAGGTGCGGGACTACTTTGGCGACAAGGTCGCCACCGCGGAGATCCCGCGAAACGTTCGCTTGAGCGAATCGCCGAGCTTTGGCGAGGCGGCGGTCCTTCGGTATCCGACGAGCAAGGGCGCGGGCGCTTACCTTGAGTTCGTCGACGAGGTGCTTCGATGAGAAAGTCGCTGGGAAAGGGCCTGACGCAGCTTCTGGGCGAGCAGTTTGAGGGCAACACGAGCGAGGTGGCGATCGAAGACATCGTGCCGAACCCTCGGCAGCCACGAACGACGTTTGAAGACGCCGCCCTTCGCGAGTTGGCCTCCAGCATTAAGGAGTACGGCGTCCTGAACCCCTTGACGGTTCGACTGCTTAGCGAGGGCAAGTACGAGTTGATCGCGGGAGAGCGGCGACTTCGCGCTTCAAAGCTGGCGGGGCTCAAGACGGTTCCGGTGGTGATCCGGGCGGCGGGCGACCAGGGATCGCTCGAGCTCGCGATGATCGAAAACGTTCAACGCGAGGACATCAATGCGATGGAGTCGGCCCACGGCTACCGGCGACTGATGGACGAGTTTGGGCTTACGCAGGAAGCCGTGGCGGACAAGGTGGGCAAGGCGCGGCCGACGATCGCGAACGCGCTCCGGCTTTTGAAACTCCCGCCGAAGGTTCAGCAGGGGCTTCATGAGGGCCGGATTACCGAAGGGCATGCCCGGGCGCTGCTGGCGTTTCCTCAGCCTGACCAGCAGATGGCGATGTTCCAGGCGATCGTGGACAAGGGGCTTTCGGTTCGCGAAGTAGAGCGGGCCGGTCAACCGGCCGATCCGAAGCGGCGGCCGCGGAAGAAGTCGACGGACCCGAACCTCGTTGCGCTCGAGAAGAGTCTTTCGGAGAAGTTTGGAACGCCGGTGAAGATCGGAAGCGGGAGGGTTGAGATCTCGTTTTACGGAGATGACGATCTGGAGCGGATTTTGGATCTGTTGGCGAAGTAGTCGGCCCCAGATTCGATTGATCGTCGAATTGTCAGGTTCTCGCCCCTCTCCCCCGGAGGGGCGAGGGGTTCTGAACCTTCTAAGCCGCTACGATATCGGGCGGTAGGTCTTGATGACCGCGCCGGTGTCGAACTGCTGGAGGTCTTCCAGCTTCAGGTGGAGCGGATTCTCTAGGCCCGCGAAGATCGGAATGCCCCGGCCAAGGGCAACCGGGTGCACGGCGAGGCGAAACACGTCAACTAGGTTGGCGGCGATCAGGCTGGACGCGAATGCGGCGCCGCCGAGAGCGTTGATCGGCTTGCCGCCTTCCTCCTTCAAGCGCCGGATGTCGGCGACCAAGTCCGTTCCAGTCACCATCGGATGCAGCCAACTCTCCAGCACCGCCGGATCGACACTCCCATCCTTTAGGGCGGCCCGGGTCGCTTCCAGGCTGGGAGGGGTGATCGCGCCGCTCCTTGAGAAGACCACTTTGGGGATCTCGTTCATCGGGGCGGCGAAGGGATTGGGAGAGGTGGGCCAGTAGTCGGCCATGGCTTGGTAGGATCGGTTCCCCATAGCGATGAGGCCTACCTGCCAAAACTGGTCGACGAGCCACTGGGTGGAGGCTTCACCCCTGGAACGAAACATCCAGTCAATCTCGCCGTTTGGGCTAGCAACGAATCCGTCGATCGATACCGACATCCCGAGAATCAGTTCTCTGCTCATGATTGAAACATAGTCGTCCGTGCGAGCCGGAATTCGACAAGCGGCAGGATCTTTTTTGGAGGTTTGCTGTAGACGTCGACGATGCCAGGGTTCCGGCGAGCTCCGGCATCGTCACCAAACAACCAAGATGTCCTACACGATCCGATTGATGACCCCTGCCGATATCGACGGCGTGGTGGCGCTGCAGGCCGCGGCGTTCCCTCCGCCTTTTCCGCAGGAGTATCACTGGCAGGCACCCCACATCCGGTCTCACCTGAGGCACTTCCCTATCGGGCAGTTCGTCGCGGACGTGGATGGCCAGATCGTGGGGTCGTGCAGTAATACGATGATTTCGGAAGAGAAATGGCAGGCGCACGGGTCATGGATCGAGACGGTGGGCGATCCGGGGATTCGGTCGTTTGATATGCAAGGGACGACGCTTTATGGGTTGGACATCACCGTTCACCCGGCTTACCGGCGTCAGGGGGTTGGGCGGGGTTTTTACGAGGCGCGGTACAAACTGTGCCAGGCGGCGGGTTTAGTTCGGTATGGAACGGGGTGCCGGATGCCAGATTTTCGCGCCTCGGGAGTTGAAACGGTGGAGCAGTATGCGGATGAAGTGGTGGCAGGAACGCGCAACGATCGGACGCTCACGCCACTTTTGCGCTACGGATTGAGCTTCATTGCCGTAGTACGCGGCTATATGGAAGATTTCGAGTCCGACAACGCGGGGGCGCTGCTGGAGCGGGCCTTTTGAGCCTGCGCGTTGCTTCGGTTGCCTGGCAACTCCGAAGGAATAAGACGGACGGGAAGTTTTTCGGCCATTGGCACGACCTCGTCTCCGAGGCGCACGATGAGGGGGCGAACGTGGTGGTGTTTCCGGAGCTTCACGTCTTGGAGCTTCTGCCATTGGCGGACGACCGAGTTTTGCCGCACAAAGCGGCGGAGTATCTTGTTCAGTTCGGCGAGGCGGTCGAAGAGTGGGTCGGCCGGATTTCCAAATCGTCGGGCATGATCATCGTGGGCGGCTCGCATTTCCGGCGCCTCGGCGACGATCGGATCGAGAACGTCTGCGCCATCGGTACCCCGGACCAGGGCGTGATTCTTCAACCGAAGAACAATCTCACGGTCTACGAGCGGGACGTTTGGGACATCGTGCCCGGCAAGGGTCTGGCGAGCCTTCCCGAAGGGTTGGGGGTCAACGTTTGCTACGATTCCGAGTTTCCGGGGGCGGCCCGGGCATTGGCAGAGGCGGGGATGCGGACGCTTTGCGTGCCGAGTTGGACGGAGACGCAGCGCGGGTTTCAGCGGGTTCGTTGGGGCTGCCTCTCCAGGGCGATCGAGAACGGCATCTTCGTGATTCAGGCTTCACTGGTAGGCGATCTTGGTTCCGAACCGGTACCGATGACCTTTGGCAGCAGCATGATCGCCGCGCCGAGCGTGGACCCCTTCCCCGTCGACGCGATTCTTCGGGAGACGCCGTTGAACGAGGAGGGGATTGTGTTCGCGCAACTCGACTACGAGATGTTGGAGGACGCGCGCAGTAACGGGGAAGTTCGGAATTGGGAGGATCGGGATAAGGGGGATTGGACGGTGAAGGCGGTGGCGGACGTTGCTTACGATGGCTGACGATTGCTCGGAGCTATTGTCGGCAACTGTAAGCAACCGCTAGCTATTGTCAGCCACGGTTACCCCGCCTTCGGCACCCAGACGACGCCTTGGGGGGTGTCGCGGAGTTCGATGCCCATGGCCTCGATCTCCTTTCGGATCTCGTCGGCGCGGGCGTAGTCTTTGGCGTCTTTGGCGGCCGTTCGCTGCTCGATGAGGTTTTGGATTTTTGCCTCGTCAAATTTCGGTTCCTCTTTGGTAGACACGAGATCGTATTCCGAGCGGACCACGCCTAGGAGGGCATTGAACTTGTCGAGAAAGGTCTTTGCGCTTTTGGCGGAGGCGCCGCTGAGGGCTTCGCCTTCGCGTCCGATGGCTCTTGCGCCCTCCAGTCCCTTGGCGAGGGCGACCGAGGTGTTCAAGTCGGCGCACATGGCATCGAGCGCGGCTTCGTAGAGGCCTTTCAGGAGTTCGCCGAGGGTGTCGTCGCCTGGGCGGCTAGCCTCGAGGGCGGCGAGGGTCAGTTCGTCGGCGCGGCGGAACCGTTTGATGTTGGTTGCGGCGTCGGCGAGGCCCTGGTCGGTGAAGTTGAGGGGGGAGCCGAAGTGGCCGGAGATCAGGGACCATCGAATGGCGAGCGGGTCGATGCCCTTTTCGTCAACGAGTCCGCGGACGGTGTAGAAGTTGCCGGCGCTCTTGGCCATCTTCTGACCGTTCACTTGGAGGAACCGCGTGTGGACCCAGTGGTTGGAGAACGGCTTGCCGGTGAGCGATTCGCTCTGGGCGATTTCGCATTCATGGTGCGGGAAGATGTTGTCTTCCCCGCCGCTGTGCAGGTCCAGGGTGTCGCCGAGGTAGGCCCGCGCCATGACGGAGCACTCGATGTGCCAGCCCGGGAAGCCCCAGCCGAAGGGGGAGTACCACTGCATGAGGTGCTTGTCGTCGGTCTTCCAGACGGCGAAGTCGGCCTGGTCGCGCTTGTTATCGTCTAGAACGACTTCTCGGGAGGCGTCTCGGAGGGAGTCGCGGGTGTTGCCGCTGAGCTTGCCGTAGTCCGGGAAGGAGGCGACGTTGAAGTAGACGCCGGTGGGGGTCTCGTAGGCGTGGCCATTGGAGATCAGGGTCTCGGCAGCAAGGATCTGCTCGCGGACATGCTGGGTCGCTTTCGGCCGAACGTCCGGTTCGGTGAGGTTGAGCCGCTGCCAGTCGTGTTTGTAGGCGTCGGTGTAGAACTCGGCGAGTTCCCAGACGTTGTTGAAGCCTTCGCCCTCTTTGCTTTTGAGGGCCTTCTCCATCTTGTCCTCGCCTTCGGCATCGGCGACATCGTCCTGCGTGAGGTGGCCAACGTCGGTGATGTTGCTCACCCAGGTGACGCGCCAGCCGATCGCGCGGGCGGTTCTCACGACGAGGTCGGCGGTGAGGAAGGAGCGGAAGTTGCCGATGTGGGCGTAGGAGTAGACCGTCGGGCCGCACGAATAGAAGCGGAGATGTCCTGGCTCTTGGGTTTCAAGAGTCTTTGTCTGCTTCGTCAACGTGTCAGTCAGTCGGAATGTCCGTTCGGCCACGTGTAGAGTTTGACAGAATCACCGCTTCGCCCTTTCCGGCCATCCGTTTCAGGGAGCCATAATATCTTTTGAGGAGCCAAGATCCGATGAATATTCCAATTGAACTTCGCGATGTCCTGGATATCCACCCCCAGATCATCAGCGGAGCGATTCGTTTCAAGGGAACGCGCGTGCCCGTCCAGGCCCTCATCGACACGTTGGACGGCGACACCCTAGAGGATTTTCTCGAGGGCTATCCAGACGTTACGCGCGAGCAAGCATTGGCCGTCATACACTGGGAGCAGAACCAAGCCCGCAGAACGTTTGGCCTTGAGTTGGCCGCGTAGGTGCGTATCCTTCTCGACAACAATGTCGACCAGCGGTTCGCTCGACTTCTAACCCGGCACGAAGTTACTCACGCCCGCCAAAAGGGGTGGGCGGAGTTACATAACGGCGACCTGATTGCAGCGGCCGAAGCGGACGGCTTCGCGGTAATGGTGACCGCTGACAAGAACATGCAATATCAGCAGACGATCGCAGGGCGGAAAATCGCAATCATCGTCTTAAGCGCTCTGTTTATTAAATGGAAGTCTATCGAACAACTGGCACCTCAAGTTTTGGAGATCCTGGATGCCGAAATTCCCCAGGGTTCCTTCATCGTTGTTCGGCCGGCGAAAACCTGAGCATGGCCTTGTAAGGCTTTCGCCCCCTGCCCTTCCGGGACAATTACACCATCTCGGCTCGGAACTGCTCCAGGAACCGCAGATCGTTCTCGAGGAACAGGCGGAGGTCGTCGACGCCGTAGGCCATCATCGGGATGCGTTCGACGCCTAAGCCGAAGGCGAAGCCGCTGTAGCGCTCGGGGTCGATGCCGTGGGCTTCGAGGATGTTGGGGTGGATGAGGCCGGCGCCGCCGAGTTCTACCCATTTGCCGCCGAACAGTTTGGGGGAGGAGATGGCGTAGTCGACTCCCGGCTCGACGAACGGGAAGAAGTCAGGGCGGAAGCGGACGGTGACTTCAGGGCCGAACATGGCGCGGGCGAAGAGACCAAGGGTGCCTTTCAGATGGGCCATCGAGATGCCCTCGTCGATCATGAAGGCGTCCACCTGGGTGAAAGTGTGGTTGTGGGTTCGGTCGACGGCCTCGTTGCGATAGGTTCGCGCGATGGTGAAGACGCGGAGGGGTGGCTTCTGGACTTCGAAGACGCGGCCTTGGAGGGCGGTGCCTTGGGTGCGCAGGAGGTGCTCGTCGTCGATGTAGAAGGTGTCCTGGTCGTCCATCGCCGGATGGTCCGGCGGGTAGTTCAGGGCGTCGAAGTTGTAGCGGAACTTCTCGATCTCGGGGCCTTCTTGGTATTCGAAGCCGAGACCGCCTAGGACGCGCTTGATTTTGTTCGCGGTCTGCTGAAGGACGTGCTCCAGGCCCATGCGCGGGGGGATGCCGGGCATGGTGGGGTCGATGGTTTCCGCGGCGAGGCGAGTGGCCAGTTCCTGCTTCTTGAGGGCGGAGTTCCGAGCCTCGAATGCGGCTTCGACTTCGTTCTTGGCGGAGTTTACGGCGGCGCCGAGGGCCTTCTTGGCTTCGGGGTCTTTTAGCGCGCCCATTTGGCGCATGAACGCAGGGATGGCGCCGCTCTTTCCGAGCGCCCGGCTGTGCGCTTCGCGCAACTCGGCGGTCGAAGCGGCGGCGGCCACTTCGGCTAGGGCGGCGGCCTTTGCGGCGTCCACGTCATTCATGCCCTAAATGATGTCACGCCACCCAAGATTCGCGCGGAACTGTGGAACAAGCCTGGTAACAACGCCATGTCAGCACCCGCCGCCGCTACCGATGCCGCACCGAAAAAGAAAGGCAAGCTCCCGATTATTCTGGCCCTCGCTCTCGTTTTGGGCGGTGGCGGTTTCTTCATGATGAAGGGCAAGGGGAAAGCGGAAAAGGCGAAGCCGGCGTTGGCGCTCGCAGAGAAAGAGACGGAGCTTGAAGAGTTCCTGACGAACACGGCCAACCCGGGGGTTTACGTTCGCGCCAAGATCTCGGTCCGGCTCACCAAGGATTACACGGAGGAGAAATTCAAGGCGGGTATGGGTGACGTTCGGGATGCGGTTCTGACCGTGTTCAACTCGGCGGCCCCGGAGTTGATTACGGACGCGAAGCGCCGGCCGGAACTTAAGAAGGAGCTTGCCGAGGCGATCAATACCGCCCTTGAGGGTCCTCTTGAGGAGGATCCGAAGAAGGATGCTTCTAAGGACGGAGAGGCTCCCAAGCGTCGCGGTAAGGAGAAGGAGATCGCGAATCCTAAGGCAGAGGCCAACGCGGATTGGGACTCGACCTCTGGGCCGGTGCTTCAAGTCCGATTCGGTGCTCTCGCAACGCAGTAGCGACGCGAGACGGTCGAGAGAAATCCAGCATTCTTACCTAAGGATTGGTCCTCCATAGGCCGATACTTCGTACTGACGACCCACCTTCCCGGTGGTCGTCGGTGAAGTCACTTGTCGGAAATTCTTTCCCAAGCAGAAATCGATGCCCTGCTGAACTCCCTTTCGGGAGGTCCCGAGGCGGACCCAGATACACCTGGGGTCGGCAGTGGTCTTTCGGCGGCTCCGGTGCCGGCTCCCCGCAGCCCCAGCGTGGCCGGTGGCACTTTCCTGCCTCCCATTAAGGCGGGCGGGCGAACGGTTGCCTATGAGGTCTACGATTTCCGCCGACCGGACAAGCTTAGTAAAGATCAGCTTCGGACGCTTCAGCAGCTTAACGAGACGTTTGCCCGGCTCATGGGTTCGGCGCTTTCGGCTTATCTGCGCACCCAGGTTCAGATTGACCTGGTTGCCTTGGAGCAGGTGCCGTACGAGGATTACCTTCGAGGCATCAATAACTCAGTTTTCACTATCATGTCGCTGCCTCCCCTTACGGGGCAGGCGGTGCTTGAAATGGAGTTTGGTCTGGTCTTTACGATGATCGACCGGATGCTGGGTGGTCCGGGCAAACCGATTGGCCGAACCAACCTTACCGATATCGAACGTCCCCTGCTTCGGCAAACGATCGAACGAATGTTTACCGCGCTAAAAACTGCGTGGGAGAGCGTGGTCATGGTTAGCCCGACGGTTGAAGGCACCGAGTCCAGCGCTCAGTTTGTCCAGATCGCGCCGCCGACGGACGTTGCCGTCACGATCTTGTTCGAAGTGCGAATGGGCGGCGCGCGGCATGCGATGTCCATCTGCATCCCCTATACGGTGCTCAAGCCGATCACCGGCAAGCTGAGTGCTCAGAAGTGGTTTGGCGCTGGCACACGGAAGGCGACCCCGACCTCGCGGCAGCATATTTCGCAGCAGGTCCAGAACGCGATGGTAGACCTTTCGGTCTGTCTTGGCGAGACCAAATTGACCACCGGCGCCTTTGTTGCGCTCAAACCCGGCGACACCATTCAGTTGAATCAGCGTGTGGCGGAACCACTTACCGTTAGTATTGGCGGCGTTGCTAAATTCGCCGGCCGGCCTGCGATGCAGGGCAAGAAAATCGTCGTCGCCGTCGTCGGCCGAAAGGAATCGAAACTGTGAACAACCCCGAACTCATCAATAAGCTCTCTGCCGCCCAGAACGGCATCTGGCAGACCGTCGCGCTCCAAATTGGCGAGGCTTGCGGAGAGTCGGTGCAATTCAACAGCCCGCTAATTCTCGAGACACAGGTCGTCGAGATGCTGCAGGAGTTCGAAAGCCCGGCGGTAATCATCCAGTTTGCGTTCGCGGGCCATCAGGACAGCATGCAGTCGCTGATCCTGTCCGTCGATACGGTGACCGCTCTTCACAACGCAATCTCCGACGAAATCGAGGTGTTCGAAGACACGAACATCGAAGCGATTCGGCCCGGGCTCGAGGCGATGATCCAGGGGATCTGTATGGCGGTCGGAAATCGTATCGACGAAGTCGTAGTCGCTAGCGATATTTCGTTCCGGCTAGGACGGTTTGTCCGGCCGACGAGCATGCAGCCAACCGACCCCATCATCCGCGTGCAACAGTCGATCGGGGTCGACAGCACGATCGATACTATTACGTGGGCGATGGATCCGCACACCGCCCACTTTATCGTCGGCCTTGCGCCGGCGTCGGACCATCAGCCCGTCGCCTTCGGCGCGCTGCCCCAGTTCGGCTCCTCGACTCCTCAGACCAGTAACGACGAGAATCACGGCCTTGACATCCTGATGGACATTCCGCTCGACATCACCGTCGAGTTGGGACGAACCCGCCGGATTGTCAAGGAAGTTGTCGATCTGGGCGTCGGCTCGATCGTTGAGATTGAGAAAGCCGCGGGCGAGCCCGTGGACATCCTCGTCAACGGCCGGCTCGTGGCCCGCGGCGAAGTCGTGGTCATCGAAGATAACTTCGGCGTCCGCATCACGGAGATTCTGAATCCGAGAGAGCGGTTGATTCGGTTGAACGACGCGGCGTAGGAGGGAAGAAGGAAAAGGAGAGAAAGGGCTTGGTCCCCGAAGGGTTTGGAGCAATGGCTCTAAACCCTTTTTCTTTTTCCGTATTCCCTTTCCATTTCCCTTCCCTCCAGATTCTCCTTTTGCCTCCGATGATCCTATGTAGGAAGCATATGCGCGGCGTTTTTCTGCTCTTGGCCTCTGCCTTAATTTCATTCGCTTCGGCGGCCCCCGTTGATCCGCTTGGCACTCGTCCGAGTCCGGCAAGTTTTGATTCATCCCCGGTTGGAATCGGGCCGGTGGTTCAGCTATTGTTGGCGCTCGCGCTTGTCGGAGCGGGCATTAAGTTCGCGCTGCCGATGTTGATGAAGCGATTCGGCGGACGCATCTCCACTCAAACCAACGGCTCAATCCGAATCGAAGAGACCGCGGCTTTTGCCGGCGGAAAGCTCTACGTGATCGAGGCTCGCGGACGAACTTTGCTTCTTGGCGCGACCGCCCAAAACGTCACCTGCCTTGCCGATCTCACCGTGAATGATTTCACCGAAGCCTTGGCTCAAGCCGAAGCCCCGATCCCTGCTCCGGCAACCTCCCCCGCTCCGTCTACCTTGGACCAGCTTGCCCGGCTGGAGAGGCTCGGAGTATGAAACGCGCTACCGCCGTTCTCCTTTTGCTCTCGCTGGTCGCCGTAGCTTTTCCGCAGTCGATTCCCGCCCTTCCGAAGATCGGCCTCTCGATGGGAGGCGGAACGGCCAAAGGTGACGAGGTTGCGACCTCGCTGCAGATCCTTGCCCTCCTGACGGTTCTCAGTCTCGCGCCGGCGCTTCTGATGCTCACGACCTGCTTTACCCGCATCGTGATCATTCTCGGCTTCGTCCGAACCGCCCTTGGCACCCCAAGCCTTCCGCCGAACCAGGTGCTGGTCGGACTGTCACTCTTCCTCACGCTCTTTGTCATGAAGCCGACCTGGGAGAAGGTGGACGAAGCCGCGATTAAGCCGCTCACCAATCACCAGATCGACATTCGCGAAGCGGTGAAGCGTGCGACACCTCCGGTGCGCGACTTCATGCTTCGAAGCACGTACACCAGCGATCTTCGCCTCTTTATCGACCTTCGCGGTGGACCCGCGCCGAAAACCAAGGAGGAGCTCGATCTCACCGCGCTCGTGCCAGCTTTCATCATCTCCGAGCTGAAGACCGCCTTTCTTATCGGCTTCTATGTCTTCATCCCGTTCCTGATCATCGACCTCATCGTGTCGAGCGCCCTGATGGGTATGGGAATGATGATGATGCCACCCACCGTCATCTCCCTCCCCGCTAAGATCCTTGTCTTTGTGCTGGCGGATGGGTGGGGGACGCTGATCCAAGCCATTCTCGCGGGGTACCGCTAGCCATGCAAAGTTACGCTCTCGACGCCGTCCGACAAGGGATGCAGGTTGGATTGATGATCCTCCTGCCCATCCTCGCCGTCGCGCTCTTTGTGGGTCTGATCGTCTCGATCATGCAGGCGCTGACCCAGATTCAGGAGCAGACCCTCTCCTTCGTTCCGAAGCTGCTCGGCATCGCCATCGTAATGTCGCTCATGGGCCACTGGATGCTGAACGAGATGGTTGGCTACACCAAGTTCTGCTTCCACCGGATTGCAATCGTGGGACAGGGCATCGAATGACCGAAGCGGCCATGCTCGCGTTCCTGCTCGTCTTCGTACGGGCGTCCGCCATGCTTCTCGTGGCGCCGATGTTCGGCGCTCAGAATACGCCGCTTCCCATTCGAATTCTCACCACGCTCTCGATCTCGGGCGCGTTGAGCGTGGCGATTCAGCCCAAGATGGGCCCGATGCCCCACAACTTTCACGACCTTGGAATGGCGGTTCTGGTGGAAGCTGGCGCCGGCCTACTTCTTGGCGGAATGGTCGCGATTGCGATGCAGGCGCTGGCTATCGCCGGAAGCTTGTCTGACCTTCAGACGGGCCTTTCGATGAGCCAAGTGATGAACCCCATTGCGGGCATCTCCACGACGGTCCTAAGTCAGCTCAAAACAATGCTCGGCCTGGTGGTCTTTCTCGCCGCCGACGCGCATCACCTGCTTATCGAAGCGTTCGTTAAAAGCTACGATTCGGTTCCGACGCTGGCTCACGCTCACGAAGCGTTGGTGCCGCTCATTGCGGGAACCTTCGTGCTGGGAATCCAGATCGCGGCGCCGGTTATGGCGGTCGGTTTTCTGGTGGATGCAAGTCTCGCCCTGGTGGGCCGCGCGGTGCCGACGTTGCAACCGGCGCAGGTAGGCGCTCCGGCAAAACTCATGGCCGGTCTGATCGCGGTTTCGGTTGGGCTTCCGACGGTCGTCGGGGCGGTCACGACCGCCGTTCGACTCGGTATTCACGCGGCGGGGGTGTCGTTCGGCCATGCCTGAGAGTTCAGGAGAGAGAACCGAAAAAGCGACGCCCAAGCGTCGCTCCGACGCACGTAACCAAGGCACCGTCGTCAAATCGCAAGATCTGGTCGGCGCGCTCGGCACCCTTGTGCTGATGATCACGGTTCCGATGGCAGGCGCCATGATTGGCCAGGCGGCCATCGGCGCGGTGAAAGGCACGCTGGTCTCCCTGCCGTCTCAGCCGGATGCGGGCGATTTTTCAGGCTTGGCTTTCCGTTGCGCCTCCCCCATGTTCGGCGGTTTGGCGATCCTCCTGGCCGTGGCCATGACCGTGGGTGTGGTCGCAAATGTGGGGCAGGTTGGCTTTAAGATCACCCCGGAAGCGCTCGCGCCAAAGTTTGAGAAGCTCAACCCACTCACCGGCCTAACCCGCATGCTCTCTAAGCAGGGCGCGATCGAGACGGTCAAAGGATCGGTCAAGACTTTCCTTTTTGGATACCTCGCCTACGGCGTGCTTCGAGACGCCTGGCCCGACCTGATGAATTTGGGTCGAGTGCCCATTGGCGAAGGCTTTACCGTCGTTACCGCGATCTTGAAATCGGTCGCCATGCGGGTGATTCCCACGTGGATGGTGCTTGCCGCAATCGACTACGGGGTTCAGTGGAAGCGCGTCGACGATCAGTTGAAGATGACCAAAGACGAGGTCAAGCGCGAGCATAAGGAGCAGCAGATCTCTCCCGAAATCCTGCGCGAGCGGGCCAAACGAGCCCGGCAGATGGCGAAGGGCGGAATGATGAAGGCGGTGAAGACGGCCGATGTGATCATCACCAACCCGACCCACTATGCGATCGCCATTAAGTACGAGCACGGCGTCCACGCGGCCCCGGTGGTTATCGCGAAGGGCGTGGATTTCCTCGCCGCCAAGATTCGAGAAGAGGCGAAGGCGCATCACGTGCCTTTGGTGCCGAATCCGCCGCTGGCACGTGCGTTGTATAAACAGTGCGAGGTCGGGGATCCGGTTCCGCACGAGTTGTTCCGGGCGGTGGCCGAAGTCTTGGCGTACGTCTACCGGACGCTGCGGCGAGTTCAGGCGTAACGTCGCGCCGCTGGTGCGGAGGATGTCATAAAGTTTGAAAGGCACTCCGCAACCACGGAGGTTGCCTCTACAATCGCTTCGCGATTAGAGCTGGATATGAACTATACGGACACGTTTATTGCCGCTTCCGAAGACGGACCGGCGGTTTCAGCAGTGCCGGCCAAGGGAAAGCGGTCGGTTGCGGAGATTCAGTTCGGGATGTTGGTGGACCAGCCTTACTGGTTTACACAGGAGGATGTTCTGTTTGGTTCGTCCGGAGCGGTTCGGGAGGATCCGAGTAAGGGGGAGAATGAAGCGCTTCGGAAGGAGTTCTTTTCACGATCTCAGGCCTGTCTCAGGTGCTCTCCGTTGGTGAAGAAGTGGGGGTTTGGGATTCACTTTGACGCCGATGGGAAGGCGGCGGCGTTTGCGAAGGAATCGGCAGAGTATGCGCGGCTCGCGGCGGATGACTCGCTTTTTCAGACGAAGGGGATGCGGACAAAGCGGGCGTAATTCCCCTTAAGTTTAAAACGCTCGCCCCTCACCCCCTGCCCTCCCTCCCCCGGAGGGACGAGGGGGTTCTGATTATTTGCGGGCGGGCATGGGTTGGAGGAGCATTTCTTTCGTGTAGACGAAGTCCTCTCGTTTGTAGTTGGCCAGTTCGAAGTCGTTTCGGAGGACGATCGCGCCGGTGGGGCAGGCTTCTTGGCAAAAGCCGCAGAAGATGCAGCGGATCATGTTGATCTCGTAGCGGACGGCGTACCGCTCGCCTGGGGAGTATCGGGCTTCGTCGGTGTTCTCCGCCGCTTCGACGTAGATGCATCGTGCGGGGCAGGCGCCGGCGCAGAGGCTGCAGCCGATACACCGCTCCAAGCCGCTCTCGTAGCGGGTCAGGACGTGGCGCCAGCGGGTGCGGGGAAACTGTTCGCGGCGCTGTTCGGGATAGGAGATGGTGACCTTCTCCTGGAACGTGCGGCGGCGGGTGATGCCGAAGCCGGCCATGATCGGCTTGACGACTTCTTTGACGAGACCCATTAGGCGGTCACCTGCTCAAGCTGGCGAGGGGTGGACTCGACGAGCCGAAGATCCTTCAACGTCTTGGGGTTGCGTCCTCGCTTGATCTTTTCCTGGAGCTTCATGATCGCGTAGATCAGGGCGTCGGGGGACGGCGGACAGCCGGGGACGTAGACGTCGACCGGGACGATCTGGTCGGCGCCCTGGACGATGGCGTAGTTGTTGTAGACGCCGCCGCTGGAGGCGCAGGCACCCATGGAGATCACCCACTTCGGTTCGGGCATCTGGTCGTAGATCTGCCGGAGAACCGGGGCCATCTTCTTGCTGACGCGGCCGGCGATGATCATCACGTCGGCTTGGCGCGGCGTAGCGCGGAAAGCTTCGGAGCCAAAGCGGGCCAGATCGAAGCGGGCAGTAGCGGTGGCCATCATTTCGATAGCGCAACAGGCAAGGCCGAAGGTGAGGGGCCAAAGCGAATTCGCCCGAGCTTGACTGAGGAGCGTATCGACCGAAGTCAAAACGATATTTCCTCCCTTCTGAGTATCTCCAAAGACCGGGGTGCTGCTGTCGTGGAGAACGACGGTTTCGACTCGCTTGGGCATGGGTTAGACCTAAGGACGATTATACCGACGGGTTTGGATGTGGGTTGTGGTCTGGTGCGTGTGGTTTGACCGGAATGGGTCGGTTAACCCACAAATCCTAGACCTCGTCCGACCGTACAGTAGGATATAGGAAGAGATTAGCGCTATGTCCATTCCCAAAGAGCTTCAAGGCATTCTGGTGAGTACACCCGACACTCTTCATGGTGCGGTTCGCTTCTCTGGCACGCGCGTCTTTGCTTCCCAACTCTTTGACTACGTGCTATCGGGCGAGACTCTTGAGACGTTTTTGGAGGACTTTCCGCCCGTAACAAGAGAGCAAGCGGAGGCGGTAATGTCTTGGCAGTTGGCACGGGTACACCGAGAATTCGAGACAGCCGCTTGAAGATCCTTCTCGATAACAACATTCCTCAAGCCCTACGACACCGATTCCCCGAGCACGAGGTGTTCACTGCGTTTCACCAGGGCTGGGAAACCTTGGTTAATGGCCGCTTACTCTCAGCGGCGGAAGTCGCAGGGTTTGATCTCCTAGTAACTTTAGATCGGGGGTTCCTCCACCAGCACAACTTCTCCGGAAGAAAGATCGCGGTTGCCCTCCTTATCATTGAGCGCCAAAGCCCACCCGCCTTTCTATCCGCAATCCAAAGTCTTCTTTCGCAACTGGATTTGCTTGCGCCCGGAACCGTTACCACCATCGGGTAATGTCGGTCAGTGAACGCGTTCAATGGGCACAACGTGGTGCGGTCGGAGGGGAATACGACTTACACCGGCGAGATCCCTACCCTTCCCTACCCAACCCAATTCAGCGTCGACGAAGCCATCCAGGGAATGCTTCGCGACGGCTACTGTATCTTCCCCGGCGTCCTCGACACCGCAGGCGTTCAGAAACTGCGGGACAAGATCGACGGGCTTGGGGGGCCGGACGAGCAGTACGAGGTTGCCAACTGGTGCTTCAACAAACAGCTTCCGAGCGACTACATGGGCGACCCGGAGATGCTGCAGTACATCGACCGGCCGGACATACTGGCGGTTTGCGAGGGGATCTTTACCGAGTTCTTCTACGTGATCGGCGGCACCTTATGGGTGACCGGACAAGGCCGAGGCATGGGACTCCATGTGGACTTCCTTCCCTTCCCTCTTCCCGAGCACGTGGCGAAAGATCCGACCGTCACGATCCCCATCTTTATGGCGACGGCCCACTATTACTTGGACGATCTTACGCTCGACCTCGGCCCGACCACGATGATTCCGGGCTCCCATCGCGCGGCTCGGCATCCGGCGAATGAGACTTCGTACGAAGGGGTCGTTCCCCATGCCGCCATGCTGAAGGCGGGTGACGTCTGCCTCTTCCGAAGCGACTTGTGGCACGCGGCGGCGAAGAACACGAGCGAACGGCGGCGATATATGGTGCAGGTCCACTACGCGCATTCCACGATCGGGAAGTGGTTCCCGCCGATCGAGGAGGAGTCGCTCTATTCGCCGGCCGTGCTGGCGGCCGCGACGCCGCTTCATCGGAAGCTGTTGGGGAAGCCCCGACATCCTTAGGTTGGCGGTTTCCGGAAGGCTCTCGCCCCTCTCCCCAGGGAGGAGAGGGGGTTCTGAGTACTAACGTGTTCGACGTCGCCGGAGAAGCGCAACCGCGCCAAGAGCGAGGGCGGCCATGGTGCCGGGTTCGGGGACGGCGGTGAGCTGGCCACGAATTTCGCCCCCCGGGAAGGATGCGTTGTGGACGTTGACGTAGGTGTGGTTCGTCAAGAACCAGTTCGCAATCTGCTGGGTCGGGGTTTGGAGGACTCCGTTGAAGCCGGTTCCACCGGAGTTGGCCTGCGTCTTATTGACCATCAGCAGGTCGAAGTCCTTCCGCTTATAGATCCCGTCAGACACTAGGCTGGCAACGCCGTAGTTGTAGATGACGTCTCCGGCGGTGCCGGGGATACCGACGTGGATGTGCGAGCCGGTCGGCGCGCCCCCGATGAGTCCCGTCCAGCGGACGAAGCCGTAGACATGCTGGGTCACCGTGTCGATATGGATTACCGCGTTGCCGATCGCAGGACTGGCGTTCGGGGGGGTCTCCTGGGTGCCGGTCATCGAGGCGATAAACGTAAGGATGGAAGCATGGGACGCGGCGGAAGCCCCAAGCAGAGCGACGAAAACAGCGATTTTCCTCATTAAAAACCTCGCGCCACACCAACGTGACGCCACGACGGGCTCCGCGGGGAATCCGCCAAACCTTGTGTCGTTGAAAAGTCTCCTATAGTTTGTACTTTCTTAGAATTAACTTAGGCTTAACGCTTAATTTGCATTGGCCTCGATGTGAGGGCACGAATCCGGTCACTCTTTGAGGCGAGTGTCTGCTGGAATCGCTTTTGACGGACGTTCTTGGCGGATGGCTGGATTCGGCAATTACCCTCCAGCGCCGCCGGATCGGGACTTTCGTCGTCGCAAGACGAGAAGGCCAAGGCCCAACGTGGCAAACGCCGAAGGTTCCGGTACCGCTTGGTAGACGTGGCCAGAGTCACCGATGAAGCTCAGACCGGGGGTCGTCGAGGTGATCCCGGTGAGGAAGGTACCGATGGTTTGACCTTCGCCGCCCCCGGCGGCTCCGGTGTAGATATCGTTCACCGTGGCGTCCCCGTAGAGGCGAGTGCTGATATTGAAAAAGGAGCCGACGGTGACGGTGACGTCGCAGGATGCCGATGGAATGCTAGTGTAGACCGCGCCTTGCCGCAGGTTTGCCACTTGAAGGAACGAGTCCCCACCCGCGGCCGGGTACGCGTCGAGTACCCCCAAGAGCCCTTGCGGCGTATTCAACTGGTCGTTATTATTGCCATAGATCAGGCTTACGTTTGAGAGCAGACCCGTGATATGAACAGTCACCGATTGGCCGATATTGGCCCCAGAAACGTAAACCCGATCATAAAAGTACGCGGACGGATTGCTGAACGACGTCGCAACCGAGTAGATCGGATGAGTGGCATCGTGGGTGGTGTGCGTGTCGAAATCAACCGACAAGCTTCCGAACGAAGCGGTCGAATCGGCGACGGCACTGCCGCTAGCATAGCTTGCGTTGAACCCGGCTTGACTGTGGCCGGTAAGCGTGGAGACGCCGGTGACGTCCTGTACTTGATGGGTGTCCTGACCATCCCCGTCGTAACCTTCAGTGTACGTGCGAAGTCCGGTACCAAGACCGCTGAGCTGGGCCGAAGCCGCCGCCGCCATAACAGCGACCGCGAAAACGGAAGTCAAGGATCTGGAAAAAAGCATCAAACTCAGTCTGTTCGTTTGGAAGTACAAAAGGCACTCTTTCTCGATCGGATGCCGAACGGCAACCATCGATGCCGAATTAGAGCCAGTAACGGCAATCCGCGTGGAGCCACCGAAAGCTCCCCGGAAGGCTGCGCTTTTCGGTGAATGCGGCATCGTCGGCAGACTCGCTGGTGCTGAGCCCCAAAGCCCTCGGGGAGTAGACTAATGACGATGCGTACGGCCGATTGGGCGAGTCGATTGATCGAGATCGAAGGGCTGGATTCGGCCCTTACCCTCGAGGGTCCCACCGTATGGCAGTCGGTCGCTTACGAGTCGCGGCCCGTTCTGTTTGCCGCCGCGTGGCGGAAGCATCCGCGTAAAACCCTGGTCGTAGCCGCCAACTACGAACGGGCGCTGGCCTGGCAGGCGAAGCTGGAACTCTGTGGGGTTCCGCACGATGCTATTTGCCAACTCCCCAGTGGAACCTCCGCGCTCTTCGAAGATGCCGCGCCGGAGCACATCGCGCTCTCCGATCGTCTCGGCGCCCTCCGCGCCCTTGCGGAAGAAGGTCCGAAGATCATCCTGGCTTCCCCGGCCGCCGCGCTGGAAAGGACGCTTCCGAAGGATGTCCTCGTCGAGTCATTTTTCGTGGTCAAGGCGGGCGACGAGATCGATATCGATCACTTGATTCGGCGGCTCTCCACCCTTGGTTACGAGCCTACCGACCCGGTTCGGATTCCTGGTCAATACAGCCGGCGTGGCGGCATCCTGGACGTCTTTCCCACCGGCTCCGACCTGCCGATTCGCCTTGAGCTCTTTGGTGACGAGGTGGAGTCGATCCGCACGTTCGACCCCAACACTCAGCGGTCCATCGGCAAGTCAGCTGTGCTAAGGCTTGTTCCGTCCCGCGAGACGATGTATCTCGGCGAGAGCGACTTCCGCGAGATGCTCAACTCGTCGGTCGAACGCGAGGCCCCTTCCCTTAAACCGGACGCCGCCGCCCGGCTGGAGGAGCTTATCCAGATGGACGCGGAGGCGCTAGCGGAGAAGGTCTATTTCGACCGGCTCGATCTCTATCGTCCGTACCTGCACCCCGACTCCGGCTGCGCGATCGACCTACTCGATGAGAACGACCAGCTCGTGCTGGATGAGCCTTTGGAGTTAGAGGCCATCGCCGAACGGGCCGAGGAGGAGCTTCGCCAAGCGCTTGAGGCCCGCGCGAACCGGGGCGAAATGCTTCACGCAGTCGCCAGCGATTTTATCCTTCCGGCGGAGCATTTGGCGAGTCATGGCTGCCTGCTGGCCCTTACGGGAATGAACGCGCTACCGGATTGGATGGACAAGCTGCGCGAGGTCGAAGTCCAAGCGATTTCGATGGAGCCGTATCGCGGGCGGGCGGACGCGCTTGCGCTGACGCTGAAGAACTATCTTTCCGAGGGCTTCTGCGTGGTCATGACGACCGACCAGCCGAACCGGGCGAAGTCGGTTTTGAGCGGAGCGGAGATCTACGCGGTGTCGCCGGAGAACGCGGACGGCCCGGTGCGTCAAGGAGCTTTTCTTGCCCAGGGCAATCTTGGCGGCGGCTTCGTACTTCCGAACGAGAAGCTGGCTTTCGTTACCGACGCGGAGCTGTTTGGCGTCGCCCGCCTCAAGCTTCCGCAGAGGCGCTTCATGGAGGGCGCTCCGGTCGCGACGGTGCTGGACCTGAAGCCGGGGGACTATGTCGTTCACATCAATTTCGGCATCGGGATTTTCCGCGGGCTGGTCAAGCGGCCCGTGGAAGGGGTGGAGAAGGAGTTTCTGTTTGTCGAGTACCAGGCACCGGACAAGCTGTTTGTCCCGGCCGACCAGCTCGACCGGATTCAGAAGTATCTCAACCCGGGCGACCACGATCCGAAGCTGAACCGGCTGACTGGGGGCGAGTGGCAGAAGACGATCGGGAAGGCGAAGGAGGAGGCGAAGGCGTTTGCGCGGGACCTCGTTCGGCTCTACGCGAAGCGCAAGCAGGTTGACCGCCGGCCATACGGCCCGGATACACCGTTCCAGGCGGAGATGGAGGGGACCTTCCCTTGGGTCGAGACGCGGAGCCAGATGACGGCGATCAAGGATGCCAAGCGGGATCTTGAGCTTCCTTATCCGATGGACCGGCTGGTTTGCGGCGATGTTGGTTTTGGTAAGACGGAGATCGCCATTCGGGTCGCTTTCAAGGCGGTCCAGGGTGGGCGTCAGGTGGCGGTGCTCTGTCCGACGACGATTCTTTCGGAGCAGCATTTCCGGAACTTCGAGGAGCGTCTTGGGCCTTTCGGGACGCGGTTGGCGCTGATCAACCGGTACACGCCGCCGGCGGAAAAGAAGGCGATTGTCGACAACCTCAAGAAGGGGGAGGTCGAGATGATCATCGGGACCCACTCGCTTCTGGGCACGGGCATTCAGTTTAAAGATCTCGGCTTGGTCGTGATCGACGAGGAGCAGAAGTTCGGCGTGAAGCAGAAGGAGATGCTCAAGGAGCTCCGAACCGAGGTGGACGTGCTGACGCTGTCCGCGACGCCGATTCCTCGAACGCTGAGCATGGCGTTGATGGACATCCGCCAGATGTCGCTGATCAACGATCCGCCTCCGGGGCGTCTTCCAATTCGTACGTACGTTCGTCCGTACAGCGCGGAAGTGATCCGTGAGGCGATCCTGCGTGAGTTGGCGCGTGGCGGGCAGGTGTTTTACGTTTACAATCGGGTCGAGTCGATCAACCACATTGCGGAGAAGCTTCGGAAGCTGGTCCCCACCGCGAGAATCGGCATTGGGCATGGCCAGATGCACGATAAGGAGTTGGAGCCGGTGATGGTGGGGTTCGTGAAAGGCGAGATCGACATCCTGCTTTCGACGACGATCGTTGAGAACGGCATCGACATTTCGAACGCGAATACGCTGATCGTGGAGGGGGCGGACAAACTGGGTCTTTCGCAGCTTTATCAGCTTCGCGGGCGAGTTGGCCGGTCCGACCGTCAGGCGTACGCTTACTTCCTCTATGCGGGGGCTTTCGACGCCTCCGTATCCAACCTCACGGTGGCCGAGGCGCAGCAAGAGGCCATGGGGGGCAAGAAGAAGAACCGGATGACGGTGAGCGATGGGGCGATGCAGCGGCTGCAGGCTTTGCAGGAGTTTTCGAGCCTTGGCTCGGGCTATTCGCTGGCGTTTAGAGACTTGCAGATCCGCGGCGCGGGCGAGTTGTTGGGCGCAAAGCAGTCGGGAACGATGGTCTCAGTGGGCTACGAGTTATACACCCAGCTCATCAACGAGGCGGTTGCAACGCTGAAGAACACAGTGGACGGCGAGGTGCCGGACGGGAACGAGATGCGCGATCCGCTTGAGTCGTTGGCGCCGTTGCCCGCGTTTGAGGTGCCGGTGGTGGCGCTGCTTCCGGAAGGCTACATTAAGGACCAGTCGCAGCGGCTTTACTACTACCAGCGGATGATGTCCTCGCGGGACCTAACAACCCTGGGCGAAGTACAGGCGGAAATCGAAGACCGGTACGGGCGGACGACGCTGGAGGTTTCTCAGGCTTTCGCGATCATGGCGCAGAGGATGCGGGCGCGCGATTTGGGGATCGACAAGCTGGACGCCCGTGGCGGGCGGCTGACCATTCAGTTCAAAGACATGGCGGCGGTGCCGCCGCGCGCCTTCTCGATCATGTCGAACAAGAATCGGGAGGCTTATAAGACCAAGGATGCGCTCATTTGGCCGTTCACCGGTTCCCCGCTTCCTGCGATCGAGCGAATGATGAACCTGTTTGAGGCGGCGATTGAAGAGGTCGAAGCGGGCCGAGCGGCGCTTGGTATGGGTAGATAAGCGACTTTTCCGAGTAATTCTTAATTTTGGCTCAGGTTTTTGCTATAGTTGATGCTGTCTGGGCAAAGCTATGCGCATTCGATCTCTCCTTCTCGGTGTCTTCGCCGCCTTAACCTTCTCCGCCCATGCGGCGGTCGAGTATGCCTCGGGCATCGTCTCGGTCAAGGTCAAGCCAGGTCAAACGACGGCCGCTCGGTCTGCCTACAAGGCGATCGGCGCGACCCTGACGCGATCCCTTCCCCAAATCGGCTGGGAAACCATTCGGCTCAAGAGCCCAATGACGGTCCAGACCGCGCTGACGAAGCTTCGAACGTCTAAGGCCCTTTCGATCGTTGAGGCCAATCCGATTCGGCGGCCTTTGGAGCTCCCGAACGATCCGATGGTGCCGCTGCAGTATTCGCTCACCAAGATGGAGCTCTCATCGGCTTGGGCCATCGCGAAGGGCGATTCGACGGCGATCGTTGCCATTTTGGATACCGGCGTGGACATCAACCACCCGGACCTTGCGGCGGCCTGCCTTCCGGGAACGGACACGGCGGATGGCGATAGCAATCCCATCGGAACGAATCCTCACGGCACGCATTGCGCGGGAATCGCGGCGGCGGTGGGCAACAACGGGATAGGGATTGCAGGAATTGCCTATGGGGCGTCCATCCTACCGGTCAAGGTGTTCCCAGACAATATCGACGGCGCTTCCGCCGAGGCACTGTCGGCGGGGATCGTCTGGGCGGCGGATCATAACGCGAACGTTATCAGCATGAGCCTGGGCGGTCCGGGAGTTGCGCAGATCGAGATCGACGCGATGGACTACGCTCACGCGAAAAACGTCGTCCTTGTCGCGGCGGCGGGTAACAGTAACGTTTCTACCCAGTTCTTTCCAGCGGCATATCCTCTCTGCATCGCGGTTGGCGCGACCGATTCCGACGACCAGAAGGCGGGCTTCAGCAACTTCGGCGCCGATTGGGTCGATGTTGCCGCTCCGGGTGTGGACATCCGAAGCACACTGCCGAATAACACTTACGGCGACTTCAGCGGCACTTCGATGGCCTGTCCGAACGTGGCCGGCCTTGCGACCCTGATTGTGTCGCGCGCCGGAGTGGGCGTCTTCACGGCGGATCAGGTTCGGGCGATCATCGAAGAGAACTGTGACCCGGTGGGCGACTGGGTTGCCTTTGGGCGGGTCAATGCTTTCCAGGCGATTCTGCATACCGGCACGACAATTGTCGACGACGCCCCGGCGACGAACCCGGGAACGCTTGACGGAACGATCACGGGAGCGGCCAGTTCGCTGTACACGTCCGACGGAATCTCGATGATTCTGCGGGGCGTTAAAAAGCCCGCGGTCGGGCTTACGGGGGCGGTTGCGGCCGACTTCGAGATGACGCAGCTCTCGGCGGATGAGATGACCAGCGGCGCGATCACGTTCTCCGTGAAAGGCGAGCGGGTGGCGACTATCCAGGTTTATCTCTGGGATGAGCTGAACGGAAAGTGGGTCTTCGTTGGCAACCAAGCGGCAACGGGCGCTTTCAAGACGGCAACCTTCCCGCTGACGAAGACGGCGATCCTTCGATACACGATGGCGAACGGCAAGATGCGGGTCTTGGTGCGGAGCGTAATCCCACCGCGGCTCGCCGGAAGCTCGACGGGCGTGACGTTCATTGATAAGGCCAGCGTGGTCTTCAAGGGCGTCGTCTTCCCGAACTCGAATCCCTGAGACAGCCCTGAGGCAGCTCGGCGCCGCGGCTCGTAAGAGTCGCGGCGCCATTTGGTTTGAGTCTAAACCGGAGGGGTAATCTCGGTTTGCAATGCCGCTCCCCATCGCGCTCCAGCTCTACTCCGTTCGCAACGACGCTTCGAAAGACCTCATGGGCGTTCTCGACCAGGTGGCCGCCATGGGCTACGATGGCGTCGAGTTTGCCGGCTACTATGGCCATGAACCGGAAGCGATTCGGGCCAAGCTGGACGAAGTGGGTTTGAAGGCGGAAGGAACCCATACGGGAATCGCCGAACTGGCTCCTGAGCGATTCGAGAACACCATCGCTCTCCACAAGATCCTGGGCTGCCAGTACGTGATCATCCCTTGGATGCCGAAGGAGAAGCGCAACACCGCTGCGGCTTGCGAGGCGACGTGCGCGGAACTGACCGAACTCACCCGGAAGCTTGAAGACGTCGGTCTCCGGCTCGGCTTCCATGCGCACGGCGACGACATGGACGTGCTGGATAACGGGAAGACGGCCTACCACATGCTCGGTGAAGGCACACCGGACAGCTTTATCATGCAGTACGACACGGCCAACGGCACGAGCGGTGGCGCCGACCCGGTTCAACCCATCCGAGACTTCCCGGGCCGAAATGTCTCGCTCCACCTCAAGGGCTACTCCAACACCACGGGCCACGGCGCGCTCATCGGCGAGGACGACATTCCTTGGAATGAGGTTTTCGACGCCGCGGAGAACGGGGGAGGCACCGTCTGGTACGTGATCGAGCACGAAGACGAGACGATCGCCCCGCTTGAGGCGGTGAAGATCTGCTTGGATAACGTCCGAAAGATGTTGGCTTAGATTGGAAAGGCCAAGCCCCTCAGAACTCCTCATCTTCTCAAAGAAGGAGGTCTGAGAGGCTTAGCCTTAGGTCCTACCTTCGGTGTAGCCTCGTACAAGAGACGCCAAACCGCTTACGCCGAAGAACAAACAGGCAACGAGAATCCAGCCGCTCCAAACATTTTTTGACCCGGCATAGTTGCCCGCCGGCGTCGTGGTGTGGAACAGCAAACGCAGGTTCGCCGCCCCCGGAAATGGGAGGGCGAGCGAAAGTAACCAGTAGATCCCGAAAAGCGTTAAAGCTCCGCAGAAAATGAGCTGGACCCAAAAGGCAAAACGCACGTCCTGCACTTTACCGACTTTGTCTTCCGTGTCCCGGGACCTAGAAGGTATCGTCCGAAAATGCTCGGCACCGTTGCCCTCATTCTCGCGCTCGTACAAGACAAACCGCTTACGCCGATCACCCTTCCCGATCTTCGGCGGGAGGCCAAGGACGATGCCGGGAACCAGGCGCTGGCCGACCGGGTACGGAAGTGGTTTGGGAAGGCGATCTCGACAGGCGCGGAGACGCGGAGCGATGGGACGCAGGTCGTTTGGGCGGTTGAGAGCGACACCCGTCCGGAAGTCAACGCCGAAGGCAAGAAGTCGCTGAAGCTGGACCGCATCGGGAAAACCAACGTGTGGACCGGATCTAGGAAGCTGGACGACGGCGAGGCCTACTACTACACCGTCTCCGCGACCGGAAAGGAATTGGGCAAGGGGTTCATCGAAGTCTACGTTCCCGAGCCAGAGATGAAGCCGGTGGAGGGGATCCCAAAGGGAGTACTCACCCAAATGCCGAAGCAAACCAGCGCCATCTTCAATGGCGCCACTCGCGACTGGTGGGTCTATACGCCGCCGGGATTGGCGGTCGGTGAAGAAGCGGCCCTCATGGTCTTCCAGGACGGCCAAGGCCCGAAGAACTGGGTTCCGACGGTGTTCGATAACTTAATCGCGAAAGGCTGGATGCCAAAGACCGTTGCGGTGTTCCTCCCACCCGGTACGTTCTCAGATGGCCGCTCCGACCGAAGCTTCGAATACGACACGTTGTCGGATTCCTATGTCCGGTTCCTTCTGGAAGAGATCCTGCCCGAGGTCGAAAAGACGCAGAAGCTGAGCCACGATCCGACGAAGCGGGCGATCTGCGGGATCTCAAGCGGCGGGATCTGCTCCTTCACGGCGGCTTGGCAGCGCCCGGACCAGTTTGGAAAGGTTTTGAGTTGTATCGGCTCGTTCACCGACATCGCCAGCGGCCCGACAAAGATCGCGGGCGGCCACAACTACCCACCCCTCATTCGAAAAACGGATCCGAAGCCGATTCGCGTCTATCTCCAAGACGGCCGTAACGATCTGGACAATGAACACGGGAACTGGCCGCTGGCCAACCAAGGGATGGCGGCGGCGTTGGCGTACAAGAAGTACGACTACCGGTTCGACTTCGCCAACGGCAACCACAGCGACCGCTACGAGCGGGCGCACATGCCGAGCATCTTGCACTGGCTCTGGCGTTGATTCCGGCCGTAGCCGGTGGCTTTTCTCCCGGGCAAGGAATTAAGCCTGGGAGGTTTCTTCGGCGGCTGAAGCCACCGGCTACGGGAGGGGCAAGAGTTAGACCCCAGGCTGAAGCCTGGGGCACACTTGCAGACTAAAGTCTGCGCTCCCTTTCCGATTACCGCGGGCGGCGGCTGTGGAATTTGGCGGGGCCGCCGATGGGTTTGCCGCCGTTGGGCTTTCCGCCGGGGCCTTTCCCGCCGCCTTGGGCGCGGCGGGCGGGTTCGAGGAGTTTGCCGAAGTTGGCGGGGGTGCCTTCCGCTCGCGGGATGGAAAGCCGCATGGTTCGCTCGATGTCTCGAACGTCTCTCTCCTGCTCCTGAAGCGCGAAGGTGACCGCGCGGCCGGTGGCGCCAGCGCGACCGGTTCGGCCGATGCGGTGGACGTAGTCCTCGGGGTTATCCGGAAGGTCGTAGTTCACCACGAGGCCAATGCCCTTCACGTCAATACCGCGCGCGGCGATGTCGGTGGCGACGAGCACCCGGACTTCGCCCTTCTTAAAGGCATCGAGGGCGGCCTTTCGCTGGGCCAGCGAACGATCAGAGTGAAGCTCGGCGGCGGTGTGGCCGAAGTTCCGAACGACTCTTGCCAGCTTCCGCGCGCCGTGGCGCGTTCGGGCGAAGACAAGGGTCGTGCCGTCGTGATCGGCGAGGATCTCACCGAGAAGAGAGCCCTTCTCTTCCTGAGCCACGAGTCGAAGCTCCTGCTCGACCAGCTCGGTCGCGGTTCCGGCCGAGGCAACCTCGACGCGGATCGGGTCCTTCTGGAAATGCGAAGCAATCGCCTCGATCTCCGAGGGGAAGGTAGCGGAGAAGAGCATCGTGTGGCGCTGCTGAGGGAGGCCGGCGAGGATCTTCTTGATCGACGGGGCAAAGCCCATGTCGAGCATGCGGTCGGCTTCGTCGAGGATCACGGCGTCGAAATCCGTGAGCCGTAGACCTTGGCCCATGTGGTCCAAGAGACGGCCCGGCGTGGCAACCACGATGCGAGGGCGTCGGCTGAGATCTTCGCGCTGACGGTTCATCGACGCGCCGCCGATGACGACGGTCGAGCGGATGCCGCGAGGATTCGCAACCTTCTGCAGCGTCTCGTCGATCTGAAGCGCGAGTTCGCGGGTTGGCGCGACAATAAGCGCCCGGCGCGTCTTATTCGCGATCATGCGTTCGACGAGCGGGAGCGAGAAGGCGAGGGTTTTACCCGTGCCGGTTTGCGCGATACCGACGATGTCGCGACCGCCGAGGGCGGCCGGAATCGCGGCGATTTGAATAGGGGTGGGAACGGTGTAGCCGTTGCGGGAAAGGGTGGCGAGGGTTTCGGGGGTGAGGCCCAACGCGGCGAAACCGGAAGCCTCCTTCTTTAATTGTTCGGACATAGGTCGGGACGTATGGAGTCCTAGTTCAAGTATGACTCCCTAACCTGCCGTAATGTCGCGTTTTAGCCTTATAATGAACCGATAGGCCCGAAGATGAGCCCACGCGATCGAATCCGCCACCTCTACCGCCGACTTGGCTTCGGCGCCTCGCCGGCCGAAGTCGATGCCGCCGTAAAAGAAGGTTTCGAAGCCACCCGCAAGCGCCTCGTAAACTACGAGACCTCCGGTCCGGCGCCCGCCGTTCACCCGTTTGAGTTCGTATGGCGCGAAAAGGAAGAGCCGGATACCGGCTCCTATCGATTTGCGATGTGGTGGTGCACCCGCATGATCGTGACCCAGAGGCCCCTGGAAGAGAAGCTCGCAATCTTCTGGCACGATCATTTCGCGGTGAGCGACAACAAGGTCGAGAACGGGATGATGATGATCTCGTATCTCCGGACGCTGCAGGACCACGCGAATGGCCAGTTTGGCGACCTTCTAAAAGCCGTATCGAAAGAGCCGGCGATGATGAAGTACCTGGACATGAACCGCCAGGTACGGGGTGTGCCGAACGAAAACTTCGCCCGCGAGGTGATGGAGCTATTCACCCTGGGCATCGGCAACTACACCGAAGATGACGTTCAGGAGGCTTCGCGCGCCTACACCGGTTGGGGCTTCAACGACCTCTATTGGGAGTTGCCCGGCAACGGCGAACAGAAGTTTCGCGACGCGATCAAATACGACCGCCCGTTCGCCGCGTTCTACGTTAGCCCTGCGATGCACGACCCGACGCCCAAAAAGGTTCTAGGCAAGACTGCGCCCTATGACGGCGACGCTCTGTTGGAGATGCTCGCCGAGCATCCGCAGACGGCGCGCTATATCTGCGGCAAGCTCTGGTCTTACTTCGCCTACGACAATCCGGAAGCGAACGTTCTGAAGTCCCTTACAGACGTTTGGAAGCGAACCCATGGCAACATCACTGCGGTGGTCGACGAGATCACGAAGCGGCCGGAATTCTATTCGGAGAAGTGCGTGCGAACTCGGGTCGCCTGCCCGATCGACCTCGTTGTGGGAACGGCGCGACGAATGGGCCACACCACTTCCCTGCTCGCCGACCGATCTCCTCAAGCCGATAGGTCCACTCGGATCGCCCAACGCACCTTCGACCTTGCCGGCGAGGTGAACTACTGGATCACGCGCATGGGCATGCAGCCGCTCTATCCGCCGGACGTCGCCGGATGGGATTGGGGCACGGCTTGGACCTCCGCGGCGCTCATGGCTGAACGCATGAAGTTCCGAGGACTCGCGCTTTGGAAAGACAAGAGCATCGGCGAAGGCTCGCAAGGCGTTTTCAATGCGCTGTCGCCGCTGAAGCCGAAGACGACGGAGGAACTAGCCGGATACTTCGTAGACCTGTTCGACGTGCCCCTCCCCGAATCCCGCCGCAAGCCCATCGTCGAAGCCCTTAACCGAGGCGGCGGTGTGGCGGCCTTAGCAAAACCGGAGTCCGTTGCCGGGCTGGTGTACCACGCGCTACCGATTCTGATGGCGGCGCCGGAGACTCATCTCTGGTAAGGGTCGGGGCACCATCGCCACGAAATGACTGACCTCCAGCTTGCCCTGCGCAACCGTCCACCAGGGCGGGCGGTGATGTTTCAGAGTTGGCGGGATCTGCTTTTCCTGCACTTCCCCTGCGACCCCGCGGAGGTGGCGGCTCTTCTTCCGCCCGGTCTCTCTGTCGACACGTTTCCGGATGAACACGGCGTGGAGAAAGCCTGGATCGGGTTTGTCCCGTTCCTCATGACCAATGTCCGCTGGGCCAACGCTCCGGCGATTCCCGGTACGCACACTTTTCCCGAGACGAACATCCGAACCTACGTTCACCGCGATGGCCAGGAGCCTGGGGTTTGGTTCTTCAGCTTAGACGCTATGAATCGGCTCGCCGTCATGACCGCGCGGCGGGCCTTCTCCCTTCCTTATTTCTTTGCTCAGATGGGCCTCGGGCGGGAGGAGAAGCGAGTCTCATACTGCGGCCGCCGCTCTGGCGCAAGTTACGAGATCGAAGCCCTACTCGGTGACAAGATAGACCCACTAGAGCCCGGTTCCCTAGAGTTCTTTCTGGTCGAGCGTTACCTTCTTTATGCTTTTCGAGGCGGTCGACTGTGGACGGGACGCGTCCATCATGCGCCGTATTCGCTCTGCACCGCCAAACCTCTGAAGATAAAGGAAAGTTTGGTTGCCGCGGCAGGGATTTCGCCCCAGGAATTCATCCACGCCGTGTTCGCCCCGGGCGTGGATGTTGAGATATTTCCTCTTCGTCGAACTTAGCGATACTTAATAAACGCTCAGAAACTCTCCAGAGCGATCCTTTACACGGTGAACGTCGTCATAGCCGAGTGAAGCGCTCCGGAAGGGGCGCAAAAGAGGCGCCACGAAGGCGCTAAAGGATTTGGAGATCAAAATGAAAAAACAAACGCTAATTCTCGCTTCGCTGATGGCCGTCGCGGTCGCTAGTGCGCAGAACATCGGCGTGACCGTGGACGGTCGCCCCGTAGAGTTCGAAGGCACTCAGCCGAAGATGGTGAACAACAGCGTGCTGGTTCCCCTCCGCGGCGTTTTCGAGGAGATGGGGGCGACGGTTCGCTGGAATCAGGCCCGTCAGCAGGTCACTGCGATCAAGGATAACAAGAAGATCCGGCTCATTATTGGAGACCACTTCGCCAGCGTGGACGGCCGCTCGGTTCGCCTGAACACGCCCGCTACTGTCGTAAACGGTTCCACCCTGGTACCGCTTCGCTTCCTGAGCGAAGCCCTTGGCGCGCAGGTCCGTTGGAATCCGAACAACATGATGGTCTTGGTGCGCACCAACGAAGATGGCCGCGCGCAGCCGATTCGAAACGGCGACGCGAACATTCACCGCGACGCCATTGCCACCCTCTACAAGTCGACGGTTATCCCGGTTCGGCTCAATACGGAGCTAAGCAGCAACGAATCGCGAGCGGGCGACAAGTTCACCGCCACCATCGACTCGACGGACGGCGTTTATAGCAACTTCCCGATCGGCTCGAAGATCGAAGGCCGCGTGGTCTCTGCGACCAGACAGAAGGGTGACGAACCCGGGATGCTCGAACTTCAGTTCGACCGAGTGATCATGCCGAACGGCTCGACCGAAGATCTCGATGGCACGCTTGTCAGCCTTTCCGACAAGAACTTGGTTCGCGACTCCGAGGGCCGGATTACGGCTACCGGCAAGTCGAAGGATAACAAGGGAGTCTATGCCGGATATGGCGCCGGAGCCGGCCTCATCGTTGGCCTTCTCGGCCGGGATACGACGAAGGGCACGCTGACCAAAGCCGTCCTCGGCGGTCTCCTCGGCCTCGGCGCCGGTGCGTATCAGCAGAGCCAGGACAAGAAGCCGAAGAACGTTCACCTCGACCAGGGGACTAAGTTCGGCGTCAGGTTGGACAACGACCTAACGCTTTACCGCGACCGGTAAATGCATCTGCCCCTTCCGCTCCGGCGAGCGGAAGGGGAGGTCACAATAGAGGAATGCTCCTCCCGGATGACCCGATTTTGCATGTGGGTGACCGCGTGCGAATCGTATGTCCGGATCTTCCCGAGCTTTGCGTTGACCGCGCGGTTGGCGCGGATGGAACGCTTGATCTACCGCGAGTCGGGCCTATTCCCGCCGCCACGCGCCATCTTGGCGAGGTCAGCCGACAGATCGCCGACCGCGTCCCGGGCGGCCTTTATCCTTGCGAAGTAGAACTTCGGTTCTTGGGTTTCGCCCCGGGAATGGTTACCGTTGAAGGAGCGGTCGCAAAGCCGCTTCGCCTCTACGCCCCGCACGGAATCGCCTCCGACCGTCTTTGGGAAGCAGCTGGCCTGCTGCCCGAAGCGGATCTCGCGTTGCTTGGCCGGACTCGCAGGATTCTGCCCGGGCGCAGTATCTCCGTTCCCACCATCACCGCCGATCGCCGGATTTCGGTTCTTGGCGCCGTGCTCGATCCAAAGGCGCTTCCCCCTTCGAACGATCTCACCCTTGGGATGGCCATCGAGGCGGCGGGCGGCCTCGGACCCCACGGAAATCCGAACGAGATTATCGTCGTCCGGTTTGGAGAGCCGATTCCCGCGCAGATGCCCTTGGACGCCAACTTTCGCTTGATGCCGGGGGACCTGGTGCGGGTCGGCCTTGTGGAGAATAGGAAATATGTCCTTGTTCGAGGCCTCGTGGAGCGTCCCGGATCGATTGAGTACGCTCCCGGTATGACGGCGTCGCGAGCCCTCGCCTTGGCGGGTGGGCTATCCGAAAAGGCCAAGCGCGGCACCCTCGTGTGGCAGACCGGCGCCAAGACCTTCCGGCTCAGCATTCCCTTCCTCCTCGCGGGCCGCATTCCGGACCCGGTAATCAATGCGGAGGACACCCTAATGGTGGAGGCGGGCCGATGATGAAGTGGGACCGCCGCCAAGGCCGCCCAGAGCCTATCCGGGCCCTGAACAACATTCTGGAGCTTGAAAGCGGAGAGCCACTCGTGGACATCCGTGAGGTTGCGCCCAAGATTCGCATTCTGCGTCCTCAAGTGATCCCGTATGTTCGCTGTCAGGTCGCAGAGATGTGCGCCGCCGCCTCAGAAGCGCTTCCCGAAGGCGTCTACCTTGGCCTCGTTGAGGGCTGGCGTCCTCTTAGCCGCCAGCAGCGAATCTATGACTTTCTCTGGGGCTGCGCCAAGGAAGCCTATCCCGACCGAAATCTTGCCGCTCTGAGGAGGACGGTCTGCCGCTGGGTCGCGCCGACCGACCAAAAGGCCCCTCCCGGCCACTGCACCGGCGCGGCCGTCGACGTCTGGCTAGTGGACGAGGCGAACGAAGTGATCGACGTTTCGTCGCCGTTCGACCGCTGGAAAGCGGCGCCCACCTACGCGCTTGGGCTCACGGAGGAGGCGCACCGAAATCGGCAGTTGCTACTCACAACGATGCTGGCCCAAGGCTTTAGCAACTGTCGGGACGAGTGGTGGCACTACAGTTACGGAGACGCCGGCTGGGCGGTGCGGGTGGGCGAGCCGACTTGCATTTACGGGCTCATCCATCTGGACGAGGAGCTCTTTGCCGGGCTCGAGGAAGAGCACGCGGAAGGGATGAAAGACCGAACGAATCCGTTCCTCTGATCTACGATTGACAATTAGTCAATTGTCAATCGTCAATCCCTACCGAACCATCCCGTACGGATACGCCACCCCGTTCGGTCGCCATCCGGCGGGGGAGAGGACGATGCAGTCGATTGCCGCCTCCGCACCGATACCGGAGCGCATTCGAAGAATAACGTTGGTCACGCCACCCGTCAAGCGGGTCGTCCCTAGCCGGTACCAGGCGAAGCCGGCGCCGTAGGCCGAGACCGGGGCCTCGGTGGCGAACAGGGTCTGGCCGCCAATAGCGACCTCAAGGTCCTTTCGGCGGTCGGGACTGATCCGGGCGGCGACCCAAAGCTCGACCTCGTTCTTGTTCGTGACCGGCACCTTGTAGGTCGCGGCGAAGCCCTCGTTCGGAGGAAGCAGCGCGCGCAGCAGCAGCGCCTGCTCGTTGCTCGCGCCGGGAACGGCGGCCGATTCGCTGAAGGTCGAATCGAACGGCTTTTCCGCTTCGATCCAGACCAACGGGCTTAGGAGCGTGGCGAAGCGGTGAAGCTGCTCGCGCATCGCGGCGAAGCTGCCCCCCGGGTTGCCCTCGAAGCCGGAAGCCGCCTGAGTAAAGGCATAAGCCTCGTCCGTTCCGACATGACGGGTCGTATCGGCAAGTTGCGACAAGCGAGAAAACTCATCGATGGTTTCTCTTACCGCGAGCTCCGGAACGGGCAGGTCCTTTGGCGAGCAGTCGATCGCCACGGGAACTTCACTCAGCGTGACGATGAGACCGTTTTTGGCCTTCTTCGGGTCCGGGTTGGAGCCGTCAAGCGCGGTCACGGTGACTCCGTCCGGATTCATCATCCGAAGCAGATAGCGGCCCGGGGTGCGGGTCCAGAGGACGAGCCGGTTGCCTTGGGCCGTCACCATCCGGTAGCCGAAGAACTGGTTCCCCAGATCCAACCGGTTCCCGTCTTGGGGCGTCGGAAGCCACCAGCGCCCTCCGGGAAGCCGTTGAACCGCCGCGGGGTTCATCGCGTTCTCCGGGAAGAAGACCGGATCGATCGCGAAGTCCGCCGGGGGGTTAGCGACTCGGGCTGCGGCCGCGATTCCGACCTCCTTCAACGGGCCTTCCATAAACGCGGCCCTTAGGCCGAGGTTGGCCAAATCGTTAAGGGAGGCGTCGAGATCCTTGGTCGGTACGTCGACGTCCGTTGCGACCAGCCAGCCGGGGGTCGACCAGCGGGCGGCGGTGCTCACCGCGCGGGCAGCGGAGTTGATCAGTTCACTCGTCGCTTCCCCGCTCACGCGGGCGGCGATGCCATCAAAAGCCGGTTCACGGTTTTCGGTGACACCTGCCCAGCCGGACCATTCTTGGACGACCGGCACGTCGACGACGCGCCGAATGGATGTGCAAAGCCGCTGGACGCGGCGGGCCGCCGCCTGGGCAACGGTGTCGCTGATGTCGCTCCAGATCCGGGAGTTCTTATCGCACGCGTAGATTCGGCCGTGCTCGGGATCCCAAAGCTGATTCACGCCACGCTGGTCGGACCAGAGCGGGACGAGGCGAGCGAGGTCTAGGAAAGTGGTGGTCAGAACGCCTTTGCCGGTTGGGCCGGTTCCGACGGAGCTGCTGAGCGCGGAGGCCCGAAGCGACCAGGCCGCCATCGCGTTCTCCACGTTTCGATACTTCGTCTCGAGGACCGTGGCAAGCTCATTTTGAAAAGCTGGCGAGGTCGGAACGCTGTGGATCTCCTTCCCGGGAAGCTCGATCGTTCGCCCCAACGGATTCACAATTCCGCGGAAACCGGCGCCGAGCCGCGAGCGTTTCAGCCGGGCCAGGATCGCGTCCCGGTGATCGTCCAGCGCTTCCCAGAAATCGGGGATGTCTAGGTGATCGGTGCGCGGATAGATGAGAACAACCGACTCCAGGTCAGCATGAACCGTCGTGTCATACACGAGCCGTCCGTCCACCGTCTTCACCGTCGTCGCGCCGAGGATCGAGCTGTCTCGCTTGAGCGCGACGACCACGAGCGCCTCGGAAACGCCGGGGAGCGCGAGGTCGATGTGCTTCGGCCCTTTGAGCCCGGAGATACGGTAAGCAGCCGGGTCGACGGAGATGCCGTTCGCGGCGGGAGCGAGCGACGAAAGCCTGATGAGATAGCGCTGCCCGTTTGCTTCAGCGCGATCGATCGCGGGACCCCAATCGCCGCTTACGGGCAGATCGATGAGGAGGTCTTTGATACCGGCGGCGTTGGCCGCGTCGATCTCAGCCGGAGTTCCGCCTACGCGGAGGCCGACCGGGGTGTACCGAGCGCCGTTCCACAGAAGGCTGTGGTTGCCGTCGATGCTCCAGATGACCGACTTCCCTTCGGCCCATTGATAGGTGCCGTCGCGCCGAGGCGCCTGGGCCCATCCGGCCGTGGGGAAAAGCTGCGCCGCGGCGAGCAGGAGAGCGATACCAAGGGGCCGCACCCCTTCAGGCTACCCGCCTGCCGAGTCGCGTTTGCACGATTTTACGGCTTTTCCGCGCACCCGGATGCACTCGATCGGATGGCCGCATCCAGAATTCGGCAGGCATCCGCCGCAATCTCAGGATCGGCGAAACCGAACGGTTTCACACCCGTCTGAATACAATTCAAAAAAGCCTCCGCCGGACCAGAGGCGGGCAAATCGGTCGGTTCCGTTCGGGTGCGCTCTTGGCCAGCTGCCGATTTCTCGACCTCTTTGCCAAAGGAAGCGAGGGTGCCCTTCGCACCGTGAACCACGGCGTTGGGCCCACTATCGAAACCAAAAGTGGCCCAGGTGCCTTCCAGAACCGCGTCCGCCTTGGGATACTTCAGCACGATCGTCGCGTAGTCGTCCACCACGTCGTAGTCTTTGGTGAAGTTGCCCCGTACGCAGTAGACCGTCTCGGGCATGCCGAAGAGATAGCGGGACGCCGCGCAGCCGTAGGAACCGAAGTCGGCAATCGCGCCGCCACCGTTGAGCTTCTCGTCGTACAGCCAGCTCACGAACTCGGGACCGCAGCCAATCTCTTTGGGGCCGTGGTGGCCGATGCGGAAGCGAAAGTTGAAGACGTGACCGATCTCGCCCGCATCGATGCGCGATTTGAAATCGTAAACCCAAGGGCTCCAGAGGAGGGGCCAGTTGATAAAGAGCGCCGCGCCCGTTGATTTCTGCGCTTCCAGCAGCCGCTCCGCATCCTTCGCGTTCGCCGCCATCGGTTTCTCGATGAGGCAGGGGATGCCGCGCTTGAGTGCCTCGACGGCGATCTCGACCGACTCGACGTTGTCGCTGGTTACCACCAGCGCCTGGAGGTTCTCCTTATTGAGCATCTCCTTCCAGTCGGCGTACTTCGCGGGGTAGCCCTCGAAGCTCTCCAGCAGACCGGTGCTGTCCGCCACCGCTACGGGTTCAAAACCGGGGTGTTGGCGGAAAGTGTTCGCCAGCCCTCCAACGTATCCGTGTGTTAATCCAGCGATTCCAAGTCGGAGGGCCATGGCTATTTGTTTGTCTTACTCTTCGATGTCGATGATCTCGTCGGTCGGCGTGTCGGGAATATCCACGATATCGGCCACCGCCGCCTTCTTCGTCGTCGGTCGCTTCTTGGCGCCCGCGTTCATCTCGACGCCCACGGCGCCTTCGGTGAAGGCAGTCTTGGACTTCACACGCTTGCTAACCTCTTGGCCGGCAATTGTGGTCCAGTTCGCGCGGTCGAGCGCCCACTGCCAACCGAGGTCGTTCGGAGCGTAGACGAATTCGACGCCCTCCTGAAGGATGTCGGAGAGGAGCGTCTTCAGCTCATCGCGGCCGGAAAGCAGGTTCTCGCCCGCCGTCAGGTTGGGCATGAGGCCGACGTTCATCAGGATCGGCTCTTCTTCGACGGCCGTCTTCGAAACGCGCTTGGGGGCATTGCTTTCAATCGCCTCCTGCGTGTTCTTGACTTGGGGAACCATCGCCTTCATCAACTTCTCGTTGTCGTCCGGCCAAACGTACTGCTCACCCTCGTACAGGGCGATGGCATGGCGTCCGGTCAGGGTCAGCGCGCTGGCAAGCAGAGCCGCGTCGGCAGGCACGAGCTGCGGGTAAGCCTTTTTGAGCTGGTCCAGCGCGGTCTCGAGTTTCGTGAGTTGACAGGTCATCATGGAGGTTGACAGATGTGGCACGGACCGGAGTCCTGCGCCATAATGCGTCAGTTTACCTCTTAGGGGACCACGCCTTTGACCATCGCTAAGCTCTCTCTCGCCGCTTTCGCCGCTGTCTTCCTTATTGGATGCTCCAACGACTCTTCGACGACCACCGCTTCCGGAGGCGATCCTAAGCCTGCGACCGGTGGCGCTAAGCCTAGCGCCCTCAAGGTCGGCGTGGTTTTTGACGCCGGCGGCAAGGGCGACAAGTCCTTTAACGACTCTGCCTGGCGCGGCGTGGAGCGTGCGGAAAAGGAGCTCGGTATCGACGCCTCCAACGTTCAGTCGGTCGAATCGAAGTCGCCTAAGGATTTCGAAGGCAACCTCAGTACGCTCGCGGATAGCGGCTGCAACGTGGTGTTCGCCGTCGGCGTCGGTCAGGATGCGGCGCTCAAAGTGGTCGCGCCGAAATTCCCCGATGTCAAGTTCGGCCTGATCGACTCGGAAGTCCCCGGCGATAACGTCCGCTCCATTAAGTTTAAAGAAGAGGAAGGCTCCTTCCTCGCCGGCTACGCCGCCGCCCTTGCCAGCAAGACGGGCAAGATCGGCTTCGTCGGCGGAAAGAAAATCCCCCTCATCGAAAAGTTTGAAGCCGGCTACGAAGCCGGTGCCAAGACCGCCAACCCGAACATCGTGGTTCTGCCGGTCAAATACACCGAGAGCTGGGACGACACCACCCTTGGTAAGGTCATGGCCACTTCCCTCTTCGATAGCGGTGCCGACGTGGTCTACCACGCTGCCGGCCGCTGCGGCCTGGGCGTGATCAACGCCGCCAAGGACGCCGAAGGCAAGTTCGCCATCGGCGTCGACAGCAACCAGGACGACGAAGCGCCAGGCAAGGTCTTAACCAGCATGGTTAAGCACGTAGACGACTCGGTCTTCACCATGATCAAAGACGTCCAAGCCGGCGGCTTCAAAGGCAGCACGATCATCTACGACCTCAAGTCCGGCTTCGTGGGCCTCACAGACTTCAAAAACACCAAGGACAAACTCGGCCCCGACGGCATGAAAAAGCTCGACGCCGCCGCCGCCAAAATCAAAGACGGCACCTACAAGGTGCCGACGACGGTCGCGGAAGTGCCTGACTTCCTGAAGACACTTAAGAAGTAACCATCTCCTTTCGACGTCGCCTAGTAAACGCCGGAGCAAAGGCTGCTACCGGCGTTTTTCGTATCCAAAAATCGTTAAATCTACCGCTCCATTCTTCGGCAAAACTTTGGGAGGGCAGGACTCGAACAAGGTGTCACAGTTAAAGAAAAATGAGGCCAAAGGGGTCTTCGAATCGAAGGCGATCAAAAGGCGGACAAACCATCTTAAGGGTGCTGGGTTACGCAAAGATCCTCAAAACATTTCTGTTGGACATTGACTTTGGTGACGAGCGGTCCGGGCTGGACGTCTTAACGGGGAACTAATGGCAAAGGTGACAGCCGGTTGGCCACGAAATCTTCTGGTCGAAGACAGGGAAATTCGGTTGATTGGCTTGTCAAAACAGATGGAAGGTCTTCTTTGGCAACTTCAAACGGAATTGTTTCCGAAGTTGCCATTAGCTGGCCAGGACATTGATGCGGATAGAGCTAGGGCCGAAGTTGCTTTGAGCGCAATTTCGGTCATTTCGACTCCACCAATAATTTTCAGCCGGATCGCGATCCGTAGGTTTCGTCCGTACTGGCTACAGCGGCGATGCCTAAAGAGTGAGTCATATAAACAACTCACTAGATTTGCGGGCCCTTCGGAAGTGAAAATTCTCCGGGAAATTCTCCAAGTCGACGATCAAATCCAAGAGCTATTCAATATATTTTTAATAGTTCGCGCGTCAGGCGGGCATTTTTCTCCTGTCCCTCCAGGTTGGACTGCGCTCGAAAGACATAGAACCCCTTCAAAAGGTTGTGAGGTCGAACCACCTAAGTTGTGGATTCTCTTCGTAGCGTCAATATCTCAGAAAGTCCCACCACCCCTAAAGATCTAACCAAAACCTCCCGAAACTCCAATATGCCCTCCTTATCCGAGGCGATGGAGCGAGCGTCGGCTGATCTATATCGGCTTGGCGACAGTATCGATGAGGTCCTTTCGGTCCTTACTCGGCGGATGCCTAGTCAGCGCATCGCTCAGCCTTACGATGCCTTTTTGAAGGGTTTCGTTTGGCTGTTTTGCATCGTTTGGATCGACCGATGGGCCGGGCATCCTTCGGTGCTGCAGCTTCTTTATCTCGTGCCGGTTTGGCTTGCCTTCGAAACGGCGAGCTTGGGGGTGGCCGCGTGTCTCGCCGCGGTTGCCATCCCCGTCTCCACGTTCGCCAGCCCGACCGCTCCTTGGGGCATTGTTTGGGATCTGGTGGTGCGCGGAGGCATGATGTTCTCGCTCGTCGCGATCATGACCTGGCACGGCCGCCGCTATCGCGTCTCCTGCGAAACCGCCCACCGCGACGCCCTCACCGGCTGTCTGAACCGAGCGGGCTTCGAAACTCAGGCCCGGGCGCAGATCGACGAGTCGCTGACCCAGGCGGTCCCGCTCACCGTGGCGGTCATCGACTGCGACAACTTCAAAGAGCTGAACGACCTCAAGGGCCACGCCTTTGGCGACCAGATTCTGCGGACCCTTGTCCGCACGATCACCACGACGGTGGAGGGCGCGACCCTCGGCCGCACCGGCGGGGACGAGTTCGTCCTCATCGACCGTCGCCGCAGCCCGGATGAGCTTCGCCGCGCGCTTGCCTTCGCCCACGACCGATACAACGACGCCACCCTAGTGATGGGCCGCCGCGCCAGCTTCACCGTTGGCATCGCTCAGCTCGGCAGCGACGGTATGCGGTACGAATCCCTGCTCGAGTCCGCCGACCGAGACATGTATCGAGGCAAAACCGCCCGCTTCCAAACAATGGTTGCGTAAACCCTGGGAGCGCGGGCTTCAGCCCGCCAAGGGGCGATAAGCCCCTTCTATCCCCCGACGTCAATCCGTTCGGCCACCGCCCGAACCAGCGGATCAGGGTCCCGACGCAGCGCCTCCACATCGGCAATCATCGCCGCCGGCACATGCCCGTCGAGGGCCAAAAGCGCCCCGATCTTTACGTCGCGAGAAACGGACTTCAAATACGGCCCCACCGCCGTCAACGCCTCCGGCGTCCCAAGCTTTCCAAACAGCGCCAACCCAATCCGCTGCTTAGAAGGATCCCCCGTTCTGACCAGCCGTTGCGCGGTTGCCATCGCCAGAGCCGGTTGCGTCAACAGATACTTCTGAGCCGATCGGCGCACTCCCAGGTCGGGATAGTCGGCTAACGCCGCCGCCGTGGCACCAGCTTGTGAATCACCCATCGAAGCGAGCGCCGCCGCCGCCACCCGAACCGTCGCCACGTCCGGCGAAGCCGCCATTTTCATCAGCGTGGGCAAAGCCGCCCCGATCTTGGCCCGGCCGGACGCCTCCGCCGCGAACAGCGCAAGTTCGGGCCGGCCCAACGCGGCCATAACTCCATCGGCCGGAAGCGGAACGTAGCCCGCCGTTCGGAGGGCCAAACGAACCGCCGTCAGGTTGGTCGAAGTCAGCAGCCGTCCGACCGTCGGACCCGCCGCCGACCCAAGCCGGGTTGCCACGGCGACAAAAGCATCTTCCCCGCCAGGCAACGACGACAGGCTCTCGAGCGCAGGGACACCAATTCCGACAAGGCGAGAGATTACCGCCGCCCGGTCCGGACCATCCGCCGCCCGACGGGCCAGGATCGCGAACTCGGTTGGCGCCGGCATCGGGAGCGAACCTGGGGTGGGAGGCGAAACCGGGGCGACCCCGCCGTCCGCCGCGCCGAAGACGTCGTAAGCCGCGTTGTTATCGTTCACCGCCGCCTGAGCGTCGCCCCTTCCGTCCCCATACCGGTCCCGGCCGCCGGCATCGACCCATAGTGCAATCCCGTCGTCGCTCCCTCGGAACGGGGCCGCCGCGAGATACCGATCGTCCCCGCCGGAGTCCAGAAGGATCGCGACGCCGCCGCGATACGCCCCCGCCGGCGACCCGTCGGTGCCTCCATAAACGTCGCTTCCCTCCCGATCGACCAGCACGGCGACCGCGCCAAAGGCCGCCGCCTGCCCAGGCCCTTGCTTCAAAAGATAGGAATCATCCCCTTCTCGGTCCACGAGATAGGCCACCCCGCCGGCCGCGGCAAATCCCTGCGCGTTACCTCGGGCGACGTACTCATCGTCGCCTCGGGAATCTTCCAGCGCGGCGAAGCCACCCACCGCCTCCGCTTGTCCCGAAACCGCCTGGTAGATGTCGTTGCCGCCCAGGTCCGTTAGGATGCCAAAGCCGTTTTCGCGGCCCACCGCCTGAACATCCGCTCCACCACGGTAGACATCTTCCCCGGCACCATCGACGCTCCAGCCCACGCCGCCAAGATTTCCAAACCCCTCGCCCGATCGTCCGGCGAAATAGGCGTCATCCCCTAAACGGTCGACAAAGAGGCCGATTCCTCGCGCCCCGGCACCAAGCCCCAAGCCCACGATTCGGTACCGGTCGTCTCCGGAAGAGTCAGAAAACAGCCCCAGCCCGGCCAGGCCGCAGCCCAGTCCAACGCTCCGAACCGCATAGACGTCATCCCCGCCGAGATCGAACAGAATCCCAACTCCCAACAGGCCTGCCCCGAGGTTTAGGTCGGAGCCGTAGTACCGATCATTCCCGCTCAGATCGATCAGCACACTCGCATAGCCCGCCCCGGCGGCATATCGGCCGGTATAGCGGTCGTCCCCCCCGAGGTCGATGCAAAGTCCGACATCCTTCCGGTCGTGAATATCGGGCCCGCTGCCGGCCAACTCGACGACGATTCCGCGGCTGCGAAAAACCAGCTTTTCAAACTTCATCCCGGCCGATGTCTGAAGGGCCGGAATCGT
>OUNM010538128.1_pt1 | contig 45041 bp, 24 predicted proteins | sample 1769961 | NCBI WGS metagenome assembly OUNM01 (sample SAMEA3914820, study PRJEB12502) | metagenome | biome: forest; material: soil | place: USA | collected 2012-03-12 | depth 0.3 m | reverse complement strand
GCAGGAGACCCCTTCCGACGCCCTTCGGGGGATGCAAGCTGGAATTTGCGCGGTCTCAGGCCCCGTTCAATCAGAAAAATCAAATTGCCATTTGGGGTATCCTATCATAAACGCCGTAAGGTTGAGCCGGTCTCCGCCGACTAAGTCATTACTGTGTGTCTGGGCAGAGCCATTATCGCCTCCAATGTGCTGGAGGAGGCCTGGGTTTTCCTGGAGGTCGGCCCCCGTCGTCTCCTCCCGCCTGACGGTCTCTTTGGCTCATGTGGGTGTCTTGTCCTGCCAGATGCGCGTGTGCCGTCCTCGTCCCATCCTAAATGTATTGCCCCATAGCTGGGGATTTCTGATCCACTTGTCTGCTGACAGCTTCCCCGTATTGCTGTAGCGGTCTGAGGTAGGGTGATTCAGCGCCCTCATCCCACAATCCCACCATGGCCCGCGCTAGCATCAAGTGTTCCTCAGTCGTTGTCGTAGGCTGGTGTAAAGAGAGCCCGAATAGGGGTCTTGGACTCGGTCTCTCATCCAGCTGGTGCAACTCTACCACGGTGGTGGTCTGCCCAGGCGTAAGTGGTACCGGCGTTACCAGTGGTTGTGCTTTGTCTGTGAAGTGTCGAGCACCGGTCCAAAGCGGGTTGGTGTGAGGGTATTGCGGCGCTAAGTGGCCGGCTGGTGGTCGGGATTTCCTCCGATTGCCGTCGGCGTAGCTGCAAATGAAGAAGAACAAGAGGAAGGAGTGAATCACCCTGCGTCGCTGAATCAGTGTGCTGGTCGCCAACTTTCCAACTCGCCCGACTCCTTCCATCCAGACCCACGACTTACATCAACACGATGAGGAGGCATGCCACGGATATCTCCTGTCCCGCCGTGCGGAACATGGAGGGATAGTCGATCAGGCCGCAGATGACATCCACCAGCAGCATGCCCATCGCGATGGCCACCCCGAGGAACAAGACACCATCGCCCACGACGTGGAGCTTGGGCGGCAACCCGCCGTCCGCGAGTAGGCACGCGGCGACGAACTCGATCGTGTTCCAGAGTGCGGCTATAGGACACTGTGATGATGATAATGACAATAACGAGGGTCAGCGCGGTCCACTCTCAGAGTCTGGGTGATGTAGAAGGCAGCAGAACCAACCACCACTAGGACAGGCACAAGCCGGTCGAGCACGTCGAACGGGCTATGTCTCTGAGCGACGACAGAGGCGATCACGCCCGTCGCCGACACTGCAATGGCAAACGAGGCCGCACGCAGGATAATGCAAGTGACGAAGACACTCCTGCCGAGGCCATGGTAGTTGTTGAGCCTCCACTGTCTGAGCTCCTTTATCGACGGGTTCGTCGTTGGCGGCGGGAGGGAATCCAGCCAGGCTTCGACGACGGGGTCGACATGGGGAGGCGGCCTAGATGGCAGTGATGGCAGGTTGATCCTCCACATTGAAGGGATGGGCCGCAGCCTATGATGGAGCTGGAGGTACCGAGGGCGCCGGGGAGGCCGGGAAAGCTGATTTGACGACTCTTCGTTGGGTGCTGTTGCCCAGCATGTCGAGGTTCGCGGAGCGGATGCCCGGGTGGTGGTTTAGAAGAGCCTCGTCCCGCACACTGAGCTGTCTCGGGGCGGTGATAGGGCAAACGAGTCCGACTTTCGGGTCCTTGGGGCCTTGGTCGGTGGAATGCGGCCCTGTACCGTGGACCGGTTGGTGTCAACTCGATGGAATGGTGCACCTATCCATTGCGTTCCAGGGCTGGAATCGGCAGTTGAGGGAGGGACAAGGCCGGCAGGGGGGTCCCGCTGGACGATGGACGATGGAGGGGGGGTACGGAGGCCGGTAGTGGTGTATTCTGTACAAGCAAGGCGGAGCTCAGCATGCAACCCACCGTCCTCTGCGCCGCCGTGCGGCGTGCCTATGCTTCTTTTTAAGAAGAGTCGGGACCCAGAGCTGGGAAGGGTCTGGAGCGGCCGGGGGTATGCCGGGTACAGTACTAATGCCATCTGCGGGTGCCCGCTCGCCTGTTCTCGATGGAGCGTCGAGAGCGTGGATTAGTGTTAGACTTTAGGCATCCACGAAACGCCCCCCTGTCGTGAGTTGGCGAACGTGCTGTCAGTCCCACCAGATCCGCACTCCTCCCCTGGTGCCAACCCAGGCCTTCTGGGCAAATTAGGTCGAGCAAGTACAAAAGGCGTGAGAGTGCCACACATTTTTATCATCATTGCTACCGGGGTTCTGTTTCTGGGGATTCCTCGCTTCTCGGCGCCGGGGTGCACCGTCGACATCCAGCTGTCTCAGTCTTCAAGGCCGGCCATGTCCCGCTGTCTTGGAGCGCCATTCCTGACGGCTGCACCCACCCGCGGCATTCCTCAGCACCATGCCCGTCAGCAATTTCGGCGCCGACCGCTCGTCCGCGCGCATGGTTGGTGGGGTCGTTCCCGGTTCTCACGGGCTTGCGAAGCGACAGCGCTGGAGACGTCTGCCTGTCTGGGGTACCTAGGAGATGAGACGAGATGAGGCTCGTGGAAGTTGCCGGCCGGGACTGGGGAGAAAGTGTTCAGAACTTCAAACCGCACACACTCTTCTTTCGGTCAAATTGCCCTAATCGGCATCTTTATCCCGCCACTATCTTCATCCCGCCGCTGGGCTTCGAGGCCGGCAGTCAAATGACGTGCAGGATACCCAAGCAAAGACCTTTCAATGTGAAAATGAAGCGGGGTCACTTCAAGTTCTTCTCTCGGACTCTGGGGAGCCTCGGGAGCGTCTTGCATGCAGCAAGGGCTGCGTTACACAAGAAAGTTGACGACCGAATCTCCCTTGGCTGAGGCCACCGGGCCACCCAGGCTCGCCAGGCCAAGCCTTGCCACGTTGGCAAAGCACAGCAGAACAGAGCATCCAAATACCCATTACAGAATATTTCCGTGCTGTATTAGAGGCGAGGGCAGGTTCGCGCATGGAACCCTGCGAGACCCTGGGCCTGACATCAAGCACGCGTCAGATGGCTGGCGAAGTGTGTTGATGGATTGGAATTAGGGGCCAAAACTGGCGCGTGCATGAACCCTGCGTAAAGTTATGTAGAGTCACGTGATGGAAGAAGGAGCCTGGGTGTCGGTGACGTCAAAGCTCGAGAACAATACGAACAATACGGTACCAATGCGAGAATTGGACAAACTCGAGACACTCGAGAACGAACAGAGAAGTGGTGCGTCGGAATCTTTGGATTATCTATGCAGTTTACATCTCATGAGTGTGTCTTTTTAGTAGAAAGCTCGCTGCACTCTCCTCTGAGTGCGTGTCCCGTGGCTTTCTCTTTCTGCCTTGGTGCCTGACAACTCTGTCAGGCTGCTATCGGTTATCAGAAATTTTCAAACTCTGTGCCCCACCAAACTCAACTCCCCCACCTTCTTTCCAGGGTCTGATACCAACCCACCAAAGGCGCAGCAGCTAACTCTCGCCTCCCGCATCATACTCTGCCGGGACAAAGACCAGAGAGCATTCTGCTACTCCAAGTCTCTTACAAAATACCTAGTCTTTGCGAAGCATACGTTTTCTTCTTCTTTTTTTCTCCTACCGCAGAACACTTCCCAACCCAGAGACTCCAGGCCCCACCATGGCACCCTCCTCCTCCAAAGAAAAGCGCCTCGCAAAGCGCGCTGCTGAGGGCAAGGAGAAGAAGACGGTCGCCTCCCGGTCCAAGGCCAACTCCAAGAATGCCAGCGCCGCCGGGTCTGTGAACGGCGACGACGGCAACGACTCGGATGGCCCCGCCACTGGGGCCGATAAGATGGACGAGGTCAAGCGACTGGCCGACCAGCTCGACAAGCACGGTCTTTCGGACCGCGTCACCACTGGTGTCCTGGCGTCGACCGCTGCCAGCAAGGACGTCAAGATCACTAGCGTGAGCTTGGTGTTTCACGGCCGGGTGCTGATCACAGATTCCATTCTCGAGCTCACCTTGGGCCGTCGCTATGGCCTGTTGGGCGAGAACGGCTGCGGCAAGAGTACCTTGCTCAAGGCCATCGCCGCTCGCGAGTTCCCGGTTCCCGAGCACGTCGACATTTACCTCCTCAACGAGGGTGCTCCGCCCAGCGACTTGGGCGCCCTGGAGTGGGTGGTCAAGGAGGCCGAGCTGGAGATGGAGCGCCTCGATAAGTTGGCCGAGAAGCTGCTCGAGGACGAGGGCCCAGAGTCCCAGGTGCTGATGGACCTGTATGATGTACGAACGCACTGCCGCCCCTATACCCCCACGCGCACTGATGGCGGCTGACCGTATTTTCAGCACATGGAGAAGATGGACCCTTCGACCTTTGCGACCCGCGCGTCCCTGATCCTGACAGGTCTCGGTTTCAACAAGACCACCATCCACAAGAAGACGAAAGATATGTCCGGTGGCTGGAGGATGCGTGTTGCCCTTGGCAAGGCTCTGTTCGTCAAGCCTACCCTCCTGCTCCTCGACGACCCCACCGCCCATTTGGACCTCGAGGCCTGCGTGTGGCTCGAAGAGTATCTCAAGAAGTGGGACCGCACGCTGGTGCTGGTTTCTCACTCGATGGATTTCCTCAACGGTGTTTGCTCCAACATGCTCGACATGAGGGAGAAGAAGCTGATCTACTATGGTGGTAACTACGACACCTACTCCAAAACGAGGGCGGAGCAGGAGACGAACCAAATGAAGGCGTACCAAAAGCAGCAAGACGAAATCGCTCACATCAAAAAGTTCATCGCCAGCGCCGGTACGTACGCCAATCTCGTCAGACAGGCCAAGTCTCGCCAAAAGATTCTGGACAAGATGGAGGCCGACGGCTTTATCCAGCCCGTCCACCAGGATCGCGTCTTCACCTTCCGTTTCGCCGATGTCGAGAAACTCCCGCCCCCTGTCCTCTCGTTCGACGACGTAACCTTCTCCTACTCTGGCGATAAGAAGGACGACCTGTACCGCAACATCGACCTCGGTTTCGACATGGACTCGCGTACCGCGCTGGTCGGCCCGAACGGTGTCGGCAAATCCACGCTCCTGCGCCTCATGACGGGCAAGCTGTCTCCCACAAACGGCTCCGTGACAAGGCACACGCATCTGAAGCTCGGTCTCTACTCGCAGCACTCGGCTGAGCAGTTGGATCTGACCAAGTCGGCGCTCGACTTCGTCAGGGACAAGTACAAGGACAAGTCGCAGGACTACCAATACTGGCGTCAGCAGCTCGGCCGTTACGGCCTGACGGGAGAGGCCCAGACGTCGCTGATTGGCACTCTGTCTGATGGCCAGAAGAGCCGTATCGTTTTCGCCCTGCTTGCCATTGAGGGACCGAACATGCTGCTGCTTGACGAGCCCACCAACGGCCTGGATATCCCGACAATCGACAGTTTGGCCGACGCCATCAACGCGTTTAGCGGTGGTGTCGTTGTTGTCAGCCACGACTTCAGGCAAGCTTCCCTTGTTCCCCGGAAACCCCCTCGCTAGGTGGGTATGCAGCGCCGTACTAACATGCTTCCAGGTTGCTCGACAAGATTGCCAAGCAGATTTTGGTCTGCGAGAACAGGTCGATCAAGCAATGGGACGGCTCAATCTCGGACTACAAGAACTACCTGCGGAAGAAGATGATCTCGTCGGGCGCTGTTTGAAGCTGTTAAGCGGGAGAGTCAGCATCCAGGAGGGGAGAAGACCGACACCCAGGCCGGACCGCAGCGGGCACGTCCCATGCGGGCGCCACGCTGCAGGAACGGCGTATTGGGGTCGCCGAGGGGCGCGCAAAATCGCACTGGGAAGCGCTCCGCGTGGGGAAAAAGGAGGGTTGGATCATAAACGGTGGTTACCTACTTGCGTGGTCATGATGCTTTTTGCGACGGGATAGACTGTGACCCATGCCTCGTGTTACATACTTCCGCCATCACTAGATGCCTCGGTAGCTAGAAACCGAGCAATGACGGGACGGGAACGCAGCATTTGCTTCTTTTTTTCTCTTCCAATTCTCCGTGCAGGGCCGTCGGGTGCTGCTTGCTGTTGAGCTCGTGTCTGTGAGGCCAGTGACAGGTTGCGAGGCTCGCGAGGTTGTCGTGAGAGTTGGGAACCGCGCCCCGCTCAATCATTGACCCCAGAACCAACAACAGCCGCCTGCTGTGGGCGAGTGGATCCCCGCTGAAGGCATTCCAAACTTGCGGGCCATTGTTCGTCACAAGGGCATCCGCATTTGCCGCGGTTCTTCGAGGACGAGTGAAAGCGACCATTTTCTTCCGGGTTGATCTCCGCCAATTTTCCCTTGAGGCCCGAGGCCCAAGCTGTCAGGCCCGCCAGCCACACGAGTTGCTCGCATGGCCGCCCACTGCAGCTGGTCCCGTTCGTCTCGAAGGTTTGGGCTGCACTCATTCTGGTTGGTTCGAGCCCCGGGCGCCCGGCACCCCGGAAGCATCGCGACGGAGACCCCAGCTTGCAGCCCCAGCGGATAATTGGTACCCAGGGCTGAGATGGAGCGTTCCTGACGCGCAGGGAGGGGGTCGCGTTATGCTGTTAGTGCGATGCAAGATGGAACAGCTGCCATGGTTTTCGGGGAGTTGGTGGCAATGCAACACACGGCATGGGTCGCATCTTGGCGAAATATTTGTGGTGTGGTAACTCGGGGATCGAAAAAAGCGAATGCCCTCAACTCGAAGGCTCCCAAACTCATCAGAGAAGAAGGCCATTGTGATGATTGAAAGGCACATGACATGGCGCGATCTCGAAACCGGGCGGCGCTGGAGTGCGCACGTTCTGGGGCGGCGGGCGGCGGGCTGCCGGGGCCGCTAACATGGTGCAGGGGTAGGTGCAGCAAGGGGCTGACGTCTTGCCGGAGTGGCACACTCACTTTGCTCAATCGGTAGGCTGAGTGGACCGCTGGATGGATCACCTTCGCGAGAGGTGCGAGGAAGCGGGTGTCAAAGGGGCATTTTGGGGGAAAGACTCTGCACGGCACACAGCACGGCGAGTAGCAGATGTGGCCAAATCGAGCAGAGCGACCCAGCCTGGCAAACCCACGCCTGGCTCATGGACTCCCAACCACCAAATCTGTTCCCCCATCACACCCTCTTCCCACCATCATCACCATCATCGCCAACCACCAGGCAACCGCCAGTGCATCCATCTCGCAGCATCGCCGGCAGCGCCGCCGTCCAACTCCTGCGGCCCGAGCCCGTATTTCCTTGATTGCCCGCCTTTGGTGATTCGCCTCTTGTCGTGCTAGTGCAGGTGCAGCCCCCTTGCACAAGACAGCACAGGACAGGACCAGCACTGCAACAGCACACCAACGTAAAACCGACGCGAGAGATCGTGCGAGGTGCTGCCGACCCGTGCGATTCCATCCGATTTATTCACGAGCCTGCCCTCCGCGCCCAACCACCTCGTTGCCGGCGACTCCGAACGTCACCGAGCCGAGCTTCGCAAAAGCTTCATTTGCCTGCCCGTCCTTGGTCTCAACACATCCTTCGGTATTTTGCACGACAAACGCGATCCCCCTTAGTGTCGATGCGACCACGCCGCCATCAACAGCATCGGCGGCGCACCTAGATCGAAAAGAGTTGCCGGTTAGCATCGTGATTGCGACGTGATCTGCGCCGACAGAGTACTCGATGGGCGCGCATAGACTGTAAAGAATACGCAGAGTAACTGGCCGCTGGTGGCAAGAATTCCGGAAGGGCCCGGCTAACAATGGACCACTTTTCGACTGTGCTGCAGCGACCGCCTCATTTCGACGAGGACGGCAGCAATGGGGCAGTTGGCGAGGATCGAGGTCCCCGTGGGGGACTGCGCGACATCCTGAACCCCGTGAGCTCGACGACGCAGACGCCAGGGACGCCCGGGGCACCTGCGCCGCCTCGACCGCACTCGTCATTCAGTCTGCGATCCCCAACCCAACACGCCGATTACCACCATCCGAGCGCCTACGCCGCTTCGCCATCAGCAACCGGAACCCAACCATCGGGCTCCCGCTCCATCCTCAACAACCCATTCGGGTCCGCATCCACGCCCTCACTGCCGCCGCCACTGCAGCCTCCCGCGGGCATTTCCTCGTCGACAACGCCATCCGGGCTGCAACACCCGCCCCGATCGCCATTGCACGCGCCGCCGGCATACTATCCCTCGGAAACCCGAGATCGCGACTCAATACGCGAAAAATCGGGGTCGAGCAGTTTCTACGACCCGACGACCGACAACAATCGAGACCGGCAGCGCAGAGTTTCCGAGTCCGGTTCCTGGCGTTCCGCGAACTCTCCGCCAAAGGTAAGCAAGCAACCAATCTTAGTTTTTGGGGAACGCTCCACGCCCATGCGAGGCACCAAGCCTCTTCCATTCCCCTTTGTCCTCAGCCCATCCTCCCTTGACCCCATCAACCTCTTCCGCCGATCATCGGTTTCTTCCTCATCTCCTCCATCATTGACACGCTCCAATCGTCGAGGAGCCGACACGTCTTCCTTTTTTTCTTTACCACGCGGCCAGCCCTTAGCACTCCCCTGCATCGAGAACTCGACCCGCCTTTTCCTGCCGCTTCAACTGACGCGAATTATTTTCCCGAACCATCTAGAGCCGCGATCCTTATAATTACTCACAATCATCCTCCGAATATTATCGCACCTCGAGTTACGCATCTCCAACCACCGCGTCCTACCGACCGCGGAGTCCAGTCACGCATTCTCACCCTGCTTCGGCAGTGGGTCCTACAAGTCCATCCGCTAGACCGCCGCCGGCAATTCCATCGCCTGGCTCAAGACACCTCGCGATGCCAGGCACGACAACGAACGGAGCGGCATCGACGGTCCTGCCAGCACTGGCACGGACCGAGTCGCCCGCGCCTCGGTCCAAGACACCCGCCACAGGTGTAAGCTAGCTGCTCAAGTATCCCTGTCTCGGTATTGCTTTGGTTCGCTAACACTTCTCTTAAGACTCCCAGCCGTGCTGCGGGCGTCATGTCCTTCTCCAACATCCTCTCAAGCTCCGAACCCGTTTCCAAGCCCCGACCGACATCTCCACTTCCCGTCGACGACACGCCTGCCGCGACACGGAAGTCCGAGAAGCCCGAGAAGACCGTCAAGGCGGAGAAGGATAAGAAACAACCTCGCAAGAGCATCAAGATGTCGCGTGCCTCGGATGCCCGGAGCGTCGAGTCGACTCCAAAAATACCCCGTCGACCCAAGCCTGAGACTCCGTCGTCGTCGTCGGTGCGGATTCCCATCAAGAGGGCGCCCAATGGCGTCCCGAAACACAAGGTTTTCTCCGCCGACAAGGAGAAGAGGATCCGGGACCTCATGGAACAATTCGACGCTGAAGATGTCGACGAAACCGATTTCGAGGAAGAGCTGCGCTCCTGGAAGCAGCGTGCACAGCGCCGTCGGCAGGAGATGAACCGCCGGGATGTTTCCCTCCGGCAGGCCCGGCGCGGCGACTACGCCCATGTCGAGGCCGACAAGCTGCAGTCACACGCCGACTTCGGCAAGTCCCGGTACTTTGAGGTCCACTACGACGAAGCGCTCCAGGAGGTTAGAGAACAGGAGCTGTTCGCCGAGAAGGAGCGGAAGAAGGACATGCAGCGGAAGAGGCGCCGTGAGAAGTCGATGGCGACGACTATGGACCAAAGGGCTGCGGCACTTGCGAGAGCCTCGACTGCACAGGACGAGGCCGAGCGCCAGAAGTACATGCGGGAGGCCGAGCGGGCAAACAAGAAGGTCCAACAAACCAAGTACATCCTGCAGAAGGGGCTCAAGGGCCCAGCACGCAACATTGGCCCGATCGAACCCAACCTCGAGGGCGGTACCATGGCCACATTTTCTGCCGAGAACATGGAACCTGGGAAGGGCAAGGGCAAGGGCCGGACCGGCGGGAGGCTCAAGAAGTCCAAGGAACAGAAACAAGCGGAGAAGGAGTCGGCCGAGGCTGCTCAGGCCGCCCTGGATGCCGGCGAGGAACTTCCCACCAGGGAGGAAACCGCCAAGATCCGCATCAAGTTCAGCAAGTCCAAGGCGCCCAAGGATGACGCAGACAAGGAAAACAAGGAGCCGAAGGAGTCCAAGGAAAAGGAGAAGGCGGTCGAGGAGCCCAAAGACTCGCTCGAGACAAGGTTCCAGTCCAAGGGTTTCAACCAGATCTACGACCAAATCTGGCGTGACCTCGCCAGGAAGGACGTGAACAAGGTCTTCAGGCTTGCGACCGATTCCTACTCGACGAAGGCATCCAACCTTAAAAAGACGGCCATCCTCGCGTCCAAGGAAGCCAAGAGATGGCAGCTCCGGACCAACAAGGGCACCAAGGATCTGCAAGCTCGTGCCAAGCGTGTCATGCGTGACATGATGGGCTTCTGGAAGCGGAACGAGCGCGAGGAGCGCGACCTTCGCAAGGCCGCCGAGAAGCAGGAGCTGGAGAACGCCCGGAAGGAGGAGGCCGATCGCGAAGCCGCCCGGCAGAAGAGGAAGCTGAACTTCCTCATCTCACAGACCGAGCTGTACTCTCACTTCATCGGCAAGAAGATCAAGACGAACGAGGTAGAGCGCAGCACCGATCACCCCGACGAGATCGGCCAGGACAAGGACAAGATACCAGAGCACACTCTCGACATCGAGGAGCCCACCGGACCCGTCGGCTCCAAGGTCACCAACTTCGAGAACTTGGACTTCGATGCCGAGGATGAATCGGCTCTCCAGGCTGCCGCCATCGCCAATGCGCAGAACGCCATCGCCGAGGCGCAGAAGAAGGCACGCGACTTCAACAAGGACGACAACGGCATGGACGAGGATGGCGAGATGAACTTCCAGAACCCGACGGGTATGGGCGACGTCGAGATCGAGCAACCGAAGCTGCTCAACTGCCAGCTCAAGGAGTACCAGCTCAAGGGCCTCAATTGGCTGGTTAACCTGTATGAGCAGGGCATCAACGGCATTCTCGCCGACGAAATGGGTCTCGGCAAGACTGTACAATCCATCTCCGTCATGGCCTACCTCGCCGAAAAGTACGATATCTGGGGGCCTTTCCTTGTTGTCGCCCCCGCATCGACCTTGCACAACTGGCAGCAGGAGATCACCAGATTCGTACCCGAGTTCAAGGTACTGCCGTACTGGGGTACCGCCGCCGACCGCAAGGTGCTGCGAAAGTTCTGGGATCGCAAGCACACGACCTACAAGAAGGATGCACCCTTCCACGTCATGATCACGTCCTACCAGCTTGTCGTTTCCGATGTCGCATACTTCCAGAAGATGAAGTGGCAGTACATGATCCTCGACGAGGCGCAGGCCATCAAGAGCTCCCAGAGCTCGCGCTGGAAGTGCCTGCTGGGCTTCCACTGCCGCAACAGACTGCTTCTGACGGGCACGCCCATTCAGAACAACATGCAGGAACTCTGGGCCCTGCTCCACTTCATCATGCCGTCCCTGTTCGATTCGCACGATGAATTTAGCGAGTGGTTCTCCAAGGACATTGAGTCGCACGCACAGAGCAACACAAAACTAAACGAGGACCAACTCAAGCGTCTGCACATGATTCTCAAGCCGTTCATGCTTCGCCGTGTCAAGAAGCATGTCCAAAAGGAACTCGGTGACAAGATCGAGCTGGACGTGTTCTGCAACCTCACGTATCGGCAGCGGGCCATGTACTCGAACCTGCGCAACCAGATCAGCATCATGGATCTCATCGAGAAGGCTACTCTCGGCGACGACGACTCGGCCAGCCTGATGAACCTCGTCATGCAGTTCCGCAAGGTCTGCAACCACCCGGACCTGTTTGAGCGCGCTGATACTTCGTCTGCTTTCTCCTGCGGCTACTTTGCTGAGACGGCTTCGTTTGTTCGAGAGGGCAACAACGTTCCTGTGGGCTACTCAACACGCAGCCTAATTGACTATGAGCTGCCCCGGCTTGTGTGGCGTGAAGGTGGACGGTTGCACAAGGCTGGCCCTGACAACCTGACGGCTGGCTTCCGGAACAAGTACCTGGACCATATGATGAACATCTGGGCCCCCGATAACGTCCGCGACAGCACGGGAGGCACCGACAACTTCTCATGGCTCCGCTTTGCCGACGTCAGCCCACAGGAAGTCTATCGCGCCAGCCACAAAGACGTCTTTGCTCGTGCGGTGGATGCAGCGACAAAGAAGAACCGGCTGGCAGAGATGGGAGTGGTTTACAGTGACTCCGAGGAGCAGCGCTGGACTCCCGCACATGCCATGTTCCAGATTGTGCAGCGTCAGGATCGCAGGCCTTTGGCTGAGATTACCGAACAGGGCGTGCTGGGCAACCTCATGAACGTATCACGGTCGACTTGCGACGACTTGGGGCTTGGACGGCTCGAACAGGCTGCGCGGCTGCGTGCCACGGCTCCGCCGATCGAAGTATCCTGCGACAGCCGTGGTTCGGCAATTGAGCGTGAGAATGTTCTGTTCAACGCCCCCATGCGCAAGGCGCTGTTCGGGCCCACACCTGTGGAGGAGAAGGCGTTTGCCTTGCAAAAGGTACCGCTCGAGCTCTGTCCTGCTCCTCCCTTGCTTCCTGCCCCAGACCGGGAGAAGCAGAAGTTCACCAGCATCACGGTCCCCTCGATGCGCCGCTTCGTCACCGATTCGGGCAAGCTTGCCAAGCTGGACGAGCTGCTGCGGCAACTCAAGGAGGGCGGACACCGCGTGCTTTTGTACTTCCAGATGACGCGCATGATCGACATGATGGAGGAGTACCTCACCTACCGCAACTACAAGTACTGCCGCCTGGATGGCTCCACCAAGCTGGAGGACAGACGCGACACCGTGGCCGACTTCCAGACGCGGCCCGAGATCTTCATCTTCCTCCTCTCGACCCGCGCCGGCGGCCTCGGTATCAACCTGACGACCGCCGACACTGTCATCTTCTACGACTCGGACTGGAACCCGACCATCGACTCGCAGGCCATGGATCGTGCCCATCGTCTCGGCCAGACCAAACAGGTCACCGTATACCGACTTATCACGCGCGGCACCATCGAGGAGCGCATCCGCAAGCGGGCCATGCAAAAGGAGGAGGTGCAGCGCGTCGTCATTACGGGCGGGTCCTCGGCTGCGGGCGGTGGCGGCGTCGACTTCTCGGGCCGTAGGGCGCCCGAGAACCGGAACCGCGACATCGCCATGTGGCTGGCCGACGACGAGCAAGCCGAGATGATCGAGCGTCGCGAGAAGGAGCTGCTCGAGAGCGGCGAGTACGACAAGATCCAGAAGAAGCGGGGCGGCGGTGGCGGCAAGAGGAAGCGTGCGGCTGGCGGCGAGGCGGCGGCTGCTGCTTCTGTCAGTCTGGATGAGATGTATCATGAGGGTGGGTTTTCTTCTCCATCCCCTTTGTTGTGTCTGCAAGGACACCAACTAACTCTGACACCCGCAGGCGAGGGCCACTTCGACGACAAACAGGGCTCTGGCACGGCCACGCCCGTCGTCGGTGCTGACGATGGGCGCGCCGGCAAGCGCAAGAAGATGGGCGGCAAGAAGGCCAAGACCACCAAGCAACGGCTGGCTATTGCCGACGGCGAGATTGACATCTAGTCCAAGGTTGCAAGAAAGGAAGGGGGACGTAAACGATGAGTAATGAGGGTAATATTTTCGGTGGCCGTTCCGTGTTTCGTTTGGTGGTTAGTTGTGTTGTAAGACTAGGACAGAGTTTCAGGCTGGCAGGAAGGGGTGTTTTGTTTTGCTGGTTCTGTTTGGGCATATGATCTACACACGTCACAAGGCACAGGTGCTCGGGAAACCAAAAAGAGGTGTGCTCTTTGTTTTCTTTTGTTCCCTTTGCTTTATTTCTCTTTTCTCGAGGACGGATGGATCATTGGGATTTGGTCTCTGGCTCTGGCTTGGTGGAGAAATGAGAACTTGACGGAGGGGGAAGGCGGTGGAGGAGGGAAACACATGACATACAGCACAGCGACTGCGAGAGATTAATTTCCTTGTGTCAGTTACAGACAGACAGGTTAGCTTGACAGGAGCTGGCATAGACTTCATCTTGAGTGCATGTGTTGCGTGTCGTGTGGTGTTTCGGGTCTCGCCGAAAGTTGGTTCGGGTGTCCTCAAGACTACATCGGCTTGGGGACTGCTGATGGCAGGGCTTCAAGATGCGTCTCCAAAGCTGTTTCCGAGGCTGTTATTTAATTCAAGTTTCCTGTCGCTGTCGCAAGTCAGGCAAGGACGCCACAAGAATCGGTGACAGGAGGAACACAGAGCTGGGCACATGCTCCAGGGAGAAGCACATGGTAGAGACATGGCAAGTGATGTATTGGGCTACCAACTTCAAGCGACGAAAGCGATAAATTTGCCGGTAAACCATCCCCGAATCAGCATATGAAGCCGCGTGAATACTCGAATACCGCCTGAAGCGTCTCGTAACTGCAGTGATAACACATGTAAGAACACTCCACGCCTTGACTGCTCTCGAAAGTCCCTCGAAGTAAACCACTGCCAAACCGTCGCGTCACGCCCATCCGTACCGTACAAGACCAACTGGAATTTGTCCACCAGAATCATGGTCTAAGCCTGCCCATTGACCAGCGGAAGCGCAGGGGGTTTGGCTGGCAACGGATCCCCCTCGACCACCGAGGTCGCATTCGAGCTGGGAGGGCTGATGGTGAAACCTTCTCCGGGCGATTTCCCATCAAGCCGAGCTGAATCTGCAGACGAAAACAAGGCGTGATGATCCTCCGGCGTGCTCCCTTGCGAAGACGGGGTGGGCGAGATGGGTTGCGGCGACGATGGGACGCCGAAGAGTCTCGCGGGAGGACAACAGGCATCAATTTCCTCGTATTCGAACTCTCCTGCAATGGTGATGGGGGCAACGTCTCCTCCTGCCAGGTTTTCCTTTCGTATTTTTTCCGCCATGGCGCACTTTTCTTCAAATTCTCGGACCATGAGCTCGATGCCGTCGATTCGTGGCATAGGCGGGTTCCCAGGCTCTTCCTAGTGCGCCAGGAGTTCGTCCGCCTGCGGGCCGATTCGGGGGGGCCCGCGCGTCTCCGAAGATGGCACGGCGTATTCTCGCCAGTGGTGGTACGCCAAAGGAATACGGCGAGCCAGTGCGCAGCAAACCCACAAGCTGATGAGGGTGGACACAAAGGCAATGAAAATTAACCCCAGAATGCTGAACATGACGGTGGCGAGCCAAACGTTGACCAAGGCCAGGATGATGTTCAAGAAGGTAAAGCCGCCAGCGCCACCGGGGAAAGTGTCCCCGCCGAGGATAGCAGCAAAGGGCATCAGCCAGAAAGCCAGCTCAGTGGAGATCACGTCGTCCACGGTGACCTGCTCGACCTAAATTGCCGAGACAGGTCAGCCCAGGCCAGTTCAACGGAAATCGAGACGGGTCCAAAACCTACGGGCATCTTGAAGAGAGACTTGACATAGTCAAAGATGCCGTTCACGGGGGGCTCTTTGGGGCGAAGCTCTGGGCGCACAGCCTGCGCGATCTGGCACTGGGCCTGGTCGAGATAATGGGCGACGATGCCGGGAAAAGGCATGATGGGTGAGTAGAATTGAAGGGGGCAGTAGAGTGTCGGGGTCTGGAGAATGTGCTGAGAGATGGGGAATGGTGAGATGGTGCAAAGCGAAGGAAGCGTTCCATCTCAGCCAGCGGAAGCTCTCAGCTCGTTAAGGGTGATCGAGAACCATCGCAACTGCCCGAGAACCCCGTGTGAATGCAGACTGACGGGACGCAGTGCAATCCGCCATTGCCAACCGACCCAACTCGATGCAACGCCATGGCGTTGGTAGAAGGTGGGAGAGATGCATTCCAGGCTGCAGGTGACTTGCAGTTGCCGAGCGTGGAGCCTCGGAGGCTTGGAGGTTAGGGGCGCCGCGCGGTGCTTGCTTGGCACGCGATGCCCTGCATGACGGGCGTGCTGCAGGACCCACAAGGAAACGGGGGTCAGTGGAGGTTGCAACCATCTCAGCACCGCCTTGCCCGCTCCTTGCTCCCTCCTGCCTCCCCAGACCTGCTGCGCAAGAGACTCGGGTCAGTCGGGGACCAGAAAGGAGGCTGAGTGTGAGACGATGAGGAGCTGAGAGATTTGTTGCAGCCAATGGCGGCCGTTGCGTGCCGTGGATATTTGTGGGCCCGCTCCGTTTATAAGGCAGCCCCGCCCCCGCACCTCCCAAGCCCAGCGCTTTCCGGGTTCAAGGCTCCCTCCCACGCACCCAGGCACGCCGGCGTCCCTTGACCTCTTGGCTTACAGCACCGCGCATACTGTGTACCTTTCACGTTCCTGCCTGCAACCATCCCACGCCGCCCACAATGTCGGCGAACGACTTCTACAACCAGGGCCAGCAGCAGCATCAGCAGCAGCAGCAACCCTACGGCTACAGCAACCCCGGGCAGCAACAACAGGGCTACAATCCTTACGATCAGGGCCATCAAGGCCCGCCTCAGCACGCCCCGCCGCAGGTGCGTCTTGCCCAGCAGCCCGCGGCCATTCCGCACCCACACACCCCAAGCCGAGCTAACCCTTCTCTCTCCACTCCAGGGACAGTACTACCCGCCGCCGCAGCAGCAGCAGCACCAGCAGTACGGCGCTCCTCCCCCGCAGCAGTACCAGCAACCCTACGGCGCGCCTCCCCCGCAGCACCAACAGCCACCCTACGGCTCGCCCCAGCCCAGCCACTCGCCCTACCCGAACGACCCCAACCGCCAGCAGCCCCCGCAGTACCCTCCGCAGCAGTACCCCCCGCAGCAGCAGCATCAGCAGCAGTACGGACAGAGCCCGCCGCCGCAGCACCAGCAGTACGGCCAGTATCCCCCGCAGCATCAGCAGCAGCAGCCGCAGTACGGCGGCGCGCCGGGCCCCTACCCCGGCGGACAGCCCGGGCAGCCGGGCGATCGCGGTCTCGGCGGCTCGCTGCTGGGCGCTGCGGCGGGCGGATGGCTCGGCCACTCGGCGGGCGGCGGAGGAGGGATGGGCCTGGCGACGGGTGCGCTGGGGGCGATTGGAGGCGCGTTGGCGGGGAATAAGATTGGGGATGCGGTTAGTGGGAAGTAAGTTTGCTCCTTTTTCCTTCTTTCTTGTTGTTGGTTGTCTATTGGAGGGAATGTGATGTTGATTTTTGTTCTGTGATGCAGAATGGGCAAGCACAAGAAGGACAAGCACCACAAGAAGGAGAAGTACCACGGGCACAAGCGCAGGGGCTCGGGCTCCAGCAGTAGCAGCTCTAGCAGCTCGGATTAAGGGTATCAGGTAAGTGGGAAGAAATCGGGTATCGGCTGGGCGGACTTTTGCTCCTCATGATGAACGACTTGCTGTTACCTGTTTGGGCGGGGTTTGTGTCTTGTTGTCGTGTTTGTGGCGGTCATTTTCATGGTGTGCTGTGCTCAGGTAGGTACCTACATTAGGTAATCCAGGCTCTGAGTCTTGCCGTATCGTCTTGGACTCAATGATTTGACGAAGAGAGTCCCTGTTTGCTGCTCGGTATGTCTGATGTTGGCGATGTGCCCCTGTCCCATCTTGGTCTTGGTGGAGCGGTGCATTTGTCGCCCTGGACCACATCGAATTCCCAAGGGATCGCGAACCGGCGAGCGCCATGTTTCTGCTGCTCATGTAGTGCGCTGCTGACAAGTGCGTGCAGGCTGCAGCATCTGAGGCAGTCACAGCAGAGTTAAAGGCTGAGCGTCTGCATGTCATGGATAATACCGCGCCCAAGATTCCCTTCTGCTGCTTAGGAGGACGAACTTGGAAACTGAGGTTTGTGGGATCCAAGAGGCCGAACAGCTGAAAGTGAGGCGGGAAGCGATCTGGTCCACAAATCAGGAAGGAAGAGTGGCAACTTACGCGGCCATGGCCGAAACCAGGGCAGGAGTTCCTAGCAACGTTAGAGAGAGGGCATTTTGCGTTGACCTTTGGTATACCGTTATGAGAGGTCAGGATTGGGATCGAAGAAAGTTGGACCAGCAAACTGCGAGTTCAAGCCACACCGAACGTGCCAGTCTCTCCTGAGTCTCCTCAGGGGTTCGTTCAAGCGCTCGGGGTTCGGATATGAGGCCGTCAGCTCCGGCCTTTTGATGCCCAGTAAGTTCTAAGGATGCAAGGTTAGAGAAAACTAAAGCGAATCCTTGTTCCCTCTTCCCCTTTCCAAGGAGAATTCGGGACCCTTGCTCCTCCCTTCCGACATGAGTGCTTGAGTCACTAAAGTCACTAAGCTGCACTATAATCCTCGGCGCAAACTGTTCGTACCTAGGTTCTGTTCCTCGAGAGTTAAACAGAATATGTGCTCTGGGCTGTCGGTTCTGTCTCGCGGTGCTCCCTCCTGGCAGTTTGGCGAGTGTATCTTCCAAGGGCTGGGGCATTTTGATGTAGACCCTCGACTTGTCTGTAACTGCTATTTACCACATCATCTAATTAGGTTTACTTGGTACCGAATCGGGACGAGGGCGGACGGCTCAGGTACAGTACCCACGGGTTGGGTTACAACACCACAAGCTGCTGCTGACCTGTGAATGGGTCCTGTTACTCCGTAAACCAGGTGGCACAGGAGGGTTTAATTTCTCCGGTCGATCATCAACCTTCCCCGGAGACATTACTCCTCTCCCAAGCGAATGTTTCAGTAGTGGGCCAACTTCAGCCCGAGATGGCATCGCGAATAGGGGCTTGCCAAGGTCGGTAGCATCCCCGACTGCCGGCAGGATCTGAGCGGAGCTTCCTGGCTCGCTTCTGAGCCATTCCGCCAGGGGTCGGGGCCCCATCTTCCGTCGCCCCGAACAATCGCACAGAAAAGCGATCCAGACTCTCGAACAGTGCCGGAATATCTTTCCTCTAGGAGCCCCGGCGTTTCACTTTCGGCGCCACCACCCTCGGTTCCTCGGGGGACTAACTTCAACCACTTCGGCTTCAACTTCCGGCGCCGAGTTGGATCTCGGCTGTCTAACCGGGCAGCCACTTACACAGATATGCGTACGCGTTCAAGGCTGACTTGTTAGTAGGGAAACTTGAGTGAACAAAATGGGAATTTAAAGTACCCATAAGAGCCAGCCGTTCCTGATTGTCCTTGACCAGGTTGCCACCAAGCTTTGAAGGAGACTCTCGATTCCTCATTCCTGCTTCAGTCAACCCCTCCCCGGTTCCGCACCTTGCCCGCATAATGCCGTCTTCTCGTCAGCTGCTGGCCGCTCTTGCGGCGGCCGCCATGCCAGTGGTCGAGGGTGCCATGGGCCCTGCTTTCAGCACCGGCCCGGTGGCTTCCAACTCTTTCATTCGCGAGGCGACCTCGACCCTCATCTTGCCCAACGCGCCCACAGGTAACAAGGGTGACCTTTCACTCTGGGTTGGGATGGGCACTTCCAAGGGCGACCTGATCCAGTCCATCGCGGATAACTGGCAGTCCTCAAACTGGGCCATTTTTGCGTACACTCTTTTGTCCACGGGGCGTATGTTCACCCACACACCTCCTGTTCAGATGGAGATGCTGTATTGACACATCTTTGCAGCCACCTCGCAGATGCCCGTTCAGACTGAGAGCACCACCGCCTACGTCGGAGACCAGATTACCATGCACTGTAAGTGCCGACTTACTGACCGTTTATGGCTAAGAATCCCTTGACTCACAACCTTGTCCTCTGTGTAATAGACAAATACGATGACGCAACTGCAAACTACACACAGTACGTGTCCATCAACGGCAACGTGGTACACACCCTTTCTACCAGCGATGGGCATGCCCTGGGCTTTGGGAGCGCGGTCGAGTGCGCCGCCACCGACTGCGGCGTTGTCCCTGCGCATTGTGAGTCTCTTCCGTGCCGTCTGGAGCCCAAACCAATTTTGTCAGCTAACCTCAAACTCAGCGTGGATCAATACGGTCATCACCATGGACGTTGCCGATCCCAACTACAAGAATACGGTGGGCAAGGGCCAAGGCGTAACCGGTGACCTCGTCACCAGCGACGGCGGCAAAACTTGGACTGCCAGCAAGATTTCCATTCCCGGCTGGGACTTTACCTCGGGCAAGGTTGTGACGGCCTCGAGCGTGGCGACAACTTCGACCACGGTCAAAACCACGAGCACCACCAAGACCACTACCTCAACCGCCAAGGCGACGACCACTGCATCTTCCTCCACCGGCACCTCACCGCGTTGGGGACAATGCGGAGGTAAGACTTCTTAGCTCTAATCTTCTTCGCAAAGCTTGCTGACGTCGTTTCACAGGTACTGGATACACCGGGCCTACGACATGCGTTAGCCCGTACACATGCACGTACTCCAACCCTTGTAAGTTGCCGTCCCTCGAGATTTTCCTCCTAAAACGCCGTTTTGACGAAGAGTTGTTTTAGACTACTCCCAATGCCTGTAAGATACACGCAATAGGCGTCAGACAAGGGGGAGGGAGAGGAATGAAGCGGGATAATCAGTCAGAGACCACTCGGCCAGCAGGAAAGCTCCAGAGAAAGCCTCGCGGAATGTCTTTTTCAAGTTCTAGACATTGAAGTCGACCAAGTGATCAAGACCACAGAGATGGTCCCCCCTGACTGGCGTGAAGAGCCCGGCTTCCTGTCAACTGAACCTGCTCAAGCAACGCCTTTGTAACATGCCCTCTTATCGTCACAACATCCCTTCTCACACTTTTACTGGTTGTGAGTGTCTGTCGCCTTGCAAATGATGCTCGTTTCGACAAGTAATGGCGACAAGGCAGATAATGTCTGACTGCTTGTGAGTTAGTATCCACCACTCGAAGAACGCAACAAGATTCCGTTGATAATGCAGCTTGGCCTTTCAGATCAGTCCAAGAGACATGTCCTCATTTTTACTTTCGGCAGACTTGTGTCATCACTGGGCGGGTAGCTGCAGGGGGTGGGAAGCGAAGAACCTGGGTGGTTGAAACTTACACTGGACCGGGTTGGCCAAAACTGGACAAACTTCTGAGAGCGCTTGTGTGTTTGTTTCTTTGCCAGGTGGCGATGGTTAGTGATGAGCCGAGCCCAGGGTATTTGCGGATGGAACTGCGCCGTCCTGGATGAAAGGGTGAGTTTCATTCCGATGGCTGGGCCCTGGCGGAATCTGTTGGGGGACTTGGAACAACTGTGGCATGCTTTCTGCTTGCATTCACTCGTCAGCACTGATTAGAAGTTGGCGACGACACAGCGATAAGTGAAAGCGGCTACCAACCCGCCAAGGCCGAGGGGGTCTCTGGATTTCGCGTGACGATCTGTTTGGTGTGGGACCCCCTCTCCCTTGCCGGACAAGGCACCATGGTCAGAACAGCTGCTTCCTCTTCAGGTCATATTCAGATGGAATGAGTAATTGATAATGTTTCATCATGGACTTCAGACATGGGGCGATGTGGATGGTGAGGTGACTTGCCTCGCGTTGGATACTCTCTGCAATGAACTGTCATGGTGATTGTCGGCATTCGGGGTGAAAAGTCTTTCTGTCAAAAGGTCCCGGTACAGCTCAACGCTGAAGCCGGCCGAGCAGTGCCTCAGTGGAGCCGGTAACAAGATCACGAACAATCTCGAGTTGACTTAAATCTGTTTGAGAGAAGTCAGCTCGAGATTGAGTAACAACTGCGACATCGAGTGACGTGGTGGCTTCGGCGGCTCAGATCATGTATTCTCGTCATCTCCCTTTCAGACCAAGAGGGCTGTTGTCATCATGGCCATGGAGGTGGGGGAAGATTGTGCTTGCAAATCCAGGGCGAGGGACTCACTTGTAATCGAGGACAATCGAGTCGTCAAGCCGAAACTCGGTGAGCCAAGCGCAACAGCCGACGGAAAAGAGCTATGTCAAAAGACAGGTCAGCAAAATATCAACTAGACACCAGGGTTGACATATGAAGTGTCTTTGACGGCTCAGATCAACGAGCTTTTGTTCTTCTCATCGTGGTACATGTGTACCATTCAAATAAAGAGATGGGAAATTGTTTGTCATCAGGCGAATGGAAGGGATGGATGTTGCAAAGAGACGGAGTGAACACTTGCCTGGCGTCGTGAAACTCGCTGACTCTCTCGAAGACGGGTACCGCCCCCGCGGGGAGTCGAGACTGAGCTTGAAGAGGAATGAGCACTGCACTGATCTAGAGGTTGTCGGGATACCTGGGGCGTATTGGTTACTGTCAGCGCTGGAACAGCCGGACTGTGTGGTTCCAGAAAGGGAAGACGGTGCTTGAAGCGTTTCAGAAGCAGAGAGGTTGCGGTCATTGCCACTCGCATGGCTCGCTTTCTCGATTTCGTTTATTTACTCATCATCTCCATGGGCAAACAAGAAATAAAACTCGAGTGTGTAGTACTCACTTGTTACAGCGGCCCTGGGAGCCATGGTTGGGTTTCGCTACCATCAGGATGATGGTGGCAGATGGATTGCTTGAAGCCGATAGGCCTCAGAACAACAACTGGTTCGTCGGATTGTGTGGTAATCGGAGTTTTCTCCAGCATCTGTAAGTATTCGCACCACCGATCTGGGGGATGAATGCGCAAGTTTTGGTGCGCGTCTGGTCGGGTATCGTAGGTGCTGAATCTGATTCAGAGCCAAAAGAGCCAAGATAAAAGCTGCGATTCAAGAGCCAGTGACCTGACCATTTGGGACTCGGTTAGCAGAACTCAAAACGATGTTGGGAATCTGGTACTGGGGCTTGCCTTGACTTGACGATAGCTGGTGGAAAAGAATAAACGCCGTCACCGGATCTGCCATGCATTTGGCGTTTGGCTGTCTCTCGTACTCGTCCACGGGATGGCTCGGTCGACCTCAGGAGCTATTCGGCTCCCTCTGTCACTTCCATGTCGTCCTCGGCTAGGCCAAGTGAGCATGGCGCATGATGGACATGATCAAAACTGGCGATAAATAAGTGTGAGAAAAACTTACTGTTGATGCCGATCAAGCGACCAGAGAACTTAGGTGTGTTGAACGAGTGCTCGTCGCTGGAATACCTTGAATTGTGGGTGTGGGAGAGCCCGAGGTCGGCCGGCCGGTCAAGTTTGAGGTGGACAGAAACAGAAATGCGGCAGAAGAGAAGTCAGAGTGTGAGAGGAGGGAGGTAGGGTATCTTGGAGTGATCGCTCGAAATATTACTAATAGAAAAGAGAGAGGGGGAGAGGGAGCTGAAGAGAGGAGATGATAGAGGGAGAGGGAAAGATTGAGCAGGATGCAAGAACGGGAAGCAACAAGGCGGGTGGCCATATTACTAGCAGGAAATGGTTTGTGAGATCACGTCTTGGACAAAAACAAAGCCGGTGCCCAACCGGTGGGTGAGGAAGGCAGAGAAAAATCAGCTTCAACCGAAGGGTCGGCATAACCGGCTTAAGGGTCTTCAAGGGTGCACTGAGAACTTGAATCAGACCCAATTTCACAGGTCGACAATGGACGCCGCAGAAGCTAGGCTTTGGTCTGACATTCTTTGTATTGCGTTGGTGAGATGAGAAAAGGTGGTGGGAAGTGAGAGTGATAACTCCATTAAGCCACGCATGTGCTCAAGGAAATGTGTGTTGGCCACAGTGAGGTACGCTGGTTGCTAGGGACATCAAAATTGGTGATGCTGAATCAAAGGAATTTGCTGTTTGCCGAGAGGTTTATCAGGAGTTGATGGGCATTCTCGGTTTAGTTGTCAACGGCGAGTTGATGAACACCGCATATGCTAACTACAGGTAGGTACCTAACTTGAGAAGTGCTTTAAAGTTTAAACAGTCTTACTTCATAGTTTAGCCAGGGCAATCCCAAACTCGCACTGGAAACACATGAGCAATGCACAGCATTGTATGGAGGTGAGGCAAACATGCCGCACCATGTGCTCCGTTTGAACAGACTAAACAAGGGACGAACCTTCACCGTACTAGGTCGGTACGATGAGGCAGATGTTCTCATCAGAGGTGCAGAGGAGGTAAACGACGACTGGTTGATGTCCATTCAGTAAGTAATGTTCCTTTCTTGATCCGACGAAATTTCCAGCGCGAAGCGCCGACCGTGGCCCTGGCATCAATACCTGACACGCACATTCAGCATTGCCTACCACCGCTCCCTTCTCCAGCGAGCCCGAGGCGAAGACTGTGAAGCAGTACAGGGGCTCACAGCCGCTATTCGGGCAATTGTTAGTAAGGACAGCCAACCATACCAGTCATTACTCGACGCTGCCTGCAATTATAAACTTGGTTGTATTCTCATGCAACAGGGCAAACCAGAAGCCCTCTCGTAAGAGCTCCAACATCGTCATTCAAGCTTCTGAATACTTAGGACCTGACAGTTGAAGTACTAGGTATTTGCAACGGAGTCATGACATTCATCAACTACGTGGTTCTCTTCCCTGTGAGCTGGCCCGAGTTGCGTTTATGCTGTCTCGGGCGCTGGAAAGCTCGTCGTCGGAAGAAAACCTCCAAGCATCTTCAAGATTGCTAAAGGAGGCGCAGCAGATCAGGAGCGAGTTGGTGGGCGTTGATACCCACGAGCCTATGAGTCAAGAGGTGTTTGATCGTCTCGTTGACGGCCAACTGTGTTGACAAACGCAGGTTGGTTCACTTAATTGCAATGCCTCTCATCAGACAGATGACGGTCTTCGCAACAAAGGGTCGCGGATCGTCATAGTCTTGGTTGCTTCTGGTCTTAGTCCTCTGGTTGCTATGCCCTGCGCTCGCATGGACCCCCTTCTTCACTTGGCACTTGCACAACTAAATACGTACCTTACCGGCCACACTCCAGCATTCGCTCGGTTGGCAAGATTGAAGTCCGCGAGGAAGTGCATGATTACCTGTAAGAGATGGGTAGTTATTCTAGCCCAACCACGCCGCTCAAAGGTGCCAAAATTTCCTTTTGAATGAAACAACGTCCTTGAGGTCCGTCGTGGGTAAGGCATACGGTCTCGCCCGTTTTTGCACTCCAGATAGCTGTTCAAACGTGTATGCCACTCGCAATAGTTGTCTTTCTCCATACCTTCGGGCATATAAATAGAGGGAGAAGCTATCGGTAACTGTTAGTTCAAGCTCAAAGCAGTGAAGAAACCATGGGTCACCTACGGAATCCCCGGAGCGACCGAGACTAACCCCCCACGAGTCTCGTCCCGCCTAACTTTAGTTCCTTCGGGATAAAATCTCATTGGGACAGTCATCGCCGGATTTCCACCGATGGCAGCAAAGACCTGAAGGGCAAGAGATCCAGCTGGGGCGATAAGCACGTCTCAGCCGTAGCGGTCCATAGCCCCCTCAAAACCACCGTCGCTAGCATAATATTTCTCTTTCTCGAGCATCGTGGCGTATTCACTGGAGCTTTTGCTGGTGTTAAGAGCTCGTAGCATTACATCCACGTCTCGAGAAGGGTACTCCTCCAAATTTTCGCTTTTGACAGTTTCGACGAGATCCTCGAACGTTTGGATGTGACGAGGGTTCTGGACTAACGAGAGAAGGTACGCTTCCATTTCAGTTTTGAATTCAGTGTCGAGCACAGTGTTTTTCATCCTGTCCGGCTATGATGTGTAGTCTTGAAATCCATCTAGAAGGGCATCCCTGACAATTGTAGCGCCTACTCCCGTGAGAATGACCAGGGCGTCGCGAAAAGCATCCAGTTGAGGTTGGTCAATGTTCTGACCTAGATGCTCCAGGACACCAATCCGGACGCCGTGGAGATCGACCGCGCCACAGGCCTCGGCATAACTCGCCCCCGGGCGATGACATGCTGGGAGCGAATCCAACGGAACCGCGACATCGAGGATCTGGGCGACGTCCTTCACCGTCCGCGCGATAGGTCCCATTGTGTCTTGCCGCTTCGATACGGGAATGACCCCGTCAGTAGGTAAGAGGTCGCGGGTGGGCTTCAAGCCGACAACACAGGCTTTCTCACTCGGGCCGACTATGCTCGAAACTGTCTTTAGATGGTCGTTAGTTTTGAATACAAGATAAAGGGTCAAAATGACGGAAGGTTGTTAGGTAATACCTCGGTGCCGAAACCGGCAAAAGCCAGTCCAAGTCCGACGCTGGTGGCCGAGCCAGTGCTGCTGCCAGAAGCTTTCATGTTGGGCCAGAAGATGCCTGTAGCCTGTCCGCCTCTGGGACTCCATCCGGTGCTCGAATTGGTGTATCGGAAACCCGCGAACTCGGACAGATTGGTCCTTCCGAGGATGACAGCTCCAGCCTTTCGGAGGATAGTTACGATGCCGTCTTCTGCTGCCGGTATCGTGCCAAGGAGAGCTGTCGAGCCACTTGTTGCCTGCGTCTTGTCCAACGTGACAATGTTGTCCTTGAGGAGAATAGGGATGCCGTGGAGGGCGCTAGGTTTCGAAGAGGGTCAGCCAGTCGCGTCGCGGTGATGCACAATTGAAGGGACAGAAGCACACCTTCGCGGTCCCTTTTCCGACCTCTCCTGGTCCAAAGCCTGGGCAATTACTTCGGCGTCTGGATTAAGCTCGATGACGGCATGAAACAAATGGTTGACCTCGGCCACCCTAGCAGCGTATGTTTGGACCAGGTGGGCCGACGTAAAGTGGCCCTGGGCGAGACCGAGGGTCAGGTCGTCGAGCGTCGCGTCGAGCAAGGATGGGAGACGAGTGGTACTCGCAGCCCGACGTCTCATGATGGCCCAAATAGCAGCGACCAATGCGCAACAGATAGGCAGCATCGGGCGCAGCATCGTAGACCGTCTTCATGCTCCTTGGTGGGCACTGTGCCATCAGGCGAGAAAATCGCAAACACTCGCGAGCTGCCCGTGGTGCGGCAACCGGGACGCTGGGCAACTGGGGCAGACAGCCGAAGTCGAAGGTCAATCGTCTTGGCGGATATGGAGAGTTGAGGTGTCACCCTCCAGAAAAGCGGAAGGGCAAACTGCTGATGTTGGTTGCGTCGTGGCAGCTGGTCATGTAGCATCGGTTGGCCGAGCCTGCAGGGGAGGACACGTGAAAAGCACTGGGTGGCTGAACAACGCACTGTTGGACGCCACCGTCCACAGAACCTGGTGCGATTCATGGAGTTGAATCCGGATGGCAGTGGCACTGGGCGGTCACGTCTGACGGCAACAATGCCTGCAACGCGAAACCGTACAAAGAATACCACGCGAGTTCGACTCCTAGACAAACAACAAATAAATTTACCTTCCTCGGTCGGTTAGCTTCTTTATATCGTTTGGCTGAGCACCATATGTAGCTCATCATCAGGCAGTGTTGGCGTCTATTACAGCCAACTTCCCCCTCGACCACTTGGAAGAGCATTCATTCGAGCTGACTTCCATCCCCCATTTGTCCTCTCAAGCGGCCCTCAGCTCTCCTGATGCAATCCTCTCACAAACCTAAGCTCGGTATCAGGTAAGCACCTGGTCTTGGAAGCTGGAATGCATTGAGCTTGTCTGCTGTGTCACAAGCAGGTCATACAGGTGTGGTGTCATTCCGCCCCCGTCACAGCCGCAGGGACTGTTCTTCAGGAGCGAGGTTGTAGGATCTTGTAGGATCGCGAGGCTTGTTTTTGCCGGCAACTTGTCCCTCTGCTGAATAATAGGTGATGGAAGGATTTACGTTTCGGTTTCATTTGTCATCACTCCAAGCGACCAGCAACCTCAAGTCAGCATCTAGCGTTAGGGTCTATTTTGTTTACTGACAAATCAGAGGAAGTTAAAGGGCATAAATAGGTACATAGGCATTGCTTTCACTGTCTTCGAGGTTTAGTTAATCAGCTCCCTCACACATTCGATATCGCAGCAGCCGCCTCCGTCCTCGCTCTCTCATCAGACCAGCATTTAGCACCGACTCCACCTTAATAGGTACTTTCACTTCAATGTCTTCCTACAATCTGCCTCCCCCACGCCGCATCGCCGCCTCCAATCTGCCACTACCTTCTCAATACCGTGGTGACGAGCACGCCGAGCCTGGCGTCGAAGTCAACGTCGACTCCCTGCAAGTCGATTCCCTCCTCGATGGCACCCTAATGCGCGCCGTCGTGGCAACCAGCAAACAGATTCCCACAACCAACGACGGACAGTAAGCGATGCTGTGTTGCAATTTGTAGTATGGAATACCGTCGTTGACACTTTACCTGCAGCGGCGTCCTACCGCTCGACGAGGTCCCTGGCATGGGCATCGTGCTCCCCGGAGGCCTGAATCTGTATTACATCGACCTGGCGCCCAACACGGAGGGCACCATGCACCGCACGACCTCGACCGACTACCTGGTGCTCATCTCGGGCAAACTGAGTCTTCTGACGCCCGCGTCCGAGCCGTACCACATCAAAGACGGGAAAGCCACGTATGGAGAGCCCGTCGAGACGGTGTGCCGCCCTGGCGACGTTGTTGCTCAGCGGGGAATGATGCATGCGTACGTGCTTTTGCTCTTCTTTTGTTCTTCTCCTTTTTTTTTTTGCGGGGGCGGGTTTTGAAGTTCGATTTTTGCTGACCTGCGCGTCACCTCCTAGGCTCTCTAACCGCACCGATGAGTGGGTGAGGTTGGTAGCGGTTGTGCTGTCGTCTAACACCAACAAGGTACCCATTGAGGGCACCGACAGCCACAAGGAGCTCGCCGACGCTTGGTTGGCGTAAGGGGGGAGTGTCCGGTGCGTCATTGTCGGGGAGCACTCATTATTCGCGGCCCCTTGTCAAACTGGGTGCCGTCATCCATGGTGGGGGAGGAGTCGAAGGGACACTACGGCAAGATTCCAAGTCTCAGGAGATATTACGTGTGGTTATATGATCCCGGTAGTTTGAGTTGTTTTCTTTGAGGCTGTGAACAGTACTAAACTCTGGGGCCCCTGATGCCTCCGAGGAGCCGCCGAGCGAGGCTTCCAATCGAGACCCTTCGTATGTCCAGCTTGGCCCACAACTACACGAGCTACCCCGCAGACTTCACGGCCTGAGTCAGTGAATTTTTAAGCTTCATTTCGATGGATTAATAATTCCTTGGTCCTGACGCCATCATAAACCCCCTCACCGTCTCAGGAACCAACAGACAACACACCATCAACACCATCAGCCATCAGCAAGCATCACAACTCAACTCAAGATGGCAACCCAAAAGCAGTTCAACGTCGGCATCGTGGGCTACGGGTAAGCTCACCAACCTCTTCATTTCGTCATCATCCACAGTCAACTAACACCCTAACTTAGCCTCTCCGCCAAGGTCTTCCACATCCCCTTCATCGCCCTCACCCCCTCCCTCAAGCTGCACTCCATCCTGCAGCGCAGCCCCTCCCCCTCCAGCTCCGCGCCCGCCGACCACCCCTCCGTCACCCACCACACCGACTTCACCGCCTTCCTCGCCGACCCGGCCCTGGACGTCGTCATCCTCTGCACCCCGCCCAACACGCACTACCCCTTCGCGTCCGCCGCCCTCTCCGCGGACAAGCACGTGCTCGTCGAGAAGCCCTTCGTCCCCACCTCGGCCGAGGCCGACGCCCTCGCGTCCCTGGCCCGCGAGCGCGGCCGCGTGCTGTGCGTGTACCAGAACCGCCGGTGGGACTCGGACTTCCTGACGGTGCGCCGCCTGCTGGCCGAGGGCACGCTCGGCCGCGTGGTCGAGTTTGAGACGCACTTTGACCGGCTGAGGATTGCGCAGCCTGCCGCCGGGTGGAAGTCGGGGATGAGTATGAAGGAGGGGGGTGGAGTGCTGTTTGATCTCGGGACGCATCTGCTGGATCAGGTGTTTGTGTTGTTTGGCATGCCGAGCGGGGTGTATGGGCGGTTTGTGAGGCAGCGGGAGGGGAAGTTGGTCAAGGGGGTTGAGGGGGAGGGAGATGAGCCGGATAGCATCACGGCGGTGTTGAGTTACGAGGACACCGGGGGGGTGGTGTATGTGAGGAGTGGTGTGGTGAGCGTCGAGTCGAAGCAGGTCAGGTTTTGGGTCCGAGGTAGCAAGGGGAGCTATCACAAGACGGGACTCGATCCGCAGGAGGATCAGCTCAGGGGCGGCGGCAAGGCGACAGATGCAAAGTTTGGGTGGGAGGACGAGTCGAAGTATGGGCAACTGTCTCTGTTGGCCGAGGACGGAACTGTTGTGGACCGCGTCTGCCCGACCGTGGAGCCCGACACGTACCTGAAGTTCTACCAGCTGTTCGCCAAGGCGGTGGCGAGTGGAAAAGAGGAGGACGTTCCCGTGCCGGCGACGCAGGCGGCGCAGGTACTGAGGATCATTGAGGCTGTCAAGGAGAGTGCGAAGACGGGTAGGGAGGTGAAGCCTTGAGACACGTTGTCCTATCCTAGACAATTTGAACAAAAATGTATGAAGACACAAACCAGCTTTCCCCTGAATACAGGTGCGGTAACGATTCCCATGGTTTATGCGAACCCCACGATAGTCTCCGTTACACCTTGAGTTTTAGCAGCGCATCCAACTCCCCTTTCTCGTCTGTGTCTTTGCGGTGGTCGGCAAGCATACGGAGCAGCTCCGAGGACACCTGACCGCCTGCACGCGCCACTGAGAGAGCGTTGCCGCCGTATGAGGACGACTTGGCAGGGTCTGCGCCGGCCGCGAGCAGCAGGCGGATCGTCTCCATGCAGTCGTCCAACTTTGTGCTGCCCGAGCGCCTCATCTCCGTCACGGCGATTTCTACCGCCTTGGCGAGGGGCAGCCACTGCCATCTGTCGGTTTGCGGGTCTTGCCAGCTCTTCTTTTGGCCCTTCGGTGGAGGATTGCCAGCCCTGTTGCGGTTCGGGTCGGCGCCAGCGTCGAGGAGCAGCCGTACGCCATCGACACACTGCGCCTCGACGGCGCGCAGGAGTGCAGTGTGTCCAATTCTGTCTACGCCTGGGGGGATGCCCACATCATCTGCAGACCGCGGGTGTGTCGCGGCGCCGTGATCAAGTAGCAGCTTGATCATCTCAACGTTGCCGTCGCGTGCCGCAAATTGCAGCGGCGTGTGACACACCTTCAGGCCCGAGACGTCGTCGCCCTTGGTGAGGCGTTGCCGCGCCAGGTCTATGTCCTGGTTGTCGACCGCATACTGCAATGGTGACTGCAGGTACCCGGGCGGCGCGTACTTATATGCCGCCTGCACGTTGCCCTCGGCGCCCTCCTCGAACAGCCACCTGACAACCTGAGGACCGACAGACTGGCCCGCGTACCGTAGCCACTCTTGAAACACCTGCTCCCGCGAGCGCTGGCCGCGCGCCGCGGCCTTGTCCAGGAGCACTCGCAGGACGGCGGCGCTCCTCTTGGACTCCTCCTCCTGGCTCGGCGTCGGGCTGTGCCGGCGAAGGCAATCCCCTAACGCGTCTAGCGCCGATGACTCCAGCGTGCGGCCGTAGGTGTTTGCGCTCGCGGCGAGGGGGTCCGCGCCAGCGTCGACCAGAGCGGCGACACTGTCGGCGTTGCGCCTCACGATGGCATTGTAGAGTGAGTCTTGCATCTCGGGGCCCGCTGCGTTCCCAGCACCGGCCTTCAACAGCGCTTCCACCGCCTGCGAATCGTTCTTAGACGCCTCGTTGAGGAGCCTGCGGAGTTGCTCGGGTGTCGGAGGTGAGGGGACTATTTGGGCTGGGTGCGAGAGAAAGACGGCCATTGCAGGCCCGCGCTCGCTGCTCGTTGCCCGCTCCAGCAGCTCGAAATGCACTTGGGCGCCTGCGCGGTCGACGAGATAGGTCACCATATCCAGTTTCTGGTCCATGAGGGCGTGATACACGGCGGTCTTGGGAAAATCGCGCGTGTCAGATGCTTGGTTGACGTTAGCACCATGGGCAACGAGCAACTCAGCCATGGCGACGCTCGATTTGGATGCGGCCCAGTGGATGGCCGCCTCTCCTTTATGGTCCCCTTTATGCACGTCGACTCCATGGTCGAAGAGCAGCTGTGCCGACTCGAGATCGTCCTTGTAGACAGCCGCGAGGAGGGGTACGCGGTTGGGACCGTCTGGGTCAGCGCCGCGGTCGAGGAGCATGCGAGTAATGGCGTGGTGCTGCCAGAATATCGACGAGTAGAGGGCGATGGCCGTGAACCTGCCCTCGGCGGTGAAGGCCGGGGATTGGGAGCGTATCTTTTTTGCGCCGCTGCCGGGCAGTGCATCACTGCCAAGTGAGTCCAGGAGCACCTCGACCAGCTCCGCATCTCCGGCATCGATTGCGTCGTGCAAGACGTTTTGGCTTCCCCGGCTAGTCTCAATGGTATACCGCGCCCCGTGTTCGACGAGCCATCGGGCCATTGGAAGGTTCCTGGACTTAGCGGCAATATCGAGGGGTAGCCCTCCGGATCCCTGGATGTCCAGGCCCTGGCCGTTTGCGTGGAACAGCTTTACCAGGTCGAGCCGGCCACCAGCTGCAGCGATGTTGAGGGGTGGGGAGATGGCAAAGCGGGCCTGGGCCCCGTTGTCGAGCAGCAGCCGTATCATCAGCTCGTCCCCCTTTCCGGCTGCCAGATGAATAGGAGTTGTGTCCCCGCCTCTGCCGTGCATGGGCAGATCGATAATCCTCCTATCTCTTTGCAGCAAAACCTTGACGGCTTCATAGTCCTGGACTGCTACTGCCGCATGCAGGGCGTTTCTTCCGCTTGCATCGGGCGTAGACGCAGTCAGGCCCGCGTCCAGGAGGGCAGAGAGGGCGCCTCGCCGCTTCTCCGAGATGGCCAAGTGCAGTGCTGTCTGTCCATCTATACTCGTGGCCATCAGGTCCGCCCCATGCCGCACTAAGACGTGGATCATTTCCGCACTCGGTGCATAAGACAACGGTATTCTTGCATCGGCGTCTTTGGCATGAACGTCTGCCCCAGCCCCCAAGATCAGAGCGGCAGCAGCAACATGGCCGGCCTGGACGGCGAGATGCAACGGCGTACAGCCGGAATCTGACGTCTTGCCGTTCAGACGCGTCGATCGCTGCTTCGTCAACTCCCGCACCACGATCCGGTTGCCTTGCTCGCCAGCGAAATGCAGCGGCGTGCGGTAATCTGTGTCCTCGGCGTTCGTGTTGGCGCCGCTGGACAGGAGCTTGCTGGTGCAGGCCGCGCTTCCAGCCCGGGCGGCGTGGTGGAGCGCTGTTCGTTTGTCGGCATCCAAAAGGTTGGGGTCTGCGCCACCAGCGAGCAGCTCAGTCAAAGCTGCCAAGTCGTCGCGCTGAGCCGCCCCGTGGAGAGGGAAGGCATCCAAAGTCTGTGGCAATAGATCGGAAACAAGAGTTTCTCCGACACCCTCCTCTGCCTTGGCCCCCACCGGGCCATCTAACAACCGTTTCTTGGCTTCAGCGAGCCGACTCCTGGATTTGTCGTTCAACGGCAAGTCACCCACGTACTTGATGCACTGCGACAGCTCTTCTTTGTCCACCGCTGTCTCCCCTGACAGGCTCAACATAGCCGTCCGCTCGAGCAACTCCAGCATCTCCTTGGCCATAACCCCGCTGCTCGTCGTCGAGCCCGTAATCTCCCCTGACAGCATACCCCAAGCTGCGTCCCTCAGCAGAACTACCAGTTCATGGAGCAGCTTCCCAGCTTCGGCAGGCGGAAGTGAGGTGTCGTTTTCAAGCCGAGACAGCGCTTGGTCCGCCGCATCCCGCCACGTTCTTAACGGCACAATGTTGTCGCTCGCCAGCGTTTTGGCTACTTGTTGCAGAGTACGTATCTCGAGGGCAGCATCAACCAACTGGGCCTTTCCCGCCGACTGGCCGGCTGGATGACTCTCAAAGTCATCCTCACCCTCGCCCTCCTCTTCTTCCGTGTTTTCGCCATAGTCATAGTCATCTGAATCGTCTTGGGGATGACAACACGCGCCACAAAACCTCGAAGCCAGCCCAGTGTCCGAATCCCTCGCCACAATCATCTCGACCAGCTCCGCAGCCGACACCCGATCCTTCCTCTCCCTCTCCAACATCCTCCCAACCCAACCCAGCGGCACACTATCCACCCTCGTGCCTCCCTTACCCTCCAGCACCTTGATCCACTCCCGGTTCGCGACCTCATTCGCCAGGTAAATCAAACTTTCACTCCCACACCGCTCATAAAACGCCCTCATCCCCTCAAGAGTCTCCCCCTTGAGCACGGTCACCATCTCCAGAAACACACAGCCCAGCGACCAGACGTCCGAAGACGCGCCGCGCGGCTCGTGGTCGGCGACTTCGGGCGCGGCGTAGCGCGGTGTCAGCGCGGCGGGCGCGCCCTTGGTCGTGGAGCGTGAGAGGTCGGCCCAGTCGAGTGAGAGGCCAAAGTCGGTCAGCAGCACGCCCGCAGCCCCCGTGGCGGTCATGACCAGGACGTTCTGGGGTTTCACGTCCTTGTGGCGGATCTGCGAGGCGTGGAGGTAGCTGAGCGCGGAGGCGAGGCAACCAAAAAATGTGCGGAGGAGAGCGCGCTTCTCGGTGGGCGTGGTGGTGGTGGTGGTCTCCCCGGCAGTGGCGCCGCTGATGCTGTCCATGAACCATGCCAAGTTGCCGTCCGCCACGGGCGCCATGATAATGCCCAGGTGCTGGGCGGCGGTGTAACTGCCCACGTACTCGACAACATGCCGATGCCGCAGCCGCTTCAAGACATCGAGCTCGGCAAGAAATGCCTTCATGTGCTCCCTGGCCTTCGGGCCGGCCGCCCCGGTCTTCCGCACGATCCCACGTGGGAGCCGCTTCCGGGCATACTCCTTCCCACTGATATTACTCACCACCTTATCGACAGCGCCAAACCCGCCAGCACCCAAGCTCCCCTTGCTCTCAAACGGCAACGGCTCGTCAGGCCCAAAGTGATGGTGCCGGCCGCGCTCACCCTTCTCGAGGTCGGTGGCCTTGGTGAGAACAAGGGGCTGGACGCGCACAAAGGCGGCGCGCACGTCGAGGGACACGCTCTCGGGAAGCGAGCCGAGGGAGAAGGGCAGCCAGAAGTCGGTGAGGCCGTGCGGCAGGAAGACCGAGTCTAGCAGTGGCAACTGGTCGATCAGCCGCAGGACGGCGTACAGCCGGGGCACGCGGGCCCAGCGCGCGTTGATGGGCTGCAGGAGGGTCGCGATGTTCTGGACCTCGAGCTCGAGGAAGGGGGTGCTGCGGACCGAGGTGGTGACGGTGTTGGGAGGGGTGTCTTTGGGTGGTGGCTCAAGGAAGAGGGAGTTGAGGTTGAGGGTTGAAGCCTCAGTGGAGGTATCGCTGGCCGACGCCATCTTTGCGAGTTGTGTGTGTTTGTGCTGTGCTCCCTTCAGAACGCCAGAGCCCCGAAGTCGTCGTTTTCGCCAGAGAAAGACTGTATTGTGCTGTCGTCTTAAAAATCCCCTGGATACTCTCTCATGTTTTAGCCTTAGCAGTATTCCAAAGACTGTATGAGCCGCCCTCAGCTGTCCCCGCTCTTCCTCCGACCTTATTCGCAGGCGCTCCGACGACGTGCATTAGGGGCTGTGAAACGAAACTGAGCCGCCGCCGTTGCAACCCATATGGCGAGTCTCGATTGGCTATGTGTCCTGGATTGCTGCATCCCTACCATTAGCTGTGGAGCCTATGAGCTTCAAAGTTCCCCTCCTGACCGCGTCCCGTTCTCCTGAGAGCGCCATCACGAGCCCGAGTTTCATGTTTTCTGTGGCGCAGTCTTGTGGTGGTTTTCCGTGACAACCTGTCGCTTTCGGTTTCCAGACGTAACTCTAGCATCTTCCGGGCACACCAAAATCATCAAAGCATTCTCCGTGCCGTTGCAAATCAAGATGGATCCTCTATCTGTCGCCGGGCTCGCTCTAGGAGCCGTCGGGCTGACCTTTCAGATATTTTCCGGCTGTGTAGCAGGTTCGTCGGTGGAGCTGCGACTTTCGCTCTCAGTTAGTCCAGCACTAATCAAAAACAGCATATCAGCTCCTGTTGGATGCCAACGGCATGCCAGAGCGGTACCAGTTCCTCTGGGTACGGCTGCAAATGGAGCAGCATAAACTCCTCGACTGGGCAAAGATCGCCAACCTCAGCGAGGATGACAAGACCCTCAGCGTTGGTCTCCATCTAAGCAGGCACTTGATCAACAACGCGCTGCACCAGATCGAAGCCTTGCTCCTTGACCTGCGTGGGCTCAGCACACGCTACAAGCTGACACTCGTGGCCGACGGCGAGCAACCTGAACCGCGAGCAACGTTGCCGGGCAGGAGCCTCACGGCGCCAACTCTGGGCCGGGTCCCGACTCCGGGCCATGAGATGAAGGCTAGGGCCATCGACCTCATCGCCAAGTCGCGGCGATACCCGGCTCGTCTCCGCTGGGCCGCTTTCGACGCAGACAAATTTTCAAAGCTCCTCGCAGACCTGACGGCTTTGAACGACAACATGATGTACTTCCTAGAATCGGATCAGAAGCGGGTCGCCTACCAGCTGCAGCAGGCTTCGTTTATGCGGATCTTGCAGGTCAGCGACAAGGTGGATCAGCTTGTTGGCCTTGTTTCGTCGCTGGAGCTGTCCAACAGGACAAGCAGCCAGGCTGTCTCGGCGACTCCCACCGAATCACCGCTGAACATGGCTTTGGTGGCAAGAAGGAGCCAGGAGCAACGCCTCGTCCAACTGGCGCGGTTCAAGGCCCTGTCGGTGGCTGTCGAGCAGAATCCGGACGACCCCCGTGCCGTGAGCCTGCGTCAGTCCACGGCTCAGAACCTTGAGATTCATGCCGACGAGTTGGTTGGCCTCGAACCCACCGCCGCCAGCCCAAACGAGTCGGCCTCGTCGGAAGCGCGAATGTGGTACACGTACCGCAACACCGGCGTCTGGGTCGAGTGGAAGTCGTACATCGCGCAGGGTCTCGACTCCCTGCCGCCAGAATACGTCGAGGACCGGGTGCGCAAGCTAGCAGCGCTGCTGCACAACGAAGAAAAGCCGGCTGAGTTCCGGGTGCCGGACTGCCTCGGCTACGTGCACCAACCGGAGCTGGAGCGGTTTGGGTACGTGTTTCGGTGGCCGAAGCGCGGGGATGACGGCAAAGCCTCAGCGGACGACGAGAACAGCGGCCCGCCCGTCTCCCTGCGTGGGCTGCTGGGAAGTCTGCCACACCCGCCACCGCTCGGCACCCGCTTCGCCATGATGCGTGCCATCGCAACGTCCATTTGGTACCTCCACGCGACCAACTGGCTACACAAGGGGCTGAGGAGCGAGAACGTCATCTTCCGGACCCTGCTAACGGCAGACAGGTCAGCCACGACGGAGGCCGGGGTCACTACACGGCGGTTCCCTTCAAAGACCGGCCTCGGCGACCCGTTCCTCTCCGGGTTCGAGTACTCGCGCCCGGCAGAGGCGGGCGAGCGCACTGAGCGGCCGGCGGCCGGCACGCTCTATCAGGAGCTGTACCGGCACCCGCGCGTGCAGTTCGACCTGCCGCGGGAGGCGGGTGGTCAGCGCGGGACCAAGAAGACAGGGTTCCGCAAGGCGTACGATGTGTACGCGCTCGGGGTAGTGCTGCTCGAGGTGGCGCTGTGGGAGCCTGTTCACGCGCTCGTGGGTCTGCCGGATGAGAGCGCGGTCACGCCGCGGGCTGCGCGGGCAGCGTGGGCGGCGCTGGCCGAAGAGAAGCGTTATGAGGGGCGGCTGAGGGCCATGGTGGGGGATGGGGTGGCCGAGGCGGTCATGGCGTGTGTGGCGGGGCTGCTGGTCGACCGAGACTCGACTCGCTCGGGCACGTGGCCGTTGGAGGGCGGGGGTGGAGATGGCGGAGAGGGTGATGATGTGTTGTTGCAGTCGGCGCTCGGCGACAAGGTGGTCAAGGTCTTGGATGAGCTGGTTGTGTAGCTGTTGCTGTAGCACGTCAACGTTGACAGCGAAATGTGGAGACCCATATTCTGGATTTAATCAACACATGTTTTGGCCACAAAGATGCACATGCCAATCCATCCTTGATGTGCGAGACGGTGTTTTGGCGATGAAACGTTGGAGTGGACTCAGTGGGGAAAACCCCTGCAGATCCGAAGCAATCGCCAAGCATTGTGGATGCAGGTTACCGCCTCGGCGCCAAGCCCACGCGGAGACTCGCAGGCAAGACGCAGCGAGGCAGCCAAAGACGCAGGGCAGTCGGCCCACCAGGTGCATCCACCAGAACGCGTATTTTGGACAGAATATTCGGCGCTGAGCAGTGTTGATCCCCATCAGGAGCGGCAATATTTGGTCCCCTCGTGTTGGTCGACGGATTCGGTATTCGAGATTCGAGATGAGGTGTCTGTCGGATTGCGGGTGGAGACGGATGGGGCTGTGCAGGCAAGTTCCACACCAGGATCAGCGCCGAGACAGCCGTTGTGGTTGGCTTGAGGTTGGCAAGCTCTTGTTTCGTGAACAAGCACTCCCAAGATCAACCAAGCACTTCCAAGCCAGCCGTTGCCGCTGCCGCTGCCGATCCCCAAGACCATCGTGCTCCCAAGACCGCGAACTACGGTAACGTCGAAGTTGGCAGCCCGGGCGGTTGCGGCAGCACAAAACATGTCATCGTGCATCGCCGGCGTGCAGCGACGGGTTGCGGTGCGAGGGCGCTATGCCATTTCCCGCAGCAGCCGTGGAGAACCCTGCGCCAACTCATCAAACCATCGAACAGGAGCTGCTAGTTAGCGGCGCCAAAACGACATGCGCTGACTGACTGGCGAGACATTGGCCGTCCACGGGTTCCCGCAACGTCTTCAATTGCAAGTTGACGCGGACCTGCGACCAACATCGAGGCGCAGCCCGGAAGCACAAAGCTGTCGCTGCCAACAAATTTGCCCGTATTTGCCATTTGCCGTGTCATGCTGGTGGGAACATGGAAGATCCGGCTGCTCCGCACAGCATTCGCCCAATCCCGCGAGGGCAGCGCTTCCATGTTGGGAACAACCCCTGCCCAGAAACGAGATTGATCGGTGGAACGGGGCCCCCAGCCAGGCTCGCCTGGCTAGGTGAGTACCCCGAAAGCACAACGCCGAGTGCTGCGTGTTTGCGCGGTGGCGTCTGGATCTGCAGGTACCCATCTATCCCGTCTGACAGCTGCGTGAGATCCCTGCGACTGTCGGCCTCTTCACCTTTCCAGACGCAGAGAATCCACGACACCCCTGCGAACCGTTCCACCCTCCAGTTTCGTCCTCTCCCCAGGTCCAGTCCAGGGGCTCCTTCGGTGTCGCGGTGGGGCCGGAACGCCGTCCCTGCTTTTTAGCTCTCCCGTCTCCTGATTCCATGCCGTCTCTCCCTTTTCATCCAAAACCTCTGACGCACTTCTGGTCCCTTTTGTAATTGTTGTCGAGGGAGCTGCATTCTTGCCCTTCGCTACGCGCCCCCTTCTTATTCTGACACTCGTTGACAGGCAGAACTTTGACTTTTCGTGTTCTTTTTTTTTCTTTGCGTGTTTCCGTTGCATCGCGTCCACGACCAGAAACAAACTTGCATCCAACTGCGCCCCCCGAGTCGAGTCCCTCCCTGAACTTACCAAACCCTTCAACCACAACTACAAACAGGACCCCAGGTCGCTGTCAAGATGCGCGTCGCCGCCGCGTCCCTCGTTTCCGCCTCGCTCCTTTTGGGGCAGGCCTCCGCCTCCCTCCCCCCCATTGTCATGAAGGTGCGTGCCATGGAACGGATCCAACCCGTCTCTCCCCGCCAGCACCTCGCGCTGACCTCCATTTGCAGGGCACCAAGTTCTTCTACGAAAATGGCACACAATTCTACATGAAGGGCGTCGCTTACCAGCAGGAGGTGGGTGCCGCGGGCGCTTCGACCGGTGCCACCACCTACACCGACCCCCTGGCCGACGAGACCGCCTGCAAGCGCGATGTCCCCCTCCTCAAGGCCCTCAGGACCAACACCATCCGCACGTACGCCATCGACCCCACTAAGGATCATTCCGCGTGCATGAAGCTCCTCGACGATGCCGGCATCTACGTCATCAGCGACCTGAGCGAGCCTTCGGTGTCCATCAACCGCGACGACCCCAAGTGGAACGTCGACCTGTACAAGCGCTACACGGACGTTATCGACAACCTCAGCAAGTACACCAACGTGATTGGCTTCTTCGCCGGCAACGAGGTGACCAACAACAACACCAACACCGACGCGTCGGCCTACGTCAAGGCCGCCGTCCGCGACTCCAAGGCCTATATTAAGGCCAACGTGAACCGCTGGATGGGCGTCGGCTACGCCGCCAACGACGATGCCGCGATCCGCGCTCAGATCGCCTACTACTTCAACTGCGGCGACCAGACCGACGCCATCGACTACTGGGGCTATAACATCTACGAGTGGTGCGGCTCGAGCACTATCAAGGACTCGGGCTACCAAGAGCAGATCGACTTCTTCAAGAACTACTCGGTCCCCGTCTTCTTCGCCGAGTACGGCTGCAACCTGCCCGATGGCGCCGCCGGCCGTATCTGGGAGGAGACCACCGCGCTGTACTCTGACGAGATGACGGGCGTCATCTCGGGCGGCATCGTCTACATGTACTTCCAGGAAGCCAACGACTACGGTAAGCCTCTCGTCACCTCCCAATCCGGCCCCCAGGACTAACCAGAGCGCAGGCCTCGTCAGCATCAAGAGCTCCTCCGCCTCGACCCTGAAGGACTACGACACCCTCAAGACCCGCATGGCCTCGGTCAACCCCTCGTCGACCTCGATGTCAGCCTACTCGGCGACCAACTCGCCGGCCGCGTGCCCGGAGCTGACCAAGAACTGGGCCGTCAAGGGCGACGCCCTCCCCCCTACGCCCAACTCGTCGCTCTGCAGCTGCATGTACTCGGCCCTGTCCTGCGTGCCCGCCGACTCCACCAAGGCCAGCGACTACGGCGACATCTTCGGCTACATCTGCAGTGCCGTCCCCAGCGCCTGCGCCGGCATCAGCGGCAACACCACCACCGGCGTGTACGGCGCCTACTCCATGTGCGACGCCCAGCAACAGCTCGGCTACGTCCTCGACCAGTACTACCAGTCGCAGAAGAGCGCCAGCGACGCCTGCGGCTTCAACGGCAAGGCCAAGCTCGTCAGCCCCTCGGCCGCCTCCACCTGCAGCTCTGCCCTGTCGAGCGCCAGCGCCGCCAACAGCGTCGCCGCCACTGCCACCAGCGGCAGCGGCAGCGGCGGCACCTCGTCCAGCGGCAGCGCCCAGAAGAGCAGCAACGCCGCCGTGCCGGGCGCGCCCCGGGGTGCGTTCGCCCTGGGCGAGCTCGCTGTGGGTCTGTACGTCGTTATTGCGATGGGTGTCGGTGCGGGCATGGTGCTGTTGTAAGGGAAGTGTAGACTGGAAGGGCTGGTTGCGAAGGAAAGGTGGATTAAGGGGTAGTAGAGTTTGGCTTGGTTGAGCCGGCATGTTTTTGGGCTTGATCTCTCTTTTTGTTGCTGTACTGCGTAATGCCAGGTTCTTGTAGTTACTTTGGCACTGTTTTGTTGGGCTTAGTTAATTCCGTTCTCACGATCATTCGTTTTATGTTCTGTGATCTGTGATGTGGATGGCTCCCAAGAGTATCAAGCGAATCACTGGGACCTCGAAATGCTGTGGTGTGGTGGTGATAGGCTGTATTGCTTTCTTTGGTTTTGGCCCTGTCGCCGTTCCCCTCCCATGGCCGACAACTTGGCTTGACATTTCGCAGTCATGGTCCGTCACACCTGCCCGCAGCGACAGACCTAGTCTTCTTGGAGCCACGACTGGCCTTCTTCCTCGGCGGTTCCTCGACATGACGCCTCTGGCGTCTAAAGGCGCGAGAGCCAGAGTATAATTCTAGCAACATCCGACATCCTCAGCCGCTAGCCCTCGTCCCTCGCCTGCTGGCGACCGTAGCTGTTGTCCCGGCCTGTTACCGCACCATCACCACCACTACTCTTGTGTGGACACCTCCCCCGACTTATTTCCCCACCCTCACTCGATGTCCATTTCCTCCTCCACCTTCTCCTCCCCAGTCTTCTTCTCCTTCCCCTTTCCCTTGGCCGCAGGCGCATCTAATTCCCACCCCAAAGTCAGCATCAATCACTCCTTCAACCTCGCCCTCCCCGCCAAAACAGAAGCAGCAGACAAGCATACCCTTCATGACAACCTCCCCTTCCTTCGCCTCAGCCTCCATCTTCCTCTTCATTGCATGCGCAAGCCGCTTCTCGTCCCGCCGCGCCCGCTTCTTGCTCACGGGCGCCCGCGGCCCGCTAGTTGGCAGGAGCCCGGGGCGGGCGCCTCGCCGCGCGTCGGCTTTGGCGGCCGTCCCGCCCACGCGGGCCAGCTGGCCTTGGGCGGCGGCCTTTTGGCGCGACTTGCGCTGCTTCGCGGAGCGGGCGGCGAGGCGGTTTTTGGAGGGGGCGTTGGGGTTTTTGACGGAGGGCATTTTTGCTGTTTTTTCTTTCTCTCTTTTATATTTGTTCTAGGTGTGGAGGGTCTGGTTCAGAAGCGTGTCGGCGGTCGTTGAATGTCGGTATCGGTGTGGTTGTCGGGGAGGCAAGCAGGACGTTGTCGTGGATGTTGAACGGCGGAGGGAGGAGGATTGGAAATTTTAGTGGGTCTGGGAAGTCGCTGATAAGATTGCTTGCGTGGGGCCAGCCCAGGGGTCTTGACGTCGATCAACACCGACTTCACGCTTCTCCCACTTCCGGTCAGAATCTCAACCACAACCCTCACTGCAAGCCGTAAAATCTTTATCCTCTACCCCATCATCCTACTCCAGCTTTCCACTTCACGCCTACGTATCCGCTCCCTCAGCCACCTTCCCCCTATTCTCATGAGTCTGCCCGTCAGCGGCATCTCCCCTTCCCACACGCCCCCACCTCTCCCTCAGAATACCTGCACTGATAGGTTAGGTTGCTGAAGCGAGCTGTCTCATACGCAACGACAGCCTTCCTCGAGCTCACCAGAAACCTAGACGATTCGCAAACTTCTATGGCAATCGGTCGTTTTTATTTCATTTCATGCTCTCTTGTCCCGGAAAAACTATTTCTTATCAGAATTCTTGCTATAAAATGCACTCTCTCCCCCGAGGTCCTTCAGCGCCGCCTTCGACTGTTTCTTTGACTCGTCGCTGGTATCTTGTGCATATCAGTAAAAGAATCGTGGCACAGATATGTGGTTATTAGCCAGGTCATCAGTACGCACTTGGGTTGCTTAGATTGGCCTTGTGGCCGCGGGCTTGGTTGCTCTTCTCTTCGGGAGTCTCGTGCATGCCCTCGAGGGCGGCGTCCTTTTTGATATCGCGTTGCTGAGGCATGGTGAACTGATTGGTGGATCGATGCGAGACAGCCTGTTATTGTTAGAAAAGGTCTCGAACTTGTTCACTTTTCAGACTCGAAGGTACGTCCTGGATTAAAATAGGTAGCAAAACTGGCACCCTTGGCTTCGCAGAACTGGCTCCAGGTCTAGATTTAAGCACGGGTCATCATGACGCCAATGAAAACAACAGGACACAACCGGATTTGTCAAGAGACTTCATGGCATCACAGGATGTCCGACGTGACTCGGAGCAGGTAAGCGTACTGCCCGCGGCTTCAGACGATTGACATCATCGGCGGAGCTGCCATCTATAGAGCATCATTCAGCAAGTTGAGAAATGAAAAGACGAACTACCCTTTTAATTGAGGAGCTTCCTCTAGAAACCAACGTGAATTCAGCACACAGCGTATTTCGTGGAATCAACACCGCCGCAAACACGTTTAGAAATCGAACAAATTCCTGAATCAGTCAAGATGTCTGCCAACCCCGATTCAGTCGGCAAGCAAGGCGGCACGTATATTCCAGTTCTGTTCCTAACCTCTTGCGCCCCCTTTCTAGCCGTCTCAGGAGCTTTCCTCTCTGTGACAAACGGTTCGGTGCTGCCAGAATGCAGCTGTCTAATAACATTACCGCCTAGAATTCCACTCGAGGGTGCCCCCGGCACAGCCCATGCAGACCTCAGGCGTGAGCTAAACCTCACCAATCCCGAGCCACTTCAGGCCACTCACAAACCACGTCACAGCATCAACTCGGCCAACAAGTCGGCAAGGACGCCGTCCCCGAGTTCCGGGCCAAAGCCTTTCCTCCGGGCTCAGCGCCTAAAGAACACTCCTACCAGCCCAACCCAATCCACGAAACCCCCGGCCAAGCGCTGAACCCAGATGCGGACGAGTACGGCCGCACAGGCGCCCTCGAGATGCCGGGGGCGACCAGCGCCGACGTCTACAACGCGTCGACCTTTTCCCGGCCGATGGAAGGCCAGACGTCGCGGGAGCTGCACGGCGCGCACGCCGGCAAGCGCAAGAAGGAGCGTAGCGGTCTGGAGGGCGTCGGTGCCACCCGGTCCGATGAGACGGTCGAGGCGCGGGTGCGGGCGCTCGGTGCGGACCTGCCCGAGGGCGTGGAGCGCGGCGTCCGAGGGAAAGGGGCTGGAGCAACGGAGGCGATTCCTGCTTCGGCGGAGGAGGTGGCTGCTGAGAGAAGAGGCTAGTAGGCATACCTGCCGTGGTTGGTCATTGACAACATGCCGGAAATTGAAATGGGTGATTTAAATAAGAAAAAACATTCCGTTTCGTACAGGCATTATCGCTAGCATCACTTGAAGTTTGCCTTTACCACTCACTAGAATCATTGCTGTTGTGTGACGGCACGAAAAGCAGGCGATTTAGCATGATCGAAATACCTGAATGTCTAAATACACGCAAGTTCCATGAAGTACCTAACGTACTTGAAAAGCGAGCTGCGCAGATAAGCAAGCTGCGCACTCTCCACTACAACGCGTCCTTTTTACCCTTAACATCGAATTTTTCCACAACTTAAGATATCTTCTATTGCAAAAGAAGTGAGGGTAATCTTAGCCATTAAGGCCATCCGAAATCATGACAAGTTAAGCCTTTAAGCTGCAGCCAAGCTCTATAACGTACTAGAATCAACCCTCCGTTCCTAATGCGCTAGTATACATGCACAACGTAACACTATACCTAACTCGCATAGCTTGACGGATCTAGAGGAGCAAGCTATAGTTTAGTATATTATTAAGCTATCTACATCTGCATTTCCTCCTAGGTTACGTAGTGTAGAAGATATAGCTAACTATCTATAACGCAAATGCAATATGTCTTCTATTGGCCAATGCTAGATATACAACTTTGTTAAGCGCTAGCTAGAGCTCTATACGTGTTATACGTATAGATACAACTACTAGAGGGCGAAATACGAAGATCTAAAAGTTGTTAGCAAGTGGTTTGCTCTTATACATAATGTTAAAGCTAAGTACAATATTATAGAAGACGATATCTACAACTTCAATAAGACTAGGTTTATAATAGGCATTATCTTTGCAAGCATAGTAGTTATAACCTTAGATAGCCTAAGCAAGGCAAAGCTAGCCTAGCTTAGCAATTACAAGTAGGTAATAGTAATATAAAGTGTTAATGCTC